>ENA-ORDP01000131-ORDP01000131.1-marine-sediment-metagenome-genome-assembly--contig:-NODE-131-length-48038-cov-12.948586_pt1 | contig 48038 bp, 35 predicted proteins | sample MGYA00248627_ERZ508539 | MGnify/ENA primary metagenome ERZ508539 (study PRJEB26208, sample SAMN05571518) | marine sediment metagenome | biome: deep sea; feature: Hydrothermal vent; material...
CCGCCAGGCACAATGAGGGCAATGGCGCCCAGATTATTGATATTAATATGGGCTGTCCGGCAAAAAAGGTCTGTCATGTCATGGCGGGTTCCGCACTGTTGCAGAACGAGACCCTGGTCGGCGAAATACTCGAGGCTGTCGTCAAGGCCGTCGATATCCCGGTCACCCTGAAGATCCGCACAGGATGGGACAAGGAAAACCGTAATGCATTGAATATTGCACGTATTGCCGAGGAGTCCGGCATACAGGCGCTGGCAATACACGGCCGTACCCGCGCCTGCCATTACAAGGGTGAAGCGGAATATGACACCATTCGTGAAATCAAGGCGATGAGCCGGCTCCCCATTATTGCCAATGGTGATATCACAACCCCCGAAAAGGCAAGACATGTGCTGCAATACACGGGGGCTGATGCCATCATGATTGGACGCGCCGCTCAGGGCCGCCCCTGGATTTTTCGTGAAATTGAACATTACCTGAATACCGGCGAGAAAATGCCTGGGCCTTCCGTGCAGGAAATACGTGCCATCATGCTGGATCATCTGGATAACCTTTACTCTTTCTACGGAGAGTTCACCGGGGTACGTGTCGCACGAAAACACATTTCATGGTACAGCAAGGGACAGCCCAATGGCGCCAGCTTCCGAAATACTGTTAATCGTGTGGAAACCATAAAACAACAATTAGCCATGACGCACGAATTCTTCGCGCAACTGGCACAAAAAAAGGAGGGGTTGGCTGCATGAGTATTTACGGTGTACAGGAATCTCACGGCAAACAAAAAGAAAGCCATCTGAGTATTAGCAGGGTATCCCTGGCAAAACAGGTAAAGGCTGCGATGGAGTTTTATTTTCAGGACATTGAAGGGCAAACACCTTCCGGCCTGTACAAAATGGTACTCAACGAAGTAGAGAAACCGCTACTGGAAAGTGTCATGAAACAGGTACGTGGCAACCAGACACGTGCAGCCGAAATGCTGGGCCTGAACCGCAGTACCTTGCGAAAAAAACTTCAGCTATACAATCTCTGACCTGCGCGGGTCAGACACTACACAGGTTACCCTGCAGCTATCGTCCATCTGTAGTCACTCCACAAAAGTTAATTTTATATAGAGGTTGATATGAGTCGCATCCAGCGAGCCCTGATTAGTGTTTCTGATAAAACCGGTATTGTCGAATTTGCACGCAGCCTGCAGGCCATGAATATTGAAATACTGTCAACCGGCGGCACCGCCAAACTGCTGTCGGAAAATAATATTGATGTAACCGAGGTATCAGATTACACCGGTTTCCCTGAAATGATGGCTGGCAGGGTAAAAACACTGCACCCGAAAATCCATGGCGGACTACTCGGTCGACGGGGTATCGATGACAAGGTCATGCAGGAAAACGATATCCCGCCCATTGATATGGTGGTTGTCAACCTGTACCCGTTTGAGCAAACGATAGCCCGACCGGATTGTGACCTGCCACTGGCCATTGAGAATATTGATATTGGCGGCCCGACCCTGTTGCGAGCTGCGGCAAAGAACCACCAGGATGTAACTGTTGTTGTTGATGCCGTGGATTATGAGAATTTACTGAAAGAGTTGCAGGACAACAACGGCTCGGTCAATGAGGCCATGCGTTTTAACCTGGCCGTCAAGGTATACGAGCACACAGCACGTTATGACGGGGCCATCGCCAATTATCTGGGGCGATACAGGGAAGATCTTTCCATGGGACATTTCCCCCGTACCTTTAACAGTCAATACCTGAAGACCCAGGAAATGCGCTATGGCGAAAATCCTCATCAGGCGGCTGCATTTTATCGGGAGTATTCACCTGCCAGGGCCTGCATCTCCACGGCAACACAAATACAGGGCAAGGAGCTTTCCTTTAATAATATTGCCGATACCGATGCCGCACTGGAATGTGTCAAACAGTTTGATCTGCCCGCCTGCGTCATTGTCAAACATGCCAATCCCTGCGGTGTAGCCATCGGTTACAATATTATGGATGCCTACGACCGGGCATATAAAACTGATCCGACCTCCGCCTTCGGTGGCATCATTGCCTTCAACCAGATCCTTGACGCCGAGACGGCCAGCGCAATTATCGAACGTCAGTTTGTTGAAGTCATCATCGCCCCTGATATTGCTGATACCGCACGCCCCGTCCTGAGAAGTAAAAAAAATGTTCGCGTCCTAACCTGCGGTAAATGGAGTAAGGATCGTATAGCAGATTTTGATTTCAAGCGTGTTAATGGCGGTCTGCTGGTTCAGGACAGGGACCTGGGTATGGTCGATGAAACGGACCTGAAGGTGGTCACCAAAAAAGAACCGGAAGAACAGCAGATGCAGGATCTGCTGTTTGCGTGGAAGGTGGCCAAATTTGTCAAGTCCAATGCCATTGTCTATTGCAAAAACGGCATGACCATTGGTGTCGGTGCAGGCCAGATGAGCCGTGTTTACAGTGCGCGTATCGCCGCCATCAAGGCCGCTGATGCCGACCTTGAGGTCAGGGGGTCTGTGATGGCCTCGGATGCCTTCTTCCCGTTCAGGGACGGGCTGGACTCGGCCGCCGAGGTTGGCATTACCGCCGTTATTCAACCGGGTGGTTCAATGAGGGATGATGAGGTTATCGCGGCGGCCGATGAACACGGCATTGCAATGGTATTTACCGGGATGCGCCATTTCAGGCACTAGCCCGCTGATCTGCGCGGGTTAGATCCCCAGCATCGATACCCTGTTACGACCTTCTTCCTTGGCGGTATAAAGTGCCCTGTCGACATTCTGCAAAAGAATATCCAGGTTACAATCGGATCCGGCAGAGTGGTAATGCACGCCTGCACTCGCCGTTACCTGGATCAGCTCACCTTGCCATTCAAATACCGCCTCACTGACGGCATGAAGTATACTGGTTGCCAGCGTACGGGCCTGTTCTGCATTATCTTCGACCAGGATAGCAAACTCATCTCCGGCAAAACGCGCAACCAGATGATTATCACCCGCCTGTGACTCGATGATTTTCGCCGTCTGGATCAGCACCCTGTCTCCTGCTGCATGACCATAATTGTCATTGATGGGCTTGAAATTATCAATATCCAGCATCATCAGGCAAAATCCTTTTTCCCTTGACGATTCGCTGACTATGATCTGCAATAGTGTGGATTCAAAATAACGTCGGTTGTATAGCTTGGTCAGATAATCCTGTGAGGCAAAGGTCTGCAATTGTCGATTGGCGCCACGCAGTTCCCGGGTGGCGTCATCCACTCTTCTCTGCAGCGACTTGTTCAGGTCGTCCAGTTCGCCTCTGGATGCCTGCAACCCGTTGACCAGACTCGCCAGCCTTGCCCTCAGATTGCTGAATTCACTGGGTGCATGCCGCGAAATATCCGGTATTTCACCTTGTAAGCCGTTATCCACAATGGTGGAGGCAGAGTGACACAGGCGCTGTAACGGATTGGTTAACCACCTGACCAGCAGAAAGGCGATAACCAGCGCCATAACAAAGCCGATCACCCCCCATGTCAACTGCGCATAAAGTATCCGGTTTACATGTGCCTCAATTTCTGACCTGGGTTGTGGCACCATCACACCCCAGTTAAATTCCGGGACGGAGGCAAAACCGGCCACCATATTGGCCTTGATAAAAGGTGAATAAAATTCGGTGACACCCGTCTCACCCCGGATCATCTTTTTAACGACCGGCCATGAGGACAGGTCTCTCATCTCGGCCATCCAGTCGGGATTTGGATGGGCAATGGCACGGCCCTTGTTGTCCACAATGGCCGAATGCCCCTTTTTACCAAACTTTATTTTCTTTCTGATTTTATCGATCAGCTCTATTCTTAATTCACCCATCAGAATCGCCGTTTGCTGCCCATGTTCCCCGTGCACCGGAAATGACAGCACGATGCTCGGCCGAGCATCCAGCAGACTGCGCTTGACCCCTGACAGGTACCAGCGATCATTTGCACGGGTGTTTACAAAACAGGTCTCCTGTTGATACGCACCTCTCTGCTTTTCGGATAATAAACCCATTGTAGAAACAAGCATCTTTCCATGGGTGTTAACCAGGGAAATCGAACGGAATCCCTCCAGTTTTTTCATCGATTGCCTGACCATTGCTTTTTCTTTTGCATCAAGCACCTCTATGGACAGCCCACCAGACTGGTATGCAATGAAATCAGACAGCAGCCCCAGTGCTGCCCTCTGGTCCCGGATATAGATGGCTATTGGCTCGGCCAGGTTCTGCGCCAGCAACTGGTGCTTCTCAACGATCTCACGCCAGGCCTCTTCCCAGGCCACGTTATACAACTTGAATCCCAGAAAACTGACCGGTACGACGGCAACCAGAATAAACCCGACCAGTAATACCCGGCGAATCGGCTGGGCAAGCAGGCTAGTATGCTGATTTTTATTCATTTTTCCCTGATCTATATCCATTGGCCGGTGTTATTGTATTCGTTGTGAACCGATGTCTATTATATAACGACCTTCTGCCGATATAATTAACCTTCATGATCAGGGAACAGGCCTATATAATAGATGCCCGAAATACAACGATACCCTCCAGATCAAGGCTTGATAATGAATATACTGGTAATTGGAAATGGTGGCCGGGAGCATGCCCTGGCCTGGAAGGCTGCACAGTCCGATCGGGTCGATGTGGTTTATGTAGCACCGGGTAATGCAGGTACCGCCCATGAGCCCGGCATGAAAAACATCCCCATCGCCGTCAATGACTTTGATGGGCTGGCCAATTTTGCTGAAAAAAATAAACTCGGTTTGACCATCGTCGGGCCGGAAGTGCCGCTGGTTGCCGGTATCGTCGACTATTTTCAATCACGTGATTTGCCCATCTTCGGGCCGACCCGGGCCGGTGCACAACTGGAAGGTTCCAAATCCTTCAGCAAGGATTTTCTTGCACGGCACAGCATTCCAACCGCTGACTACCAGGTATTCACCGAAATCGGGCCGGCCATCGCCTATGTGGAAAAAACGGGTGCACCAATCGTCGTCAAGGCCGATGGCCTTGCCGCAGGAAAAGGGGTAATCGTTGCGCAAACAAATGAGGAAGCGATCCATGCCATTAAAGACATGCTCGCAGGCAATGCATTTGGAGAAGCTGGCCACCGTGTTGTCGTAGAGGAATTCCTGCCTGGCGAAGAAGCCAGTTTTATTGTGATGGCCGATGGCGAACATATCCTGCCACTGGCCACATCACAGGACCACAAGGCACGTGATGAAGGCGACAAGGGCCCCAATACCGGCGGGATGGGCGCCTATTCACCGGCCCCGGTTGTAACCGCAGGGGTCTATGAGCGAATCATGAACGAAGTGATCAGGCCGACGATAAAAGGCATGGCATCGGAAGGATATCCCTATAGCGGTTTTCTGTACGCCGGCATCATGGTAGCCCCGGATGGCACCCTGAAAGTGCTCGAGTTTAATTGCCGTTTTGGTGACCCGGAAACACAGCCCGTGATGCTACGGCTGAAATCCGATCTGGTCGAGCTCTGCCTGGCAGCGATTGAGAAACGTCTTGACCAGGTTGCCGCCGAGTGGGACCCGCGGGCATCGCTTGGCGTGGTACTGGCGGCAGGCGGTTATCCTGGTACATACAACAGTGGTGATGTCATCAGCGGCCTGCCATCACAGGACGACACCGACAAAAAGGTATTCCATGCCGGCACTGCCGAGAAGAATGGCCATATTGTCACTGCGGGCGGCAGGGTGTTATGTGCTGTTGCTCTCGGTAAAGACGTTACAGAGGCCCAAAAAAACGCCTATCAGCTTGCCAGCCAGATCGAGTGGAACAGGGTCTTCTGCCGCAAGGATATAGGCTACCGGGCTGTAGAAAGAGAGGCCCGGATACCGACAGATGGATAGCTGGAAAATCTGTAGTACTGTTACCGTTGCACCGGAAACTGAAATATATTTTTACGACTGTCCCGTTAATTTTATGAAGCACATAACAATGTGAGGACATGGAATCGGTAAGCCTGATCAAGACCGTCTGCCGCACGGACGCGGCAGCCGGGCCGCCATGAATGGCATGTTTTGCGTGTCTTGATCCGGCTTACCGGTTTCATGTCCGGATTGCGTGTTTGCCCAAAATGCACTTGCCGCTTACATTTCAACTATATTCGTTACATGTTAACGGGACATTAACAGTGAAACCGGGTCTGTTTCATGCTCATACGATAGATTGTATAGGAGATATTGACCACACTGCCATGAACTGACAGGATAGGGCCATGATCAAGATACAACCTGTAACAGCCCTCCAGGACAACTATATCTGGCTGATTAACAAAGAAAACACACCATTCATCGTTATTATTGATCCTGGAGATGCCAAACCGGTGTTATCGGCCATTAACCGGTCCGGTTTTGAACCGCTGGCCATCCTGATCACCCACCATCACAGTGACCATACCGGTGGCGTCAAAGAAATTATTCAAACCCATGATATCCCCGTATACGGCCCCGCCAATGAAGCTATCTCATCGATTACCCACCCGGTATCGGAAGGTGACAAACTTGAGTTTGATGGATTGGGGTATTCCCTGAATGTCATGAATGTGCCCGGGCACACACGCGGCCATCTGGCCTATTATAATGATGACCATCTTTTTTGTGGGGATACCCTCTTTACCGGTGGCTGCGGAATGGTTTTCGACGGAACAATCGGGGATTTATTTCATTCTCTGGTAAAAATAGCCTGCCTGCCCGATAATACACTCGTTTTTTGTGCACATGAATATACACTGGATAATCTGAAATTTGCACTGGTAGTGGAGCCTGAGAACCCCGAGCTTAAACAACGTTACATCCATACCCGTGCGACACGTAAACTTGGCAAACCGACGGTTCCGTCAATACTGGCACTTGAAAAGGCAACCAATCCCTTTCTGCGCTGCCACTTGCCAGGTGTGATCCAGGCAGCAGAAGCCTTTGCGCTAAAGACATTACAATCAGATGCCGAAACATTTAAAGTGGTTCGGCACTGGAAAGATACACTTGATTAACAAAGTTAAAGAAGAAAATGAAAAAATATTCGCTAATAAAAAACAGCATCACGTGGCTATCCTTTACCACCCTGATAATTGCCCTGCCAGCCTGCAACAATTTATTATTAAAGCCAGCGTCGGCCAGCGGCCCGGTAAAACCTTCATCGGATATTTCAGCTAAAAAACCAGAACAGACTACCGCTGTTCAACCCGGGGTGACTACCCGAAATACGGCTGAAACACCCGATTCAGTCACCACGCCACCCATGCTGGCGGATATAACACCTGTCGATGAAATCCCGTTATTCTCACCTCCCTATGAAAACGAACACAGCCTCTGGAAACGTATCGAGGTCGGGATGAAACTGCGTGGCTACGAAACCAACCCCAGGGTAATTGCTCAGATCAAGTGGTTTGCAAGTCACCAGGAATACCTGAACAGGGTTGCTGATCGCGCCGAACCCTTCCTGCACTTGATCATGGAGCAGGTTGAAAATAACAACATGCCGGCAGAAATAGCCTTGTTACCCGTAGTCGAAAGTGCCTTTCAACCATTTGCCTATTCGCATGGGCGCGCCGCCGGACTCTGGCAATTTATTCCCGGTACAGGACGGCTCTACGGGCTGAAACAAAACTGGTGGTATGATGGCAGGAGAGATGTTGTCGCCTCTACCAAAGCGGCGCTGAAATACCTTGGCGTACTACATAAACGCTTCAACGGTGACTGGCTGCTGGCGCTGGCGGCCTATAACTCCGGCGAAGGAAATATATTACACGCCATCAGAAAAAATAAAAGAAAAGGCCGCCCTGCGGACTTCTGGCATCTCGGTCTTTCCAAAGAAACCCGCGCCTATGTCCCCAAGCTGTTGGCCATCAGTGAAATAATAGCCAACCCGCTAAAGTACAATATTATTTTAAACCCCATCGACAATGAGCCGAAGGTTGCCGAGGTCAAGGTTAACTCGCAGATTGATCTTGCTCTGGTGGCAAGGTTGGCTGAGGTTTCACTGGAAGATGTTTACCGCCTGAACCCTGCGTTCAATCACTGGGCCACCACACCTAACAGGGAACACACACTGCTTGTCCCGGTCGAAAAAGAGTCCATCTTTAATGAACAACTTGCAAAAACGCCAAAAAATAAACGTATCCAGTGGAAAAGGCATAAAATAAAAAATGGTGAAACCCTGAGCCATATTGCCATCAAATACGGCACAACAGTCCGGCTTCTCAAGCAGGTTAACAAGGTGCGTGGACACGCCATCCGCAAAGGCCGGCATCTGCTTATTCCGGTAGCAACGCGTACATTATCTCATTACTCATTGACTAAAAATCAACGTAGCCGATCCAGACTTAACCAGACCAGACCCGGGCAAAAAACATTTCACATTGTCAGGATGGGTGACACCTTCTGGGATCTGTCGATGAAATACAAGGTTCCGGTCAGAAAACTGGCTAAATGGAATGGTATGGCTCCGAGAGATATACTCAATCCTGGCAAGAAACTTGTCCTGTGGACCAGGAACAGGCAACGGGCAGCAATCAGCAGGGTACACGCAAGACCCGCCGCCTTAACTATTCGCACCATTCACTACACGGTAAAACGGGGGGACTCGCTGGCGCGCATCTCGGCAAGGTTCCGGGTCACGATCAACCAACTCAGGAAATGGAACGGCCTGATAAAGGGGAAATACCTGCAACCGGGTCAACGACTGACGCTTCATGTGGACGTCACCCGTCAGACATAACACAGACTTATCAGCTCTGTACCACAGGCATCGAAAGACTGTACACCTGGACCGTCATTATATTCTTCAAAGGCATGGCCCCTTGAACCGTCATTATATTCTTCAGGGGCATGGCCCCCTGGATCATTTGAATGCCTCGGTTAGTACCACTGCTAATGGTATGGACCCAATAAGCAAGAAGGTAATACTTGCTAAGCTACTGATTTTGATGACACACTTTAAAATATATAAAAAAAACTCAAAATCTCCGCAATCCTGTCGATAGTATCTAAGGAACCTCTGATTAATTCTGGACGAAACAGATTGTGCCCAGAAAATACAGATTCAAGGCGTCGAATTGCGCGTAATAGCAAGCTATTGCGAAGATTCGCAACGCAGAAGCTGAATTTTCTGGGTGCAAGATGCGGGTTCATGAGTTGATCAGAGGTTCCCTGAATATGCACAGAACCTGAAAACACCGGAAAAACCGATATGTCACAAGCCACATTAACAGATGACCAGATGCAAAGTGTCATGCGTGGCATGGCCATTCCCGTACAGCCCCAGATTATGGTTGACCTTCAAATGGAGCAGGCCATGCCTGATCCGGATATTAAAGAGATCGCCCGCCTGATCAGCCGCGATGTTGAACTATCCGGCAGTGTTCTGAAGGCCGTGAATTCCCCCTTTTTTGGTTTACGTAACACCATTACGTCCATCCAGAAAGCGGTTATGTTGCTGGGAATAAACAGCGTCATTAACATGGTCAATAGCATTGCCATCCGTTCCGAGCTCTCACAACTGGATAATATGTCGGATGAAGAGATTAATTACATGAATCTTTTCTGGGACGCGGCGCAGGATGTTGCACTGGTATCCACCACCATAGTCAGACAAATAGGATTTATTTCGCCCGATGAAGCGTACACGCTGGGACTCTTCCACAACTCAGGTATACCCTTGCTTGCAGCCAGGCACAAGAATTACCATGAGATTATCAAAGAATCATACAGCGGCAGCACCAAAAGGATTGTTGATGTGGAAAATGAACGGCTCGATACCAACCATTCTGTGGTTGGCTTCTATCTTGCCAAATCATGGAAGCTGTCCCCGGCTATCTGTGATGCCATCGGGCAACACCATAATACTATCGAGCTATTCGGGCAAGGTAACAGCGAGGGGAGTGATGTCATGAACCTGCTCGCAGTATTAAAACTGGCAGAACATATTGTCGGACTCTATAAGGTTCTGGGTAATACCGATACAGATATAGAATGGAACGAGACTCGTGATCTTATTTTCCAGTACCTGTCAATCAGTGAGGATGACTTTGATGAAATCAATATCACCTGTCAGGAAAACGGCATTGGCCTGAATAGTGGCCCCTGAAAATCCCGGCCAACAAACCGGGCTCAGGCGGTCGCGACAGCGAGTTGATTGTTACCCACCAGCCATTCCAGCAATTCGTGAACCGATCGTATTTGTTCTCCAAAGGGTAACGATTCCGTACCCCGAAAAAACAGCCCCCGTTTGACGTCACCCCGCTGTGCTGCGGCAAGTTGTGTTTCGATACAAAACTGGCCTGCGTCCGGGTTCCCATCCTTTAGCCCGCAGTGCTTCAGGCACTCAAGATTTCTGGAGCACTTTGATTTACGTGAATCTGCACGACTACGTAATTTTTTTTCACGTTTCATGTAACGTTCAAGCCACGGGGTCAGTACTGCCCTGGCAGGCAACCCGGCCGCACTGATAAATGTAACAATATCCTCAGGCTTGGCCTGTATGAGAACCTGTTTGAAGTTGATATGTGCATCACCCTCAATGGTAACTGCAAAGGGTGTGCCGATCTGAACCCCGGCATAACCTGCATTCATGAGCTTCTGAATCTGTTCCTTGCTATGAATACCACCAGCGGCAATCAGTGGAACCGAATCCTTTTCAATACCCATTTTTTCAAACAGTAACAATGTTTCTTCCATGACTGTTAAAAAATCGTATTTACTGTCACTGATGTCCTCTATACGGGGAGAACCAAGATGTCCGCCTGCATATTTCGGATGTTCGATAATGATGGCATCCGGAAGCCTGCCCCTTCGTTGCCATTTTTTCAAAACCGCGCGGATACCCCTGATCTCTGACAGGATAGGCATCAACGCCACGTCATCATAGCCCTCTATCAGATCCGGCAAATCCAGCGGTAACCCGGCACCCATAACAATGGCGTTGGCCCCGCTTTTACAGGCCTGAAGAACCAGTTCCTTGTCATGCTTGACTGCCTTCATGACATTGACGGCAATAAACCCTTGTGGGCCGGCTATCTCCCTCGCCAACCGAATCTCGCGATCCAGGGCAATCAGATTGTCCTTCATGAGGACTTCATGATCGCGACATTTATAGTTTTTCTGCATCAGATCATGATGTAGCCTTCTCAGTTCAACGCTGGCAATCGTGCCTACTGCACCTTCTCTGGCGACACTGCCGGCCAGTCTGTGCGCCGAAATCCCAACGCCCATGCCGCCCTGTACAACGGGTAATAATTTATGTCCACGAATATTTAATAAGGGTAAATCGCAATCTATCATCCAGAAACCTTCTTCTGCCATATGTAAAATGTATTATCTATACTGACCTCTGCATTTGTATTGATCTGGATCAAGTAATGAAAAAGGCCGGAAAGAACCATGTCCTTTATAACATATGAAACAGACTCTGACTATATAACCATGATATTTCTATGTTTTTATGCCCTGTCCCCCGGTTTGCTGTTCATACAGAAAGCAGCGCGTATAGTGCTCATCACCCGTCATTCCAGGATATTGCTGACGACACCTGGCCATCACCTCGGGGCAACGCGGGTGAAAGTGGCATCCACTCGGTGCATTAATCGGTGACGGGATGTCGCCTTCAAGCCTGATAACCTCACCCTGCCTGTCCGGATCCAGCTTTGGCACGGCAGATAACAAAGCACGGGTATAAGGATGCATGGGCTGGTTCAGCACATCCTCCACCGGACCCTGTTCTACAATTCGTCCCAGGTACATGACTGCAACATCATGGGCAAGGTATGCAACCACTGACAGATTATGGGTAATAAACAGATAGGACAAACCCAGGCTGTCCTGCAACTGCTTTAACAGATTCAATATCTGCGCCTGCACAGATACATCCAGGGCACTGGTCGGCTCATCACAAACCAGCAGTTTGGGGTTCAGGGCAAGGGCCCTGGCAATACAGATACGCTGCCTTTGTCCACCTGAGAATTCATGTGGATAGCGGCATTTCATGTCCGTTGTCAAACCGACCTGCTCCAGCAACTCATCTACCCTGTCCGCTCTTTCATCCGGAGACGGATATAAATCCTGTGCCAGCATGCCTTCTTCAACAATATCGCTGATACGCATTCTGGGGTTCATTGATGAGTAAGGGTCCTGGAAAATTATCTGGATATCGGATCGGCGTTTTCTCAACTGCTCACCCTTGAGCTGGTCAAGCGACTGACCTTCGAAGGAAATATCACCGGATGTGTACTCACGCAAGAGTTGCAGAATCCCCTTGCCAACAGTCGTTTTACCACAGCCCGATTCACCAACCAATGCCAGCGTTTTACCTTTCTTCAGACTCAGATCCAGATCATCTACAGCATGAACATAACCGACGGTTCTCCTGAATACCCCCCGCTGGACAGGAAAATGAACCCTCAGGTTGCTGACCTCCAGCAATAGCCCGTCTGTACCCGTATTATTTGTTGTTGCACCATTTGATAGAGTACCCACTGATACTGTTTTCTGTTGCGGATAATGGCATTTCACCCCCTGCAAATCAGATAACTCCCTCCACACAGGCTCCTGCGTTATACACAAATCCTGTTTTTGCTCACACCGTGGGGCAAACCGGCAACCACTAAAGTCCTGCGATAAGGAAGGGACGGTTCCGCTGATTATCTCAAGGGTCTCCGACCTTTTGTTGATATCCGGCAATGCACGAAATAATTTCTGGCTGTAGGGGTGGGCCGGTTGATTAAAAAACAGATGACGTCCTGCATCCTCGACCATCTGACCGGCATACATAACACCTATCCTGTCTGCCATTTGTGCCGCAACCCCGAGGTCATGTGTTATTAATAAAATAGCCATGCCGGTCTTTTCCTGCAAATCCTGTAACAAGCTCAGAACCTGTAACTGGATAGTGACATCCAGTGCCGTCGTCGGTTCATCTGCGATCAGCAATTCGGGTTCTCCCGCCAATGCCATGGCGATCATCACCCTTTGTTTCATTCCTCCAGACAGCTGATGCGGGTATTCACGAACCCGGTTTACGGGGTCTGGAATACCCACCGAATCAAGCAGCTCGAGGATACGGGATTGCCGCTGATTACCTGACAGCTTTTTGTGTCGTCGCAAGACTTCACCGATCTGGTCCCCTACTGTCAGCACCGGGTTGAGTGAGGTCATCGGCTCCTGGAAAATCATTGCAATACGATTTCCACGGATATTACGCATTGTGACTTCAGAGTAGCGGGTCATATCCTCTCCATCGAGATAGATATGACCATCGACTACTCTGCCTCCCGGCGCGGGCAGCAGCCCCATTATCGCCAGGGCGGTCATCGATTTACCACAGCCGGATTCCCCCAGCAGGGCATAGGTCTCACCTTTCTGAATGGTGAAAGAAACACCGTCTACAGCACGCACAGGGTGGCTGCCACCCTCAATCCATGCCTTGAGATCATCAAGTTGTAATAAAGGTGGCGTCATTATTCAGTATCAATCTCTGAACCCAGTTCCAGGATAACCTTCTTGATGGCAACGCGCTGCTGAAAAGGTAATTTCAACCAGGCCAATGCCAGTTCAAACGCTTCCTTGTCCACCAGCGGGGTATCTTCAACCACGATTTCCTCGGCTTCATTTTTGGCTTCGAAATAACTCTGGCCTGAGCCCTTTATAAATTTGGAACCTACCCCGGACAGCAACCAGTTTGAACGCACATCCAGAAGCTGTGAAATTTTTACCAGTTGAGAAGTCTTTGGAAATTCTTCACCCTTCAGCCAGCTCCCTACTTTCTGGGGTGATAATTTAAGTTCCTTGGCCAACGCAGACTGCCTGCCGTGCCCGATTCTGGGATAACTGATATCATCGAGTGCCTCATTCAGTCGCCGTGCAAATTTTTCTTTTTCACTTTTCATACTGCATCCTCTATTACATCTAGTTGTAGCGAAATCAATTTTAACATAATCACTAACCACGAGCAGACTGCATGTGATTCACATGCTGTTGTCTGTAATCAAAATCATGCCGATGACTGGTGAGGATCAAAGGCATCCCTCACTGCATCAGAAAACAAGTTTGCCGCCAATACCAAAATAAACATAAAACTGAATGCCGCCATCAATGACCACCACACCATTGGCTCCCTTGCCATTTCAAGACGCGCCCCGTTAATCATATTGCCCCAGCTATCTGTAGATGGGTCAACACCCACCCCCACATAAGACAAAACAGCCTCGGCCAGTACAAGGCCGCTGAAATCCAGAACGACAACAATCAGCACGATGTGCATAATATTTGGCACAATATGCCGACTGATGATTTTTACATGCCTGACGCCAAACGACTTTGCTGCCTGGATGTACTCCAGTTCCCTGAGTTTGAAGGCCTCGCCGCGTAACAATCGACACAGACTGGTCCAGCTTGTAATACCCAGAATAAAACACAGCGCCAGCAAACGTAAATCCGCTCGTTCTATTGATGTCCCGAATAATTCCTGATGATTGGAAATATAGACCTGAATGGACAATATTGCCGCTGCTATCAGCAATACGCTCGGAATTGAACTCAATGTCGTATAAATATACTGGATCACATCATCAACCCAGCCCTGATAATAGCCGGCTGCCACACCCATCATGAGGGCAAAAGGTAACATCACCATGGTCGTCAGGGTTCCGATAACCAGGCCGGTACGGATGCTTTTTAATGACTGGTACAGAACATCCTGCCCAACCTTGTCAGTACCAAAAACATGATATGCCGTGCCCGCATTAATAACAAACATGATCATCAGCACAATAACCAGCACAGTCAGGCCTGCGGTACGCAATGGCAATGAAGTCTGGCCCTTCAATATGGGCAAGGCAATATCTGAAAATTTCCGGCCCTTGCGAAACGAATAAACCAGCATGAACAAAGCCACCAGCACACCCCAGATAACAACGCCCTGCCAAAATGATGAAAACAGCTTGAACAGGATATCATCCTGTTTTTCAGTTTCAGGATCAGCCAGGTGTGCCCCACCGTATTTAAGACGTGGGTAAACACGCCGACTGCCACCGCCAGGCAAGTCAATACTCTCCTTTGAAAACAGATGCGTTGCAAACGGGGCCGAATAGGTTTTCTCGACATTGACGTGAATGTCACGTGTTATCACATCCAGCAAACTGCTGACCTCAACCGAATACTGAACAGGGCCTGCTGCCTGCCCTGACAGGGGAAGACGAAAATGAATGGAATCCAGCATCCCGACCAGTATGAATGCCGACAGTAATACTGCTGAGGCCATTGCCATCTTTCTCCTGAATACAGCCTTCCACGGGCGCAGCAAATGTTCCTTGCTCCTGATGTACGACACCAGAAAGAAAACCATCGCCATCAGGATAAAAATAAATATATCTGTCCACAGATAAAGTGACTGGAGTGCAAAAACAATCGGCACTACATATAGCAGTATAAAGATTGTCCCCAGACTTGCCAAAGGCATCATAATCCAGTTATTTGCCAGGCCTCTTGCCATCAACCCAGCCTTACCCTTGGATCAACCATCGTGTAGGAAATGTCGGTTAGCAACAGACCCGCAATGTACAAAACGGATCCGAGAAATACCATCGACCTGACGATGGCAAAATCCTGGCTCTGGATAGCATCAATTGTATAGCTGCCCAGGCCAGGAACGCCAAAAAATGATTCCAGTAAAAGACTGCCCATAAATAACAACGGAATAATTACAACGATGCCTGTTAATATCGGAATCATCGCATTTTTAAGTATATGCCTGAAAAGCACCCGTATTTCAGAAAGACCCTTGGCACGTGCTGTGCGAACGTAATCCTTGCCTATCTCTTCAAGAAATATCGTCCGGTACCAGCGTGTACTGGAACCGATACCGCCTATCACACCAATAATGACGGGCAATACCAGGAATTTGAATGCACTAAAGCCGGTGTCATAACCGGAAATAGGTACCAGTTGCATAAGCTTGCCCAACAGGTATTGACCTCCAATGATATAAAACAGGGTGGAAATCGACATCAGCACCACACTGAAAACCACCCCCCAGACATCGATATAGGTAGAACGAAAAAATACCAGTAATAAAGCAAAACAGATATTGACCAGAATACCGACCAGGAATATCGGGATGGCAATCGCCAGGCTCGGCCACATGCGCTGCAGAATATCTTCACCGATTGGCCTGCCATCGTCTGCATATCCAAAGTCAAATGCAAACAGTCGGACAGACTTGTCATAAAATATTGTGTTGGTTACTTTACCAACCCCGCTTTCCGCCTCGTTATAGATAAGGGGCTTATCATAACCTCTCGCCTGTTTCCATTTTTCTATGGCCCCTTCTGTAACCCGCTTCTGGCCGAGGTGCATCCGGGCCATATCATCCGGGCTATTGACAATAAAAAACAGTGAAAACGTCATCAGATTAACACCAATTAGTATCGGCAGTGAATACAGGATCCGTCTTATAATATAGGCAAACATCACTTTATGCCCTCATGTTCATTGATCGCCGTTCCTTTTTCATATATGCAATCACCGCTGGAATAATAATCAGAATCAGGACAAGCAACATCAGCCAGACAGGCCAAAGCACCGGTTTATTCCAGGCACGCCTTTTTGCCAGCCGTTTGCCAGGATCAAGTTTTTTATACTTGAGTGAATTTTGCGCCATCAGGTTCAACTTGGCATTCAGGTACCAGCTGTGATAGAGCACAAACTTTTTCGGATGAAATCCCCATATCCACGGGGCCTCATAACGAACTATCGCAACCATCTGATCAATCAATTTTTGTCTATCCGATCCATTATCCATGTTCTTCATTTTTTCAAATAATTTATTAAATTCCGGATTGTCATAATTTGCAGCATTCTCACCATGGTGTTTGACCTTGCCATTGGGGCCATACAGTAAAAAAAGAAAATTTTCAGGGTCAGGATAGTCTGCATTCCAGCCCCAACTGAAGATTTGTGCGTTACCATCGCGCATCTTGCTCCTGAAACGATTGTAGTCTGTATTGCGTACCTCCAGCTGGATGTCAATTTTACTAAACTGTTTTTTATACCAGTCCCAGACGGCCTTCTCACCCGGCCCACTACCTGCACTGTCAAAATGCAACAATAGCGGCTTGCCTGTTTTTGCATCTCGTCCATCAGGATAACCCGCTTCGGCCAGTAACCTTCGGGCCTCGGCCAGGGACCTGCGTTTCAGTTTACCGTTTTCCCATTTATAGGTGACCGGGTTATGTCCTTTCTTGCCTTCAAGATAACCAAAGATGCCTGGTGGAATGGGCCCCTGGGATGCGATACCCCTGCCGTTCCTGAATATGGAAATATAATCATCATAGTCAACGGCTATTGATATTGCCTGACGCAGTTTTCTCGCCCTTTCATTTTGACCGCCAACCACCTTGTCCAGCATATTAAACCCCATGTAGAAAATTGAGGTCTCGACTGCTGTCAGTAATTTAATTCGCTTTTTCTTCATCTCTTCAGTCAGGCTTGCTTCACCGGAACCAACAAACTGTATTGCCTGATCAAAGCTGTCCGAAGAAATACCGGACGCATCATAATACCCTTGCAGAAATTTATTCCAGTAGGGAATACTCTCCTTTTCCAGAATATATATTACCTTGTCAATAAACGGCATCCGTTTACCGGCGTCATCGAGTAACCCGGCCTGCCTGTCACCCGCCTCTCCTGATGATGGATAGTAATCTGCCCTGAAATTTGGATTTTTTTCCAGAACCATTCTCCTGTTTGGATTGTTTTCCTCAAGCATGTAGGCACCGGTGCCAACCGGATACCAGTCAAGGTTCAGATTACGTTCTTTCATCCCGTTCTGTGAGTAGAACCTGTCTACTTCGGGTGCAACCGGTGCAAAAAAAGGCATGGCCAACCAGTAAAGTATCTGCGGGTATTTCCCCTTTATGCGTATCTGGTATGTATACCGATCAACAACCTTGACACCCGATAACGGGTACCGCTCCAGGTCCAGATAAACGGCCCCGTCACCCGCAGCCTTCTTTTTCTCCTGGTAACGTTTTTTAAGTAAATCACCGTATTCCTTCAAGCCATCAATATAATCCGCCATCAGGCTGAATATCGGTGAGTTAACCCCCGGATGTGCCAGTCTCTTGATTTCATATACATAATCGCGGGCTATCAATTCACGCGTTCCCCTGTTTTTAAAATCAGACAGGATTTTTACATGTTCAAGGTCTGATTCTGTCAAGGATTGGTAGACAAACTCCCCCGCTTTATTCCGGGCAAAGGCCGGGTGGGGTTGATACAGTATGCCGGGCTTGATATGAATATCATACAGGGTATAGGCAATTTGATCCGGTTCCGCGTTGTCGGGTAACACATGGCCCACCTTGTCCTGGTAAACAGGGACGGGTATGGAAACGGCCGTCAGCGGCTCGAGTTGATAAGGTCTTTTCAGGTAATGGTATTGCAACGGGGGCTCATAAACCTGACCATGGATAACATATTCCTCCTCACTATAGGATCGTGCCGGATCCAGATGCTTGGGACGTTGCAGAAAGACAGAATAGAGGATGTTTTTTCCATCATCTACAGCAGGATAGGGGTTATTCCATGGCCTACCGTCACAGGAGCTTAACAACAAGGTCAGATATACTAATAAAAGAATATTGATGTGACGAATAATCTTTTCCCTCAAATGCAACAGGCCGGACATGTCTTTAAATCTATTCCCTATGCATGATTATACCCCGGGAACGACTTATATAGGGTGTTACTTTACAGAAAAATAGCGCAAAATCCATTGCTGACGAATGATATCTGGTTTGCTACAATCATCGGAGTTTAATTAATAACCTGCAATAAAGAGACAACATTATGGGAATACTATCCGGCAAAAATGCAATCATTGTGGGACTTGCCAGCAACCGCTCCATTGCCTGGGGCATCGCTCAGGCCCTCCACCGTGAAGGTGCCGACCTGGCCTTTACCTATCAGAATGATAAATTGCAGGATCGGGTGGAAAAACTGGCCGCACAATGTGACTCGGAGGTCACGCTTCCCTGTGATGTCAGTGACGACGCACAGATTGATGCCGTCTTTGAGCACCTGGATGACTACTGGGACCACCTGGATATCATCATTCATTCGGTCGCCTATGCACCCCGCGAGACCCTCGAAGGCGATTATCTGGATAGTGTAACCCGTGAAGGTTTTGCCGTCGCCCACGATATCAGCTCTTACAGTTTTGCAGCCCTTGCCAAGGCCGGACGAAATATGATGCAGGGACGAAACGGGGCCTTGCTGACACTCAGTTACCTCGGCGCCGAAAAGGTGATCACCAATTACAATGTCATGGGGCTGGCCAAGGCCAGTCTGGAAGCTAACATCCGGTATATGGCAAAGGCCCTGGGCCCCGAAGGCATCCGTGTCAATGGAGTTTCTGCCGGCCCCATCCGCACATTGGCGGCTGCCGGTATTAATAACTTCCGCAAAATGATGGATTATGCCGAGGCCATTGCACCACTACACAGGAATGTCACCATTGAGGAGGTCGGCAATGTGGCCGCTTTCCTGTGTTCTGATCTGGCATCCGGCATCACGGCGGAAATCGTTCATGTGGATGCAGGTTACAGCAGTGTCGGCATGAACCTGACAGCCCCGGACAATGAATAGGGGCCGGCACCAATCCTGAAAGCCAGCAGCATTCTTTATGGCTGAAAACCTTCAGTCTTTCAGAATATTATCTTCGCCCTGCAACTTGCCTATTACAACTGCACCGCAGGAATCACTGAAAACGTTCACAGCGGTTCTGAGCATATCCAGGATACGGTCGACGGCCATTATCATTGCAATCCCGTCGGCCGGTAGCCCGATTGCAGCCAGAATAACGGTAATTGCCACCAGGCTGGCCGAAGGAATCGCAGCCACTCCTATGGATGTCAGCAATGCAATTAATACAACTGTAAACTGGACGGTAAAAGGCAGATCCAGCCCATAGGCCTGGGCAATAAACATGGCGGCAACACATTCATACAGGGCGGTACCATCCATGTTGACCGTCGCCCCTAGTGGCAGGACAAAACTGGTCGTTCGATTGGAAACCTTTGCATTCTCTTCAACACACTCCATTGTCAATGGCAGTGTTGATGCCGACGATGATGTTGAAAATGCTGTCAGCAGTGCCGGCGCCATGGCTCGATAATGCCGAAGTGGATTCACCCTGGCCACATATTTTAGTATCAACGGCAATGTAACCAGAAAATGAAATGCCAGCGCTGCAACAACCGTCAGGAAAAATACACCAACCGTCCTGGCCAGGTCATCCAGCCTTTCAGTATCAGTATCGGCCACTACCTTGGCAACCAGTCCAAACACACCGATGGGTGCAAACAGGATAATAAAATCTGTAATTTTCATCATTACCTGGTTCAAGCCGGACCAGAAATTATAAAATGACTGCGCATAAGGTTCATCGATGCGCGTCATAAAAAAACCCATGAATAATGAGAACACGATCAGCCCCAGAAGCTGGCCATTGCTGCTGGCTGCCTCGATAATATTAGGTGGGAATAACTGCAGGAACACCCCCGCCAGATCACCCGCGCCCTTGCCTTCTACACGGGACAATACATCGGCGACTGTCTTGTCATCAAGTTGGCCGATCACTTCCTTTGCGGGCAGGCCATCCAGTATCCCGGGGGTCAGGATGTTAACCATTAACAACCCCACCAGTATTGCCAGCAAACTGGTTGTAAGATAATACAGGAGTGTTTTGCCACCCAGGCGCCCCAGCGCCCCGGATGAACCGATACCGGCAATGCCCACGACAACAGATGAAACCACCAGTGGGACAATAATCATCTTTAATGCATTCAGAAACAATGTGCCGGCAAAGGCAAACATGGCGTAGAATGAAATACCAAAGATACCGGCTTCCTTGCCGCTGATAACACCGGCAAAAACCGCCAGTACCAGGGCAATCAGAATCTGCCAGTGAAGCTTAAGTTTCACTATCGCTTGCCAGCCTGCCCTCAAAGATAGTGATGCTTGCCTGTGATTTAAGATCCTCAAGAAGGGCCTTCAGCTCTGCCGACCCCTGTATCCGTTGCAGAAATTGAGCAATAAACCTCCTGGAAGAATCATTTTTTTTCATCGCTTCTGTCTTGAACCCCTTGATCGCGACTATTACACCGTTACCATTGCGTGCGTGTACACTTGTATAGGCTATTTTTCCTTTGCCAGGCTTGGGCGCCTTGAAGGCGGCATTTAGCAACAAGGTATCATACTTTTGATTTGACCTGCCTGTATAACCAATGGATTTAAAACTGACTGATTTTCCCTTTGCTATCTGTTCAAGCCCGACTCCATCCATGGCAAGTTTGAGATAGGCCTTCATATCTGCATTCATGTCCTTCACGGCCTGTTGAGTTGTCAGTGTATGTCTGATTTCAGATTTTACTTTCTCGAATGGCCGAATTTTTCTGGGCATGTAGTCTGACAGCCGGATTACTGCCACCGCATCAGACTGCGACTTATCTCTGGACTTAAGATTAATCAGTTTGCTGTTCAACGAGCGGGTCGGCTCACCATTCGCGAACACATCGCCTGAAAATGCAATGGTGAGTACCCTGGTATCAAATGCTATCTCATTATCCTTGATACCGCTTCTGCCAAACCAGGGTGTTTTTTTTATCTTCAGATTCAACCCACTGGCCGCAACATCAAGGCTATCCGGGTTCTCATAACTCAGGTTGTACAACTCATCTTTTTTATCAAAAAATAACTTCTCGGCTTCGAGTTTGCGATACATTTTTTCAACATCGGCCCTGGCATTGGCAAATGATTTGCTGGACCCCGGTTTAATGTTCAAAACCTTGATTATGTGATAACCGTATGCAGATCTTACCGGCTTGCTGTATTCACCTTTTTTCAACTTGAGCGCTGCTTCCTCAAATGCCTTGTCCTGAGTACCTTCCTCAAGAACACCAATATCACCACCCTGTTTTGCAGAACCGGCATCATTGGAAAACTGGCTGGCCAGCTTGGCGAAATCCGCGCCTTTTTGCAGTTTTTGGTATAACTCATCAGCCAGTTGCCGTGCTTTTTTGATATCTGCTTCTTTCTGCCCCTCAGTAACTTCAATCATGATGTGGGCCAGCTGCCTCTGCTCAGGCGTCAGAAAACTGTCCTGGTTATCATCATAAAACCGACGTAATTGTTTGTCCGTGTACTTAAGCCCATTTTCAATATCACTTATACTCAGTATCAAGTAGTCCAGCCTTACCTGTTCCCGGGATCTGAAGTTTTGCTTGTGTTCCTGGTAATATTTTTTTACCTGCTCATCTGACACCTTGACGTGATCAAGATAATTTTTCAAGGGTAATTCCAGGTAGTCCAGATCCAGTTTTCTCCCCTCGAGCTCAACAACACGTTCAACCTGATCCGGTGTAATAAAACTGGTTCGCAGAATGCCCCCGACAAATTGCTGGGTAATCAGATCACGGCCCAGCATGGCCTGATAGGAACCTGGACTGAAGCCGTTGGATGCAAGTACAGCCTCGTATTGCTCCTGATTAAATCGCCCATCAAGATAGAATGCAGGATTGGTCTCTATCTGCCGGGCAATGACGGCTTCATCGATACGAAAACCCCTGTCCAGAGCAGACCGGTATAATATTTCTTCCTGGATAATTTGATTCAGAATTTTTCGGCGAAAGGCAACCAGTGCCTTTCCCTCGGGCCGGTCTTTTTTACCACGCAGCTCCCTGTCGACCCTTGTATTCAATTCTGTCCGCGGGATTTCAAGATCATTCACGACGGCCACATTTACCGCACTACCCCCGCCGAAATATTCCTGAATCCCCCAGAGTGCGAACGGGATTATAAGCAAGATCACAATAACCCAGGCAAAAACACCTGTTGCCTTATCACGAATGGCCTGTAACATATCAACTTCCTAAGTAGTATATTCCTGTTTATTCAACGTTTTGCGTAGCTTCAACAAAAAGAATGTCGCATATCATACCTGAAATATAAAAAGGGTGCTTCAAAAAGAAGCACCCTTTTTTGTAGAAACGAACTGTATAACAGGATTACCCGGGTGGTCTGATCCCTTATATAAGTTCCTGACAATATGGCGGAGCGGACGGGACTCGAACCCGCGACCCCCGGCGTGACAGGCCGGTATTCTAACCAACTGAACTACCGCTCCAATTTGGTGGGTGCTGAGGGGATCGAACCCCCGACCCTCGCCTTGTAAGGGCGATGCTCTCCCAGCTGAGCTAAGCACCCGATCAAAGAGCGCGCTAGTTTACGGCATCTTTGAGTGCTTTTCCAGCCTTAAAACTGGGGGATTTTGCAGCAGCTATTTGAATGGCCTCACCGGTACGAGGATTTCGACCAGTACGGGCAGCCCGGTCTCTTACCAGAAAAGTACCAAAACCGACCAAAGTAACCTGATCACCATTTTTTAGCGAATTTGTAACGGCCTCTATAATACCATCCACTGCTTTTGCTGCATCAGATTTTGCCAGACCAGATGAGTCTGCAACGGCTTCAATTAATTCTGCTTTGTTCATATGATACTCCTCATAGACTTATTGGTTTTTATTAAAATCCTATCTTCGATACGATATTCAGGAGCCTGCCCGGGAACTGGCAGCCTGCTGCGGTAAATTCATATTGGTCCACCTCCCCGCTCATTTTTATCAAACAGACCAGCTATTCGCCTCAAATGATCAAGAAAATGGACTCAAAATGGCTTCCCCTCACTAATGGCTTTTATTCCTGGACAGGTTCCTGGAATCTGAATAGCTAACGGGTAGATATGCCGACATCAATATTGAACTGATCTTATACCAAGAGCCACCGTCAGGTGTCAACACCAACCATCTGCTGGATTGTCAGCATTAGTAAACTAGTAAATAATTCATTCCTTATCAAAAGAGGCCGTTATTTCCCGGTAACCGTGTTTTGATCAAGCGGAGGCAATAACCCTTTGTTTACTCCGTGCCGGCCATGTCCCCGGTTAGTGGGGCCTGATATTCCCTTTCTTGGCCGGCTTGTTTTTCTTGACTGATGCCGCAGGCTTGTTGCTATCCTGAGGCAATGCCACGGGTATATGCTGCAATGCCAGCCCCAGTACATCATCTATCCATTGTACAGGTTTAATGTCCATTTGTTCCTTAATATTTTGTGGTATTTCAGCCAGATCACGTCTGTTTTCCTCGGGGATCAGGACTGTCTTGATTCCACCTCTGTGTGCTGCCAGTAATTTTTCCTTCAGCCCGCCGATGGGAAGGACTTCCCCTCGAAGGGTAATCTCGCCCGTCATCGCAACGGTAGACCTGACCGGAATCTGGGTCAGGGCTGATACCAGCGCTGTACACATACCGACACCGGCACTTGGCCCGTCTTTAGGTGTGGCGCCTTCCGGAACATGAATATGAATATCATTACTCTGGTAAAACTCTTCCTCGATACCCAGGCTTGCAGCCCGGCTACGCACGATTGTCATGGCCGCCTGTATGGATTCCTGCATGACATCACCCAACTGGCCCGTATGAATCAACTTGCCTTTACCGGGGATCAGTGCCGCCTCGATAGTCAACAATTCACCACCTACTTCGGTCCAGGCCAGTCCGGTAACCTGTCCGACCTGGTCCTGCTCTTCTGCCAGACCAAAGCGGAAACGTTTGACGCCCAGATATTTTTCCAGATTATCAGGAGTAACCTCTATCTTCTCACTGTCTGGTTTCAACAGAATTTCTTTCACTACCTTTCGGCAAATCTTGGAAATCTCGCGTTCAAGGTTTCGCACCCCTGCCTCACGTGTATAGTATCGAACAATCTCATAAATTGCGGACTCAGAGACTGATATTTCCTTTTCATCCAGCCCATTGTTTTTCATCTGTTTCGATAACAGATATTTAGTTGCAATATTAACCTTCTCATCTTCTGTATAACCCGGGATTCGTATCACTTCCATACGATCAAGCAACGGGGCCGGGATGTTCAGTGAATTTGCAGTTGCTACAAACATTACATCCGAAAGGTCGTAATCAACCTCCAGATAATGATCTCCAAAGGTATGGTTCTGTTCTGGATCCAGTACCTCCAGTAAGGCAGATGATGGGTCACCCCGGAAATCGGTCGACATTTTGTCTATTTCATCCAGTAAAAACAGTGGATTACGAACGCCTCCCTTGGACAGGTTCTGTATAATCCTGCCCGGCATGGAACCAATATAGGTGCGTCGATGACCCCGTATTTCGGCCTCGTCACGAACGCCCCCGAGGGACATACGCAGGAATTTCCGGTTGGTCGCACGTGCAATGGAACGACCCAGGGATGTCTTGCCTACACCCGGCGGTCCGACCAGGCAGAGAATGGGACCCTTCAGTTTTTTGACACGCTGCTGGACGGCAAGGTATTCAAGGATCCTTTCCTTGACCTTTTCCAGTCCGTAATGATCAACATCCAGAACATCCTGGGCCTCAACGAGGTCATGATGCACTTTTGTTTTCTTTTTCCAGGGTACGCTGACCAGCCAGTCGATATAGTTTCTGACCACGGTCGCCTCGGCAGACATGGGTGACATCTGTTTGAGTTTGTTTAACTCGGCGAGAACCTTTTCCTTTGCCTCTTTGGGCATACGGGCCTTCTCAATCTTTTTGTTCAACTCTTCCATTTCATTGGGCGCATCTTCCATATCACCCAGTTCTTTCTGGATCGCCTTCATCTGCTCATTCAGATAATATTCACGCTGACTCTTTTCCATCTGGTGTTTTATACGTGAACGGATACGTTTCTCGACCTGGAGAATATCAATTTCTTCCTCTACCAGAACCAGCAGGTGTTCCAGTCTTTCCCTGACGTCTATCATTTCAAGGATCTTTTGTTTCTCATCCAGCTTCAATGACATATGTGCGGCAATTGTATCAACCAGGCGATCTGGTTCCTCGATACCCGATAAAGATGTCAAAATCTCGGGGGGAACCTTCTTGTTGAGTTTCACATACTGATCAAACTGTGACAGCAGTGACCGGGACAACACCTCTATTTCACGATCATCCGGCTGGTCATTTTGATCCAGGATTTTTATCTGCGCCGAAAAATGTTCTTCATTGGCCAAATAACTGATGACCTGGGCCCGTTCGGAACCTTCAACCAGTACCTTGACTGTTCCATCCGGTAATTTCAGCAATTGCAGAATGGTGGACAAGGTGCCAACACGATGAATATCCTCGGCAGACGGGTCGTCCACCTCGGCACTCTTCTGTGACACCAGCAGTATTTTCTTGTCGCCTTTCATCGCGCCTTCCAACGCCATGATGGATTTGTCACGGCCCACAAACAAGGGAATCACCATGTGTGGATAAACCACTACATCCCTCAGGGGTAATACCGGGATTGCCATGGTTTTTCCATCTATGACCTTGGGTGTGTTCTCTTCATGCTCCATTATCTATTCCCTCTTTATGGGATAATATCTTTTAATATTTACAGGTTTAACTTCCAGAATAAAGTCTGGTGAGACTGATATATGGGCAAGCATTGTTATTTCAATGCATCGAACAAATATTCAGGGTTTTCGGGATTATCCCTGATCACCGGCGCAGGAGTCTGCCATACCCGGAATGATTCCACCCACCCCGTCACGAACGCCTGAATCCGGTAGGCCCCTAAAAGATAAAGTGATTATTTTGAGGGCAAGATGACTAATCAGCCGCAACACGTTTCTGTTCATCCCCTTCGATGATCATGTAGGGCTGTGCCTCACCCCTGATAACAGCCTCATCAATAATAACCTTGCTGACGTTTTCCATGGACGGCAAATCGTACATCGTATCGAGCAAGATCTGTTCCATGATAGTCCTGAGTCCACGTGCACCTGTTTTTCTTTCCATCGCCTTTTGCGCAATGGCTCGCAGGCCATCATCACGGAATTCCAGGTCGGAGCCTTCCATTTCAAACATCTTGCCGTACTGTTTGACGAGTGAATTTTTCGGTTCGGTCAAAATTCTCACCAGGGCCTCTTCATCCAGCTCTTCCAGCGTTGCCACAATCGGTAAACGGCCAACAAATTCCGGTATCAGACCATACTTGACCAGATCTTCCGGCTCGGTGTCATAGAGGGTCTCTCCTACGCTGACCTCTTCATCCTTGCCCTTGACCTCGGCAGAGAAGCCAATACCGGCCTTATCGGAACGTCCGCGAATAATTGTCTCCAGCCCGGCAAATGCGCCACCTACAATAAACAGAATATTGGTTGTGTCTACCTGCAGGAATTCCTGTTGCGGGTGTTTACGACCACCCTGTGGCGGGACAGAGGCAACTGTCCCTTCAATTAATTTGAGCAATGCCTGCTGCACGCCTTCACCGGAGACATCGCGTGTAATCGACGGGTTCTCTGATTTTCTTGAAATCTTGTCTATTTCATCAATGTAGACAATGCCTGTCTGGGCCTTGTCAACATCGTAGTCACATTTCTGCAACAGTTTCTGGATAATATTTTCAACGTCTTCACCAACATAGCCTGCCTCGGTCAGCGTTGTGGCATCTGCAATGGTGAACGGTACATTAAGCAGACGTGCCAGCGTCTCTGCCAACAGCGTTTTACCGGATCCGGTCGGGCCAATCAGCAAGATGTTACTTTTGGATATTTCAATATCACTCTGGGTCTGTGATATCTCCAGACGTTTGTAGTGATTGTAGACAGCGACAGACAGGACTTTCTTTGCCCGATCCTGACCAATAACATATTCATTCAGCGTGGCATTAATTTCACTGGGTTTGGGAAGCTGACTTTCTTCAGTGGAGGATTTTTCCTGCATTTCCTCACGAATGATGTCGTTGCACAGCTCGACGCACTCATCACACACAAACACGGACGGACCCGCTATCAGCTTTCTGACTTCGTGCTGGCTCTTGCCACAAAAAGAGCAATACAACAGCTTGCCGCTATCATCACCCTTACCGATCTTATCATCACTCATACTTCAACCTCAGACCCTGGTTTATCGCACTGTCTAACTGCACATTGCATTATCTAAAGAACTATTTCAAGTATTTGCAATTCCTATGCCACAAACTGTAACTTAACCAGTTTTCAGCCATTATCCATAATTATTGCCGGGCTATTCTTCGGTACTCTCTGGCTGCCGGTTGGTCAGTACTTCATCAATCAGACCATATTCAATCGCTTCTGTTCCGCTCATAAAGTTATCACGGTCTGTATCAAGCTTTACTTTCTCGATATCCTGCCCGGTATGTTTGGCCAGTATCTGGCTCAATCTGTCACGTATCGACAGGATCTCCTTTGCATGTATTTCAAAATCGGTTGCCTGCCCCTGAAACCCGCCTAATGGCTGGTGAATCATGACCCTGGAGTGAGGCAGCGCGTATCGTTTACTCTTTTCACCACCTGCCAGTAGCAATGCGCCCATGCTGGCCGCCTGACCAAGGCACATGGTGCTGACGTCTGGCTTGATAAACTGCATTGTGTCATATATTGACAAACCCGCCGTCACTGAGCCACCCGGAGAATTGATATACATATGAATATCCTTGTCCGGATTTTCAGACTCCAGAAACAACAGCTGGGCGACAATCAGGTTGGCCATGTAATCTTCAACCTGTCCTACAACAAATATGACGCGTTCCTTCAGAAGGCGTGAATAAATATCGTAGGAGCGTTCCCCCCTGGGTGTTTGCTCCACTACAATGGGCACCAACCCTACAGATCGTGGGTTTAAACCATCATTATTCAAAATATCGGTCATTCGCGTTTTTCCTTTAGTGAGCCATTCCACTATTCAGACGTATTTTTATTCATAACATCATCAAAAGTCATACTTTTTTCTTTAATTGTGACCTGTTTGGACAATAATTCCACAACCTGGTCCTCCAGCACAAACCCCTCGAGACTCTGCATCATCTGCGGGTTTTCACCGTAAACCTTGACCACCTCTTCAGGTTTTTCATAGGTGCCGGAGATCTCGTTCAGCATTTCGACTACCTTACCCTTATCGACCTCGACCTTGTTTGCTTGAATAAGCTCACTGACCAGCAAACCGAGTGCAACCCTTTTTGCGGCCTGCGCCTGAAACATTTCTTTGGGTAAATCGACATCCACGGGCATTTCAGGACGATTCTTCCTGGCCTGCTTCATCAGGTTTTCGGCCTCCTCTTCCACCAGCGCCTGGGGTAGCTCCAGCTCATGCAATTCAATTAAAAGATCCATAATGGCCGTTTTCAACCAGCTTTTTATTCGTGAATCGACCTCACGTTCCATATTGGCCCTGACCTCTTTTCTAAAGGCATCCAGGCCATCTGCAACACCAAATAACGTTGCAAATTCATCATCCAGTTCTGGCAATACCGGTTTGTTGACGAGATTAACCTCCACATCAAATTCTGCTTTTTTCCCGGCCAGATCCGCTGCCTGGTAATCTTCAGGAAAGGTCACTTCAATGGTTTTTTTATCACCGGTTTTAACGGCCTTCAGTTGGTCTTCAAAACCGGGGATCATGCTACCCGATCCCAGTACCAGTGGAAAATCCTGGTCCGTCTTGCCACCTTCGAAGGGCTCTCCATCAATGCGCCCTTCAAAGGTAATTAAAAGCTGATCACCTTCTTTGGCAGGACGGTCAACTTTCTCCCAGTCGACATGCTGGGCCTGTAGTTTTTCGAACATCTTGTCTACATCTGAATCTTCAACCTTTACCACTATCTTTTCGACTTCCTTGCCGTCCAGTGATTCAAGTTTGACTTCAGGATAGACTTCGAACGTAGCGCTATACTCCATTGTCTTGCCGGGTTCCATATCCACATTTTCGACCTTCGGCCCTTCGGCAGGCTTCAGATTTTCCTGATCGATTGCCTCATACAGGGTGGACTGCACCATTTCACCCATCACTTCCTGACGTACCTGGCCACTGAACTTTTGCCGAACGACTTTCATGGGAACCTTGCCCGGCCTGAATCCATCCAGCTTGACGGAACGGCTCAGGTCCTGGAGCTTCTTGTCAACTGCGCTGTCAATCTGTTCCGATGGTACCTGAACAGTAATTTTTCGCCCCAGGGTACCTGTTGATTCAACTGAAACTTGCATTGTCTTACCTCAAATTCTTAATCAAATAAATCTTGCCAATGGTATCAATAAATTAATAACACTTTCTATTGACATACTTGTACCACCTCAATAGCTGGTGCGAAAGGAGAGACTCGAACTCTCACGGGTTACCCCACAGGAACCTAAATCCAGCGCGTCTACCAATTCCGCCACTCTCGCAAGTTAATACACAGAATGTAGCGTTAAACATAATCAGGAAGATTATCTTCACAATAACCCGCCAGAATACCTATTCACAATGGGAACGAATTCGACCACCAGGACAGTAAAATGTATGTTAAATCAACTGTGTTGGCCTATTATACCGTATAAAGTCAGCATATTGCACTCGATGGCAGGATGAAAAAATACCGGGAGTCTGTCGAGCCAAGGGGTAAAACAGGCCTGCTGTCCAGTCTTCTGTTATGAAGTCCATGCACTCCGGATAACCTGGCTAATTTACGGCCCTGCATATAATAATTTCTTTTAATACAATAAGATATAGCTTATTTGCCTCGGCTTCAGGTTCGAGGAACCCTGCGCGGATTATGCGACGATCCCTGAGGTTTCGGCCTGTTCAACGGTGACATGATCCAGATCCAGGTCGATGGCCTCGACCAGTTTTCTTGTCAATAATGCCTGGACTTGAACGGAACTGCCCGGTTTGAGCCGTAGTTCATGAAGATCAAACTGTATCAGTCTGCCTACCAGTGACGGGCGTGAAAAAACATGAATTTTACGCTGCTTGAGCTGATCCCTGAAAAACTGGTAATAGCTTGAGGGACGACCACCGATCATAATCGTGGGTGTCTGCCACTGGCGCACCTGTCTGTCATATTGTGTTGAAATCAGTTGGCCAACTGAAGGCCCTATGCCGACGAGATTTTCCCGCAATAACCGCATGGGTTGTTCAGTTGTTCTTCGGAAGGTTCCATCATCCATTTCTTCAAAAATTGAGATCTGATGTATCCCGTTCAGATCGAAATAGACCGGTATCTGGATCATCTCGACTTCCCCATAGTTCTTGTGTAGACAAGGTTAGTTATTATCTACATTAATCGGGCTTACCTGGATTTGAACCAAATAAGCCGCTCCCGCATGGCATCGTATTTTCCGCAAAATAGAACGCCAATATGTAATAACACAACACTTAGTGAATTATTAAAACTATAACGACAAGCCATGGAATTTGCAATAATAAAGGCTTGCACTCGCAAGCCTTTGATTTTATTGGTGGGCCATGAGTGACTCGAACACTCGACCAAGAGATTAAGAGTCTCCTGCTCTACCAACTGAGCTAATGGCCCCATATGGGGTGGACGATGGGGATTGAACCCACGACCGCCGGAATCACAATCCGGAGCTCTACCAACTGAGCTACGCCCACCATAATTCTTTAATAATGGCACGCCCGGCAGGACTCGAACCTGCTACCCTCGGCTTAGAAGGCCGATGCTCTATCCAAATGAGCTACGGGCGCATATCTCGTCTACCTGAACAACGCTGTATTCGGGGTAAGATTATATCTCACACCCTGGTTTGAATCTGGTCGGGGTAGAGAGACTATTCGGACTGCGTCCTCACCCCTTCGGGGCCGCCGTCGCTTCGCTCCAGCGTTCTCGGCAACTGCTCCATGCGTTGCCCTACCTCCTGCGTCCATGCAGTCGTGCGCGGCTTCGCCGCTTGTCGAACCGGCTTTTTTATGACGTCGGGAGTTCAAATCTCTCTCCATCAATTTTTACCATTTCCCTACAGTTTAATCTCTGGTTTACCCGAAACCTGAATCTGGTCGGGGTAGAGAGATTCGAACTCCCGACATCCTGCTCCCAAAGCAGGCGCGCTACCAGACTGCGCTATACCCCGAATTGCCATCACCGGCAAGGACGCGATAATACGTCCTGACTGTGTTCAGGTCAATTCTTCAATGACAAATATTGCTTGAAATCAGCCAATTATTACAACACCGGCTTACCCGGCAGGCTTGAACCGGAAAAATTCTCCACCCGTTCAATAATATCCTTCCTAGATAACCACCGGCATGCGAAAATACGCCCTGATATCAGGAATTTTACAGGATCATGTCAGCAAAATTAATCGATGGTAAGAAAATAGCGGCGGAAATACGTGGCCTTGTTGCCGTCCGGGTAAAGGAATTGCTCGACACTCACGGATGCCAGCCAGGCCTGGCGGTCATTATAATAGGTGAAGATCCGGCATCACAGGTCTATGTTCGCAACAAACGTAGTGCATGCGAAGAAACAGGTATTCGTTCCGTTGCCTATGATCTGCCCGCAACAACCACACAAGATGAACTACTGGCCCTGATTGAAAACCTGAACAATAACGATGATATTGACGGTATTCTTGTGCAAACGCCGGTACCGGATGCAATCGATATCGAAACCATTATAGAAAGTATCCGTGCCGACAAGGATGTAGATGGTTTCCACCCCTATAATATCGGGCGATTGGCCGTACGCGTGCCTGCCCTTCGATCCTGCACCCCGTACGGTGTCATGAAATTACTTGAAAGCACCGGTGAGAAATTTTATGGCCGCGAGGCCCTGGTGGTTGGTGCATCAAATCATGTGGGGAGGCCGATGGCCCTTGAACTCCTGCTGGCCGGTTGCACCATCTCTGTTTGCCACCGATTCACCCGAAACCTGGAGGAATGGGTCAAACGATCCGATATTGTTGTCGTGGCAGCGGGAAAACAGGGGCTGGTTAAAGGCGAATGGATAAAACCCGGTGCAACCGTAATTGATATAGGCATTCACAGGACGGAATCAGGAAAACTGGTCGGCGATGTTGATTTCTCAACGGCACAGCAAAGGGCTGCCTGGATCACACCGGTTCCTGGCGGGGTTGGTCCCATGACCGTGGCCATGCTGTTGCAAAATACCGTTGATGCCGCCCTCATCCGCAGAGGGTTCAAGGACTCAGGTAAGCGTACAGTGGATTTATCCCGAGCCTGACGGACTCCTGACCAAAATTAATCATTACTGTGGCCTGATATATTTGCCGATACTTGACTGTATCTCTCCAAAACAGGCTTTATAAACAGCAGAAGAAAATAATTGGCGCGACTCCGGGTCTGTTGCATGCAGATCATCTTCGAACAAGCGTATTTGATGCCTCTTGCCGTTAAAATCCCCCTCACAGTATTCGTAGATAATATCTTTTGAAACATCGTACTGTCTATAAGCGTGCAGCCCTCCATAATAATTATGAATATTAATCAGGGTTTGCACCGGGGCATTATGATACCCGGGTAAATAGGAGGCACTGTAGTCTCTCGCCATGCGGCCTTTTTTGTCATAAACGAACACCTCGATACTATGTATCGTATCCGGGTTGCTGTTTTCCCATTGTATCCGGCTAAGCAACCTTCCATTCTTTTTATCAACGTAAGTTACTTCCCGATAATAATCCGGACTGTGGGCATAGCCACCCATCTTTTCTGTTTTGGTTATTTGTTTTCCTGCAACCTGCTTTTTATGCAACTGGTATACAAGATCTGCAAAATGATTCCATGATTTAACGTGTATATTATCGGCATGCATTCCGTCACTTGCATCTGCCAACACTGGAGAAACACCTTGCAATAAAATAATGGTAAACAAAAATATTTTTTTGCGCATGATTAGCTCTTCCTGTATCTGTCGTTTTTATTATAGCCTGATGACCCTGTTACTGCCCCTTGTATGACCCTTGAAACAGGGTAAAGGTTCAAACAGCATTCCGTGCAGACCTGTCACGACAATACGTTATTTTCACCAGGGTTGTCTGGATGCCGCCATCAGACAGCGTCTGAATTGCCCAAGGTATCCTGCATCAAGAAGATAGCCGGATAAATTTCCAGCTGTTTTTTTATGTTTTGAAGGGGTATAAAGTGACCGCCCCAACGAATTAACCAGAACTGATAAATTTTCATCACGCTTGAAATTTTTTTCCCAATACCCGTACCATTGACTTAAAGGCATATTCTTTGGCCACCCAAAAGAGGTTGCCATCAAACTCATTGCCTCCCTGATTTCCACAGGTGTTATTGCCCGTTTTAGCTGGAGACGCGCATTATGCAAATAGTGTAACCGCCTTGCAGATTCTTTCACCCATGGTGCCAGTCTCCAGACAACCCACAGCACCAGTGCGGCGAGTCCCGCCAGTATCAGCCATTTCAAATAACGGTGTAATGAGAAAACCATCCCCGTGACAAACGTACTGGTATGCATTCGTTGTTCTGACGTATCAAAATACTGTACACGCAGCTCCGGTAATGAAAATGAACCACTTTTATTCAGTACAAACGGAATACTGTAATGTACGTGTTGCAGTAATTGATTTTCTGTTTTCAGGGTCTTGCGGGTAACCTCGGCGGGTAAAAACCTGATACGCTTTGTACTCCTTATTTGCTGGCGTATTTCAGGCACCACATCCGATGTCATGTTTTTTCCTGTCAGGGTGATATTCCAGTAATAGATACTGCCAACATCATAAGGGCGGTACCAGGCTGATTTAACCGGTAAATCAGATATAATACGGATTTCCCCCATGGGGATGTAAGGTGGCAGATAAGGCGGCAGTGCCTTCACACTAATAACCTGTTTCGCAAATTGAAAGCGGAATTTTTCCTTGCCTCCTTCAGAATAACTCAATGCCGGGATGTTCAGCTCCATTTTATCCGCTCTGGATGAATAATAAAGTACCGTCATTTTATATTGATATTTCCACTTATCTGTATCGGCCAGTCTGGATTTACGAACAGGGAGACTGATAAACTCCTGCCCTGAATGTGATCCGGCAATCGCACTCATTGTTATGTAGGAATCATTACTTTTGACCCGATAGTTAATCTCAAGAAATTGGCGTGCAAACACCTCCCGCGTTGACAAATCGTAGCGTATGGCAACCGATTTTTTTTCAATACTTTTGCCTGCTGCGGGCACGAAGACTGTACCCTTGTGTGCCGGTATTTCCTTGTTATTTTCTGTACCGGCAAGTACGGAAGTAATATTATGTATCTGAAAAATAATGAGGATCACCGGAAATAAACTTTTTTTCGTTGTCACCACGGCAATACCCCCGGCAGTGGAACGGGCTTTTCAAGTGGTGCGGGGAAACCTTCTTCTTCCTCGAATAACGACTTCCATAATGTTGACTGGTCCTGCTTGCCCTGTATTATCTGTTTACGTGCCGCCAGCAGTTCAACTGCAGTAATTGTCTCACCCTGAAGTACACGCCTGCCCTGAATATGCTTGTCTGCAACCTGCGCATGTTCCTGCCCACTGGCAATTTTACCCAAAGCCCTGTTTTCCTGTTTTTCTGAATGCGTATAAATATACTGTCTGGTTTTTTTGTCCTTGTCATCAATGCCGTAGTCACCGCCGCCCTGCATATCTTCACTCGCACGCATACTACGCGGCCCTCTGCCTGCACGCCTCCTTGCCATTGCTTCGGCAAAAGGGTCATCCTGGATAGATTTAATTACACCCTTTACAAATGTGAGATTGATTCCGGCCTGATGGTGCCGTTTGTTATAGCGCAGTACATCCCGATAAGTGGACAATGCTGAATAGTAATTTCCCGCCCTGAAAAAACTGTTTGCCAGGTTATACAAGGCATCGGCTCTTTCATTGTCCTGCCCCGCTACCAGAAAGGCCTGGGTAAATTGTGTGATCGCATGTGCATAGTCCTTCAACTGGTATGCACTGGCGGCTTCACCCATTCTGGCCTGATAACCCGAATAGGCAGAATACTGATTGCGGGCAGTGTGAAAATCACTTTTTTGATAGGCGGCATAAGCACGGGCATGTACATCAGCAGGCAGCCCCGCTGCATCAACTTTCGGTGATAACACCACATTTACCAGCATCACGGCGATCCAGACATGGCTTGTCCCACCACGATAGAACAAGCGGGGATATTGCAGAGACAATAACAGAATAATAATCAATGCCGGCAACAGGGCCCAACGGTATAGTTCAATCCACGTTTGCCGGTTGCTATCCGTCACCTCTTCCTCACCGGCCTGGTTAATGATGCCGTTGTAATACAGTTGCTCAAGATCGCTCATGTCATCCGTCATCTCGACATAACGCCCTCCGCTATCTGAAGCCAGTTGCTGTAAATAGCCGCTGTTGAGTCGTGTCTGTACTGGCCGCTTGTCATATTGTACCCAGCCACCCTCCGGGTCGGGTATGGGGGCGGGTGCATACCCTCCCGTGCCCAGTATATACAAAGGTGTATCAAGTAAATCTGTGTGTATTTCCGCCCTGGTTCCCGAACCACCGTCTGTTAAAATCACGATTGCCCTGTTATCACTATGCGCCAGATTTTTGTTTGCCAGCATAATGGCATCAGGAAGATTGCTGCCGGCAGTGGGCAAAACCCCCGATTTGATCCCTTTTGCATAGTATTCAAGCGCCTTATGATCCCAGGTCAATGGACTAAGCACATGGGCCTTGCCCGCGAACATGATGATCCCCAGGCGATCAAGCTTGCCTAGCGAAAGTAACTGAAAAATTTCTGTTTTGGCTCGCTTCAAACGGCTCGGCTTGATATCTGTCGCCGTCATCGATCTGGACACATCAACCAATACCATGATATCGACACCACCCACCTTGCCCGCTTTTTTGGGAGGGTCAGGAAGTCGCGGCCCGGCCATTGCAACAGCAAGTAATACCCACGCAAGTTGAAACAGGATGACCCTGAGTCCTGAACCGGTTTTTTTCTTTTTACCAGACCTGACCAGCACCCATGGCAACAGTTTCTTTTCTGCATATTGCAGCCTGTTATGGCTATACACAAACCGTATAAAAAACACCCATACAACCGGCTGCAGGGCCAGCAGTAACCACAACGGCTGTCTGAATTGCAGCAGGCTCCATTCAAAACCACTCATATAGCCGCCCTCTGGCGAAGCACCAGTAACTGCAACACGCTAAACAGCAGGATCGCAGCCAACAACGGCCACTGATACAGTGGTTGACGGATATATTTTATTTTTGGTTTATCCTGGCTTCTTTCGGCCAGTTCAATATCGCCGATGGCCTTTGAAAGGGAGCGCGTATCACCTGCCCAATAAAATTTTCCACCGGTATATTCTGCTATTTTTTTAAGCCTTTCAGTGTCGGCGGGATCATAAATAAGCCCGGAAATATTTTTCTCGGATGCCTCGACAGTCCTTGCGCCAATCGCAACGGTATAGACATGCAAACCTGCCTGGCGGGCCAGTTCCATAGCCACATCGGGGTTTATGTCGCCGGTTAATCTTGTTGCATCTGTCAACAAAACCAGTACACGGTTGCTGTTTTTTGACTGCACTGCCTCATGGACGGCCTGCGCCAATGCATTGCCCAGGGCAGCGCTGCGACCTGCCATACCAATATTCACACGTGACAACATCGTCCTGGCGAGATTATGGTCGCGAGTCAAGGGTACCAGCGTGTATACTGAATCTGCATATACCACGATCGAAACATTATCACCCTGTAGTTGATCAATAAAACGGGACAAGACACCTTTTAACAAGGTCATGCGATCAACACGCTTCCCGTTTAACAGATAATCCCGTTGTATCATGCTTATCGATGTGTCCACTACAAAAACGATATCGCGATATTTTGATGGTTCCTGCCGGTGTTTGCGAACCCATTCGGGCTGTGCCATGGCAATAAAACACAGGCCGATAACCAGCCATATCAATACAAATCTCATCCATCTGAAGTAACCCATTGCCCCGGCAATTTTGGTATCAACCAGTTTTTTTATGAGCTGGTATCGGGGATGCAGGTATTGCTGGTTGATAACAAATCTGAAGCCCGGCATCCTCCATGTGATTTTTCCACCCGCCAGGTTGCAGGTAATGATATAAAGCAGTAATAAAACGGCGGGCACCCACAGCCATTGCCAACTGGCAAAATGAAACTGCCAGTCATATTGCGCAACGGTTACCTGTGCACCCATAGTAATCTTTTCACCTGTTGCAAGACCTGCTGAAATTCGGGTAATGACTGTGTATGACCGGAAAACCGGACGCAGCTACAAAATTCCAGTATTGTTTGAAATTCATGTCTGCTGATTGGCATGTCATAGGAAGCAAAGTCTGACACCTTCAGATTATGCCTGTTCAATGCGAGTCGTAAAATTTTCATCAAGGATTCACCACGTTGATGACTGCTCATGCGTGATGAATGACGAACAAGTTTACGATACGCCCTGCGTGCACATTGTACTGGCCGCTTTCTGTAACTGGAATAATAAATGGCCAATAGTGCCAGACCAATAAATATTAACGCCACCAGTACCCATATCCCTGTCTCACTTTGTTCAGGCATAGCCGGAGGGATGATCTCCATGATACCATCCAGCTTGCCATTTTTTTCAAACCCCACTCAGGTACACCGGAATTTCATCAAAGGATTCATCCGTACGAATACGAACAAATGGAATCCGGCAATCTGAAAATATGGACTCCATTTGCTGCTGCTGTTTCTGGAACTCACGTTCATAAGCCGACCGAATTGCCGTATCATCCGAGCTGATTTTTACAGACTGTTGCTGCGGGTATCCATTGATTGACCAGATACCTTGCGCCGGTAACATCTGTTCCACCGGGTCCAGCACCTGGATGGCCAGTATTTTATGGTGCCCTGCCAGACGCGTTAACAAAGGTACATGGGATTCATTGAGATCGTGAAAATCACTGATAAGGATAATATGACTGCCTGCAACCGCCCTGGCCTGCAATTGCGATAGGATATTGTACAATTCGGGCTCAGAGATACCGCATTCCAGTGGCGGGCAAGCTGAGGCCGCGTTCATCAGCCATTGGTGTACCTTTGACAGGCTACGCTCGGGATTGATCCACAGGCCATCGGGTTGCATCAGCATACCACCAACAGAAAAACCCTGATGTATCGACAGCCCCGCAATACAGGCTGCTATTTCCACTGCATGAGTAACCTTCAGGGTTTTCTGCGTGCCAAAACGCATTGCCGCCCGCCGATCAATAACCATCAAGCGACTTGCCTCTCTTTCTTCCCTGTAGATTTTGGTATAGATATCTGACGACCTGGCCATCATGCGCCAGTTGATGTTTCGCAGGTCGTCGCCCGGTTGATACAAACGGCTCTCGTCATAATCGAGTCCGCTGCCCCGAAAAGGAGAAAAGTGCCCGCCACTTCTCCGGTAACCGGTTTCCAGGTGCAGGTTTTCGCTGACTGTTTTTTGGGCCATCCCTTTTTTCAGCCAGAGAAGCAGTTCTTCACCGCTGATAATCGGGCAGGATAAAGGGTCCTGCTTGTCGGTCAGCTGTTTAAAACCTAACATAATCGACTCAAGGCATGGGCACCTGGTTAACAATGCCCGCTATGATCCGGTTTTTACCTATATTTTCTGCCTGCGCTGCAAACGAAAGTATAATTCGATGGCGTAAAACATCGGGCACCATTTCAATGACATCCTCCGGGATCACGTAATCACGTCTGTTCAAGTAGGCAATGGCACTGGCCGCTCTAAGTAAGGCCAGTGAAGCCCGGGGGGATGCACCCACTTCAATACAGGATTTCCATTCCGGAATAGTCTGGCCAAGGTTACGGGTTGTACCAACCAGCCGGACAATATATTTTTCTATATTTTCCTCGACGTGTATCTCTGACACACTGCGTCTGGCCTGTAAAACAGTATCGGGATGAATTACAGAATCAATGGCCATTGGGTCTTCACCAAAATGACGCTTCCTGTCTCTTCTTAGTATCTCCAGTTCTTCATCGGCTTCAGGATAAGTCAGTTCCACATGCAGAAGAAAACGATCAAGCTGGGCCTCCGGTAGTGGATAGGTCCCTGATTGCTCCAGTGGATTCTGGGTTGCCATGACAATAAAAAGTTCGGGTAATTTACGTGTTACCCCGTTCACTGTCACCTGATGCTCCTGCATCGCCTCCAGTAATGCCGATTGTACCTTGGGGGGGGCACGGTTAATTTCGTCTGCGAGTATAATTTCATGGAAAACCGGGCCCTGGACAAAACGAAATTCGGCTGTACTGGCATCAAAAATTTCGGTTCCGGTCAGGTCTCCAGGCATCAGGTCGGGTGTAAACTGGATTCGCTGTGAACTTGCATGCACACCACTGGCGAGGGCATTAACGGCAGTTGTCTTGGCCAGACCCGGCGGACCCTCTAGAAGAATGTGACCCCCTGTCAGCAACCCCACCAGCAACCTGTCGAGCAAGGCAGACTGGCCCACGATGATACTTTCAAGATGTGTTCGCAGTTGTTTGAAGGCGTCCTGTGTTTTTATTGTTGCATCTGACATTCTGATCTGTGTCCTTTTGCAAGGCTTCGGCCTGCTTTCAATATAGCGGAAATAATGTATCGCGTCTCAATACAGCGTACCAGTATAATATTATATGTTGATCACGCAAAAAAAAGCCACAACCGGGGTTGTGGCTTTTCCCTGTGTAAAAAGTGATGTTTCAGTTTTCACGCTCCAGTTTTATGGCTACCAGCGTGCCGCCATTATTAATATAATCAATTTTTACATAATCGCCTTGTGACAAACCCTGCAGGTTAAAATGAGGGTTCGGTACGACACCATTATTACGACTGTCCTTCATTATTGTATTGCTATCAACGATGATAACTGTCCCGTCCTGCATTGTTACCGTACCGGTATTGGTACCGCTGGTGGTAACAGTGGCCACATTGCCCTTTATTTTCAAACCGGAGGAGGTATTTTCTTTCTTGACCTTCCTGGCAATCAACACCCCATTCATGAAGTAGGCCTCTACTTTAACCATAACACCTGTTAACAGTGCGCCCTTGCTTATGCCGCTATAACGGGTATTGGTGTCAACCTTGAATACCTGTCCATTGACTGAAAAGGTATTATCGCCAGCGATATCCTTGCTTATCAGGCCATGGACTTCCAGCTCATGTTTATCAGACCCCTGTGACCCTTTTATACCATTATTTTCAAGCTCCACCTTGCTGGCCACAAGATTGTTGCTCTGATCCAGTCCCTGAATACTTTTCACTTCAACGTACAGTCCGTTGTAACTGCCGGCAGGCATGTTATCCAGTTTTGCGCCTGCATAATCAATTGTCATACCACCAACATCAAACTGAAAGGAACCGGCCACATGATTCTTGACGATACCCTTCAGTTCTATGCCTTCAGTGTGTGCAGCGAGATAAGTCGCCAGGTCACTGGCCTTGACTTCAATACGTGTTGCAGTAATGCTGCCCGTACCGGAACTACTGCCGCTGACCTCCACAATCATGCCCGTTGTTATCTGGTCCGGTGTAACAACACCTGCCACCTTGCTTTCCATAATCGTCGTATCTGTTATCGTCACGGTCTGGCCCATTATGTTCATATCACCGGTTGCCTGGCCAGATACAATGGCGTTACTGATCACTATCCCTTCCAGGTCATCACTGAATGTGACGTTACTGGCCGTACCGGTCGAACCATTTTCCTGTCCCGAAATAGTGACTTGCATACCCACTTTCAGATCACTTTCTGTGCCAGACTTGTCATCGATGCGAATACTTGCTCCACTGGTATCAAACTCAACGCCGTTGACAAAAATACTGCCAAACCCGGTTATCGCCCCAGTGTAGGTGGAATTAGAGCCGGCACTGCTGCCACCTCCTCCGCATGCCACGATCAATGTGGACAGTAAAATAATGACTACTGACTTAAATAAGCCGTTAATTTTCATAGCAAATACTCCTTTTTCGTTTATCGCGATTTACCACAAGTTAAAAGTATTTATTTTTACTATTATTTGGGAATATTTTCCCATTTTTTGCGGTAAGTTTCAAGTGAATTCAGGTTTTTTTTCAGAATATGTGACAGGAATCACCATTCCGGCTGCTGCCGATTTGTGATGTGTTTGTCCTGAATTTTACGAATCAGCGGGGCAGGTTGACACACAGGGCAGGTCTCTTATTGGTCAGCTGTTATTGGCTCCGATGACGGATCAGGTGCACGTTTTTTATTAACCCGGGAACGGTTTTCATGTGCCATTACACAGCCTTCTCCCCCTCTGTTTTATTTATTTCTCACCGGGCTGTTTCTTATAGGGGTTCCCGGTTACGAGAAAATCATCACACAGAAGGGTAGTCCCCGTCTGGTTACGACATTAAAACCTCGTAGTGGATTGCCTGTCTCAGAATACCAACTGGGCACGCATTTGGATAATATCGGGGCTTTCAATATTACCTCTCCTGTCAGGGCTGGCATTTGCCCTGACATAGTTCACCATAAAACGCAGGTTTCTATTCGGGTACCAGTTAACGCCCAGTGTGACGTTATTTTCCCTGCCGCCGGTAATACCCTTGTTTTCGAGGTTCACGGTACTATAACGTGCGGCCAGCTCCCAGGCACCATACGGTGACTTGGGCCGAACCTGTACGAAGGCTCCCTTTTTGGCGTTGTAGCGGCGATGCTCGCCGGTAACAAACCAGCTGCCAAAGATATACCAGCCATTAAAATCGGGATCACTGCGTTGTTTTATGCGCTCCACGCTGATTCGTGTGTATTCGCCCTGCAGGGAAAAGGCTTCATACACGACAGCGGCTTCCAGGCCGAAGGCAACCGTATGGTCAACATCATGAAGTGTCCCGGTTTTAACCAGTTTGCCCGCCAGATTAGCTTCCGGTCTGCTACCGTAGTTGACAGTTTCGGGTCTGCGATATTCAACGGCCATGCCGACATGCAGTAATCGATGTCTGCTTCTGACTGGTGCAGCCGTGATACGTACCACCGTACCCCAGCCATTTTTTCCACCATTGCGGACATTACCATCGAATATACCGACCGCCGCACTCCAGTTGTTCCCATAGCTGTTTATCAATGCACCCGTTTTGTAACCCGGTGAGAATGCCTTGGGTAATGCGCGTTCCATAAACGTAATATTATTTGAGCTTGTCATATTTTCGAGACTAAACGGTTCCAGCATGTTGCCTGCCCTGATTGTAATCGGCTTGAAACCGTTATAACCCACCCACGCGCTCTTGATTCTGAAATTACGGCTGGAGGCGAAGTCATATTCAAACCGGTACCGCCAGTCATCGAATGCCTTACCGGAAACAAACAGACGTGCCCGACGAAATTCCGAGTCCTGGGAGTCGGTATTGAGTCGACGATTGTCATCGCCCATGAATCTTGCCGCATCGGCATGAAGCCGGCCACCCAGACGTAGAGAGAAATCACCGTCTGCGGATTTAAATCTGAGTGCTTTTTTTATGTTGAATTCTTCATCCCGAAGATTATATTCCGAGCCAGGATCTGCATTTGCGGCATACAGGGTTGTCGTCGCTGTGATAATCACCGCGAACAAAGTCAGCGCGATTCCCTGTCCTGAAATGTTATTGCGCAAGTCATCTCTCCTGTCAGGAAAATAGCCCGGTTGCCAGCTCGGGATTCATGGGAATCCTGTCTGATTCAAGGCGGTGTCTGTCGCTGGCAAGACAAGTCCCGTTTGTGAAATGCCGGTTAGTCGAAATACTGAACAGGTAGCGGAAAACACGCAGGCCGAGCTGCCCGTTTTTCATGGCACGCCTGAAATCATGCCCCACGCCGGGTATGATTGTGAACCTGCAAGACGCGTCTATATCGTGTTCCATGGCGACCCTGTTCATCGCAGCCACCCAGCGTCTGCCTCGCTCCAGTCGTGTAAATCCCTGTTGCTGCTGAATCCTTGCTGACCGGTTCAGCCCGGGGTCATGCATAATATCCCACTGGCCTACAAACACAGCAGTGGGGACACACAGAAACTTTTGCATATCAAAATCGACCCCCTTCAACCTCGGCGTAGGGACGATGCCAAACGGGAACCGGCGTGATTCATCAGGACAGGTGTACCAGCCTGCCGCACAAATGGCGAGTCGCTGAACACGCTCCGGGTATGCCATGGTGTAACGATGGGCAAACTGCCCGCCACCGGAGAATCCGGTCAGAAAAATTTTGCTGCTGACGGCGCCGGTAAGGTACTCGATCTCTTCGGTAATCATCTGTAATGCATGATCTGCACGTCGCCCGCCACCTTCGCGTCCCAGTCGTTGATAGTCACCAAAGTGACGTTTGGAAAAGACCGGTGCAACCAGAACCACACCGTACTGTTCGGCCAGCGGTGCAAACAGTTCTGCATGTTCCCTTGCATTGCGTGAAATACCGTGTACAGAGACAAACTGGGAAGTGTATGTACTGCGATTTTCCGGTATGTAAATAAAATATTTCAGCACAGCGTCACCACTTACATGACGTTTATGTATCTTGCCGGGTTCAATGCTTTCCGGGGACAGCACCTTTTCCCGCGTGCTGACTGGCTGTGTCATGATGCCAGCACCTGCTGTTCGTGAAGCCGGAAAAATCCGGCAACACGCGAATCAGACTGCAGTAGTTCATCCGGCCTGCCCGTGGCAATCAATTTTCCATTTTCCATATACCAGAGGACATCTGCGCGTAGCGCATTGTCCAGTTGGTGCGTCACCATCATTACGGTGCCTTTATAGTTGCTCAGGATATCATTGAATACCGCACTGGCATCCGGATCAAGATTTACATCTGCTTCATCCAGTAACAGTACCGGAGGATTTCCCAGAATGGCGCGTGCCAGTACAATACGCTGTCTCTGGCCTGCGGACAGGCTGCTCCCGCCCTCTGCTATGCGGGTATCCTCACCATCTGGCAGTTCGTCAAGTAATTCGTCTATACCGCACAGTTCACGTACGCGTGCCAGTTCTGCTTCAGGTGCTGAACGCCAACGATAACGCAGATTCTTGCGGATCGTGCCGCGTAACAAGGAAAGATCCGGGCTCGCGATACCCACCACCCGATGCAGGGAATCGCGGGCCAGCTTGCCTAAATCCTTGCCGTCAAGCCGTACTGTTCCGCGTTCCGCGTCCACCAGACGGGCAACCAGCGACAATACGGTGGATTTTCCAGCCCCGTTGGGCCCTACCACGGCTATCACGCTGCCTGGGGCAGCGTCTGCGCTGAAGTCTGTCAACGAGCCGTAGACGCTGACGTTGCTGAATACCAGATGCCCTGCCCCGTCTCTCAAATCACTCGTCCCTCTTGATTTTGCCACAGGCGCGGGGTTGTCAAGAAACTGGTGGATTTTTTCTATTGATACCCGTGCCCCCTGCCAATATTCATAAACCCGGCCCAGGTCACGCAACGATGGCACGAGAAACCCGACGATACTCATTGCCGCAACAACGGTACCCGGTGTAGTCTGACCGTCAGATACGAGCAGGGCACCTGTGATCAGTGTGGCCGCCGTGGCGATCGCCGTGGTCGCCGTGGTCACGGCACGTAAACCACCAATTACCCAGGCACGCAGTATCAGCGCCGTTTTTAATCTGCTACTTTGCCTTTCAATTCGATTTTGCTCCCGGCGTGTCTGGCCCGAAACCTGTACCACAGCCATGGAGGCTACCTGCTCATTCAGGTTGCCAGCCAGAAAGGCACGTCGTCGCCGGGCTTCTCTCGCCGCTTGTAACAAGGGCTTTCCCATAACCAGGGAAAGTGCCGTGCCGGGTATCACGACTGCACCGACGGTAACCGCCAATGGCCAGCTGATCAGGGCCAGGGCCAGCAAGGCCCCGGCAATCGCTACGCCAGCCACGATAAGGCGCGCCAGACCCAGGCTGGTCCACTGCCGCAACGCAGTCAGATCCCCGACAAAACGTAACATGATGCTGCCCCGGCTGCGCATTTGCAGTTTACGTGGCGGCAGCGAGCTCAGATGGATGTACAGCACCATACGCACTTGATGCACGTAACCCTGTCCAAGTTGTTCAGCGTCAATACGCTCCAGCATACGCATACCGGCATGGATCAGTGCAAGTACCAGAAAGCCCAGGCCGAACCACACAAGGCTGGTAGCAGACAGCGCTTGTGGCTGATCGATAAACCGGTCGAAAGTCAGTTTTACGAGCAAGGCACTGCCAATGGTGGCTCCAGCCTGCGTGAGCCCGTTCAGCACAAGACGTAGCATCAGGCCCGCACGCCGTTCGCCTAAGACAGGTGGCAGGTTCATTAACCTGCCTGCCGGCTATGTAAACGACAGTCCATGTACTGTCCGATGGTACCGGCGATTGCCGGGTCTGATAATTGCCCGAGACTCATGACCGGTAATCCGGTCGCGCTCTGCGTCTCGCGAACGATCAACGGTGCTGCGGTCAGGATGCCACTGACTGCCATGACGGGCAGGTCGTGATCGAACAACCAGCTTACCCCGGTCGCTGCACCCATGGCATCCGTCGCCGCAAAAATAATCCCGTTGATGGCATGGCTGAACACCGGCGAACATAACAATGCCGCAGTTTCTTCCTGAAACAGGCCATCCGCCACTTCCAGAACAATCGTGTCAACGCCGGTACGCTGCAGATGCGCTGTCAATGTGGTCAGGATGCCTTCCAGTTCTCTCAGGGAAACATGACGTGTTGAAGCATAACCCGCATCGGTAAAATCAAGTACCCGCTCGGCACCGGCGTCTTTCATTAACCAGGTATCGCCACCGGAACCTGTACCGGTTACCTTGGCGGCACCCACTTTCAGGCCGGCATTTACCAGCCCTTTGATCAGGTAGGCCGCCGTCGTGGTCTTGCCGGCATTCATTGAGGTTCCAACCGCGGCAATGGTAACCGGCATGTCGCCATTCGGTGATATGGGTTCCAGCGCGCTGTCGGCAAGATTCATGGGGCGGCCCCGGGCGTTGCCAAGCAAGCCAATGGGTATAATCCGGGTGGCGTCCTTGCGGCTGTTATGTTTGGAAACGACGCGGGCGGCAATACCACCGGCGGCCACCATATGACAGGGTTCAAGACTGTCGGGTACGACACCTTCAAACTGATCCGGTGCATAACGGTGGCCATAACACAATATAATTTCATCGCCTGGAAACAGGGGCGCCCGACGGCCGTTAACCAGTTCGATTCGCGTATGCTGGCCCAGGGAATCAACCCGCGCAAGCAACAGGTCGCCCGGTACCGGCTTGACCGAACCACTGATCAGGTAACCGGCTTCACTGATGGGTACATGACGCGTCGTGTAGGCGGCCTTTGCCCTGGCTAACCGCCGGGTTTCGATGGATGATATGGATGGACCTATTATTCCTGTATCCATCAGGCCCTGGTCGACGATATCCGTCAGCGTACTCGTATTTGATTTCATCTATATTCCTCTATAGTTGTCAGCGGTTCTGAACAGGGTATGCGGGACGTATGGTTGACGACTATCCCCTTCAGTTCATGCCTTCAGAATGCAAGTCAAAACAAGTTGCAAACCGCAGGCCTGGACTTCAACGCGTATTGTGGTATTGACAGCCCGTTTGACTGCCCTGCAATAGCAACCTGCATGCCCGGATTCAGATTATTTTCCATACCTGTCCGATTACCAGTGCGAATACTTGTCTCACTGCTACCAAACTCGACATCTTTGACAAAAATACCGCCGGGCCACGATACGCTCAGGTATAAATTGAATTGGATCCGGTCTTGCCATTACATGCTGCAATTGATACAGCCGGTCTGTTTACGACTACTGGCTTAAGTAAGCTATTAATTTTACTAAAAAATACTCCTTTATATTCAGCACAATACGTCATGAGTTAAAAATAATGATTTAATATTTGGGAATATTTTCCCATAATTTAAATTGAATTTCAAGTAATTTATGGTTTTTATCAGGATTCATGGCAGGAACCATCGTTCCGGGCACCCGGGGTCTGCCGGTCTGACAAGCTTGTATTGAGTGTTACGAATCAGAAGGGGAAAAAATCCCGGGGGGAGTCCCGGGAAGTCGTTACGGTTTATGCCGGTTTTCACTTGTTGTCCCGTTAACGTTGTGAAGCACATATAAATGTGAGGACATGGAATCGGTAAGCCTGATCAAGACCGTCTGCCGCACGGATGCGG
>ENA-ORDP01000132-ORDP01000132.1-marine-sediment-metagenome-genome-assembly--contig:-NODE-132-length-47949-cov-4.560237_pt1 | contig 47949 bp, 47 predicted proteins | sample MGYA00248627_ERZ508539 | MGnify/ENA primary metagenome ERZ508539 (study PRJEB26208, sample SAMN05571518) | marine sediment metagenome | biome: deep sea; feature: Hydrothermal vent; material...
CACCCATTCCGGTTCATGGTGAACACCTGAACCCACTAACGTATTGGGTTTGATATTAGCATGTTGAGTGTTCACCTTCATCGATTTTGCACATTATCTTTCTCATGGACTCTCCTTTCAGTTTCAGCTTGTGGCTGTTATGCAGCAACCGATCCAGAATGGCGTCAGCCAATGTGGCATCGCCGATGGCTTTATGCCATTGGGTAATGGGTAGTTGACTGGTGATCAAGGTTGAACGATGACCGTGTCGATCTTCCATGATTTCGAGCATGTCATTACGCTGACTGAGTGTCATTTTCTCCAGGCCCCAGTCATCCAGCACCAGGACATCCGTTTTCGCCAGTTGTTGTATCAGTCTGGGGAAGCGTCCATCGCCATGGGCGATGCTCAGTGATTCCAGCAGCCTTGAGGTGCGGAAGTAGCGTACGGATAAGCCATGTCTGCAGGCCTGGGTTGCCAGCACACAACCCAGATAGGTTTTACCACAACCGGTAGGTCCGGTAATCAATACATTGTGATGCTGATGTATCCATTGACTACTGAGCAGGTCAGCGAACTGACTTTTGTTCAGACCGCGCGCATGACGATAATCAATGTCTTCTGGATGTGCCTGTAATTTTAGCCTGGCGGCTTTAAGCAGGCGACTGACTTTGTTGTTGCTGCGATGTGTCGATTCTCTATCGACCAGCAATGCCAGGCGTTCGTCAAAGCCCAGTTCTTCATGCGTGGCAGGCTGTTCCAGTTGTTGCTCAAGGCCATCCGCCATGCCGGTCAGTTTCAGGCTGCGTAAGGTTTGCAGGGTTTGATTGTTAAACATATTATTTTTTCCTTTCAGCTTAGTGGTAGTAATCTTCACCGCGAACATTTTCATGGTGATTAAGGTTCAACTCTTCCTGTTCAGTGTCGCAGGACGTTGCTATCGGCACTTGATCCAGTCCTTGTTTGAGGATGGATTCCACACTGCTGCGTGTCGGTGAGTTAATGAGCAGTGCACGAGCGCATGCCTTGTTAAGGCGGTCACGCCCGTATTTTTTGGCATTACTTAATAAAGCTAAAATACGACGGTAGCTTTGTTCCCGATGGCGTTTTTCCTGAAGTAGATGATGGACGACTTCACGTGTCTCGCGGCCGATATCACCGGCCCAACTCAGGAAGCGCTCAGCACTCCATTCCTGCATAGCCTGATGCGCACGCGGCATATGTTCAGAACAGGTACTGTGAGCACCTTGTCGATAGCTGCGTGGATGACAGGCAACGCGTTTACCATGACTGTAAATAGCGATGCTATTGTCACTGGCCTGTATTTCAACGGCTTGTTTTACCAGATGGTGCGGGACCGAGTAATAATGTTTGTGGTACTCAATGTGATAGTCGATATGCACACGGGCCTGCTTAATCTCGGTGTACTGATAAGGCTGAACAGGTAAAGGACTTAATGCCGGTTTATCCAGTTGCTTAAACTGACTCAAGCGAGTGCCAGGCAGTTTTTTAAAGGGGCGTTGATATCAGGCTCATAACGATGGGTTTTACGCACCGCACTTTTTAAATTATCCGGCACCACAAGCTCGGGGACGCCGCCGAAGAACTCGAAGGCCTTTACATGAGCATTCAACCAGTCTTCCTGCTTTTGACTCCAACTGGCACAGGCAAAGGTATAGTTGGATGCACCCAGCACGGCAACAAACAGTTTCTCACCGGCACGATGGATCTGGCGCATCGAACGCTGTTGATGACCCAGCCACACCCGATAACGATGGCAGTACTGGGCATAGCTGTATCCATCATCCGGATAACATTGCCGATACTCTTGCCATAGCAGTTGTTTGGTAACGCCTTTGCGTTTGAGTTCCTGATGAACATTCGGATAATCGGGCTCGGTAAAGCGCCGCTGTCCCGTCACCGGCTGGCTGGGGAACAGCAGGCGCCCCAGCGTGCGCTCGCTCATCTCATCGGGCAAAGGCCAGATGATACCGGCCTGCCGGGCTCGTTTAAGGTACGTGGATACGGTACCCAGGCCGAGATTGAGTGCCAGGGCGATGCCCCGTAGCCCCAGTCCTGTTCTGGAATTCCAGAAAAAGTGTTCAGTTAAAACCAGAATAGGTGTTCATGATGGGCCAGAATATGCACCTATCTCGGTTTCGGGTTTCGGGGACCACAACCCAGCAATCATGCCCTTCTGAAGTCAGGTATCGATACAGTTCATAACCACAGGAACCGCTTCGTAGCAGAAAAGCAGTTTTTTCCCGAGTGACACTAGTTAATGAATGGTTTTGCATATCGTATCTCGCGTGCTTCCTGGCTGGTGTCATCAGCAATTTCAATGCTCTGTTTATGTACATCTAACCCAATAGATAGTATGTTTGTAGTTGTCATGTCGACCTCCGATCCTGCTTATGAATAATGATATCCGTATTCATTATGGCTCTGACACGCTGCGTTAATCCACGTTTAGGACGGAGGCCGGCTCCTTTGGCGGATGGTCAATATGTCTAGACGAGAATGTATAATTTATGAAACCTGAACGCGGCTATCAACTCAACTTCTCTGATTCGAATCCTGCGATGAAGGATTCCGAAAGTAGAATCAGGAAGGCAAAAACGATGGTCGCTGTACTCAATGATTACTTTTGTGACGATATACAGACCTTACGCGTTCTCGATGTCGGTGCTTCGACTGGCATAATAGATCATTATCTTGCCCAGCATTTCGGTTCGGTTACGGGAATTGATATCGATAAATCGGCAATCCAAATCGCGAGCAAAGAGTTTATTCTTGCCAATTTGCATTTCCAGATAGGGGATGCAATGGCCATAGATGCACCACATGATTCGTTTGATATTGTTATTTGTTCACAAGTCTACGAACATGTTCCCAATGCAAAAAAGATGATTGAGGAGATTTATCGAGTTCTTAGGCCTGGTGGTGTTTGCTACTTTGCTGCATCTAATCGTCTCATGTGGAATGAGCCACACTACAATCTACCTTTACTATCCGTTTTACCCAGAAAGATTGCACATAAGTATGTAAGAATGGCTGGCAGGGCAGATTTTTATCATGAGCTTCATTTCTCTTACTGGGGGCTTAGGAAGCTGGTTAACCGCTACCAGGTCATTGACTACACTTCGAGAATCGTAGAACATCCAGATCGGTTCGGCGCTAGCTACATGATGCCTACAGGCATTTTCAAGCACCGGTTAGCACGCTGGATGGTCCGATATGTATTTTGGGCAATACCAGGTTATATTTGGCTACTAAAAAAACCATAAAGCCAGACGCCAATAATTAGTTCCACCCTGCCTGAGTAATTGGTTCTAAAATTTGGTATCCACCGCTTTAAACTTCAAGCGAATCATCAGTAGATATATATAAAGGCCGCCAGGAAGATACCGTTCACATTTTAGACAATGTGAACTTTCTATGCGGGTAGGGTTCAAAGTGTCAAGAACCCTTTATGTTGGCAAACTGAAACATCGTATTATTAAGGCATTGGACGACAGAACGTAGTAGTTTGTTAATATTAATAGAAGCTGTACCCTAACACTTCGCTTAAAACCAAAATGCTAATGAAGATAGCCAGCATATTATTAAACATCTTTCGAAAGGCAGGCTAGACATGGGCTACCCGGAAAAATCCGAATTAAAACAGCGAGAACGTAACAACTGGGCATCTGCTGCTGAAGGCTGGCGTAGGCGTGATGAGTTGTTGCAAAAGGGTGCGGCACCTGTCACCCTTCGCATGCTTGAGTTAGCAGGTATATGTCCCGGGGCACAGCTACTTGATATTGCTTCTGGTACTGGAGAACCTGCCATTTCTGCTGCACATATTATTGGTGAAACTGGCAAGGTGATCGGCACAGATCTTGTTGATGAAATGCTTGCCGTTGCGCGTGAAAAAGCTACAAAAGCGAATCTTGAAAATATTGAGTTTCGCTGTCTTGATGCTGAAACACTGAACTTTGCAGCAGGATCATTTGATGCGGTAACCATCCGTTGGGGCCTGATGTTCATGCCGGATCCGCAAGCTTGTCTCATTGCTGCTCATAAAGCGCTAAAACCAGGTGGTCGCATCAGCCTGGCCTGCTGGGCAGCAATTGTGAAAAACCCGTTTGTGGGTGTCCTCATGGAGACTTTACACAATTATATGGTTATCCCTACGCCACCCAAGGACTCTCCAGGTATTTTTGCTTTTGCAGACCCTGGGTATTTAAAAGGTATTCTCGCATCAACAGGGTTCAGAAATATCACAATCGAAGAAATGGTTATCGATGTCATTGAGGTTGATGATGGACGCGCGTATTGGGAAGCTATATCAGATTTGGCCGCACCGGTAATGGCGCTCGTCAGACAACTGGACAAAACGGCGCGAATTGACTACATTGCCGATGTAATCAAAGCCGCAGATGCGCTGAAACAAGGCCATACCCTGCGAATGAAAGGCACCACCTGGGTAGCCTCAGCTGACGCATAAATACCCCAGCCAAGCAGACCTGCGCTCACGTATTCTCATAGTAGAATTCATGGCCTATACTCATTAATATCCTAACAGGAGGGCATGTGAGTAGTATTAAATTTACAACAATGCTGTCATTTACATTGTTACTGATGTCGACCAGTAGCTTCGCTTTGTCTGTACCCTCAAGCGTCAAGCCACAATGGCTGGTTGATAATTTACACCAGCCGGATCTGGCCATCATCGAAATCTCTGATGAAGTTGGATATATGTTTGATGGCCATATTCCAGGCAGTGTAGTCAGCAATAAAGGTGCCTGGCGCGATATTGACAACGATGGTGCAATTGTACGTCTGTCAATCAAAAAACTGGCTGAAAGAATTCGTAAGCTCGGCATCAATAATAATGACGGCGTGGTGATTTATTATAAAGGTGATAACACCGATGAAATCCTGGGAACTTTTTATCTATACTGGTTATTCCATCTACTTGGTCACACTAACGTGGGTGTACTTGATGAAGGATGGTATGGCTGGCTCAATGCCAACGGACCGGTAGAAGAAGGCAGCAACGAGCCTCCAGTTGGGGATTTTGTCGCACGGCCGCTACTTTCCCTTGAAATTTCAACCGACGAGCTGAGCAAGATACGTAAGCATTACCTGCTGGTGGATGGCCGACCAGCATCACACTTTAAAGGCCTGACCAAATTCCAGGCTAATTCACGATACGGACGTATCCCAGGCAGCGATGGGCGCTGGTATGCAAAGGCACCAGACATACCCCCCGTGCTGGCCAGGCTTAAGATTGATAAACAACGCCCAATACTGTTGACCTGCCTGGGCGGAACCGGAGCCGCATTCAATTACGCAATGTTCTATGCAGCGGGTTTTCATAATCTGCGCGTAGATGATGCCGGACTAAGGCGCTGGAATAAACGACTGCTGCCACTCGAAAATACGGATCTCCATAAATCTGATGTAAAACGGCAGGTACAGAATAACTGATTCTGTACCACGGAACATAAATTCCAAAATCCTTAAGCAAATACCTGCCTTTTGATTCGCCGATCATAAATATAAGAATTGTCTATTATCTACGTTAGTCCGATTAGACCCTTATTCTATAGCCGACACCACCTTTCGTTAGTCCATCTACCGCATCTTTCTCTGACACCAGACAGTCTTTATCATAATAAAACCCAAAGCCATTCATTTTATGTGAGTAATAGCTTGCTTGTGACAGCACTGTTTATTGGAAGACAATTCCCGCCTAATAAACATGGCTTAGATGGCCTTTGACAGGCGAATATTACAACGAACTTAACATTACGATTCATTAATCGAGTTAGGTTTTAAAATGTGAACTACCTCACTGGTCGTTATCCTGCTATGTGATGTATCACTCCACGAGCCACACAAAAATGTGAATTAATGTCTCTGTCGAACGGAAGCAGAACGGAGCTTACCCATCGGTCTACTGATTCAGCATGACGATGCTGACTTAACATTATTCTACGGAGGGATTTATCATGAAGCACACGTACAGTGCTGTTACCCTTGCAAGCCTATTCGCCCTGACATCTGTTTTTATCGGATGGCAGGTAGTCAATAGCAAACAGTTACCGACATTACTCAGACTGGAATCACCTTACACACTGTCCGAAACGATCAACAACATCAAAAATGCTGTTAAGGCTCGTAATTTTCGTATGATTCGAGAGCAGCCGGTTGCGCAGGGTTTCTTGTCCGGCGACAATAAGCAACAACATATCGTTTACTTCTGTAATTTCACAGAAGCTTATCAATCCCTGCAACAAGACAAACAAATTGGCTACATGTTGCCATGCCGTTTTACGATTAGCGAAGAGGGTGGCAAGGTAATTATTTCGACAATTAATCCTGCTGCAATAACCAGGCTGACAGGAGCCAAGGCGGGTGCAGTATGCGCCGCCAACAGTGCTGGTTATCTCGATATCATGGAGGAAGCCGTTTTATGATGACTATCTTTTCACGCATCATAATTGCTCTGTTTGTAGTATGCATACTCGTAGCCTGTGACAAAATTGAAAGCGCCCAAACCAGAAATGACTTCACGGACGTGATGCTTGACTTGCAGACGAATATTCAAGCGAAAGGCTACAAGGTTTCAAGGGTACAGCAAGTCGATGTTGGAATGAAAAAGTCTGGTTACACTATCGCCGAATATCGAGTGGTATTTTTTGCCAGGCCAGATGAGGTCAAAACAATACTGGAAAAATATCCGGAATTTGCCAGTTTTCTACCCCTTTCAATTACTATATACAAAGATGGCGACATAACACGGCTGGCTGGTATGCCGTTTGTGTTACCAAGGTCAGGTGCATCGACGCAGGATCTTAAGACCATGATCGAGACCTGGGAAAAAGACACTGCGGATATCATTCACCAGACCGCAGAAACCAGTGACTGACGTTCTTGTCCTTCAAAGCCATACAAAGCAAGTTTTACAGAGCGCCCGGAACGAGGGAAGTCTGGCTTCAAGGTTTATTATGTATAGATAATTTTTCACAAAATACTTATTTACATAAAAAACAATAAACATCAGAACTAAAAAGCACAGGCTTTAATAAAATTGGCGCATATTTACCCCCGCATGTTTTTGAAAAAATGTATGTAATACTGGTCATCCATCTTTTAGCTTGTCCATAAAATTTATGACACGTTTTGAATCAAAATGCGCAGCAGGGATACCAGTTACCTTCTTCGGCAATATCTCTGGAAGGATTCTCCCTGAAAGTTGTCCGAATAACTGTCTCGCATACTGCATCAGTTGTTTCTCCGTAACACAGGATTCCGAGATTTGTTCAAAAGTATCCTGGCTCGCTGTCATCTGTATGCCCAGCGCATTTGAAAGATTGCTATGAAACAAATTGAGTGCCACCTGCTGGTCTTCTGCTTCCAGAACCCACTGCCGAAAAATAGAATACACGCAGATATGCAGAATAAAGTTATCCAGTCTGGCCAGGTTATTGATGCATGATTCATCTATTATCGGCATGATTGGGTGCGTATCCCGTAAGGTTCTGGTAAATATTCCGCTACCGGTTCCTGTCCGTATGTTTCGATTATTAAAGACAGGCGTCATCTCCAGCCCGCAGCTGGGTGAGCGGGCTTTTACCACAAAACCATCCAGATCAGGCATGCTTTGCAACGTGCATTTTGCATAATCAGCTATCTTAGCTGTTACATCAATCAAAGGAGACTGTACGCCAAGCGCACATGCTGTGTCTGGTTCACCGACCAGTTGTATCGGCACCCTTGGCACGCCCAGGCCTATCGCAATCTCCGGGCAAATCGGAACTAATGTGAATAGGCTCGACATATATTCACACAACGCTGATATATAAGCATGGCCGCCGTCATAGCGTACCGGCTCACCCGTCAGGCAAGCGCTGATACCAATATTGATTGGTTTATGCTTTTTCATTACCTGATAACTCATTCGGTATATATATTACTATCAATGCTCTATTGCCTTTTTTCGTGTATGCCTGAACATAATACTCGCAACTTACTGTTTACGAGGAATTCTACAAAATACTATGCTAGGCTATTCTTAAGATCTTTAAAGATCCTGCCGCTATAAAGTCGTCAAGGATATATACGTGTTAGTACGTGACATCCTGTGACTATACTAGGTAATATAACTAGACAAGGATAGCACCCGACATAATATACCTATATATTATGGGTTTAATAATAAACAGTCTGTTTTAGCGGAGGATCCAGCTAAAAATAGAAATAAATCAACTAGTTGGAGGGTTTATGTCCATAGTTTTTCGTCGCCTGAGCCTGTTGCTAATTACGACGCTTCTTTCGCCTGTAGTCTTTGCCGATCTAATCATGACGGCACCGCCACGCGAATCAGTTGAAGCGGGCACTAAATTATACGCACCGATTGCAAATTATCTTAGCAAGGCCCTGGGGGAAAAGGTTGTATACAAACACCCGCGCAACTGGCTGCATTATCAGAGTGATATGCGCGCCGATAAATACGACATCGTGTTTGACGGACCCCACTTCATCTCCTGGCGCATCAAACATCTTGGCGCCAGGGCAATGGTAAAATTGCCTGGCAAACTGCAATTTTTTGTAGTCTCCATGGCCGATGACAAAGAGATAAAAAAAATAGAAGACGTTATCGGCAAGCGCGTATGTGGTATCGCGCCACCGAATCTGGCTACCCTGTCCATGATGGCGAAGCTCAATAACCCGGCTCGCCAACCCGTCCTACACCCGGTACGAGGCGGGTTCAAGAGTGTGAACAAGGAATTTAAACAGGGTAAATGTCGCGCCGCAATTTTCCGTACTGCCTTCTTCAAGAAAAAACTGCCACAAAGTGACCGCGACATGATGCGCATTATCTATACCAGCCCGGCACTGCCCAACCAGGGATTTTCAGTCAGCAGCCGTATCAGCTCCAAAAAACTTCAGAAAATACGCTCAGCTATGCTCAGTCGTGACGGAACCGCCGCCTCTGCTAACCTGCTAAAACGTTTTGGTGGTAAGGCCAAGGGCTTCAAAACCGCAATTAACAGGGAATTCAAGGACCAGTATCTGTTTCTTGAAGGTGTTATTTTCGGCTGGTAACGGTATCCAGTTCAAAGCTGTGCATCCAGCTCAGAAATTGGCTGATGTAACAGCGACTCACCAGTCATCACACTGTCTTTGTCCAGACCCATCATTTGCAACACGGTTGGGGTGACACTGCTTAAACCAGCGCCTATGGACAGGCGCCATTGTTCATTATCAATGACCAGACAGGGGACCGGGTACACGGTATGCTGTGTATGAGGCTCACCTGTTGCGGCGTCTACCATCTCATCACAGTTACCGTGATCGGAGGTTAACAACACAGAATAACTCGCAGCCACTGCCGCATCAAGCAACCTGCCTACCTCATAATCCATCGCCTCCAGTGCCTTGATTATAGCCGGGACTTTTGCGGTGTGGCCCACCATGTCACCATTGGCAAAGTTAATAACCATCAGTGCATATTTGTCGCTATTGATAGCCTGTATACATGCATCGGCAACACCCGCTGCGCTCATCTCCGGTGCCATGTCATAGGTTTTTACTTTGGGTGATGGCACCATCTCGCGGTCTTCGCCAGAGTAGGGGACTTCTCTGCCACCATTAAAAAAGAAGGTCACATGCGCATACTTTTCAGTTTCGGCACAATGAAACTGTTGTAAACCATGCTGACTAACGACCTGTCCAAGCGTGCTGAGCGGCCGCTCGGATTCAAATGCAACCGGCAATTTGAATCGCTTGCTATAGACCGTCAAGCAGGTCACGGCCACAAGCATAGCCGGGTCACGTTTAAATTCATTAAACCCAGGATTGATCAGTGCTTCGGTTAACTGTCTTGGCCTGTCATTTCGGAAGTTAAAAAAGATTAATGGCTCACCATCCTGCAGGCCCCTGTAATCGCCTACCGAAACCGGTTTAATAAACTCATCGTCTTCACCCTGCATATACGATGCACTGATAGCTTCATTGGCAGATTCCGCATGCCCACCCACTCCCTGTATAATCAAACGCCATGCCTGTTCGATACGATCCCAACGGTTATCACGATCCATCGCGTAAAAACGGCCACATACCGTCACGATACGGCCACCTGAGGTATCCAGCGCCTTTTGCAAAACCGGCAGATAATTTAATGCCGAGCGAGGTGCTGTATCACGTCCATCAGTAATCATATGCACCCACGGGCTGACTGACTGTTGACGACATAATTCGATCAGTGCAAGTAAATGCCGCAGGTGGCTGTGAACCCCGCCTGTAGAAACCAGTCCCAGCAGATGCAGTGGCTTGTTCTGCTCTCCCGCTTTTTTAACAGCAGCAAGTAATGCAGGGTTTTGATAAAAACCTCCATCGTCAATGCTGTCATTAATACGTACCAGATCCTGGCGTATCACGGTACCCGAACCCAGCGACATATGACCAACCTCTGAATTACCCATTTGGCCCTCTGGTAAGCCAACGGCCCGACCGGATGCCTTTAGCACGGTATGCGGGTAATGTGAAAAATAGTAATCCAGGCGAGGCGTGTTGGCTGCTTGAACACCATTATTAAGACTACTGGGATTGATGCCGTAGCCATCGAGGATAATCAGCATGGTGGGTCGTCTGGGTGGTCTGCCCGTTTCTGTCATATGTTTGTCTCTGTGTCAGCAAACCAAAAAGAATTCAGCCTGAACCTGAATAGCATAGTCCATTACTGTTTTTTATCACACATACTAGTGTACAGTAGTTCGAAATCATCGACTAACTGGACTAATGAAGTGAAACAACTGCTAATCACCCTGACTTTCAGCTACCTTTTTTTAGTTAGCGGCTGTAGCCAGGATTTGGGGCCTGAACGATCGCAACAACACACTGGCAATGTTGCCAAACGTGTCGAAACGGTTGATGCTCGAATCGTTGAACTGGCCTATACACTGGAAAGAACCGGCAGCCTGAAGGCCAAACGTCGCGTGCAGCTTTATAATCAGGAAGAGGGTCGTCTGGTTGATGTGCGTTACTACGAAGGTGATGCCGTTATCAAGGATGATCTTCTGATCCAGCTGGATGACCGCCTGCTACGGGCCGAGCTCGACAAGGCCCGTGCAACACGCCAGCAGGCTAAGGAAAATCGAAACAGAATCAGAACGTTGCAATCAAAACGTATGGCCTCAGACGATGAACGCCTGCAGGCTGTTACCAATCTGCTAATTGCCACAGCAGAGCTGGATTTATTCCAGGCACGTTTCGAATACACTCGCATTCGTGCTCCCTTTAACGGTATTGTTACTCAAAGGCTGGCTGAACCGGGAGATATCGCACCCAAGCATACCCACCTGATGACGCTGATCGACCCGGCCACGTTGGTGATACGTCTTGAGTTATCCGAACTGGCACTGGCACAGCTCGATACCAATACTCCGGTAAAAATTATTATTGATGCACTGGGCAACACTCCGGTCGCAGGCCTTATTACCCGTATTTTCCCAACCGTGGATGAACGCACCCGGCTGGGTCAGGTTGAAATTAGTCTTTCGCGCCTGCCAGAAGGTATACGCGAAGGCCAGTTTTCCCGCGTTTACCTGAGCACACCTGCCAAACAACGGCTGACTCTACCTTTTAATGCCATCCGCCGCGATAAACAGGGTGAATTTGTATTTCGCGTCATTGATAACAAGGCACAGCAAACACCTGTGCGCACCGGGCTGCATCAATCGGGGCTGGTAGAAATTCTGGAAGGGCTGGAAGCAGGCGACAGCATTATCATACGTGGATTTCTTGGCCTTAAAGACAACCAGTCAGTAGAGGTCATCAAGCCAGACAGTATGGAGCAGGCCTCTCGTGACAAACCCGAAAAATGACAACCCGAAACCATACCAGCACAGTCTGACTGGATGGTGCATACATCACCCTGTCGGCATAAGCATGCTGACACTTGCAGTAGTTGTGCTAGGCCTCTTTTCAGTTTCACGCTTATCGGTTGATCTGCTACCCCATATCATCCAGCCTGAGGTTCGTGTACGTGTATTCGATCCCGGGGTTCCTGCATCAATCATGGCCGACCGTATCACCAGACAACTGGAAGAACAACTGGCCATTACTGAAGATGCCATTTCGATCGAATCACGCACGCGAGAAGGACGTAGTTCTGTAGACCTGTCTTTTGCCTACGATACAGACATTAATCTGGCCTTACGTGACGCCAGTACCCGACTCGACCGCGCAAGACGTTTTTTACCGGACAGCATTGATGCCCCGGTCATTTATAAACGCGACCCGTCGCAACGCCCGGTAGCTGAATTTGTAGTCAGTTCAGACCGCATGGACTCCGCCAGCCTGCGTACCTGGGTGGATGATGTTTTTGCTAAATGGTTTTTGAATCTACCCGGTGTTGCCGCCGCCGAAGTCGGTGGCGGGTTAATTCGAGAGATTCAGATCTTACCCGATCAGGGCCGTCTGGCTTCTCTGGGGCTGCGATTACAGGATCTGGTTGATGCCCTGCGTGACAATAATGTAGAAATACCTGCAGGCCGTTTACGTATCACCAATCAGTTAATCAGCAGCCGCACCGATGCCCGGTTCCATGACGTCGAGTCCATATCCCGGCTACCGATCGCACTCAAGGATGGCCAGCAGGTTTTGCTGAAAGACCTCGCAGAGGTTGTTGACGGTCATGATGAGGAAATTCTGCGCATACGCCTGGATAGTGTACCCGGCATCAAGGTATCAATTCAGAAGCAACCCGGTGCCAATACAGTAACCGTGGTTGATGCCATCATGCGACGCCTTCTTCAGCTACAGAATCAGCGCGTTATCCCGGCTGATACCCATGTTAAAAAAGTAGGTGACCAGTCTGTTTATGTGCGCCATGCGCTGAATAATGCAGGCTATGCAACGATCAGTGGCGCTCTGCTGGCGATGCTGGTGGTGTACCTTTTTCTGGGGAATCTGAGACGCACATTAATTATCGGCAGTGCTATACCCATCGCGATTATGTTTACCTTTCTGCTGATGGATGGCAGCGGTCTGACACTGAATATTATGACCTTGGGAGGACTGGCGGTGGGTGTCGGCATGCTGGTTGACAATACTATCGTGATGCTGGAAAATATCTATCGGCACCAGCTGGATGGCGAATCCGGACTCGACACGGGTACACGTGCTGCTGCAGAAGTGCAGAGCGCTATTATTGCATCGACCAGCACCAACCTTGCTGCCATTTTACCTTTCCTGTTTATTAGCGGCATGATCGGACTACTATTCCGTGAGTTAATTGTAACGGTATCATCAGCCATCGTTGCATCAATGCTTATTGCACTCACTCTGGTGCCGGCATTAGCAGCACGCGTGCCCTTGAGCGAACCGGGCAAGCTACGCCTTTGGCTGGACAAGGGCATGGATAAACTTCGCCATCTCATGGGTAATATGACTAACAAACTGCTACACAGCAGACTTTTACGTCTTCTCCTGATCACTTCGATGCTAGCCGCGCTGGTACCGGCCACACAAACCTTCTTCTCTGTAAAACAGGATTTTCTGCCAAAAATGGATGAAGGCCGTATCAGTATTTATATCAGGGCTGACACGGGTGTAACACTGGATGTAACAGATGGTTATGTAAAACAGCTGGAAAGCATAGCAGCCAGATTGCCATTTGTTCAAAGTATCTTTACCACCAGTGGTGGTTACGTGTTTGGACGTTCACAATATGAATCACAGAACAATGCTTCGTTGATTGTGCAATTGTCACCCTTGTCTGAACGAAAACTCAGTAGTTATGCATGGATAAAAAAATTCAACAAAATTGTGGAGGGCAGACGCCTGGCTGGTGTGAGCATACGCGCTCATGTCAGTGGCATTCGCGGCATACCTCTTGGTCGCGGCAGTGATGAGATCAGTCTGCGTGTACAAGGGTCTGACCCGGATACGCTTGACGCTATCGCCGGGAATATCGTTACTGCTCTGCACAATATAGATGATATTCGCAATATCACTTCTTCTTCAGAGGAACAACGCCAGGAGATAAAGATCGAGATCGATCGTGAACGTGCTGCGACGCTGGGTCTTTCAGCCGAACAGATTGGTGAGGCTATACGGCTTGCTGTTACCGGACTGGTTATTTCAGATTATTTTGAGGGTGGTCACAGCTTTGATATACGTATCAAATTACCGGAAGCCGATGTTAATCGCATCGACCTGCTTAAATCTGTCTTAATCGAACACACAGGTGAAAACAGGCAACCCGTCTATCTGGCCGATGTTGCACGCATACACCTGATACGTGCTGCACCTGATATCTTGCGTGAGAATCAGCAACGCTTTGTTGAAGTCAGCGCCTCACTTAAGCAGGGCATTTCATCAGGTGAGATTGAACAGCAAGTACAAAACAGCCTGCGTACGATAGTGCTACCGGAAGGTTATGGCATCTATGATGCAGGCATTAGCAAAACCTTGCAGGAGGGAAGAGACCTGTCTGCCATCCTGCTGGGACTGGCGTTATTTCTGGTTTTTACTGCCATGGCAATTCAATACGAATCACTAACTAATCCGCTGGTTATTCTTCTGGGTATCCCGTTCACTATGATAGGCGTTACGATTGGCTTAAAACTCACGGGCCTGAACCTGTCAATGCCTGTCTGGCTGGGACTGATTATGCTTGCCGGTATCGTGGTCAACAACGCAATTGTGTTACTTGAATATATAGAACTGCAACGCAAACAGGGGCTGGCCCTGAACGCAGCTATCACAGAAGCGGTACGCCTGCGTCTGAGACCGATATTGATGACTACTCTGACAACTATTGTTGGCCTGACACCTCTGGCCAATGCCTGGGGTGATGGGGGAGAAATGCTCAAGCCACTTGCAGTGACGATTATATCCGGATTATCCTTTTCACTACTGGTCAGCCTGGTTATGATACCCGTGTTATACCAGCTGTTTCACATCCGCCGCTGACCATGAACGAACCAAGGTCCCACTAGCTATTGGCGGAAGAAAATCCGCACTATTTTTTGCCATTGAGCTGTTCAGCCAGGTATCATGTTTGTTGCATACACTCAAAACATACTCCTTGCTACGATAGTCGCCAGACGTATAAAGTTTCTTCTATAAAAGCAATATACTTGTGTGATCTTTTCGGACCCGAGCACGACGCCTTATGGCAGATCGATTATTTGCAGGCATCTTTTCTGTACCCGCTTACTTCCTCATGACTGCAGGCAGTACAAGCACTAGCGTATGTTTTTTCAGATTTGTCAGATAAAATGCCACACACCGGTACATATTCCATTGTGCATACCTCAGGCCGCGGATCTTTGCAGACGACATCCATATCCTGACTGACCACCCCCTGGATGATCGGTTCCTGACTGGCCGCCTCCTGATTACAGGCAGTTGCCAAAAACGGCATGGCGAATACCAGTAGTAGCGTTATTATTTTCATGTATATCCTTAAGTTATTCCGCCCAAAAAGCTCAGTTAATATAGCTCATCTGCCATGCCAGTATCAAACAACCCTGTATTTCCATGTTCACGATATGGCTTTGGCCTCGTGTATCAGAGCGTTACTGTCGGGTTGCATATTGTAATGCATCAATCTGTGTTGCATACCAGAATGCTGCTGTTGATAGCGTCTCAAAACCTACGTTCAGTGCGGCAAGTGCTCGCTGCTCTAACTCGTTGTTATTTATCAAGCGCGCGTAGTCGAGGCTGGTACGAATCAGTACGGCCGATGCAGACGGTAACGAACCATCTGATATAACCGGCTCACGTGCGCCATATTGCACCAGTACCTTTTCAGATTGCTGCCAGCCTTTCGGGCTATAAAAACGTTGCCAGCCTTGCTCAATTATCTGACCGGTTACTTTACGATCTTTACCGGTCAGTTTCGACCAGGCCAGCATTCCCTCGGCCACATAGGCATAGTCCTCCAGTGCAGCTTCACCAAATGCACCGCGTTTACCTATCGCCCTTTGTAAACGCTTGCCGTCCCATAGCTTATTGACCAGGTAATTACGTACTGCCCGGGCAGCATCGCGGTAACGCGACTCTTTATATTGTGCTGCCGCATTTGCAAATGCCTTTAATGCGAGCGCATTCCATGCACCCAGACGCTTGGTATCACGTGGCAAGCTGCGTTTATTTCGTTCAACAAGTAATTTTTTCCTGATCTGTTTCAGCTCTTTCTGTAACTGCTGTTGGTCCATTTTTAAAACAACCGAGGCCTCTGACATGCTTTGCTTTCTGACCAGATGATGTCCGGCATCCAGCGCCGGCGCATGATCCAGTTTCCATACCGTATTGGCCATTACACGCTGCTGTTTACTTAACAGCTTATCCAGCTGTTTGTCTTGCCAAAGATAGGAGCCCCCTTCGATACCTTTGCCATCTACTGCCGACAGGCTGGCGATAAATACACCATCGGCATCACGAAATGTAGTCAGCATAAAATCAAGTGTCTGACGTGCCACTCTGTCATAGGCGTCAGATTTAAATATGTTCGCGGCACGCCTGTACAGGTCAGCCAGCATGGCATTGTTGTACAGCATCTTTTCAAAGTGCGGAATTTGCCAGGCCGGATCTACCGTGTATCGATAAAAGCCACCTGCCAGGTGATCAACCAGTCCCTGTGACATCATTTGATCCAGCGTTAGCTTCAGAAAGTTACCAAGAATTTCATCGTGATTTTTCTCATACACAGTCAGTAGCGCGGATAGTTGAGGCGACATCGGGAATTTGGTTTGCTCGCCAAATCCGCCCAGTAGTTCGTCAGCGCGCGCCAGGGCATCCTGTTGCAGGATCGATGTGTAGACCTCACCCAGATCTTTGGCCAGATCCGGGCCATCTGACAATGAACTGCGTGTCATCACCTCGGATGCATCTTCCGCCATATCCTTCAATTCGTCGGCATCTTTTTCCCAACGGTTGTCTATGTTAACCAGCAAATCCAAAAAATTTGCCGGCGGCAAGTATACAATTCCGACCAGTGGATGACCTTGCGGCGTGATAAACACATTGAGCGGCCAACCAGCATGCCCACGGGTACGTTCAACAAAATCGATCAGCTTGCTATCCAGGGCCGGCTGCAATTCCCGGTCTACCTTGACCGCGATAAAGTTATCATTCAGGAATTTCGCAATTTTTTCATTCTGATATGATTCACGCTGCATCACGTGGCACCAGTGACAGGCGAAATAACCTATCGACACATAGACCAGCTTGTTTTGCTTGCGCGCCTGCTCGAAAACTGCATCACCCCATTCCTGCCAGTTGACAGGGTCGTCACCATGCATGGCAAGATAGGGGGAGGGGTGGTCTTTCAGGACGTTGGCGGCCAGACCTGTTGCAGACAAGCCTGTCAATGTAATCGCCACGAACAGGGGCAGTAGTAACCGGAATTTACGCATAGACCACCCGTTTTTTATAGTGTGATCATAGTATGACAAGTTATTGAGCCAGATATTCCATCTGAGATGAAATCAGTCTCTCATTCCCACACATCGCGCAGGAATGCCTATCTGGCTCTAGTATAGCGCTGTATGGATTCCCACGCGGAGCGTGGGAACCAGGATAGGCGGAGCCTGGAAACCCGGAACATTTTAATAGCTAGTCATTGCGAGGCACCTCGCAGTGACTACAATCTTTAATGATGTGCAGCATGCTCGGCATCGTCCATTGCCTTACGATCTCTGGCCGCCTTGTCCATGATGGTTTTTTCGACCGATCTGGCCTTGTCCATCGGGCGTTGGGTCGCATCGTACATTTCCTGGTTTTCTGGCGACTGCGTGTTTACTGATTGCGACGAGCTACTGTCATCACTGCTACAGGCAATCAGGCCTGCGCTGGCCAGAATCAATGTGCCAAACATCAGCTTATTTATTTTCATCTTCGTTTCCCTTGTTATTTTTTGTTGAATTATCACCATCAGTATCAGTCTTGTTTTCTTTTTCCATTTCGTCGTCCAGCGCATCCATTTCATCATCTATGCGATCCAGCTCGTCATCCATATCTTCTTCACTCATGCGCTCATAGTCTGCTGCCAGTTCAGGTTCAACGACTGTGGCCGCAGCACTACTGGTAGTCGTCGGGCTAGCAGGCTCCGGATTTGCTACTGCTCCACCGATGTTGTTTTCTTCCTGCTCGTCTTCGTAGTAAAAATCATCTTCTTCATCACGTTTGGGCACATAGAAACGTGAAAATATAATCCCCAGTTCAAACAATAGCCACATCGGTATTGCCAGCAGGGTTTGTGATATTACATCCGGCGGTGTGAGTAGCATGCCCACTACGAAAGCGCCCACAATCACGTACGAACGCTTGGCCCTGAGTTTTTCCGGTGTGGTTACACCCATCCATACCAGTACCACGGTAATTATGGGTATTTCGAATGAAACACCAAACGCAAATAACAGGGTTAGCACAAAATCCAGGTACTTGCTGATATCGGTCATCACCGCTACATTTTCAGGCGTAACGCCGGTAAAAAACTTGAACACCAGCGGGAACACCACAAAATAGGCGAAGACCATGCCCAGATAAAACAGCACAGTACTGGCGAACAACAAAGGCATGGCCATGCGTCGTTCGTTCTGATAAAGACCCGGTGCCACAAAACGCCAGATCTGATGCAGGATATAGGGCATGCACAGGAAGATGGACAGCACCAGCGTGAGCTTGAACGGGGTTAAAAACGGTGATGCGACATCAATCGCTATCATGGTGCTGCCTTCAGGCAGATGGCGTGTCAGGGGGCCAGCGAGCAGGGTATACAGATCATTAGCAAAATAAAACAGTGATAGAAATATGATCACCACGGCCAGCACGACACGCAACAGCCGGTCTCGCATCTCGACCAGATGCGATACAAAGGTCATTTCCTCTTCGGGTTTCACCTCGGAAGTATTGTCAGCTGATGCGTTTTTGTTGTTGCTCATCGTCTGTCGAAGTTGTTTCAGGAGGGGTTTCGTTAATATCTGATTTATCAGATTCGGCTGATTCACTATCGGATGATTTGAGCAAATATTCTTTGCGCGCCTCGCTCAGATTCTGCTTTGCTGCTGCCACGCTGCCTGATATAGACTCACGGGTGTCTTCATCCAGTATGTCAAAAGCCGATGCCGACTCCTTGTGTTTGGCAATCACCTTACGTAATTCGTCTGCAGCCAGTTCTCTGTCGATATCCTCGCGCACGGACTGCACCAGTCGTCGGGCCTTACCTGTGAGGATGCCCGCCTTGCGCGCAAGACCCGGCAGACGGTCTGGCCCAATCACCAGTAACGCCACGACACCTATCAGGCTGAGTTCCCAGAATCCGATATCAAACATGATGAATCCGCAGTCGGATCGTGATGATCCGTTAAGGTAAGACCAGCAGTTGTTCAGGCCTTGTCTTTGTCAGTCTTCTTTTCGGTGACTTCGCCTTCGATAATGTCACCTTCCTTACTTTCCAGCTTTTCAGAAGTATCCGCAGCGGGCTTGTCTTCACCGTCCTTGACCGCCTTTTTAAAACCACGGATGGCGCCACCCAGATCACCGCCCAGATTGCGCAGTTTTTTGGTGCCAAACAACAACAGGATGATACCCAGAATAATTAATAATTGTGTAATACTTGGAGCCATTGCTCACTCTCCGACTAAATTCGATTAAATCATGGTGCATGACACACCCGGCTTTACCCGGCTCTGTCATTTCCTGCTGGCCTTTTCCTCGACACCGGAAACACCGAAGCGACGCCCCAGTTCTGCGAGCACCTCATCCGGATGGATGTCCATTGATGCCAGTAAAACCAGCGTGTGAAACCACAAATCAGCGGTTTCATAGATCACTTTGTCCCGGTCTCCATCCTTGGCAGCCATGACTGTTTCGGTTGCCTCTTCACCGATCTTTTTCAGAATGGTGTCCAGACCGCGCGCATATAAACCAGCCACATAAGACGATTCCGGATCCGCCTGCTTACGTTCTTCCAGAACCTGTGCCAGTTCTTTAAGTATATCACTCATTATACTGTTATACCGTGGATTATGTCTGAATCAGGAATACATCTGCTTTGGATCCCTGAGTACCGGATCTACCGTTACCCATTGATCATCCTGAAGTTTTTTATAAAAACAGCTGTGGCGGCCGGTATGGCAGGCAATCCCACCTTTTTGTTCAACCGTGACCAGCACCACGTCATTATCGCAATCGAGCCGTATTTCGCTGACTACCTGCTGGTTGCCTGATTCCTCGCCCTTGTGCCACAAACGCTGGCGTGAGCGTGACCAGTACACCACGTGACCGGTTTCGACCGTCAGGCCAAGAGACTCTCGGTTCATCCAGGCCATCATCAGGATATCGCCTGTACCATGCTCCTGGGCTATCACCGGCACGAGGCCGTCTTTGTCCCACTTGATTTCATCCTGAAACGACATGTTACAAGCGAACCTCTATACCCTGGTCAGCCATATACTGTTTGGCCTGGCCGACAGTGTATTCACCAAAATGAAAAATGCTGGCCGCCAGTACGGCATCGGCACCGCCCTGAAGTACCCCTTGTGCAAGATGATCCAGATCACCCACACCACCGGATGCAATCACCGGTATTTCAACCGCATCGGTAATCGCGCGGGTAAGTGGCAGATCAAATCCGATTTTGGTGCCGTCACGATCCATGCTGGTAAGCATGATTTCCCCTGCGCCGTATTCCTGCATACGCTGCGCCCATTCGACCGCGTCGATACCCGTAGGCTTACGGCCACCGTGGGTAAAAATTTCCCAGCGCGGATTGTCGCCGTGTTCAACCTGCTTGGCATCGATTGAAACAACAATACACTGCGAACCTACCTGGGTAGCGGCCTCTTGTACAAATTCCGGCCGAAATACCGCAGCGGTATTGATCGCTATCTTGTCGGCACCGGCATTGAGCATGCGACGAATATCGGCCACCTCGCGTATACCACCACCTACCGTCAGTGGAATAAACACCTCGCTGGCCATTTTTTCAACCACGTGGACCATGGTTTCACGATTATCTGAACTGGCGGTAATGTCCAGAAAGGTGATTTCATCGGCACCTTCTTCATCGTAACGACGCGCAACCTCGACCGGATCACCGGCATCGCGGATCTCAACAAACTTGACGCCTTTGACCACACGGCCATTATCAACATCCAGACAGGGAATAATACGTTTTGCCAAACTCATAGTGCGGGATCTCTGATACGAACTGCCGGGTTATTTTTGCTTCTCGACGTGTTGATCAAACCATTTCTGGCCTTCAGCAAAGTCCAGCGTGCCTTCATATATAGCACGCCCGGTTATCGCGCCAATAATGCCTTCTTCATCGACATCACACAGCGCACGAACGTCTTCGATGGTGGTGATGCCGCCTGAGGCTATCACCGGAATACGGACTGCTTCGGCCAGCTTGACCGTGGATTCTACATTCACCCCGGTCATCATGCCGTCACGGCCGATATCGGTATAGATAATCGCCTCAACGCCATCTTTTTCAAAATGCTGAGCCATATCGATTACATCATGATTAGATAATTTGGACCAGCCATCAATCGCGACCTTGCCGTCTTTGGCGTCCAGGCCAACGATAATGTGCCCGGGAAACTCCATGCAGATATCGTTAACAAAATGAGGAGCGGTCACGGCCTTGGTGCCAATGATGACATACTGCACACCGGCATCAAGATAGCTCTGGATGGTGTCCTCATCGCGTATGCCGCCACCAATCTGTATCGGCAGATCCGGATAGGTCTCAGCAATCTTGTGTACCACATCCGCATTCACCGGTTCACCGGCAAAGGCACCGTTCAGGTCAACGATGTGCAGCCGCCGGGCTCCGGCATCTACCCACCTGCCTGCCACGGCCACCGGGTCATCCGAGAAAACTGTTTCATCATTCATATCGCCCTGACGCAGGCGCACACATTTGCCATCTTTCAGATCAATGGCCGGTATCAGCAACATGTCCATATCCTCATGCTAGTTACACGATCAAGTTTCAGGGCTTACCATCCCAGTTTACAAAGTTCTTTAGTAGCTGCAGTCCATCGTGCTGGCTTTTCTCAGGATGAAACTGCACGGCAAACACATTATCACGTGCCGCCGCGGCGGTGAAATCGACACCGTAATGGGTGTTGCCAACGGTATCCTCCGGCCGGCTGGCCGACACATAATAGCTGTGCACAAAATAAAAGCGGCTATTATCCGCAATACCCTGCCACAACGGATGTGAACGGCTCTGCCGCACCTGATCCCAGCCCATATGCGGCACCTTTAGGCGCTCACCACTGTCTGGCTCTAACAGTGGCGCGGCAAAACGCTTTACCGTACCCGGCAGCAGACCGTAGCCATCTACACCACCATCTTCCTCGCTGTGATCCATCAACACCTGCAGACCCAGGCAGATGCCCAGGAACGGACGGTCTTCGAACACTTCACTGAGGATAGCACCTAGCCCAAGTCCGTTGATATGGTGCATAGCCGCACCCATCGCACCCTGACCAGGAAACACCACTCGTTCAGCCGCGCGGATTTTTTTCGCATCCTGGGTGACGATAATGCGTTTATCGGTAACGTGCTCCAGTGCCCGGTATACCGAACGCAGATTACCCATTCCATAATCTATTACCGCTATGGTTGACATGATTGTCCTCTATTCAGAAATTCGTATAGAAGCTAGAGGCTGCCCTTGGTGGATGGCAATATGTCGCCCATACGCGCATCCGGCTCAATGGCCATGCGCACAGCCCTGCCGAAGGCCTTGAATATGGTTTCGGCAATGTGGTGGGCGTTATCGCCGCGCAAATTATCAATGTGCAGGGTCGCCTGGGCATGGTTGATAAAGCCCTGGAAAAACTCGTGAAACAGATCCACATCAAAATCGCCAATACGTGCGCGCGGGTAATCGGCGTGATACTCCAGCCCTGGTCGGCCGGAAAAATCTATTACTACACGTGACAGGGCCTCGTCCAGCGGCACATAGGCGTGACCATAACGACGAATACCTTTTTTGTCTGCCAACGCACTGGCGACCGCCTTACCCAGCGTAATGCCGATATCTTCAACCGTGTGATGTGCATCAATATGCAAATCACCTTTGGCGCTGATTTGCATGTCAATCAGACCATGACGAGCCACCTGTTCCAGCATGTGATCCAGAAACGGCACCCCGGTATCGAAACTGGATTCCCCGGTCCCATCCAGGTTGATTTGTACCCTGATTTGCGTTTCCAGCGTGTCCCTGCTGATATCCGCCTTGCGATCTGCCATTTTTTTACCTTACCTTTCCCCAAGTATAGCCTGCTCAGGCTATCAGAAGAGATAGGATACCTGCAAATGCAGTCAATAGGGAACCGTTTGCATGCCGTTGATCAAATCACGATTATTTGTCGATAGCCCTATATTTTGTTAGATTAATTCCAGAATTCACTAATTCCTTAAAAATACCAGTTGAGATGCCTCTTTTCCCATGAGCAAAGCCAAACAGCCCAAGGTAGTCAATCTTGCCGACATTAAAGTGGCATGCGCCAACTGCAGCCTGTACGAGCTGTGTTTGCCACTCGGCGTCAAGGATGATGATCTGGACGAACTGGAAAGCATTATCGCTCGTCGCAAGTTACCCAAGGGGCATTACCTGTTTCGGCAAAACCAGGAGTTCAATGCAATCTATGCACTGCGTACCGGCTCACTGAAAACCTTTACTCTAAACAGTGACGGCAGCGAACAGATCACCGGCTTTCATCTGCCCGGCGAACTGGTTGGTCTGGATGCGATCAGCTCGGCTAAACACCCGTCCAATGCCCGTGCGCTGGAAAGCGTCAGTTACTGCGAACTGCCATTTGACCAGCTGGAAGACCTGTCCAGCAAAATGCCCAGCCTGCAGCGCCAGCTGCTGCGTATCATGAGCAACGAAATTCGCGAAGACACTGGTCTGGCCATTCTGCTGGGTAACAGCTCCGCCGAGGAACGACTGGCATCGCTACTGCTAAGCCTGTCACAACGCTTCCAGCACCGTGGTTACTCATCCGAGCAGTTTAATCTTAGTATGTCACGTACCGATATTGGTAATTACCTGGGGCTGGCGGTCGAAACCATCAGCCGCCTGTTTACCCGTATGCAGGACCATGGCATTCTGAACGTGAATGGTAAACTGATTGATATTATCGATATGGATGCGCTCAAGGCACTAACCAACACCTGTCCGAGCAATCGCGCTGACCCCAGTACAGCCTGATAAACACCCGTAGAATCAAACAGGGCTCCATTGCGGAGCCCTTGAATTACCACTTATCATCCGCACACGAACTCAGGCGACTTCTTCACCCTGCAGGGCCTTGTATTTAACCATCAGCTCTTCTTCACTCTCGACCCGGTTCGGATCCTTTGGAATACAGTCGACCGGGCAGACATCGACACATTGCGGGGTATCATAGTGACCGACACACTCGGTACACAGATTGGGGTCGATTTCATAGATCTCGTCACCCTGATAGATAGCCTCATTCGGACATTCGGGCTCGCAGACATCGCAGTTGATACATTCATCAGTGATTAATAAAGCCATGCGGGTCTCTCCGGTCTACTACCATATATGCCTATTATATTAGCGCATTCTACTATTTAATGCAGCCCTGACCGAATCATGCACGAAAGGCCCTACATCACCGTTCAGCGCTGCAATCTCACGCACCAGGCTGGACGAAATGTAGGAATAATGCTCTGCCGGGGTCAGAAACAGGGTCTCAATCTCGGGCGCGAGACGCCGGTTCATACCTGCCAGCTGGAACTCGTAATCAAAATCGGACACCGCGCGTAAACCGCGCAGTATGACCTGTGCGTCATGCTCTCGAACCAGATCTACCAATAACGAATTAAAACTGCACACTGTCACACCGTCAATATCAGCCAGCACCTGCGTGGCCAGCTCGACGCGCTCATCGGTATTAAATACCGGCTGCTTGCCCGGATTCATCGCCACCGCAACGATAACATGACCAAACAGTTTCGCGGCGCGCTGCACCAGGTCGGAATGGCCGTTGGTGATCGGATCGAAGGTGCCGGGGTAAACTGCTGTGACCATGGTTTGGACTCTGCCTGATTAACTGACTCTATTGAACCACAGCCAACCCGCAGTGCAAAGTGCGGCCTTCAGGCTTCGGCCAGAAAATAACCGGTCTGCCCGGCCTGTGCGCTGCGCAACAGCGACCATCCCTGTGGCAACACTGGCTCACCCAGCTCGCGTTCGGCTTCCAGGTAAATACGAGTTCCGGGATGGGCCCAGCCGCCGTCTGCGAGTAGCTCACAACTCTTAGCCAACAAATCCTGCCGATAGGGTGGATCCAGAAAAATAACATCATAGGCCTGTTCGGGGTTACTACGCAGCCACTGCAGCACATCTGCCTCACGTACCTGACAGTGCAGTTGTAGTTCCAGCACAGTTACCTGCTCACGCAGGCAGGACAGGATCTGTGCATGACGCTCAACCAGCATCACGCTGGCAGCACCGCGTGACAAGGCCTCAAAACCCAGCACCCCGCTACCGGCAAACAGATCCAGGCAGTTCGCACCACCTAGCACCGGTTGCAGCCAGTTGAACAGGGTTTCACGAATGCGATCTGTGCTCGGACGCAGGCCGTCTACTTCACTGAAATGTATCTTGCGGCTGCGCATCTGGCCACCGATGATACGCACCGTGTTTTCAGTCTTTCTGGCTGCAACACGGCGCTGCTTGCGGGTCATTTTTCTACCTGACGCTGCCCTACGGTTACGGTTACCATGCTGCCAGGTTGCAAGCGACGACGAAAGGCATCACGCACCTGATGCAGGCTCAGGCCATTAATGCGTTCATTAAATCGGTCCAGATAATCCAGTGGTAATTTGTAATAACCTATCATGGCCAGGTATCCGACGATTTTGCTGTTACTGTCGATACGTAACGGAAAGCCACCGGTGATACTTTTTTTGGCGGTGCTCAGCTGTTCGGCACTGATGCCATCCTTGATGTACTTGTTCAGGGTATCGCGCAGCACTTTCATGCTTTCAGTAACCTGGTCATTGCGGGTCTGCATGCCCACTATGAATGGCCCCTTGCGACGCAGTGGTACAAAATAACTGTACACGCTGTAGGCCAGCCCCCGTTTTTCACGTACCTCTTCGGCTAACAGCGACACCAGCCCGCTTCCGCCCAGGACATGATTGGCAACATACAGCGCAAAATAGTCCGGATCACCCCGGTACATACCCGGCTGACCAATTCGTATATGCGTCTGGCTGGACGGGAATTCAATATGCTCAGTGCTGGCCGCCGTCAGGTCCTTGACCGGTAGCAGCGCAGCGGCCGCCTGACCCTGCTCAAGACGCGCGCTCAGTCGCTCGGCAATACGCTCTGCGTGTTTGCGATCAATGTCGCCAACCATCGCAATCACCGCATTTTTAGCGACATAGTATCGCTGGTAAAACGTCTTCAGGTCTTTCGTGGTAAGCGCCTTGACGCTTTCAATTGTGCCCGAAACAGGGCTCGCGTAAGGATGTGCTCCGTATACTGCTCTGTAAAAGGCCTTGCTGGCCTGGCTGGCCGGTGACTGTTCGCTCTGCTTTAACGCTACCAGCACACGCTGTTGCTCACGTTTGAAATCGGCTTCATTAAAATCCGGTCGTGCCAGCATCTTCTCCAGTACCTGCAGAGAGGGCTTCATCAGCGCCGGATCCGACAGGCTGCGCAGCGACAACCAGCCTGTATCCCGGTCAGCACCACTGCTGGCGTTGGCACCAACACCTTCAAGCCTATTGGCTATCTGGTCTGCGCTCAAGCCATCTGCGCCGAAGCTGAACAGGTGATTGGTCAGAGACGCCAGCCCGGCCTTGCCATTGTCACGCGCACTGCCGGCATCAAACTGGATGCGAATATCCAGCATCGGTAATTGCGCTGCCGGCACGAAATAGACCCGCACGCCGTTCAATGTAGTCCAGTGCTGTATGTCGGGCCCGGCCACGGCCAGTCCTGTGCTTAGCAATAAGCCCAGCAGGATAGTCAGGCGCATGCGGCGCATTGAAGTATTCATAGGTTTCCTTGGCTGATGGCTCAGGGAGTGACGGTTTATGAGCTGATGGATTCCGGCTTTCATTAATGATGCCCTCCGCTAACAGCATGCGGACGCGATTTTTTCTGATCCATCGGTAACGGCACCAGCCGCGCGATCGTCAGGTTTTCCTCCGTCAGGTATTTTTTTGCCACTGCCTGAATCTGCTCAGCGGTGATCGCACGAATACGTTTAACGTATTCCTCTCCCACACGCCAGTCCATGCCAACGGTTTCCAGCATACCGATCTGCATCGCCTGATAAAACACAGAGTCTTTTTCATAAACGTCGTTCGCTACGACCTGCGCCTTGACCCGGTCCAGCTCTGCCTGGGTCACAGGCTGCTCGCGCAGTTGTTTGACCTGCTCCAGCAGGGCCGCCTGTACCGCATCCATATTCGCGCCCTGGGCCGGATTGGCCTCCAGCAGCAGCAGGCCATTCATGCGATTGTTCAGGCTGTAGCCTGCACCGGCCGCGGTGGCGATCTGTTTATCGCGCACCAGTTGCCTGGCCAGACGTGCGCTGTCGCCGCCATCCAGTATGCCGGCCAGCACCTCCAGCGCATAGGCCTCGTTCGTGTCTTTAGCCGTTTTCAACACCGGCACGTGGTAACCCATTAAAATATAGGGCACACGTGCGGGGGTCTCGACCCGTATCTCGCGCAGGCCACGTTGCGTGGTTTCCAGTTGCGGCCTGGGCGGGCGGATGGTTGAGGTTTTGAGGGGTTCAAAATATTTTCTTGCCAGTTTCAATACGGCCTTCGGGTCAACATCACCCACCACCACTACGGTAGCATTATTCGGTGCGTACCACTTCTGATACCAGCTTTTGAGGTCGTCTATATTCAGGTTCTCAAGATCATTCATCCAGCCGATAACCGGATTACGGTACGGGCTGGTGACAAATGCCGTGGCATTGAACTGCTCGTAGGTCAGTGACTCGGGCTTGTCTTCGGTACGCAGACGACGCTCTTCCATCACCACCCGCACCTCTTTCTGAAATTCCTTGTCATCCAGTAGCAGCCCGCGCATGCGATCGGCCTCCAGCTCAAAACTGACATGCAGGCGGCTTTTTTCAAGACGCTGAAAATAGGCCGTATAGTCACGCCCGGTAAACGCATTTTCGCGTCCACCATTGGATGAGATAATGCGTGAAAATTCGCCTGCCGGGTATTTCTCTGTGCCCTTGAACATCAAGTGTTCCAGCACGTGCGAAATACCGGTCAGACCGTTTGGCTCATAACTGGCGCCAATCTTGTACCACACCTGTGAGACCACCACCGGAGCACGATGATCCTCCTTGACGATCAGCTTAAGGCCGTTGTCCAGCTTCCATTCGTGCACCTTTACCTGCGCCATCGCCGGCAGCACAGTAGCCGCCAGCAACAGGCCGGTCAGTAAGAATTTTCCACGCATATATTTAGTGTCCGTTTCCAGTTACTAATGTGTACATTGCTTACCCGGCATCCTGTTTACAGACACGCTGTAAATACTTCCCTGTACGCTCAACGGCAGCATCCCTGCTGCCGACGGTCTGTAAACAGGATGCCGGATAATCAACGTACGCCTTATTTATGTTGATTATCCAGTTGTGCCACAACAGCCACTGCCGATAACTTCTGGTACTATACCTGTACCGGATAAATGTTACGATAGCAGCGCCCGGATGTGGTTCAACCCGGGTTGTTTAGCCACTCACCACCACCCGGAAATGACCATCTGGCGTAATGCCTGACTTCAGACAGATAAAATCATGTTCAGTTTCAGAAAAAACAAGACCGATAAAGACAGCACAGCAAAATCACAACAAAAACGTGGTCTGTTTGCGCGCCTGAAAGAAGGCCTCAGCCGCACCCGTAGCAGCCTGGGGGATGGCCTCAACAAGCTGGTTCTTGGGCGAAAGACCATTGATGATGAACTGTTCGAAGACCTTGAGACACAGCTACTCATTGCGGATGTCGGCGTCGATGTCACACAGCAGGTCATGGCAGACCTGACAGAACGCGTGTCACGCAAACAACTGGCTGACCCTCAGGCCCTGCTGGATGCACTGCGTAACGATATGGCCGATATCCTGCAGCCGTGCAGTCAGCCACTGCAAATCGATACGGATAAAAAACCCTATGTCATCCTGATGGTTGGCGTTAACGGTGTGGGCAAAACCACCACCATCGGCAAGCTGAGCCGACGCTTGATGGACAATGGCCTGAGCGTGATGCTGGCCGCCGGCGACACGTTCCGTGCCGCCGCTGTCGAGCAACTGCAAGCCTGGGGCAAGCGCCACGATGTGCCCGTGGTTGCACAACACAGCGGCGCGGATTCGGCCTCGGTCATCTACGATGCGCTGGAATCGGCGCGTGCCAAAAATATTGATGTACTGATAGCCGACACCGCCGGCCGCCTGCATACCCAATCCAACCTGATGGAAGAACTCAAGAAAATAACGCGCGTAATGGGCAAACTGGATGCCAGCGCACCGCATGAGGTGATGCTGGTGCTGGATGCCGGCACCGGCCAGAACGCGCTGACCCAGGCACAGGAGTTCCATAATGCGGTTGAAATCAGTGGCATCACACTAACCAAGTTGGACGGCACCGCCAAAGGCGGTATTATCTTTGCTATCGCACGCAAGCTCGGCATACCGATTCGTTTTATCGGTGTGGGAGAAAAGGCGGAAGACCTGCGCGTGTTTGATGCCGATGAGTTTATTGAGGCGCTATTTGTAACGGACCGTACTGGATAATAATAACGGCAATAGCACAACCCGTATCCTGAATCTTTGCAACGCAGTACCTGACAATATGATCCAGTTCCACAACGTATTCAAACGTTACCCGGGTGGCCACGAGGCCCTGGCTGATGTCAGCCTGCGCCTGGGCATTGGCCAGATGGCCTTTCTGACCGGCCATTCCGGTGCCGGGAAAAGTACTCTGTTAAAGCTGGTATCGCTGATTGAACGACCCACCCGTGGCCAGGTGCTGCTCGACGGGGTAAACATTGGCAACCTCAGACGTCGCCGTATACCGTATATGCGCCGTAAGGTCGGGGTTATCTTTCAGGATCACCGACTGCTGTACGATCGCACGGTGTTTGACAATGTTGCCTTGCCTCTGATCATTGCCGGTTACCGGCACCAGGAAATCGGCAAGCGGGTGCGCGCCTCGCTGGACAAGGTGGGCCTGCTCAACAAGGAACGCGTCTATCCCATTACGCTGTCCGGTGGTGAGCAACAACGTATTGGCATCGCGCGGGCGGTGGTCAATAAACCACCCTTGCTACTGGCCGATGAACCGACCGGCAACCTTGACCCGGAACTGTCGCGTGAAATCATGGGTCTGTTTGAGTCGTTTAACCAGGTGGGCGTATCGGTACTGATCGCCACCCATGACCTCGAACGCATAGCCGACATGCCTTACGGCGTGTTTAACCTCAAGGACAGCCGCCTGCTCAGCAACACCGTGCCAGCACTGGAAGAGAACGACCATGTCGCCTGACAAGTCACGCAAACGCGGTGGCCAGCGCATGGACAGGCCACCGGCCCATTCACGTTTCAAGGCCTATTTTGTACACCATTTACGCTCGCTGGTGGCCAGCCTTGGGCTGCTGTATCGTCACCCGCTGTCCAACCTGATGACCATACTGGTGATCGGCATTGCGCTGGCTCTGCCCACCGGGCTTTATCTGGCGCTGGATAATGCCCGTAGCATCAGCAGTAACTGGGACGGCGCCGCGCAGATTTCGCTGTTTACCAAACTCACGGTAAGCAATAAGCAGGCACAACAGCTGGCAGACAAGATACGTTTGTATCCCGAAATAGATCAGGTCAGCATGCTCACACGCGAACAGTCGCGGCAGGAATTTCGTGATCTGGCCGGCTACGGGGATGCACTGGACGCCCTTGAAAAAAATCCACTGCCCGCCGTGCTGATTATCACACCCTCTGCCGCCCATGCCCATCCTGATGCCGCCCAACGGCTGATCGAAAAACTACGCAAGCTGCCACAGGCAGATATTGTGCAACTGGACCTGGAGTGGGTAAAACGCCTGTTTGCAATCATGGACATCGCTCAGCGCAGCATACTGGTGGTAGCCAGCCTGCTGGCCATCGCCGTGCTGCTGGTGGTCGGCAACACCATTCGGCTGGACATACAGAACCGCCGTGACGAGATCATTATCACCAAACAAATTGGTGGCACGGATGCCTTTATTCGACGCCCGTTTTTATACAATGGCCTGTGGTACGGTTTATTTGGCGGCCTGATTGCGCTACTGCTGGTCGGCATTTCAGTCGCCTGGTTACGCGGATCGGTAGAAAGCCTGTCTCTGCTGTATCAAAGCGGTTACACGTTACGTTCACTGGATTTACGTAGTATTGGCGTGCTGCTGCTGCTCAGTACCACCCTCGGGCTGGCCGGATCCTGGCTGTCTGTCGGACGACACCTGAAACAAATGGAGCCGCAATAACCAGGAAAATCTGGCCCGGGTGAATATTTACCTGAAAAATTGCATAAACATTACTCACAATACCCTATAATCAGTAATATTACGTACAGCCGTATGGAAAAAGTGGCTGCCAGAAACAACAGGGATTAGTCATTACTTAGTAAAAATTCCTGCAAATTACCATTAAAATGATATACTTATAATCGTCATCGGCGTAGTGAATCAGTGCCATGGGTATAAAAACGACAAATATTCTGGTTGTGGACAGCTCCGAAGTGTCGCGCACCATCATCTCTCGCATTCTGTTGACCGAGATGGATTACACCTGCATCACTACCTGTAGTAGTGGTGAGGAAGCTCTGCGCGCACTCGAAAATGATCGTTTTGACCTGATCACCACCTCGCTGATGCTACCGGATATGGATGGCCTGGAACTGACACGCTCGGTACGTGAATCGGCACACCATCACTATACCCCTATCGTGGTTGTCTCGGGTGATGCCGACGGCCGTTTACTGCGTGAAGGTTTCAACGCTGGTGTAACGGATTATTTTGACAAGTCACTGGGCTACCAGTCATTTGTCAGTTTCATAAAATCCTTCACTCGACGCAATTCCGGCCTGGTAGGCAGGATACTGTATGTCGAGGACAGTCGTACTGCCGCGATGGTGACACGTCACATCATGGAAAAGCACGGCCTCAATGTCATCCATACCACCACCGCTGAAGCGGCACTGGATTTCCTTGAACAAACCCGCCGCGGCGGGCCCAAGGAAGATGAAGGCGTCGATATCGTCGTCACTGACTTCTTCCTCAAGGGCCAGCTAACCGGTGGCGACCTGTTGCATGCTATCCGCGCACGTCTGCACTACTCACAACAGGAAATGCCGGTACTGGTGGTCACCGTGGCTGACAATGAAGAAAAACAGGCCGAGGTGTTCCATGCCGGCGCCAATGATTTTGTCACCAAGCCGATTATTGAGGAAATACTGATTGCACGGATACATTCCCTGTTGCTGATCAAACAGCAGTTCTATGCACTGAAGCGTCAGGCAGAGGAAATGAAACACATTGCCAGCACTGACAGTCTGACCGGCACCCGTAGCAAGCGCTATTTACTGGACCACGGCGAGACCTTCCTGAAAAACAAGAAAAACAGTCCAGTGTGGGCCTACCTGATCGACATTGACCATTTCAAGAAGATCAACGATACACTGGGGCACATCACGGGCGATCACGTACTTGCAGCATTGGGCGACTTGCTGATCAAGAGCTTCGGGGAGAACTGTATTCTGGTGCGCTTTGGTGGAGAAGAATTTGCGGTGCTTATCCCACAATGTAGCGCACGCGAGGCCAAGGCACGATCCGAGGTGTTGCGCCGCAAGGTAGAGGAGCTGCGTCCGGTCAACGTCGATATCACCATCAGCATTGGCATGGCCTCGACGATGGATATCCCGAACACCAATCTGAACGACCTGCTGCAGGCAGCCGACAAGGCTCTGTACGCGGCCAAAAAACGGGGCCGCAATCGCATCTGTATCCATTCAGGCCTGGGTGTCGAACACAGCATCCTGCCACATCCTAATACCCCTATCCAGAGCAAGCCTAAATCTGTCGCTAATCAATAGCAATAACAATCATTTAACCACCTCGCGGGTTCAGGGAACTTTTACCAAAACCGGTACTCAAATTAGTGCGTAAACAATTAGCACTCTTACATAGAGAGTGCTAATATTGAACCAGAAAGACCTTATTAGGGGGCTAAACAATGCCAAATGCACTCGTGATTAATGACCTCAATACAGCACTGATACCCATTCAGGCAGGCAGTCTTGAGCAATATATCCAGAGCGCCAACAGGGTTCCAATGCTCACAGCCGAGCAGGAACATGATCTGGCCGTACGTTTGCGTGATCATAATGATCTGGATGCAGCGCGCCAGCTGGTCATGTCACACATGCGCTTCGTGGTTCGCATTGCACGTGGCTACAACGGCTATGGCCTGCCGCTGGCCGATCTGGTACAGGAAGGTAATATCGGGTTGATGAAGGCAGTACGCCGCTTTAACCCCGAGGTTGGCGTGCGCCTGGTTTCTTTCGCGGTACACTGGATTCGCGCCGAAATGCACGAATTTATCCTGCGTAACTGGCGCATCGTCAAGGTGGCTACTACCAAGGCACAACGCAAACTTTTTTTCAACTTACGCAGCTCGAAGAAGCGTCTGGGCTGGTTGTCGCACGCGGAAGTCAAGGCGGTCGCGAAGGATCTCGGCGTCGAACCCAAAACCGTACTGGAAATGGAATCACGTCTGAGTGGTCAGGATGTAGGTTACGACCTGGGTCCGACCGAAAACGAAGATGACGCATGGCATTCACCGGCAGCGTATTTGCAGGCACCGGTCAACAGTGATCCCGGCATTCAGGTAGAGCAGGACGATCAGCAAAAACATCAGCTCGATCAGCTCGGCTCTGCCATCGCCACACTCGATCCGCGCAGCCAGGATATCCTGTCACGCCGCTGGTTAACAGAAGACAAAACCACCTTGCAGGTACTGGCCAACGAATACGGTATATCTGCTGAACGTATCCGGCAGCTGGAGAACAACGCCATCAAGAAGATCAAGACACATATGGTTGCCTGATCGGGTCAACACCCTATAAAACCCCGCACTATTACTGCGGGGTTTTTTTGAGTCAAAAAATCTGGCATTAATTCGATTTTTTCACGAATTTTGTCAGTATCACAATCTGCTGACCGTTTACACGGCCTTCAATATGTTCAGGGTTATCTGAAACCAGTGAAATTCCCCGCACTGCCGTACCTCGCTTGGCAGTGAAGCCGGCCCCTTTTACATTCAGATCCTTAATCAGCGTTACCGTATCGCCTGCCTCCAGCACGGCACCGTTGCTGTCAATATGGATGCCCTGCTCAAGAATATGAAGAGCCAGAATTCATCAGATAAAAAACCGGCTGAGACTAACGACTCCGGTGAAGAGATAAAGCTTATCATCAAAAAATTCAGATTTGACGGTGGAAATCTTGCGATCAAGACTGCAGCCGCACCCGACAAAAATATCGAACAAAAACTACCTGTCATTGCGATGAATAATATTGGCGCGTCTAAAGGCGGCGCAACGGTTAATGAGATAGCTAGCGAGCTGATCAAAAAAGTGGTGTCTCAGGCAGTAAAATCTGCCCTCAAATCAGGCGTGAATAAGGCAATTGAGAAAGAGAAGAAAAACCTTCTGAACAAGGCCGGCGACGGCATAAAGGGCTTGTTCAAGTAATATACCCGTAAGCTGTAGTCGTTGCGACGGCTACAGCTTACGGGCTACCTGGGACAGATAGCCTGAATCCGGTGTGCTCTCAGGGCGCCCACGGCATCATGTTGCGCATACCCTGCATGGTCGGTGCAACCGTTCGGGTCATTACATTCAGATCTTTGCTTACCTGAAGAATATTGCCATTAAGCTGCTGTATATTACTGTTCATCGCCGTGGTATTTTGACTGATCGTATCTATCTTGCCTGACATCGAACCGACAGACATCTGGATCAGGTGCATATCCTGTGACATGCTGGTCATTGCTGATTCCATTATATTCACTACGTAAAACATATAAACAATACCGGTAATAGCCAGAATCACACCCGGTACGGCGATCAAACGATTACGTTTGGTGCGCTGTTCCAGCATGGTGGTCATCAGTTCGATTTTTTTATCCTGAACCTTTCCCTGTTCCTGTATTTCTGTCAAGGTCTGGTCATGGTCTTTTGTAATAGAATCTGACAGACTTTTAAAGATATTCAGGTTTTGCTCTTCTTTTTCACTATTGTTGTCTTTTATCTTGCCAAAAACATTTTTAAGAGACTGGTAGAGACCCGTCATCTCTTTTTCACGCTCTGTGCCTTGCTGGCCTGATTTGTCTGTCAGCGTGCTGAAACCATCACGCACTTCCTTGATCAACGATGTCAGCTGTTTATCACGGTTTTCACGGTCACTGCCCATCTCCTGAACAATGGCCTGTATGGTTGGCACAATATTCGGGTCGATCTGCGGTGCTTGTGTCACGGCTTTGGCAGCAGCCTTCTTTTTACCGGGCGCCGCTTTTTGGACCACAGGTTTTTTTGTAGCCACCGTTTTGCTAACTGATTTTTTAGCGGCGGGTTTCTTCGTATCGGGTGTTTGATCAGACATATTCGTCACTCTCACGGTATGCTATATAGGCGTAATGTTCATCATTATATAACTATTTACTGATGTTTGTATGACATATATCACGTATAGACATTTATTTACGTAACAGATTGATTTAACTAATCAATCTATATTCTTAAGGAACCTCTGATTGATTCTGAATGAAGGCTAATATCGCAGCTAAAAGTCCGTTTTCAGGAATATTTCAGCTATCAGGCGTCAATTCATTAATTAGCCAGAGGCTCCTAAACGTGAATATCAATACTTTTCCGTAAATCATTGCGTTTGCATGCATTTTTTCTATACTTAATCGTTCGGGATAAAAATAATAACTCATTGATTCATAATATTTTTACAGGCGGTACATGGATGGTATTAAGTCGTAATATTTTTATGGTTTTAAGCGTTGGCATTCTGCTGATACCACCAGCCCATGCTGAAACCTCTGCAAATGAAATCGATGACCTGTTATCGCTTTCGATTGAAGAGCTGCTGGATGTCCCAATTACTTCAACCGCCTATTTTGAGGAAGACTGGCTGCATGCAGGTTCCACTGTTACGGTTATAGACGAAAAAGACTGGCAGCAACGCGGTGCCAGACGCACACAGGATGCACTGTTGAATCAGCCATCCCTTGCAATTAGTTCAAATTTTCTCGGCCAGTTTTCCACGCGTATACGTGGTTTTTCGTTATCTACCGCTCGTGGTATAGAAACCTTATGGGATGGCGTGCCCATCTCATCTTTTAACCTTGGCACAGCAGATGTAGATCGCACCAATATACAGCTCAACACCCTGAATAGTATTGAGGTGATTCGCGGCCCAGGGTCGGCGTTTTATGGCGCCGGTGCTTTTTTTGGGGCAATCTCACTGCAGGCATTTGAATCTGACGAGGACCTGATCAGTACCAGCATCAGTGCCGCAACGAATGGTTATTATAATACCTCTGCAAAACTAAGCCGTGCTTTAGACAGTAATAACCGTATGAATATTGCCGTCAGCACCAACGGCCAGCCCAATCAGAATTTGCAGTACGATTACACCGATACTGCTACGGGTCTACGCGCAACCAATGAGCGTGATTATAAATACAACTCCTACACATTGGTTGCTAAACTCAATTCCAGCCCCGAAAAAGAATGGTCGTACAAAGCCGGGCTTTATTATGACTATAACGACCAAAACAGGTTTCACAGTGAAGGCATAAACACAGCGACGTCTGATATATCAGATAACAGGTCCGATATGGCCATGGGTCAGTTCAGTATTACGCGTAGACTGGATGCCGGCAGTTCTCTCGAGGCTCAGGCTTATCACTGGCAGCAGGTACACGACTTCAGCTTTACCCAACCCCAACTTGGGGGCATCAATGCCGATATCCACGGCAAGGAAACCCGCTCTGCGGTCAAGTTGATCTATCGCAATGATAATCTGTTTGCCAATACCCGAAGCAGTATGGCCTTTAGCTATCGCCGTGACAAGATTAACGAGGCACGGCGTGTCATTAGCAACACTGCAGGAAACATTCTGGTTGATGCCAATCTTCCGATAGCCGGAGTAGATCGAACAATTACCAGTTTTTTGCTGGACAATGCAACAAGCTTTATGGATGACAGGCTCACACTACGTTATGGCTTACGCTTTGATAGTTATAGCGACTTTGGCAATCAAACCACACCTCGTCTTGGAATTATCTATGCCCTGAATCCAAATGAGGTAGTAAAACTACTGTACGGCAATGCATTCCGCGCTCCTACAGCAATTGAAGTGGGTGGCACGCCGTTTATTAAAGGTCGCCCTGATATAAAACCTGAGACTATCGATACCTATGAGCTGGTATACATGCGCCAGACATCGAACAGCAAACTGGAACTCGTTGCCTTTTATTCACGCTGGGAAGATGCCATTCTTTCCTTGGATACCAGCGGCAACAATATACCAGATACCTTCGGAAACGTTGGCGATAATCAATCAGAGGGACTGGAGGCCTCCTACGAAATATACAGTGGCAACTGGCGCCATACTATAAATGCTTCATATGTGAAGAGTGAAAATACCAGCACCAATCAAGACTATGTGGCATTCCCGAAATATATTGTCAATATCGGTACTGGATACCGATTCGATCAAAAGCTGTCACTTTACGTCAATAACCGCCTGCAATTTAAGTCGCAAAATGGACCGGGTCAAAATAATCGTTCTACCACCTCACTACCGACATACTGGCGCACCGACGTTAACCTGACCAGAAAATACAGTAAAAAAATAAACCTGTTTGCGAATATCCGTAATATATTCAACAGGGATAATTATATCTCCAGTCTTGGTGATCTCGAGGGCGGCCTTCAAGATGAAGAAATTAGTCTGGAGGTGGGGTTACGCTATTCTGATTGATTTTCAAAAAATCGTTAACCATCCATAAATTATTAAATGATGCGAATTCACAGCCGAACAATTCACCTGCTCATTCTTTTTTTCAGCATTATTTCCTACGGGGGTATCTCTTATGCCGCATCAAGTGAATATGATCTCAAGGCCGCGTTTATCGAAAAGTTTTTACACTTCATAAAATGGCCCGCCGGTAGCACCGCATACGAGGATGAAACAGGATTTACAATTTGCATAGCTGGTATTAATCCTTTTAAAGGCTCATTGGAACAGGCCGCCAGACTATCCCGATTTAACAACAATGCTATACAGGTAAAACAGGTCGCAGAATACGATAAGATTACCGACTGTCATGTTCTGTTTATTTCGTCGACATCTGATATCAAACTAAAGAAGATCCTCGCGCTTACAAAAGGCCAGCCCATACTCACGATCAGCGATAGTCCGGGTTACGCTGTGGATGGCGTGATAATTAATTTTTATCCGCGAAACAAGTCCCTCGGCTTTGAAATAAACAGGCAGGCCGCTGTGGCAGCCCAGATTACCATCAGCAGCCGACTGCTCAAGCTGGCCAATATAGTTGAACCTTCCGGAGACAAGCTATGAAAGTCTTTCAAGACTTGTCAATTAAACACAAATTAATCGTAATTGTTGTGTCAGTCAGCCTCCTTTCAGTGCTAACGCTGCTCACCTACACAACATTTTACGAGATTAAACGTATACGTGCTGAGCTATCCAGTAATTCTTTGCAAATAGCTGAAACCGTTGGAAGCTACGCTATCCCCGACCTGACATTTGGCGACAGAAATGCCGCGATAAAAACATTAAATACCCTTCGGGGATTACCCAACCTGATAAGCGCCGCGCTGTTTAATAAAAATAGAGAACTTTTTGCCCGCTATGGCCAACCAGACAAAATACTTACCAGGGACTTTTCACAACGAATCATATTCAAGTCAGATACATTGCATATTATGCACCCGATCAGCGATAACGACAGAATTTACGGTTATCTATACATGCAACTGTCGACCCGGGAGCAGGACAGGAAGATTCTCCACTCCATGTTTGTCGGTACAATTCTTTTTATCACTATAATGCTTTTCAGCTTTCTCATGGCGATAAAACTTCAGGCGCTCATCTCACTCCCAATACTAAAGCTAACCGACTTTGCAAAACACGTTCAGACAAGTCACAATTTCAATCAACGAATTGAAAAGACTTCTAATGATGAGATCGGTGATCTATACACCCAGTTCAATCAGCTAATGAAGAGTATTGAAGAAGGTCAAATTCAACGCGACCAGGTAGAACTAAAACTAAAGGAAGCCAAAAGTGAGCTTGAGTTACGAGTAAAATACAGAACCAGAGAGCTGGAAATTGCCCTGGGAGAGCTGGAGACTTTCAGCTATTCTGTTTCTCATGACCTTCGTTCTCCTCTTCGTAGCATAGATGGTTTCAGTCGAATTCTGCTTGAGGATTATTCAGACTGCCTTGACGATGACGGGAAGGGATATCTGCACCGTGTTTGCAATGCCACTACCCGCATGGGTTCTATAATCGATGACATATTATTACTCTCGCAAATATCCAGGGCCGACCTGAATATTGTCGATATAAACCTGACAGAGCTATGTTCACAAATTCTGGAAAGATTCCATGATCAAAAGGAAAATAATCGAAGCATTAATGTTACTATACAAGCCGACATGCATATCAAGGCCGATAAAAAGCTTATCATGCTGGCATTTGAAAACATGATTGGCAACGCATGGAAATACACTAGATATCAAGCCTCACCCACTATCGAAATCAGTAAAACTGAGACTGATGCTGCACAGGTTATTATTATAAAAGATAATGGCGCCGGTTTTGATATGCAATACAGCAATAAGCTGTTCGCTCCGTTGCAGCGCCTCCATACCGATTCCCAGTTCGAAGGGACCGGCATTGGTCTGGCAACTGTGCACCGGGTATTAACAAAGCACGGGGGGAGTATTCGCGCTGAAGGAAAAGTTGATCAGGGTGCATGTTTCTGGTTAACCTTGCCAACCAGCCCTTAAATCATTTAACTTTATATAAACTGGATATATCATACTGAATGTCATGGGTAATGAAACCGATATTTTAATCCGCTCTCTTCAAAACCCGGTTGTCTATCCACATGAGGTTACGGCTATTAAACTGGTCGAAACCCATATTTCCTGGGTTATCCTGACCGGCCCCTATGCCTACAAAATCAAAAAACCGGTAAACCTCGTTTTTCTGGATTTTTCCAGCCTGGTTAAGCGAAAATATTACTGCGAAGAAGAAATGCGCCTGAACTCACGTCTGGCGCCCGATATATACCTTGATGTTGTTGCGATATGTGGAACTCCTGACAGACCTGTTCTTAATGGAAGCGGTCCCGCCATTGAATATGCCGTCAGGATGAAGCAATTTGATCCTGATTATGAACTAGACAAACTGCTCTCTCGAAATGAGCTTAAACATGAACACATTCGCGTTCTGGCCAGTAAAGTTGCAACCTTTCACCAGAGCATAGCTAAAGCCAGTCCTTCAACACCCTACGGTTCACCAGACAGTATTCTCGGTCCCTGTATAGAAAATCTGGATCAGATACAGTCTCTTCTTTCTGATGGCCAGACTCATTCTCGACTCAAGCAAATCAGGCAATGGACATCGCAAACCTGGGCTACATTAAAGCCGATATTTGAACACCGTAAGACTGAGGGATACATCCGTGAGTGCCATGGCGACCTTCATCTCCATAATCTGGCACTGGTTCAGGATGATATCCTTATCTTTGACTGTATTGACTTCAATCCCAACCTGTACTGGATCGATGTTATTAGTGAAATTTCGTTTACCGTCATGGATCTGGATAGCCGCCATCAATCCTCTCATGCCTGGCTATTTCTGAACCGCTACCTGCAGCTGACAGGTGACTACGAAGGCATCCGGTTATTACGATACTATCTGCTCTATCGGGCGATGGTTCGTGCCAAGGTTGATTGCATCCGCGCCCATCAGGAAAATGTTGGACACAGTGACCACGATCAGATAATGGCAGAGTTTCAGTCATACCTCTCTCTGGCAGAAAAATATTTATGCAAGAACCAACCCGTTCTGATTATTATGCATGGCCTTTCCGGCTCCGGCAAAACAACCGTTGCCGATGATCTGGCCATTCAGCTTGGCGCTGTACATGTACGTTCAGATATAGAACGCAAACGCCTGTCTGGTATGACTGAGACCCAGCGTTCCGGCTCATCTACAGATGATGGCCTCTATGCCAGTGGTGTCAGCGACAAAACCTATGACCGCCTTGCCAATATTACGTCTACCACCTTAAAATCAGGCTACCACATCATAGTTGATGCGTCTTTCCTGTCCAGGAGCAAGCGGCAACAGTTTTACGATTTAGCGATACAATTAGAAACACCCTTGCGCCTGATAAATTGCCAGGCTCCAAAAACTTTACTGAAAGAACGCATAATCAGACGATACCAGTCTGCTGCTGATGCCTCAGAGGCCAACGCTCAGGTACTCGACCATCAATTGAAAATGGCTGACCCGCTGGATGAAAAGGAAAAATTGCACAGCATATATCTAGACACCAACCAACCAATAGATATACCGCAGCTACTGTCTTCCCTGGACATATAATCTGTGTTACATAACCGCTATTCCCTGATGACTCCATGGTATTTCAGGGCCTTCCAGTTTAGCCGCTATACTTCACACAAACGAACGAATTAACTCCGGACCAAACAATGATTGACCACAAAGATATACTCGGCGAACTGGATTTTGACATCCCGTTAAAAGAAAAGCTTATTTGTACACATGAAGCTATCAAACAACATTTCCCGTTTATCGCCCGTATTGCGATTACCATTTATGACCCGGTAACCACCGTTCTGAAAACCTACCTGCATAGCAGCGATGGTGACTCACCTCTTAACAACTATCAGGCCCGCCTGGATGATGCGCCTTCACTCAAGGCCCTGCTGGAGAAAGGGAAACCACGTGTCATTAACAATATGCTTACCTTCGAGGATGCCACCCATGAGCACACACGTCGCATCGGGCGCTCCGGTTACGCATCCAGCTACACCATGCCGATGTTTCACAATAGTCGCTTTTTTGGCTTTATCTTTTTTAATTCCAGACAAATCAATTCATTCAAGCCTGAAGTCCTGTATGAACTGGACATGATAGGGCACATGCTGTCTCTGATGGTGGTGTCAGAGCTGGAATCAGTCCATACCTTACTTGCCGCAATCAAGACCACCGGGCATATCACGCACTTACGTGACCCCGAAACAGGCAGCCATCTAGACAGGATGTCGCGTTATTCACGCCTGGTCGCAGTCACTCTCGCCGAGAAATATGATCTGGATGATGACTACATTGAACATATCTTTTTATTCTCACCACTACACGACATCGGCAAAATTGCCATACCGGATCATATACTTCTGAAGGCGGGCAACCTCGATGAGCACGAAACGACCATCATGCAGACACATGCGCAAAAAGGCCGCGATATCATTGATGGATTACTTAAAAACTTTAGCCTGGAAAACTTTTATCACATTGATATATTACGCAACATCATAGGGTTGCATCACGAAGCCATAGACGGCAGAGGTTATCCTACCGGCATTAAAGGTGATGATATCCCGCTGGAGGCGCGCATTGTTGCTGTGGCAGACGTATTTGATGCGCTCACCAGCAGGCGGCCCTATAAATCTGCCTGGAGCATAGACCATGCCTTCGAAGAATTGAACCAGCTGGCCGATAACAAACTGGACAGAAACTGCGTCGATGCACTGGTCACCAACCGGTCTGAGGTTGAGTCTATCCAGCAGCAGTTCAGTGAAAACCCGTTTTAACAGGCCACTCACTCACAGCACCATAAAAAACGGCCTCACATCCGTGAGGCCGCATACTTGGGAGCGAATAATACCTGCAAAAAACTATGCAAGCACCACTGTCAAAAATGACAGCCACGCCATTGTCACAAGCCCAATGACGATGGTCAGGGGAAAATTCTCGAAGGTAAACATGACTAAATCTCCAATGAATATAAGCGAAATCTTATATGACTTCGCTCCCTGTTTCAAGTGTAATTCTTGCGCCAGACACACAAAAAAGCAAGCTCAAACATGGCTGACTATGGGTGTTTTGCTATAAAATATTTTTATGGGTTGAAAAAAGTCAATTAATTCAGCTATATATGTATTCTATACAAATATCATCTACTTAGACTGTAACCCACTATGGCTGTATTCGTATAATTATTGCTTTTCCAGTAAATTCCTCAGCTTGCAAGCAGCTGTATAGAAAACGCCCTGTTCTCTATACATCGCCCTGTTTTTGCTCAGAATCACTCTTTTTTTGACTGTTTTGCTCAGGTTTATACTCCGGAATGCGTGGATCGTCGTCATCCATCAGAACCCGAAAGGCAGGCCCCTCCAGGTCATCATATTGACCACTGCGTATGGCCCATAATAATAACCAGATTGCGCCCGCCAGGAAAACCAGGCCAATGGGTATCAGTAAGTACAGTATATTCATGATGACGTCAGTTTAACGGATTGCACCTGCTCAGGTCTGGCAGAAAGCCGTAATGCATTGAATACCACCACCAGGGAGCTAATCGACATGCCCAGCGCAGCCATCCACGGTGCAATGTAACCGGCTGCTGCCAGTGGCAGTGCCGTTGCATTATACACAATGGCCCAAATCAGGTTCTGGCGTATGATGCTGCGCGTGCGTTGTGACTGTCTTACTCCCTCACTCAGGTGCATCAGATTTTCCGATAATAGCAACATATCAGCACTCACCTGCGCCAACTGCGTGCCACCACCCATAGCTATCGACACCGCCGCACCGGCCAGCACTGGCGCATCATTCACGCCATCGCCCACCATCGCGACCACTGCTCCGGTGTCCTGCAGTTGCCTCAGGCGATCAAGTTTATCGGCGGGAAGTAAGCGGCCCTCAGCATGATCAACCGCCAGCTCCTGTGCGACCTGTCGTACCGTGTCGTTACTGTCTCCACTTAACAGCCATATCTTGATACCTTGCGCCTGTAACAGTGCGATAGCCGCTGTGGCCTCGTCACGCAGACGGTCTGCGAGCGTAAAGATACATAATGGTCCGTTTTCATCTGCCAGAATGATCTGGCTGGCCAGTGATGCGGAGGAGGCCGATAACACCGATTCATCGCAGCCAACAAGAGCAGGACTGCCCAGGCGATAACGATGCCCGTTTACGATACCTGTTACCCCCTGCCCGGTGATCGCCTCTACCTCGCTGGCCTGGTGTTCAACAGCGTTAGGCTGTTGAAATGCTCGCGCAAGCGGGTGCTCGGATGATTGTTCCAATGCACTGGCCAGTTCCATGCACTGCTGTTCGGATAGCTTGCCCAATATACAGGTGTCAACCAGCTTCAGCTGACCGTGGGTCAGGGTGCCAGTCTTGTCAAAGATCATGTGGGTGGTCTGACCCAGTACATCGATCGCATGGGCGCGCGTGGTGAGCAGGCCCTGGCGTGTCAGTGCGCCGGTGCCCGCTATCAGCGCCGCCGGCGTGGCCAGCGATAAAGCGCACGGGCAGGTCACCACCAGTACCGACAAGGTAATCCAGAACGCCTGATCCGGGTCGTGTTGCCACCACCATGCAAACACCGCCATCGCCAATAGCAATATGGCAGCGACGAACCACGCCGCTATTCGGTCTGCCAGCTGTGCGATACGCGGTTTCTCAGTCTGTGCGCGATCCAGCAAACGGATAATGCCAGCCAGCACGGTATCTTCACCAACACGTTTCACCTCGACCACCAGCGGGCTTTCGATATTAATGCTGCCGCCCACCACACTAGCGCCCGACCTCACTGACACGGGATGGCTCTCACCGGTCAACAAGGATTCATCAACACTGCTGTTGCCGTCGACGACCTCACCATCAGCCGGGACAGTACCGCCAGGTTTAACCTGTACCCGGTCACCGACCAGCAGCTCACTGACCAGCACTTCAACCGGCTCGCCCTCACCCAAACGAGTGGCCATGGGCGGCAGGATGCGCACCAGTTCATCCGCAGCCAGGCCTGCCTTGTGGCGTGCCTGCATCTCCAGAAAGCGCCCACTCAACAGAAAAAAAGTGAACATGTTGACGGAATCAAAATACACTTCACCCGCGCCAGTGATGGTCGCCCAGGCGCTGGCCAGAAACGCTGCGCCGATAGCCAGCGAGACCGGTACATCCATGCCCAGCTGTAGTCGACGTAAATCACGCCATGCGGATCGGAAAAAGGGCTGCGCAGAATAAAGTACAACCGGTGTCGTAATCAGCAGGCTCACCCAGCGCATAAAATGCATCAGTCCTTCGTCCATGCCTGAATAGTCACCTGCATACAGGGCCACTGCCAGCATCATCACCTGCATCAGGCCCAGGCCAGCAACCGCAATGCGACGCAGCGCCTGCGAACGTTCTTTTTTAAACAGTGCCTCCTGACGGCCCGGATCGAATGGATGGGCGATATACCCAATAGAGGCTATCGCTTCGAGGATATCACTCAGCTGTATCTGGCTGTCATCCCACCTCAGCTGCGCACGGTGCGATGCATAGTTGACCCTGAACTCCAGTACCCCAGGCAGCGCACTGACATGACGCTCGTTTAACCAGATACAAGCCGCGCAAACAATGCCTTCGAGTATCAATGATGCCTGGCGCACATTTTCTGATTTGATTGAAACAAATTGCCGCTGTATGTCGGGCCGGTTATAAAGCGTCATTTCCTGCAGCTCATCAGGCACCAGTTCGGCCGGGTTACGGGCAGGTTCGGTACGGTATTTATAATAGTCGGTCAGTCCCTGATCAACTATCGCCTGCGCAACAGCCTTACAGCCAGGGCAGCACATTGGCTGCTGTTGATCTTTAATCTCTACGAAATAGGGTGAGTTGACCGGGACAGGCAAGCCGCAATGAAAACAGGAATTGGAATGGGGATCAGACACAACAGAGCCATTGTATTAAATTACAGTGGATGATAGTAATCATTTATCTGCAATAGTCGTACTGGCCTTGATCTCATACATCTGTATTTCGCCATCCAGCGCGTTGAGCTGTAGATTCCATACGCCTGCAACAGACAATGCAATAGCGACACGGTAAATACCAGGCGATACCTCGTTCATACTGAAATCAACATCAAGTCTGCTATTGGCTGGCCGCAGGAAGCGGCCTTTCATTGTCAACCCTGTTAGTGGACGTGATTGCCTGTCCTGCAGCTGCACCTGAAAAACGGCCTCCTGGCCCACAACGGGTGTACCCTGTAGCCAGCCTTTACGTATTTTCCAGGCCCTGGCCTTTTGATCTTCTCGCTGCGAAATATAGGCATTGAAGCGGCTTTCTTTCTGGTAATTATTATCTGGCACCACGCCGGGGAAGATGGTGCTGATACGATGCTCACTACGCGGTGCTGGCAAAATGGCTTCTTGCAAGCTATCCGGCAAACCCCGCACGGACATGGTAACGAAAACGCTGTCTACGACAATTATCACAACAAAAAATAACACAATCAGTGCCGGAGCCCAGTGGAAGCGGCGGCGAACATCTTTGCCTCCGCGCATTACAACACCGGCCAGATAGGCTGCAACGCTAAACACAGTAATATGCAGTACAAATACGTCGATACTGCTCCAGTGCAGAAGGCTGTAGGGCAAAAATATGGCCAATGTCAGTAACAACGCGACCAGTGCAGCCTGTACTCCATTTAACGGACTCAAACGATAGAGCAGAAAAAACAGCATGGTTTCCAGAACCAGGCCAACGGGTAATGAAAAAAAGTCTGTTAGCATATTAGAACCTGTTACCTATCTGGGCATGGAAAAGAAAGCGGGGACGATTTTGTGCTGATCACCAGATGCAGAATCGATAATAAATTTAAACGCTACCTGCACCTGAGATGCATCAGCCTTCATACGCACTCTCAACCTGATCTGTAAACTCTGGTCTGCCTCTACATTGATAGCACGCATATGCCCGATATCCAGTTGGGCGTTGTCCAGTCCCTGTATCGAGATACTTAATTTTATCGGGTTCTTGTCCTTGTTTATCAACTTCAGCAGATAACTGTTTTGTATCTGGCCATCGGACAACATAACGTATAGCGGCTGACGAACCTGTTGCACCGCAACATCCAGTGTAGAGCTGGTTACAATACTCCAGATCAGCGCGGCGGTTGCGATCAATAATGATACGGCATAACCCGTATTTTTAACGGTCAGTAAACGGGTCTTGCCACCCTCCTGATTTCGTTCCGAATCGTATCGGATCAAGCCGCGCGGCCAGCCCAGGCTGTCCATAATGTTGTCACAGGCATCGATGCAAAGTGCACAGGAGATGCATTCTATTTGCAGGCCATCACGTATATCGATTCCGGTTGGGCACACCTGAACACAGAAGCCACAGTCAACACAATCACCATACCCTTGCTGGTGTCGCTCCTGCTCGGTCTTCCGGCCCTTGACCAGCTTTGCACGCCCGTTTACAGCCTCACCCCGTTTTTTGTCATAGGCCACAATCATGGTGTCCTTGTCGAACATTGCACTCTGGAATCGTGCATAGGGGCACATGTAGATACAAACCTGTTCCCGCAGCCAGCCAGCGTTACCGTAAGTGGCAAAGGCATAGAAAAATATCCAGAAGGTTTCCCATGGCCCCAGATCCCAGTTTATGAAAGCAACACCAAGTTCTCTGATCGGAGAGAAATAGCCGACAAAAGTAAAGCCGGTCCATAATGAAAAAGCTAACCAGATGAGATGTTTCCCGCCTTTTTT
>ENA-ORDP01000133-ORDP01000133.1-marine-sediment-metagenome-genome-assembly--contig:-NODE-133-length-47909-cov-9.304510_pt1 | contig 47909 bp, 44 predicted proteins | sample MGYA00248627_ERZ508539 | MGnify/ENA primary metagenome ERZ508539 (study PRJEB26208, sample SAMN05571518) | marine sediment metagenome | biome: deep sea; feature: Hydrothermal vent; material...
TTAAACTCTCGGGTGAACCTCCGTCGCTTGACTGCCACTCCTTGACCTCCTTCACTGAGATTGAAGCTTAACTCATTGTCTCAGTCAAGGGGTGCAGTCCAGTCTTGATACTTCGTTTTGCCGCTCCTTCGAATTTCACGTGACGAACCTAGAAGCAGAGTTTACACGTTCCGCAGAAGCATACTGTGGCGTAATCACGGGCTTCGCAGAGTCCGAGGCAAAGATGTGGGAGCTTTGGGAGCACGATGAGGGTTTGAGAAAAGTACTCGGATCGGCAGCGGAGGTCGAGGCACAAGTAGCTCTTGCATGTGTGTTGGAAGGTCCAGAGGCTTTTTACATAAAACATTTCGAGATGATTTCTTACGCGTCTCAACGTATGGGGTTCTCAGAGCGCGCTTTATTTGAAGGGTCGGCTCAACTTGGCCTTCCGAACCTTAGTTTTCCGAAACCGTACGTACGACAGTATTTGAGCAGGAGATTTGGGATCAGGTGTTCATCTTAACTCGTTCTGACGCTGAGTGCTTTCAATTCAGCAGCTTGTCTGTGACGGCTGCTTTGACACCTACCCTCGCGCTGCAGCGGACGCGGTACCCGCGCGGCTGAGCTTGGGCGTTAGATACAACGGAAGGTGGTTATCGTGATGACGAAGAAGTGGCAATCGTATGAGGAACTTGCCGCATACCTACTCAACCGATTTGCCAAGGAATTCGGCTTAAAGCGTGTCGAAGGGAAACAGAAGGTTCCTGGACGACGTAGCGGAACCGACTGGGAGATTGACGCGAAGGGAGTTCGAGAGAACAACGAGGGATTTGTGATAGTCGAATGCCGACGCTATACAACATTAAAGCAGAACCAGGAGAAATTGGGTAGCCTGGCGTATCGGATGATTGATACAGGTGCGAATGGCGGCATCATGGTCAGTCCGCTGGGCATTCAGGAGGGTGCAGCTAAGATTGCAGCATCGGAAAACATCTGTAACGTCCAACTGGATGCAGATAGTACTCCTCAGAAGTTCGCTATGCAATTTCTTAACAAGATCATGGCTGGTGTCTCTGAGACCATCCGCCTGTCTGACAGCCTGTCGTGTGAACTCATTTGCACGTGTAAACAATGCGGTGAAAGATTCACTGTGAAGGGAAACGGAGCACTGTGCCCCGTCTGTGCTGAACAAATCAGGTCAGAGGGTAGTGCCTAACCAGGCGCTGCACCGGACCGCGCTATAGCGCGCGCTAAATCGAGTCCGGTTTGGCATTTGTAAGTTGGTTCTTTGTTAGATTACACTGTGCAAGAGCCGCGTGGCGGCTGAGCTCATGGGGCAAACGTCGGCAAAGTAGTCCCGCGTGGAGGCGAGTTAAGTGGAGTATAACGCAGAGCTGGGTCTCGAACTGCTCCGCCTAGGTACTGGCCTTCCGAGCGCGCGGTTTCGCGAAGGTCAGGAGAATGCCATCCGCTACATCGTGGAGGGGCGCGGCCGGTTGCTCGTGGTTCAAAAGACCGGATGGGGTAAGAGCTTCGTCTACTTCATCGCGACGAAGTTGCTGCGTGAGGCGGGGATGGGTCCGGCTTTGCTCATCTCCCCGTTGCTTGCTCTCATGCGCAATCAGATCGCGGCAGCACAGCGGATGGGAGTGCGTGCTGTCACCATCAACTCCGATAACAGGGAGGTTTGGGAGAGCGTCGAGGACCGGCTCTGCCGGGATGAGGTGGACGTGCTTCTCATTTCACCGGAGCGGCTTGCCAACGAACGTTTTCGGGTTGAGCTCCTCGCGAGCATCGCCGAACGCATTGCGCTCCTGGTGATCGACGAGGCCCACTGCATCTCCGATTGGGGTCATGACTTCCGTCCCCACTACCGGCTGATCGAACGGATCTCTCGGATGTTGCCTGCCAATCTCCGGCTGCTCGCCACAACCGCGACTGCCAATAATCGGGTGATGGACGACCTGCAGACGGTGCTCGGTCCTGATCTCAAGGTACTGCGGGGAGATCTGCACCGACCGTCGCTCAGGCTCCAGACGATGCGGCTGCCGAGCCAGGCGGAGCGCTTGGCTTGGCTGGCTGAGCAGGTGCCGCTGCTCCCGGGTCATGGGATCATCTATGTGCTGACGGTCCGCGATGCAGTACAGGTGGCCGATTGGCTCAAGTCACGGGGGCTGGAGGTGGAGTCCTACACCGGCCAGACGGGAGATCGCCGAGAGGTGCTCGAGCAGGCGCTGCTTGAGAATCGCCTCAAGGCGCTCGTCGCGACAACGGCCCTCGGCATGGGCTTCGACAAGCCGGACCTCAGCTTCGTGATTCACTACCAGACACCGGGCTCGGTGGTGGCCTACTACCAGCAGGTGGGGCGAGCGGGGCGAGCGTTGGACGCTGCCTACGGAGTGCTGCTCAGCGGCGAGGAAGAGACCGATATCACGGACTATTTCATCGAGAGTGCCTTCCCAACGAAGGATGAGGTCCGGCAGGTGATTGCCGCCCTGGAGAGCGTAGCCCGAGGTCTCTCTATCCCGGAGCTCCTTGCTGCGGTCAATCTTAGCAAGGGACACATCGAGAAAACGATCGCGTTGCTTTCGCTCGAGTCGCCCGCCCCGGTTGTGAAACAAGGGTCGAAGTGGCAGTTGACCGCGGCGAGCCTGAGCGACGAGTTCTGGGAGCGAGCAAGACGCCTCACCGAGCTCCGGCACGGGGAGCAGCAGCAGATGCAGGAATACGTTAATCTCGATTCGGGGCACATGGAGTTCCTCGTCCATGCACTGGATGGAGATCCTGCGACGGTACAGCATCCTGACTTGCCGCCACTTCCCACCACCACGGACGCGGCGGTTGTGCAGGAGGCGGTAAGATTTCTACGCCGCACCAGCCTACCCATCGAGCCGCGCAGGCAGTGGCCCATGGGCGGTATGCCGCAGTACGCGATCAGGGGGCGCATTCCAGTGGAGCTCCGGGCGGAGCCCGGCAAAGCCCTCTGCGTCTGGGGCGACGCCGGGTTGGGTGATCTCGTTCGACGCGGCAAGTATCACGATGGCCGTTTCGCGAAGGGGCTGGTCGAGGCCTGCGTTGCGTTGGTGCAGGAGTGGGATCCGCAACCGGCACCGGTCTGGGTAACCGCTATCCCGTCGCGGCGGCACCCAGCGCTAGTTCCGGAATTCGCCCAGCGACTGGCAGCGCGCCTTGGGTTGCCGTTCCATCCTGCGCTTGAAAGGACGGATGACCGTCCTGAGCAGAAGGCGATGGCTAACAGAACTCAGCAGGCGCGGAACGTCGACGGATCGTTTGCCGTTGGCATGCAACCGTTTCCCCCAGGGGCAGTGTTGCTCGTGGATGACATGGTCGATTCGCGCTGGACGTTGACCGTTGGCGCCTGGCTGCTGCGCTCTCACGGCTGCGGAGAAGTGTGGCCTCTCGCAGTTGCCTTCGCAGGTTACGGCAGATGAGGAACGAGCTCTCCCCCAATACACAAGCGATCCTGCTGCTGACGGCACCGTTGATTGTGGGGCGTGGCAAGGCTTCAGTGGCCCCGCTGAGCGCGGGTGAATACAAGCGCCTTGCACGTCGGCTCGTAGATATCCGGCGTGAGCCCGCCGATCTGCTGGGTCTGGGGGCCGATGAAGTCCTGAAGGAATGCCGACTCGACCTCGATGGCACGCGGGTCGAGCGTCTACTCGGGCGTGGATTCCTGCTCAGCCAGGCAGTGGAACACTGGCAGGCCAGGAAGATCTGGCTGGTCAGCCGTGCGGATGCTGAGTACCCACAGCGGATCAAGCAGCGTCTCGGTGAAAACGCCCCGCCGGTGTTCTACGGCTGCGGGGATGCTGCGATCCTGGATACGGGAGGACTCGCGGTCGTCGGGTCCCGGCATGTGGATGATGAGCTGATCGAGTACACCGAACGCGTCGGTCAACTTGCCGCTGCTGCGCGGCGTACGATCGTGTCCGGCGGCGCCCGAGGGATCGACCAGGCGGCGATGCGCGGTGCGCTGGAAGCTGGTGGGAAGACGGCGGGGGTCCTGGCCAACGGGCTCGAGCGGGAGGCTATGGCCCGCGAGCACCGAGAAGCGCTGATGGACGGAGGACTGATCTTGATCTCCCCCTACGACCCCGCGGCGCGGTTCCATGTGGGGCACGCGATGCAACGCAACAAATTGATCTACGCGCTGGCGGATGCGGCTCTGGTCGTCAACTCCGACTGCGGAAAAGGGGGCACCTGGGCTGGTGCCGTCGAGCAATTGAAGCAGCGGGGCTTCGTGCCGATCTACACGCGTTCCAACGGAGAGATCGGAAAGGGTTTGGAGGCACTTCGCCGTAAGGGTGCACGAGCATGGCCGAACCCTGAGACACCAGAGGAGTTCGAGCGAGTGCTGGGCGCACCGACGCCCTCGCAAGCGGACGCCTCACCACAGCTAAGTCTCTTCTCGCGCACGGAGCCGATGGCATGACACCAATGAAGCAGCCATTTCGCGGGTTAAAACCTTATCTTTACGGCTGTTGGCCGATCACGTATTGCAACCAGGCAGGGCAATCGCTACAATACGCGAATGCCTAAGGGGTTTCTATGATCATTCACGGGACTACGATTTTGGCCCTTCGCTCCGAAGAGGAGCGCCAGGTGGTCATCGCCGCCGATGGCCAGGCGACGGCCAACAACCTGATCATCAAGTCCAGGGTGCGTAAGACCCGCAAGCTCTATCACGATCAGGTCTTGGTCGGCTTCGCCGGCTCCACCGCCGATGCCCTGACACTGTTCGATCGCTTCGAGGGCAAGCTGCAGGAGTACGGCGGTAATCTCAAGCGCGCCGCGGTGGAACTGACCAAGGATTGGCGCACCGATCGCGTCCTGCGCCGCCTGGAGGCGCTGTTGGCCGCCGCCGGACGGGAAGGGCTGTTGCTCATCTCCGGCTCCGGCGACGTGCTCGAACCGGACGATGGGATGCTAGGCCTGGGCTCCGGCGGAGCATACGCCCTGGCCGCCGCGCGAGCGCTGCGCCAAGAGACCGAGCTGACCATCGGCCAGATCGCCCCCAAGGCCCTGCTGATCGCCGCGGCGATAGATGTCTATACCAATGAGCATATCGAAGTGGAGACGTTATCCTGGTGAGAGCATAGCGGCGACGCCTGCGTCGCCCCGACCTGAAAGATGGGAGAATTCAAGATGAATGAGATCAGCCAGAGCTTTCCTGTAGTGGTAGCCCGGCCAGAGCGGCCCCTGCGGCCGGATGAGTTGAGCCCCCAGGCGATCGTGGCCGAGCTGGACAAATACATCGTCGGCCAGGCCGAGGCCAAGCGGGCGGTGGCCATCGCCCTGCGCAATCGAGTCCGGCGCCAGCGGGTGCCCTCCCCCATGCGCGAGGAGATCCAGCCCAAGAATATCCTGATGATCGGACCGACCGGCGTAGGCAAGACGGAGACCGCCAGGCGGCTGGCCAGCCTGACCGCCTCCCCTTTCATCAAGATCGAGGCCACCAAGTTCACCGAAGTGGGCTATGTGGGACGGGATGTCGACTCGATGATCCGCGATCTGGTAGAGGTCAGCGTGGGCCTGGTCCATCAGGAGGAGGTGCTCCGCGTGGAGGCTCCCGCCCACCAGTTGGCCGAGGATCGGCTGCTCGAAGCGCTGATTCCCGCCCCGACCTCTCAGCCCGATGAGGAACGCGACTCGCTCCAAGCCACCCGCGAAAAGTTCCGTCAGAAGCTGCGCGCCGGTGAGCTGGAGGAACGCAGCGTGGAGCTGCGCATCTCTGAATCACCTCTCTCGCAGGTCAATGTCTTCTCTTCCGAAGGCATGGAGCAAATGGGGATTGACCTGGGCATGTTGGCCGACTTCATGCCCCAGCGCACGGTGACCAAACGGCTGAGCGTGCGCGCGGCCCGCCAACTGCTTTTCAAGCAGGAGGCGGAAAAACTGATCAATCAAGAGGAGATCCGCAGCCGAGGATTGCGGCGCGCCGAGGAGATGGGCATTATTTTCCTCGATGAGATTGACAAGATCGGCGCCGGCGGACGGGCCGAGCACGGCGGACCGGGTGTCTCCCGTCAAGGGGTGCAGCGCGACCTGCTACCGCTGCTGGAGGGAGCGACGGTGCGCACCCGCTACGGCAATGTCAGCACCGAGAATATCCTCTTCATCGCCGCCGGGGCCTTCAACATGTCCAAGCCTTCGGACCTGATTCCCGAGCTGCAAGGGCGCTTGCCCATCCGGGTCGAGCTGCACTCCTTGGGTGAGGCCGACTTCCGCCGCATCCTCACCGAGCCGAAAGATGCGCTGGTCAAGCAGTATCAAGCCCTGTTGGCCGTCGAGAATTTGCAACTGGATTTCAGCAAGCAGGCCTTGAATGAGATCGCCCATATCGCCTATCAGCTCAACCAGTCCATGGAGGACATCGGGGCGCGACGGCTACAAACGGTGATGGAGCGCCTGATGGAGGACCTGCTCTTCGAGACCACCGAGCTGCCCCGACACCAGCGCTTTGAGATCGATGCCGATTATGTGCAGACCAAGCTAGCCCAGATCGCCGAGGATCTCGATTTGAGCCGCTATATCTTGTGAAGTCGGTCTAGCTAATCACCGAGGCCCAACAACTTTTCCAGCCGCGGGCGGTCGAAGCCGATGACGATCTTGCCGCCAATATCAATGACCGGCACGCTCATCTGGCCGCTTTTAGTGACCATCTCTTGGGCTTTCTGCTGGTCTTGACTTACGTCATGCTCGGTATAGTTAACGTTATGCTCCCTGAAGAACTGCTTGGTCGCCGCACACCAGGAGCAACTGGGGGTAGTATAGATTTCGACTTCGGGCATAATGCACCTCCGTAGTGCTTTAAGATAGAGTCAAATAGCTATGCAGTAATTGCGCTAGTTCAGCATCTTGCTGGTCCCCGGCGCGCACCCCGGCCAGGCATTCGCGGGTATAACCCTAGAAGATATGGTAACCAGATTATAAATGCCAGTTCACTACTTGTCAAATCCGGGCAAAAACGCCGATGGCATCGCCCTTTGCTTCCTGTTCTTGACAGCCGACCGACCCGCTGTTATACTGCTCGGTGTATCGGAACCGATATATCGGCTCCGAATAGTCTAACCACCAGGGAGGCAGCATGTTTTTAAGGCGCTGGACGGGCAAAGTGATCGATCATCCTTGGCTCACGCTGGGGGGTATTCTGATCCTGACAATCTTCTTCATCTACTTCATCCCCCAAGTCAGGTCAGAGACCGATTTTGAGAAGCTCCTGCCGGCTAATGATCCGGCCACTCAGGCGCTGCATCGCGCCGAGAAGACCTTCGGCTCTCAGGATTTCTTCATGGTGATGATCGAGGCACCTGATACGATCTTCAAGGTTCCCACGATCGCCAAGATCCACCAGATGGAAGAGCAGTTCAAGGCCTTGCCCGGCGTGGACAAGGTGATAGGGCCCACCACCGCCGACGTCATCTCAGCGACCGCAAAGACGCTCACCATCGAGCCGGCGGCCCAGATCTTGCCCCAGACGCCCCAGGCTCTGGAGGCCTATCGCCAAAAGGTGATGGGCGATCGCGATCTGCGGGGCTATATCTTCGCCCCGGACGGCAAGGCCGCCGGCATCCTGCTCAAGGTCAACCCCTATCTCAGTGACACCAACACCTTGGTCGCGCAAGTGAACCGGATCGTCCGCAGCTACCGAGCGCAGATGCCGGGACTGAAGCTTTACGTGGGCGGCATGCCCCAGATTCGTGCCTCAATCGTTAAGAGCATGCAGGGGGATCTACAGCTACTCATTCCGCTGGTCATCCTGGTGATGGAGATAGTAGTCTTCTTGGCCTTCCGCACCCTTCGGGGGGTCAGCCTGCCCTTCCTGCTGATGATCTTGGGCACGATATGGACCGTGGGGACGATGGGACTGGTGGGCTCACCGGTGACGCCCTTTTCCTTCTTCATGCCGGTGATGCTCATCATGGTGAGCAAGGCTTACGGAATATATACCGTCAATCGCTACTATGAGGAGGTGATGCATCACGGTCGTCTCTCGAAGAAGGAGATCGTTTTGAACACGATGGCGGGGATGGGCCGGCCACTTTCCATGGATGCCCTAGCCGAGGCCACGGGTTTTCTCTCACTGTTGGCAGCCACCTTTTGGCCTCAGCAGACCTTTGGCCTCTTCATCGCTGTGGGGATCGCTTACACCTTCCTGCTCAACTTCACGCTCCTGCCAGCTCTCTTGGCCCTGCTGCCGCTCTCGCGGAGGAAGGGGCATGACTATGAGCACGGTTGGCTGGCCAATGGGCTGGCCGGCTTCGGTAACCTCATAGGGCGGCGCCGAGGATGGGTGCTGGGCCTCTCGGGAGCCATCTTGATCGTCTTCGCGGTGGCCATCCCCAGCCTGCGGGTCGAAACGACGCCCGAGGAGTTCCTGGGTAAGGAGAATCCGGCGATGATCGCCAGCAACGCGCTGGAACGCCATTTCGGGGGCTCCGAGCAACTGGCGCTCGAGATTGACACCGGTAAGCCCAACGGCCTACAAGATCCGGTGCTCTTGAAGAAGATGGTCGCCCTGCAGGAGTACCTCAAAGCGCAACCGGAATATGGAGGCAGCGTCTCCTCGGTGGCCAACCTGGTCCGCAACATGAACCAGAAGTTCCACGCCGACAATCCCAAGTACTACGTCATCCCCAACAACCCTAACCTGGCCGCGCAGCTACTGGTTCTCTTCACTTTCAGCGGTGGAGATCTGGGGCAGATGGCCAACGCCAACTTCTCCAAGGGTGAGGTGCTTATGCGCACCAAAATGCTCGGCACCACCCAGATCTCGGGTCTGCTGCGCCGGGTTAACGGCTATATCGCCCAGCACTTCCCGCCTACGATGAAGGTCGAGGCGGTGGGCAGTATGCGCGCCTTCGCCTCGATGGCCGCTGGAACGCTGCCCGATACGGGGCGTACGATCCTGATCGCCTTGATCGCCGCTTTCTTGATCGTGGCCCTGCTGCTGCGCTCAATCGTCGCCGCGCTGGTGGCCATCTCACCGATGGTCGTGACCATCGTGATGAACCTGGGCACGATGGGTTATCTGGGTCTGCCGCTCGATCTGTCTTCCTTGATGATCGGCTCCATCGCCGTGGGGGTAGGCATAGACTATACCATCAACTTCATCGTGCGCTGGCGCGCCGAGGTCACTCGGGGCCACAGCTTGTCACGGGCCCATGAGATCACCATGCGCACCATGGGGCGTGGCATTCTCTTCAACGCGCTCACTCTGACCTTGGGCTTCGCCGTCTTCTATCTCTCCAATTTTCAGGGACTGCGCAACTTCGGCCTGCTGATCAACCTGACGATGATCTGGTCCTTCTTGGGCTCTTTCACGCTCATTCCGGCCCTGCTGCTGACGCTGAAACCACGTTTCTTGACCACGGGCCGGGACGTATCGCCCTACGCCCCCGCGCCGGCGACATCGAAACCTCAATCGACCGAGGAGGTCAATCTACCATGACACACCTTAGCAGAATCGTCCTGACCGGCTGTGCGCTGGCCGCGCTAGCACTGCTCTTCTCGCTCGCACCGGCTTACTCGCAAGCTACCCCTCTGACCGGACAGCAGATCTTGCAAAAGGTCGACGCCCGCGGGGGCATCGGGGGCATCGGCAGCACCATCTCCCTCTCCACCTTTGATGTCGTGGACAAGACTGGAACGGAGCAGCAGAAGAACTTCATCTTCTTCGGTAAGAACTCTGCCGACCCTAAGGTTCCCAATCGGGTGCTGATCTACTTCCTGGAACCACCTAAGACGACCTGCGGGACGATCTTTCTCAGCATTGACCATAAAATCGTCGGCAAGCAGGCCGATCTCTTCCTCTTCCTGCCGGCTCTGGGTCAGACCAAACAACTGGTCACCACCAATGAGCGCAAGGGCAGCTTTGCCGGCTCGAACCTGCAGTTCGATCAGATCGGGCGCAGCGAGCTGCATAGTGACTTCAACGCCAAACTGATCGGTGAAGCGACGGTCCAAGGAGTGACGATCAACGGCAAGAAACAGGATCGCCAAGCTTACGTCCTGCAGCTGACCGTGAACAAGGAGAACGACCCCAACGAGAGCTTCCCTCAGCGTAAGCTCTGGGTGGATCAGCAAGAGTTCATCATGCTCAAGTCGGAAGATACTAACACAATTGGCAAGCTGCAGAACAAGACCTCGCTGGACGATCTGGTCAGCTTCAGAGGTCGCTTGGAGCCCAATCTGATCAAAGTCGTCAACGTGCTGGATAACAGCTCCACGACGGTGACCATCAGCGACCGCCAGGATGCCGACAAGCTGCTGGGCGGGCTGCCCGATAGCCTTTTCGCTCCGGATAGCCTGCCCCAATTCGATCCCACCCAGTTCAACGACAAGTTGACAACTAAGGTGCCCGATCCGACCTGTCCGTAACCATGCAACGCGGCTTTTTGAAGTATTATCTCCTCAAGTTGCTCAGCGAGCGGGAGCACTCCGGCTATGGCCTGATGAAGGCCATCGAGGCGGAGACCGGCTTCTGGAAACCATCGGCCGGCTCGATCTACCCCCTGATCGGGGCCCTGCAGGAGCAGGGGCTGATCGAGCTGGCCCCCTCCGCTGAGCATGACGACAAAGAGAAGAAGAGCTACCGGCTGACGGCGGCCGGTCGGCAGGCCATTGAGGAGGCCCGGCAGGCCAAGGCGGAGATCTTCGCCAGCCTCAAGCGGGCCCTGGAAGTCTTCGCCCGCATCTTCGGCGACGAGGAGGCGGCCGAGCTGGCCCGGCAGATGGAAAGCTGGTTCAAGGAGGGCATACCACCCAATTGGGGGGAGATTCCCCGCAGCGTCCGGCCCAGGTTGCAGCTCTTGCGCCAGACGCTACTGGGTTTGCCTTATGAAGAACTTTCCACGCAGCAGCTCGATCAGGTGATCAGGATCATCGATGAGAGCACCCGACAGTTAGGACGGCTGTTGCAGGACACCAGCGATGCGGGCTAGCCTGGGCGCCCGCCGGCAGGCCCACGCGACCAGCAACCGGATCACCGGCAATCGGCGCTGGTGGGCGCTGGGCGCGGTCTTGCTGACCATGTTCTTCTCCTCCTTGGATCAGACGGTGGTCTCAACGGCAATGCCGGTGATCATCGGAGACCTGCAGGGCTTCTCGCTCTATGCCTGGGTCTTCACCGCCTATATGATCACCTCGGCGGTGACCGTGCCGATCTACGGCAAACTCTCCGATGTCTACGGTCGCAAGCCCTTCTATATCTTCGGCCTGGTCGTCTTCATGATCGGCTCGGCGCTGAGCGGGCAGGCTCACGACATGCTGGGGCTGATACTCTTCCGGGCGCTACAGGGGGTGGGGGCCGGGGCGATGCTCACCATGCCTCGGGCCAGCATAGGTGACATCTTCAACCCGCGCGAACGCGGCCGCTGGATGGGGGTGCTCTCCTCAGTCTTCGCTGTGGCCATGATCGTGGGTCCCCTCTTGGGTGGTTGGATCACCGACTCCATCGGCTGGCGCTGGGTCTTCTATATCAACCTGCCGGTGGCGCTGGTAGCCCTGATCGCAGTGAGTTATGCCTTGCCTTCCGTGCGGACCGAGGGGCGCTTGAAGCTCGATTGGCTGGGGAGTCTACTACTGGCGCTGGGCCTGGTCCCCGCGCTGCTGGCCTTCAGTTGGGCCGGGAGCCGCTATCCCTGGAGCTCAGCGCCCATATTGGGATTATTTGGCCTCTCTGTCGCCTTGATGAGCCTTTTCTGGGCGGTCGAGCGGCACGCCGCGGAGCCGGTGCTCGCTCCGGAGCTTTTGGGAAACCGGATATTCACCTCGACGGCCATGATAGGCTTCTTGATCTCGCTGGGCATGTTCGGCAGCCTCATCTACCTGCCGGTCTTCATCCAAGGGGCGCTGGGAGAGTCGGCGCTGCGCTCCGGCCAGGTGATGATGCCCATGATGCTCAGTTTCATCGTGGGCAGCGTGGTGGGTGGGCAACTGATCAGTCGCACCGGCCGCTACCGGCTTCAAGCCATCGTGGGGACGCTGCTCATGGCCCTGGGGACCTGGTTGCTCACCCGGATGGGGACCGAGACGCCTCTGCTGACGGTCATTCGCAACATGATAGTGATCGGCCTGGGGATCGGTGCGGTGCTGCCGCTGCTCAACGTTGTGGTTCAGAACGCCTTCCCCTACAAGATTATGGGCATGGTCAACGCCACCCAGCAGTTCGTCCGCTCGCTGGGGGGCATCATCGCTGCGCCCATCTTGGGCACGGTGCTGGCCAATACCTTTGCCACCCAGCTCGCCGAGCGGATGCCCAGCGGGCTAAAACAGGCCATCGGGCAGCTACCGCCGGCCCAACAGGGCCAGCTCTTCGACCCTCAGGGGCTGACCAATGCCGGTGCTCAGCAGGCTATCCGTCAGATGTTTGCCGGCTTTGGCCGGCAGGGCCCCGGCCTGTATCATCAGTTCATCGAGCTGGTGCGGCAGGCGCTCGCTGCCGGCACGGCGCATCTCTTCACGGTGGCGCTGGTCTTCGCGGGGCTGGCCTTTCTGGCGGCCTTCTTCCTGCGAGAGCTCCCGCTGCAACACGATGAGTTCTTTGAGCAGAGGGCTCAAGCCGAGCGTGACACCGGTTTGAGATATGACAAGAATTAAATCGAGGAGGCGAGCAAGATGAAGATGCGTTTCTTGGGTAGTACCGGCCTCAAGGTCTCCGCGCTCTGCTTGGGAACGATGACCTTTGGCGGGCGGGGCTACTGGCAGGCAATCGGTGGCCTGGAGCAACCGGAAGCGGACAAGTTAGTCGGGATGGCTTTGGACGGCGGGATCAACTTCTTCGACACCGCCGATGTTTATTCCGAGGGTCGCTCGGAGGAGCTATTGGGCCAAGCGCTGGGCGCCAGGCGTCCGCAGGTCATCCTGGCCACCAAGGTGCGCGGCCGGATGGGAGAAGGGCCCAATGACGTAGGGCTCTCCCGCCATCATATTATCGAGGCCTGTGAGGCCAGCTTGCAGCGTTTGGGCACCGATTATATCGACCTCTATCAGGTGCACAGCTTCGATCCGCACACCCCGCTGGAGGAGAGCCTACGCGCGCTCGATGATCTGGTGCGCCAGGGCAAGGTGCGCTATATTGGCGCCTCGAACTTCGCCGGCTGGCAGTTGATGAAAGCATTGGCTATCTCGGAAAAACAAGGCTTGGAGCAGTTTGTGACCCTGCAAGCCTACTACTCGCTGGTAGGTCGGGATTTGGAGCACGAGCTAGTGCCGCTCTGCCTCGATCAAGGGCTGGGCATCCTAGTTTGGAGCCCGCTGGCCGGAGGGTTTCTCACCGGAAAATACCGCCGCGGGCAGTCCCGGCCGGAGGGGGCCCGGCGCAGCGACCCCGAAAAGCAGTTCCTGCAATTTGATGAGGAGCGAGGGTTTACCATCGTCGAAGCGCTGGACCAGATCGCCCGGAAACACCAGGCGACCGTGGCCCAGGCGGCGCTGAGCTATCTGCTGGCTAAGCCGGGGATCACCTCGGTGATCGTCGGGGCGAGAAGGCCGGAGCAGCTCGCCGATACGCTGCAGACGACCGAGTGGGAGATGAGCCCGGAAGAGATCGCCAGTTTGGATGAGCTCAGCCAGCCGCCGCAGCTTTATCCGTACTGGATGCTGGCCCTGGGCGCACAGAACCGCTGAGCGAGGAGGCCCAAGCGTGCAAGAAACCCGACAAGTTGCCGGAAATAACCCGCAGCAGCGAGAGTACAATTACGCCCACTTCAGCTTGCAGCAGTACAAGCCGGAGCGACCTTCAGGTCCCCAAGTGGGCCAACCGGCCCCCGATTTCGCTGCGCAGACGCTCTCCGGCGAGAGGGTGCATCTGGCGGATTTTAAGGGGCAGATAGTGGTCCTTGAGACGGGCAGCATGACCTGTCCGGTCTATGTGGGCAAGATCACCCGTATGCAGCAACTGGTCAGCCGTCATCCGGAGGCGCGTTTTCTGGTCCTCTACGTGCGCGAAGCCCATCCTGGCGGACGCATCCCGCAGCATACTTCTCTGAAGCAGAAGCGGCGCTGCGCCGAGCGCCTGGTGAGCGAAGAGGGGGAAAAGCGGCTGATCCTAGTGGACGAGCTGGACGGCCAAGCCCATCAGGCCTACGGTCTGCTGCCGGATATGGCCTATGTGATCAACGCAGCGGGGCTGATTGCCTATCGGGCTAGCTGGAACGATCCGGACGAGCTCGATGGGGTATTGGAGCAACTGAAGTCCAAGCGGTCCTTGACGGTCGGCGAATCGCGCAAGTTCGTCCCCAGCCCTCAGGCGCTGCTGCGCACGCTGCGGCGAGCCGGTTGGCGGGCGGTGCTCGATTTTTTCGTGGCCATGCCCAAAATGGTCTGGCTGCACTTCGTCAAGGGGCAATGAGCAAGATGATGGTAGCAACGATTTTTCGGCTCCCATGAAACTAGGCATCTGCATCTCGCTGCAAGGCGGCTGGCTCAAGGACTTAAACGAACCGGTGAGCTTCGACTCCGTCCGAAAGATCGCCCTCTTTGCCGAAGCAGCCGGCTTCGATTCCCTGTGGCTGCCCGATCATCTGCTCAACCCCATTCATGGTGAGCGGGCACCCTGCCTAGAGGGCTGGACGGTGGCCGCGGCGCTGGCTCCGCTGACTAAGCGCATCAAGCTGACCCATACGACGCTTTCGGCTGCCTTTCGCTACCCTGCGGTGCTGGCCAAGCAGGCGGCGACGCTGCAAGAGATCAGCGACGGGCGCTTCTGGCTCAGCCTGGGGGCCGGCTTCTTCGAGCCGGAATTTCGCGCCTACGGCCTCCCCTGGGCCGAGCACGACGCCCGCATAGCCCGGGCCCGCGAGGTCCTCCAGATCATAAAAGCGCTCTTTGTGGAGGAGACGGTGGACTTCCAAGGGGAATATTATCGGCTAGAACAAGGCATTCTGGAGCCCAAGCCCCGGCCCAGGCCGCTGATCTGGTATGGGGGCGACTCGGAGCCCTCGCGGGAGCTGGCCCTAGATCATGCCGATGGCTGGCTAGCCGGTGGGGCAGGTCCAGTAGAAGTACGGGCGAAGCTACAAGCGATGAAGGAGCAGCTTGCACGTCGAGGGCCTAGGCGACTGTTATATGGCCTGCTCACCGGTTTGGTGATCGTGCGAGCGAGCGATGCTCAGGCCCAGGCAGCCGCCCGCCGGCTGGTGGGGGAAGTTGGGCTGGAAGGGGCGCTCCGGACCGGTCTGGTGGGATCACCGGAGACGGTGGCGGGACAGATTGAACAATACGCTCAGTCGGGGGTGGACCAGTTGATCTTGCGCTTCAGTCCCGGCTTAGCCGAGTTGGAGCGCTTCGCCGAGGGGGTAATGCCCTTGAGGCTCTCACAGGGTTCGTCAATTACGCATCTTGCGTAACGCACGATGCGTAATCTCCCATCCTGTTATGTCAAGTTGTCCGTTGCACCCAGATTCTAAAGAAGCGATCTGCCATCAGGTAAGAGCCATCATCCCGGTCGATCACGTCTCGCGAGAGTAGAGCTTCCGCTGCCCGTTGGGCGTTGGAGGCGGCCCCCAGACGGTAGGTCTGGATGAATGCGGCCGAGAACGGTTTTGCTCCGGGAGGTTCATGGGCCAGCCCCTCGAGAAAGCGTCGCTGGTTCTGCGACAAGGATTCCCACAGGGTGGCGTAAGCATAGCTCTCCCGCTCCAAGAGCAACTGGACCGCTTCTTCGACGAGATCATCGCTGATCCTCGCGCCCGGCTCGCACAGCTCCCAGAGAGCATGACAGAGGTGCTGGGTGTAGAAGGGATGCCCTTGGGTCAATTCGTAGATCGAATGGACCTGCTCGGCGGAGATCTGCTTGTCCGCCCGCTCGAAGCGCTCTTGGATGAAGGGTAGCCAATGCTTTTCGGCGATAGGTTCCAAGGGATAATGTCCGCCGGCGCGATAGAGGGGGCGGGATTCGTCGAGCACCATCTGTTGGATTAGGTGTTTGCGGCTGCCAAGCAGGATATAAGCGGTGCCTTCATGGGTCTGGATTATGCTGCGCAGTTTGCGCTCCACCAGATCGCTGCCGTACTCCAAAACCTGCTGGAACTCGTCGAAGACGACCACAACTTGCTTGCGTCCGTGTTGGGAGAGCTTGGTCGGAGCCTCCAAGACTTCCTCCAGTTCCTGTCCGGTCTCTTTGGTTGCGCGTAACCGGAAGCTGACCTGGGGTTTGCCCGACTCATCGAGGGTAACGCTGGGCGCCAGCCTCCCGAAGAACCGTTTCGCGGTCTCCAGCAGCTTGTCCGCAGTGGTGCTGAGAGCTTCCGAGATGGCTTTCGCTGTAGCGGTGGCAAAGGTCAACTCCCCCTCTGTGGGCCAGAGATCAACGTAGATCTTGTAGAACCGTTCCGCATCGAGCTGCGCTAGAGCGGTCTTCACCAGTGATGTTTTGCCCATCCGGCGCTCGGAGTAGACGAAGAGCTTGTCGCCGTTCTCCATGGCCCGCTTGAGGTCATGGAGCTCCTTCTGACGGTTGCAGAAGGCTGCTCCGGTGACGACGCCGCCGTAGTGAAAAGGGTTCCTCATATTACGCATTATGCGTTACGCGCCATGCGTAATGCAACTTCCCGCCCGGCATCAGCTTACTTCACCACCAGATTGACCAGCCTCCCCGGCACGACGATGACTTTTTTGATTTCTTGCGCATCCAGCTTGGCGCCAAGCTGCGCCCGCGCCCGCCGCTCCAGCTCGCCCCGATCAGCGGAGAGCGCCGCCGGCACGCGCAGCCGGTCCCGAACTTTCCCATTGACCTGGATCACGATCTCTTGCTCTTCGAGCTCCAGCGCTGCCGGGTCGAGTTTGGGCCAGGCGTGCTCCAGCACGCCTTGATCATCCCCGATGGCGCGCCACAGCTCCTCGCCGATGAAGGGACAGATGGGCGAGAGCATCAGGAGCAGGTCTCCAATAGCCCGCGCGAAGAGCGGCCGATTGATCGCCTCGGCGCCGGGCCGCAGATGCTCATAGAGCGCATTGGTCAACTCCATCAGGGCGCTGACCACCGTGTTGAAGTGAAATCCGACGATGTCCTCACTCACCGACTGAATCGTCAGATGCAGCTTGCGCCACAATGCCCGGTCGCTCTCACTAAAGCCGGTCGGCTCCAGCGCCTCCCCTCGCCCGGCGCGGGCCAGATCGGCCCAGTCCTGCGTCAGCGTCCAGACCCGCTTGAGGAAGCGATAGGCCCCTCGCACTCCCTCGGCGCTCCATTCGATGTCCCGCTCCGGCGGCCCCATGAAGAGCGTGTAGAGTCGCTCGGTGTCCGCACCATACTGCTCAATGATCTCTGCCGGCGAGACCACATTCTTCTTCGACTTGCTCATCTTGGCCAGCTCGGTATGCAGGGGTGCGCCACAACGCGAGCAGCGCTCATCCCCAGCGACCTCCTCCGGCTTGAGCCAGCCGTGTTCCGCGCAGCGATAGGCCCGGTGGGTGATCATCCCCTGGGTGAAGAGCCGCTTGAACGGCTCGTCAAAATCGAGAAAACTCATGTCGCGCAGGGCCTTGGTCACGAAGCGCGAGTAGAGCAGGTGCAAGATGGCGTGCTCGATCCCGCCCACGTACTGGTCCACCGGCAGCCAGGCGTTGACCAGCTCCGAATCGAAGATCTTTTCGCTATCGCTCGGCGAGATATAGCGCAGATAATACCAGGATGAGTCCACGAAGGTATCCATCGTGTCGGTGTCCCGCCGCGCCGCGCCGCCGCATTGGGGGCAGTTGGTCTCATAGAACTCCGGAATCTCGGCCAGCCCCTTCTTGCCCAAGAACTCGACCTCCGGCAGGAGCACCGGCAACTGCTCTTCTGGAACGGGCACGATGCCGCACTGCTCACAATGAATCATCGGAATGGGTGTGCCCCAGTAGCGCTGGCGGGAAATCAACCAGTCGCGCAGGCGATAGCTGACCTGCCTTTGTCCGAAACCCTGACGCTCGAAATGCTCGATGAACTTTCTGATCGTCTCCGGACCGGAGGGTTTTCCATTGAACGGCCCGGAGTTGATCATCACGCCCTTATTTAAGAAAGCCTCGCTGATCGTCTGGCCATCCGGCACCCCATTTCCCGGCGCTATGACCGGGATGACCGGCAACTGGTGTTTCCTGGCGAACTCGAGGTCTCGTTGATCATGAGCCGGCACGGCCATGATCGCCCCGGTGCCATAGCCCATCAGCACATAGTCGGCTATCCAGATGGGAATCTTTTCGCTGCTGGCCGGATTGATGGCGTAGGAGCCGGTGAAGCAACCCGTCTTGGCCCGATCGGCCCGCTGGCGCTTGATCTCGCTCTCGACCAGAGAGCTGGCAATATAAGCCCGCACCACCTCTTGATGCTCCGGTGTAGTGAGCTGCTCCACCAAGGGGTGCTCCGGGGCCAGGACCATGAAGGTCGCCCCATAGATCGTGTCCGGGCGGGTCGAAAAGACTTTAAGTTCTTCGGAGCGGCCCTCGAGGGGAAAGCGAATCAGCGCCCCCTCGCTGCGCCCGATCCAGTTGCGCTGCATGGTGCGCACCCGCTCCGGCCAGTGCTCCAGTTGATCGAGATCGTCCAGCAGCTCCTGGGCATACTTGGTGATGCGAAAGAACCATTGGGTCAGCTCGTGCTTCTGGGCTTCGGCGCTGCAGCGCTCGCAGTGGCCCTCGACGACCTGCTCGTTGGCCAGGACGGTGTCACAGCCGGGGCACCAGTTGACCAGGGCATCTTTGCGATAGGCCAAATCATTTTTATATAATTGCAGGAACAGCCATTGATTCCACTTATAATATCCGGGGTCGCAGGTGGCCAGCTCGCGCTCCCAGTCGAACTCCACGCCCCACTGCCGGAACTGTCGCCTGAAGGTCTCGATATTATTGTAGGTCCAGGTCTTAGGGTGGGTCTGGTGATCTATCGCGGCGTTCTCGGCGGGCAGGCCGAAGGCGTCGTAGCCCATGGGGTTGAGCACCCGGTAGCCCTGCATGAGCAGATAGCGGCAATAGGCATCACCGATGAGCCAGTTGCGCCCGTGGCCCACATGCATCTTGCCTGAGGGATAAGGAAACATATTCAAATAATAGAACTTGCGCAACCGATCGTTCAGATCGGGCTTGAAGTAGCTCTGTTTGCGCCAGAAGTCGCGCCAACGGTCTTCGATCCGCTTGAAATCATATCGTCGAGCCATGCTGCAGCGATCACCTCATGCAGGTTGAGTTTTCTTTTGCCCTGCCAGTTTATACCATACTATCGGCAAGGTTGTCGAGTGGGGATTTGCCTGGGGGCGGCGGTAGAGACTAGACTATAAAGTAGAGCTGCTTATCAGAGGGTGCGTGGGAAGTGGTCAGATAGGGTATACTCTGAGACATGGCACGGAAAGCATATCCGAGCGACTTGACCGATGGGCAATGGGCATTGATAGCACCTCTGCTGCCAGCAGCCAAACCTGGCGGTCGACCGCGCACAGTGAGTCTGAGCGAGGTGCTCAATGCCATCTTTTATCTGGTGCGGAGCGGTTGTTCTTGGCGAATGCTGCCCCACGATCTTCCACCGTGGGGGACGGTGCATTATTATTACCGCTGCTGGCGGCTGGATGGGACCTGGGGTTGTCGATACGATCGGCTTGCTCCTGGCGGTGGTAGTCCACACAGCCGATCTCCAGGATCTGGAGGGGGCGAAACTCGTCTTGGCGCGGTTAGTTGGGCGCTTCCCTATCTATGTCAACACGGATCTCAGGGTCTACCATGGTTGCCTCCTTCTGCTTGGGATTGAGACGGATAGCTCATCCAGAAGATCACGTCTACCAAACAGAGCCACAAGCCAGGTGGGCCGGCACCATCCCGGTGGACGTTCCCTGGATGAAAGAAGCAGCGGGGGCGGCATTTCAGAGGTGAGCAGTACCCTACTACCGGGCTGCGGACCCCAAGAGCCACACCCCCGCCACGTCAACATACCACCCAATAGAGCCACGCCCATCATCCGCATAAATCCAATGGTAGACCCCTCGTGAGAGGGTTTCCCTGACGTCACGTAGCCGGGAAATTCATTTCCCGGTGTGATCTCCCTCTCCCACGTTTGAGAGAGCAGCCCGGGCGATGGAGAGCGCCAGGACGCGCCGGTCTATACCTAAGATATCCAAGATGCTGCGCATTCGCAGATTTCATCCTTTTCGGGCCGTAAATGGGAGGCTCCTAGAGCTCAGCCCGCAGCTCATGGAGGACGGAGCACCGTCAGTTCCCTCATATTTGGCAGTATAGCCCCCAGTTAGCAAATTTGCTTGACAACCGGCGGGGCCTTTGTTATACTTGGCGTCACTCACCGAGGGAGAGGTAGATCGGTCATTGAAAAGTGGATAGAGTGGGTCAAATCGCGCAAGCTCAGTACGAGCAAATGGTGGATGCCTTGGCAGTTGGAGGCGATGAAGGGCGTGGTAGGCTGCGATAAGCCACGGGGAGCCGCCGAGCAGGCACTGATCCGTGGATGCCCGAATGGGGTAACCCACCTCGATGGAGTCGAGGTATCTGGGGCCGAACTGAGTAGGCCCTAGAAGCGAACCCGGGGAAGTGAAGCATCTCAGTACCCGGAGGAAGAGAAATCAACAGAGATTCCCTAAGTAGCGGCGAGCGAACGGGGAAGAGCCCAAACCTCAGGTGCGTGATAGGCTGCATCCGTTGTTCCTGAGGGGTTGTAAGCAGTTCCATCTCGGTCATGCAGGACCGAGCAGGGTTACAAGTAAAGCCTAGCCAAACGGCCAGCAAAGTCACTGGAACGGGCGACCATAGAGGGTGATAGTCCCGTAGGCGAAAGGCCAAGCTACCCTGGGGATTTGCTTGAGTAGCGTCGGACCCCAGAAATCCGGCGTGAAACCGGGAGGACCACTCTCCCAAGGCTAAATACTCCCAACTGACCGATAGTGGACTAGTACCGCGAGGGAAAGGTGAAAAGAACCCCGGAAGGGGAGTGAAATAGAGCCTGAAACCATTTGCTCACAGACAGTGGGAGGGCCCAGATCTCCTACCATAGCACGGGCAAAACTCCTTCGGGAGTGGCACCCAGCGCTATTGGAGTTCGGCCTGACCGCATGCCTTTTGCAGTATGATCCGGCGAGTTATCTTAGGTGGCAAGGTTAAGCCGCGAGGTGGAGCCGCAGCGAAAGCGAGTCTGAATAGGGCGCTTTAGTCACCTGGGATAGACCCGAAGCCAGGCGAACTATCCATGGCCAGGTTGAAGCCTATGTAACAGTAGGTGAAGGACCGAACCCGTAGAGGAGGAAAACTCTTGGGATGAGCTGTGGATAGCGGTGAAAAGCCAGACGAGTCCTGGTGATAGCTGGTTCTCCCTGAAATAGCTTTAGGGCTAGCCTCACGCACCGAAGCGCACGGGGGTAGAGCGACCGAATGGATGCGGGGCAACCCTATTCCAACCGAACTCCGAATACCGTGCGTGAATCCGTGAGAGTCAGACGGTGGGGAATAACTCCATCGTCGAGAGGGAAACAACCCAGACCGCCAGCTAAGGCCTCAAAATCCGGGCTAAGTGGGAAAGGATGTGCGATTGCTTAGACAGCTGGGAGGTTGGCTTAGAAGCAGCCACCCTTTAAAGAGTGCGTAATAGCTCACCAGTCGAGCGGTTGTGCGCCGAAGATTTAACGGGGCTCAAGCCCGGTGCCGAAGCTGCGGGTTGGTCAGGTCTCTTCGGGGACCAGGCCAGCGGTAAGGGAGCGTTCCGCCATAGGATGAAACCGGTCCGTAAGGGTCGGCGGACGAAGCGGAAGTGAGAATGCCGGAATGAGTAGCGCGAGCTGAGCGAGAAACTCAGCCACCGAATGCCTAAGGTTTCCTGGGGAAGGCTTATCCTCCCAGGGTAAGGCGGTCCTAAGTTGAACCCGAAAGGGGCAGGCGATGGATAGCCGGTTAATATTCCGGCCCCTCTCTTTAGGCGTTGACCACGGGGTGACGCCGCAGGTCGGGACGAGCGGGCGGACGGAAGTGCCCGTCCAAGCGTCAAGGCGTCGGGCTCTAGGCAAATCCGGAGCCCGGTTAAGTCGAGGCGTGATGGGGAGCTGCTACGGCGGCGAAGGAAGTCTGATCAGCGGCCAAGAAAAACCTCTAGGGAGCCTAGGAGAGACCGTACCGCAAACCGACACAGGTAGGCAAGGCGAGTAGCCTCAGGTGGGCGAGATAACCCTCGTTAAGGAACTCGGCAAAATAATCCCGTACGTTCGCAATAAGGGATGCCTCTCTCGCGAGAGAGGGGCCGCAGAGGATAGGCTCTGGCGACTGTTTAGTAAAAACACAGCTCCCTGCCAACCCGAAAGGGGATGTATAGGGAGTGAAACCTGCCCACTGCTGGAAGGTCAAGGGGAGGGGTGCAAGCTCTAAACTGAAGCCCCAGTGAAGGGCGGCGGTAACTATAACCGTCCTAAGGTAGCGAAATTCCTTGTCGGGTAAGTTCCGACGTGCATGAATGGTCCAACGACTGGAGCGCTGTCTCAACGAGGGGCTCGGCGAATTTGAAGCACCGGTGAAAACGCCGGTGACCCACGGCAGGACGGAAAGACCCCGTGGAGCTTTACTGGAGTTTGGTCTTGAGTCTTGGCGTCTATTGTGTAGGATAGGTGGGAGCCTATGAAGCCGGGGCGTTAGCCTCGGTGGAGGCGTCCTTGAAATACCACCCTGTAGGCGTTATGGCTCTAACCGATTCGCCGTGAAGAGCGGCGATGGGACAGGGCTAAGCGGACAGTTTGACTGGGGTGGTCGCCTCAAATGTGGGGCGCTCTGGCGGCAACGTCAGAGGCAAATCTGGCTGTATGCTGGGAAATCCGTTTTGCAGGCGCCAGCTGTGCCGTTATCCAGTTGGCAGCCGAGCAAGTGTAGTATTTGGCACTACCAAGCGAAAGTCGCTTGGTGAAAAGGTGACCAATGCGGATAATCAGCAGGGAAGTCAGGGAAGAAAATCCCTTGACCCCTCAACGACTGCACGCCAGACATCCCACTGGGATGATGATACAGTCTGAACTTCCAGGCGACTGGAAGCCGGATAGTTCGGGGTTTGGTCGTTCTGAAGGAGCAAATCGTACTATGCGATCCAATGAGATCGAAGAGTACAAGAAAGGCTTGAAGCTTACTGAAGAGCAACGAGCAGTGCTGATCGGTCTAATGCTGGGCGACGCTCATCTTGAGACGCAGAACCAAGGTCGTACCTATCGCCTCAAGATCGAGCAGAGTGAGGCACATTGTGCCTACGTTAGACACCTTTACCGGCTGTTCGCTGAGTGGGTGCGAACCCCCCCTCAGGCCAAGAGGGTGACAAGCCGAGGTCATGTCAGTCGCAACTGGTGGTTTCAAACTTTGAGTCACAGCGCTTTCCGCTTCTATGCCCAACAGTTTTATCGGGAGGGGCGGAAACAGGTGCCAAAGTTGATCCATCGTTGGTTAAGTCCTCGTGCGTTAGCCTACTGGTACATGGATGATGGCTCGGTGAAATCGGCGCAGTCGAAGGGCGTGTTGCTCAATACCCAAAGCTTCAGCCTGAGTGAAGTGGAGCGCCTTTGCCAGGTACTTCAGGAGAAGTACTGCTTGAAGGTCAAGTCGCGCAAGCAACGCTCAGGTTATCAGATCTACATCTCGGGTGACTCATACGAGACGTTACGCGATCTGATTGAGCCTTATCTCATTGCAGAGATGCATTACAAGCTCCCGACGGCCAGACAAACACAATTGCCTAAAAGGTAACGGAGGCGTACAAAGGTCCGCTCAGGCCGGTTGGCGATCGGCCGTGGAGTGCAAGGGCACAAGCGGGCTTGACTGCGAGACCGACGGGTCGAGCAGGAGCGAAAGCTGGTCCTAGTGACCCGGTGGTGCTGCGTGGAAAGGCCATCGATCATCGGATAAAAGTTACCCCGGGGATAACAGGCTAGTACCGCCCGAGAGTTCACATCGACGGCGGTGTTCGGCACCTCGATGTCGGCTCACCTCATCCTGGGGCTGAAGCAGGTCCCAAGGGTCCGTCTGTTCGCCGGTTAAAGAGGTACGCGAGCTGGGTTTAAACCGTCGTAAGACAGGTTGGTCCATATCCGCCGTGGGCGTAGGAGACTTGAGGGGCACTCTTCCTAGTACGAGAGGACCGGAAGGGCTAGACCGCTGGTCTACCAGTCGTCCCGCCAGGGGCGCCGCTGGGTAGCTATGTCTGGAAAGGATAAGCGCTGAAGGCATCTAAGCGCGAAGCCCACCCCAAGATTAGGTCTCCAGGGTCCAAGCGCCTTCGGGCGCGCGGACCGAGAGGTCCCTGCGAGAATAGCAGGTAGATAGGCCGCAGGTGGAAGCGCAGTAATGCGTGCAGCCGAGCGGTACTAATCGACCGATCGCTTGCGCGACCACTCTATCCACTTTTGAATGACTCGATCACCTCAACTCACGGTGATTGAGTCTAAGTGATTCCAGGTGGCCCAATGGCGGAGGGGAAACACCCGATCCCATACCGAACTCGGTAGTTAAGCCCTCCAGCGCCGATGGTACTGGCCTCGCGAGGGGTTGGGAGAGTAGGACGCCGCCTGGTTTTTCTTTTCCTCTTAACTCGCCTCTAGGAGGGCTGTGAGCACCTGCGCCGGAAAGCCGTGAGGGTTGAGGAGCGCTGACACCCAGACATTTGTGTCAACCAGGGCGCGTGGCATGAGCTCTACGGCGACGTGACCTCTGCGAAGCAACCGTGATATCTGCCTCTATCTCCTCCGGTGAGTAGGCGCTTGTCCGTTGGCGTACCCGAGCGAGCAGCTGCTCCAAGCGCCGGTTCCACTCTTCTGGGGAGGCACCCCCTGCCTTGCTCTGATAGCGATCTAGAAACTCACCAAGCGCTCGGCGAACCAGCTCCGTGAAGCTAAGCCCCTCCTCCACTGCAACGTGTTTGAGAAACCGGAGTTGATCTTCTTGCAAGTAAATATTGGTCCGCTTCATGGCCTGCACACCTCCAACGTCGATTATACATCATGATGCCAAGATGGGGCAAACGTGCATCTCCTAACCATGCCCCGCCCGGCGCAGATACCCCTCGATAAACGGATCCAGATTCCCGGCCATCACGCTCTCAATATTGCCCACTTCAACGCCGGTGCGATGGTCCTTGACCAGTTGATAAGGCTGGAAGACATAGGAACGGATCTGGCTGCCCCACTCTATTCTCTTTAATTCGCCTCGAACTTGTGAAAGCTCCTCCTGCTGCGCTTGCCGCTGTAGCGCGTGCAGCCGCGCTTTGAGTATCCGCAAGGCGATCTCTTTATTCTGATGCTGCGAGCGCTCCTGCTGGCTAGCAACTACTATCCCAGTGGGCCGATGGGTGATCCGCACCGCCGAGTCGGTCTTGTTGACATGCTGTCCTCCGGCACCGCTGGCCCGATAGGTGTCAATCTTGAGCTCTTCATCCCGGATCTCCACGTCGGTCTCCTGCACCTGGGGGATGACCGCGACGGCAGCAAAGGAGGTGTGACGCCGACGATTGGCATCGAAGGGCGAGATGCGCACCAAACGATGGACCCCTTGCTCTCCCTGGAGATAGCCATAAGCGTATAGGCCCTTGACCTCAACGGTGGCGCTCTTGATCCCGGCCACCTCGCCGGGACTGGCCTCGACCAGCTGCGCCCGATAGCCACGGGCTTCGAACCAGCGAAGATACATGCGCAGCAGCATCTCGGCCCAGTCCTGGGCGTCGGTGCCGCCGGCCCCGGCGTTGACGCTCAAGTAACAGTCATTCCGGTCATACTCGCCGTCCAGGACCGTCTGCAGCTCCAAGCGGTCAATGGCCTGGGCCAAGCGGGCGCCCTGCTCTTCAACCTCTCGGAGGGCGTTCTCATCTGACTCCTGCTCACCCAGCTCGGCCAAGACCTCCAAATCGTCCAACCGGTCTGCCAGCTTCTTATAACCGCTGAGCGCAGATCTCTTCGTTTCGACCGCTTGGGCCACTCGTTTGGCCTGCTGACGGTCCTCCCAGAAGCCGGGCCGGCTCATCTGGGCCTCCAGGGCCTGGAGATCTTTTTCTAGTTGGGCCAGGTCAAAGGCGATCACGGATCAGGACGAGTTTAGCACGCAACTGCTGCAACAAGGACATCAGATCTCCCCTTTCATCTTTCACGGTTCAGATTGCTCAGGATCGCGATCTATTCTAGAATATAGAGGTCATGACTGCAACGGGAACGCTCTATCTGGTGGCCACGCCCATCGGCAATTTGGAAGATATTACTATACGAGCCCTCAACGTCCTGCGCCAGGTGGACCTGATCGTCGCCGAGGACAGCCGCCACTCGGCCCGACTGCTCCAGCGCTACGAGATCAGCACCCCTTGCACGCGCAGTTATTATCAAGGGGTCGAACGGCAGCGCACGGCGCCCCTGCTGGCCCAGCTCCAGGCGGGAAAGCAGATCGCGCTGATCTGTGACGCCGGGACGCCGCTGATCTCCGATCCGGGCTATCCGCTGGTGCGCAGCGCCGTGGAAGCCGGCATCCCCGTCCGACCCATCCCCGGACCGACCGCCCTGATTGCCGGCTTGATAGCTTCCGGGCTGCCCAGCAACGCCTTCATCTTCGACGGGGTGCCGCCCAAAAAGGACAAGCGACGCCAAGAGTACTTTCGCTCGCTGCTGGGTGAGCGCCGCACCGTGGTGCTCTACGAGTCGCCACATCGCATTCTCCAGACCTTGCGAGCGATCGCCGAGATCCTGCCTGAGCGCCCCTTGGTCCTCTGCCGCGAGCTGACCAAAGTTCACGAAGAGCTGCTGCGCGGCCGTGCCAGAGAGATCCGGGAGAAACTAGCAGTGCGTCCGGCGATCAAGGGCGAGTTTGTATTGATCATTCGAGGTGCCGAGCAACCGGAAGCTTCAAGCGAGCGAGAGGAGCTTTCGATCACGGCACAGGTTCAGCGACTGGTTGAAGCAGGCTGGGACCGCCGGGACGCCCTGAAAGAGGTCGCCCGGCTATGCGGCCTTCCTAAGCGCGAGGTGTACGACGCCGTAGTCGCCGCCAAGTTGATTCCCAAGGGGAAAGCGTGATAGAATGAAACTATTACATGAAGGTTCTCAAACGAGGATTGGATCTCGAGCGATTCTTCGCCTCTGTGAGGCAGGCGGACTGGCGAGTCTTGTTGTTGGACTACGACGGGACGCTGGCCCCTTTCCAGGCGGAGCGAGACAAAGCCTTCCCCTATGATGGTGTGCCCCAACTCCTGAACAGGCTCATCGAAGCCGGGGATACCCGAGTCATCTTGATCAGTGGGCGGCAAATAAGCGATCTGCTGCCCCTGCTGGGTCTCAAGCGACTGCCTCAGATCTGGGGGTCTCACGGCTGGGAGCGGCTCAAGCCCGATGGTGCTTATGAGGCAGCCCAGCCGAGCAGGCGGGCCCGGCAAGCGCTGACCGAAGCGTATGCCTGGGCTCAGGCGCAGGGCTGGCAGGCGTGGGCTGAGCGTAAGCCGGGCTCACTGGCCCTGCACCTGCGCGGACTGGCTCCCCATGATATGAGCGAGATACGCCGGCGAGCGCGGCAGGGCTGGTCGGCTCTGGCTGCAAAGGCGGGCCTGACGCTGGCCGAGTTCGACGGCGGTCTGGAGTTGCGGGCCCCCGGCCACGACAAGGGCAGCGCGGTGCGCACGGTGCTGGCCGAGATAGGCCCAGACGCGGCCTTGGCCTATCTGGGTGATGACCTGACCGATGAGGACGCTTTCCGAGCCATCAAGCGGCACGGACTGGCCGTGCTGGTCCGCAGGGAGCTGCGCCCCACCGCTGCTGATCTGTGGCTGAAACCGCCCGACGAATTATTGGAATTTCTCTCGCGTTGGCCAGCGGCCGCTGGAGGTGAGCGATGACCCCCTTAGATTGGATCTATTACGGCAACACCCTCTGGAGCTGGCTCTTGGCGCTGCTGATCGCAATTGCCACCATGATCACGCTCAAGATCTCCAAGGGGATCATTGTCCGGCGTTTAAGCGACTTTGCCCAAAAGACGGCGACGAAACTGGACGATCTCGTGGCCGATCTGTTGGGTAGAACCAAGCTGGTCTTCTTGCTTCTCCTGGCAGTCTACATCGGTTCGCTAGCGCTGGCACTGCCCGAGGTGATCACCCGTTTGATCAGCGGCGTCGTGGTGATCGCCTTATTGTTTCAAGCCGCCATCTGGGGCAATGGCCTCATCTCCTTCTTCATCAGCCGTTATCTGCAGCACAAGATGAAGGAGGATGTCGCCGGCGCGGCGACGGTCAACGCGCTCGGTTTTATCAGCCGCTTGATCCTCTGGTCGGTCATCCTGCTGCTGGTGCTGGACAATCTGGGGGTGAATATTACCGCCATGATCGCCGGCCTGGGAGTTGGCGGCATCGCGGTGGCGCTGGCGGTCCAGAACATCCTGGGGGACCTCTTCGCCTCCCTGTCCATCATGTTGGATAGACCATTTGAGATCGGCGATTTCATCATCGTGGGTGAGCACCTGGGGACGGTCGAGCATATCGGCCTCAAGACGACGCGCCTGCGCAGCCTCTCCGGGGAACAGATTGTCTTTGCCAACAACGATCTGCTCAACAGTCGGGTGCGCAACTACAAGCGGATGTTTGAGCGTCGGGTCGTCTTTTCCATTGGAGTGATCTACCAAACGCCTGTGGAGAAGCTCGAGGCGATCCCCCCGATGATCCGCGAGGCCGTTGAGGCTCAGGAGCAGACGCGCTTCGATCGGGCGCACTTCAAGGCCTACGGTGACTTCGCGCTCGTTTTTGAGGTCGTCTACTACGTAAAGAACCCAGATTATAACGTTTACATGGACATTCAGCAGGCGATCAACCTGACCCTCTTCCGCCACTTCCAAGAGCAGGGGATCGAGTTCGCCTATCCCACTCAGACCCTCTATCTCAGAGGAGCTGCCGGAGACGATCGACCCCAGGAGCACCATGAGCATGCTTAGACGCCTAGTGGTCGTCTCCAACCGGCTTCCGGTCGCCATCGAGTCGACCGGTAAGCGGGGTGGTCGGCAGCTCCGCCCCAGTGTCGGGGGACTGGTGACCGCGCTGGCCCCGATCATGGAGGAGAATCATGGGCTATGGATCGGCTGGCCTGGCTGGGATCAGGAGCCTCACTCGGCCCGGCTGCTCCAAGAATTCAACCGACGGCACGCTTATGAGCTGAGACCGGTCTGGCTCAACTCAGAGGAAGTAGATGGCTACTATCGCGGTTTTTCTAACGAGACGCTTTGGCCACTCTTCCACGACCTGCTCGGTTATTGCAAATTCGAAACTGAGCATTGGCAGGCGTACGCACAAGCCAACCACCATTTCGCCCAGGTCATCGCCGCCTCGCTGCGAGCGGACGACTTCGTCTGGGTTCATGACTACCAGCTCACGCTGGTCGCGCAACACCTGCGAGCCATGAAGGTCCGGCACCGCTTGTCCTTCTTCCTGCATATTCCCTTCCCTTCACTAGATCTGTTCCGTCGCTTGCCCTGGAAGCAGAGTATCATTCAGGCCCTGATGGAATACGACCTAGTGGGTTTCCAGACGCTGCGCGACCGGCGCAACTTCATCCAATGCGTCAAGGGTCTGATCCCGCAGGTGGCGATCGAGGTCAGGCGGCGCTATTCGCTGATCCACTACGGTCCGCGCATGGTCAAGGTGGGACATTTCCCCATCGGCATTGACTTCGAGGAGTTCAACAGGGATGCCCAGGCGAGCGCCGTCGCCGAGAACGCTCAATATTTCCGGCGGCAATTCGGGAGTCGCACCCTGATCTTGGGAGTTGACCGCTTGGACTACACCAAGGGCATCCCGGAGCGCTTTCTAGCCTTCGAGCGTGCCCTGGAGAAGTATCCCGATCTGCAAGGCAAGGTTTCCCTCTTTCAGGTGGTCGTTCCCAGCCGAACCCATGTGCCCTATTACCAGGATCTCAAGGAGATCCTGGAGGGAATGGTCGGTCGGATCAATGGACGATTCTCGCGACTGGGCTGGATTCCCATTCATTATATGTATCGTATGCTCGATCGGGTCAAGCTGCTCGGCTGCTATCGAGCTTGCGAGATCGCCCTGGTCACCCCGCTGCGCGACGGGATGAATCTGGTGGCCAAGGAGTACTGCACCAGCACCATTGACGGCAACGGGGTGCTGATCCTCAGCGAGTTCGCCGGCGCTGCCGATCAGCTTGCCAAAGGTGCCTTGATCGTCAACCCCTACGATCGGGAGGAGATGGCCGATGCGATCTACCGGGCCTTTACTATGGAGCTCGGCGAGCGGCGGGAGCGCATGAGAGTGTTACGCGCCCAGATCAGACGCAACGACGTTCACCGTTGGGTGCAGTGGTTCCTGGAATCGGATCGCGCCGTCGGCTAACCCCTCAACTTGATTTTCTCAGCGGGTTGCGCTAAAGTGGAGCAGGTGCATAAATCTAGCAATCTCCACTGGCCTCAAAGGGGTGAACTGAGCGTTTGAAAGCCGTCGTCCTCTGCGCCGGAGAGGGAACGCGCCTCAGGCCCCTGACCTACACCAGCGCCAAGCACCTGATCCCCTTGGCCAATAAACCGGTGATTTATTACACCCTGGAATCCCTGCGTGAGGCCGGCATCGTTGACATCGGTGTGGTGGTCAGCCCCAACGTGGAAGAGGAGTTTCAGAGCGCCCTGGGCGACGGTCGCGCTTGGGGTATCAAGATCGAATATCTCTTGCAGCGCCAGCCCAAAGGCCTGGCCCACGCAGTGAGCTGCGCCCGCGACTATGTAGGCCAGGAGCCCTTCTTGGTCTATCTGGGCGACAACTTGCTGCAGTACGGCGTCAAGGAGCCGGTGCAGCGCTTCTCGCAGAGCCAGGCCCAGGCGACCCTCCTGCTCACCGAAGTGGAGGACCCGCGCAGCTTCGGGGTCGCCCGGCTCAACGCCCAGGGGAACGAGATCATCGAGCTGGTAGAAAAACCCCAGCGACCACCGAGCCGGCTGGCCATCATCGGCGTATATCTCTTCGATCGGCGCATCTTCGAGGCCATCGAGCAGATCAGCCCCTCCGGGCGAGGCGAGCTGGAGATCACCGATGCCATCCAACGGCTGATCGACCAGGGTCACCGCGTCACCCCGCAGTTGCTCCAGGGCTGGTGGAAGGACGTCGGCCGCCCGGAAGACATGCTCGACGCCAACCGGCTGCTGCTCGAAGGGCTCCAGACCGTGATTCGCTCGCCCTTGGGTCCAGAGGTGATCGTCAAGGGACGGGTGGAGATCGCCGAGGAGGTCCTGATAGAGCGCAGCGAGCTGCGCGGCCCGTTGATCATCGGCCGAGGCGCCCAGATCCACGACTCCTTCGTGGGTCCTTTCACAGCATTGGCCGAGAATGTGCGTCTGGACAAGAGCGAGGTCGAGTACAGTATCGTGATGGAAGGCGCGCAAATCGAGCAGGTGGGGCGCATAGATCACAGTCTGATCGGGCGTGGGGTGCACCTCTGGCGGCGCCGGCGCCCACCGGATGCCTACAACTTCGTCATCGGAGATAAGAGCCAGGTCCGATTGATCTGAGCATTTTACAGCTATGTCAAGCAAAAAAGTTCTCGACGAATCTCTGACCAGGGACATCGAGTGCATCATGATCTCGGCCGCTCAGCTTCAGGCACGTACTCAGGAGTTGGGCAGAGAGATTAGTCGCGACTACCGGCGACTACTGGGCTCGGCGCTGGAGGAGAACACGCCCATCGCCATCGGCCTGTTGCGCGGGGCGATCACCTTTATGGCCGATCTGACCCGCGCGCTGTCCATCCCCATCGAGTATGATTTCATGCAACCGTCAAGCTACGGCCAGAGCCATGAGGCTGGCCCCTTGAGGCTGCTGCATGACCTGACCCAACCGGTCGTCGGCAGACACCTGCTGGTGATCGAGGACATCGTGGATACCGGCCAGACGCTCAGCTATCTCAAGGAGAAGCTGCTGCAACGCGGCGCCGCTTCGGTAAAGCTCTGCGCCCTGCTGGACAAGCCGGCCCGCCGGCAGCAGGCGGTCACCCTGGATTACACCGGCTTTTGCATCGAGCAGGACGCTTTTCTGGTGGGCTACGGGCTGGACTATGCCGAGCGCTACCGTAATTTGCCCTACGTCGCCGCCCTCAAGCCGCAGGCCTATCAAGGGGAGTAGCTGCCGTGTATACGCTGGGCATCGAGAGCTCCTGCGACGAGACTGCCGCGGCGGTGCTGCGCGGCGAGCGCGAGCTGCTCTCCAACGTAGTTTATTCCCAGATCAAGCTGCATCGGCCCTACGGCGGCGTCGTCCCCGAAGTGGCCTCACGCGATCACCTGCAAAAACTCCCCGGCGTGATAGAGCAGAGTTTGCAGCAGGCCCAGGTGAGCCTGCGCCAAATAGAGCTGATCGGCGTCACTTATGGCCCAGGCTTGATGGGCTGCCTGCTGGTGGGTCTTTCTTATGCCAAAGCGCTGGCCTATGGTCTAAAAAAACCCTTCATCGGCGTCAATCATCTGGAGGGTCATCTGTTCGCCCATTATCTGGAGCATCCGGAGGCCCCGCCGCCCTTCATCGCCCTGCTGGTCTCCGGCGGCCACACTGCGCTGATCTACGTGAAAACCTACGGCGATTATGAGCTGCTGGGGCAGACGCGCGACGACGCGGCCGGTGAGGCCTTTGACAAGGTAGGCAAGCTGCTGGGCCTGCCCTATCCGGCCGGAGCGGAGATAGACAAGTTGGCCAGGGAGGGTAATGCTCAAGCCGTAGCATTTCCGCGACCGATGCTGGCTTCGGGCAACTACCAGTTCAGCTTCTCCGGACTGAAGACGGCGCTGGCGCTCTACCTGCGCGCTCACCCGAAGCAAGAGCTGCGGGCTGACGTGGCCGCTTCTTTTCAGGAGGCGCTCATTGACGTCTTGGTGAAAAAGACCCTGCGGGCGGCCCAAGACAAAGGCGTAAGGCAGGTCGTCGTCGTCGGGGGAGTGGCGGCCAACTCCCGGCTGCGCCGACGCCTGCTCCAAGCTGGTCAACAGTTGGAGGTGGCGGTCAGCTTTCCCTCGCCGGCACTGTGCGGCGATAACGCGGCCATGATCGCCGCGGCAGCATATTTCAACTACCGGCAGGGCCGGCGCTCGGAACTGAGCCAGACGCCGGAGCCAGCGCTGGAATTGGCCGGGTAGCTAAGGAGGAGATGCAGATGAAGTTAAAGCTGTTGGGCCTGGCCCTATCGTGGGGCTGAGCGTGAGTCGAGTGGTAGAATGGTTGAGATAGGGATCGAACAAAGAACCAACCTTGAGCTGCTAACTATGCCAGCCAAAGGGGAGGAGGATTTCACATGCGTAGCTGCAAGCTTTTCGCAGTAGGTGTGGTCTTGGTCTTGGTGGCCTTGGCTGCGGGAAACAGCGGACAGGCTCAGACGCCGCCGCCGGGGATGGCGCTGATCCCGGCGGGCAACTTTCAGATGGGGGACAGCTTCAACGAGGGCGGCTCCGACGAGCGACCGGTGCGCACGGTGTTCGTGAGCGCGTTTTCCATGGACCAGTTCGAGGTGACCAAGACCTTGTGGGACGAGGTGGCGGAGTGGGCAGCGGCTAACGGGTACGACATCGGGCCGGGAGATGGTTCTGGTAAGGCAGGGAGCCATCCTGTCATCAACGTCTCGTGGTACGAAGCGGTGAAGTGGGCCAATGCGCGCAGCGAGAAGGAAGGGCTGATGCCGTGCTACTACACGGACAGTGGGCAGACCCAGATGTACCGGACGGGGAGGGTGAACGTGAAGAGTGGCTGGGTGAAGTGGAACGAGGACTGTTACCGGCTGCCGACGGAGGCGGAGTGGGAGAAGGCGGCGCGCGGGGGCGTGGAGGGGCATCGCTACCCGTGGAGTGATACGGATGAGTTCGATTCCTCGCGGGCGAACTGCGACGCTAGTAGAGGGGGGACGACTCCGGTAGGGTCGTTTGCGCCTAATGGGTATGGGATGTTTGACATGGCGGGGAACGTATGGGAGTGGGTGTGGGATTGGAAAAGCCCAGAATTGCCTGATGGGATCGACCCGCGTGGGCCGGCGTCGGGCTCGTTCCGCGTAAGGCGCGGCGGCGGTTGGCTCAGCTTCGCGATCGACTGCCGCGTCGCCAATCGCATCCTCTACTCGCCCGGCAACGGGAGCATCAACCTGGGCTTCCGCCTGGTGAGGGCAGTGTCGTCCTTGCCGTAAGGGTATTCGCGAAGGGGGCCCTTTCTTAACGCGATCAACTGCCGCGTCGCCAATCGCAACAACAACTCGCCCGGCAACGAGAACAACAACCTGGGCTTCCGCCTGGTGAGCACAACGCACGGCAAGGACGCGCTGTCCCATCCACGGCTGCCCGTGCCCCGCGGAAGCGGGGACGAACATGGCCAACCCGAGGGGGCAAGTACCCCGACGCGTAAGGGGTCGGGGGAACGCCCCGGCGGGCTTGCCTTGCGGCGATTCAAGACAGGCTGAAAACGTGAAACCGCGGCGCGAGCGCCTCCGGGGAGTGGATCCACAATAAAGGCCGAGCCATATAGGAAATCTCGGTTTACAGACCGATGCGCCGCACACCCGCCTCGTCGAAGCCGAAATAATGGCCGATCTCGTGCATCACCGTCTGGCGCACCTGCTCCATAATCTGCTGCTCGCCCTGGCAAATAGCCTCAATATTGCGCTGATAGATGGAGATAACGTCCGGATAGGGATAGGCATTCCAAACGCTGCGCTGCGAGCGTGGCACCCCCTGATAGAGACCCAAGAGCAGTTGGCCGGGGTGTTCATCTGCCAGATCGGGCGGGGGCAGATCTTCAACTATGATAGCTACGTTCTCCAGTTTAGCGCGGAAGAACTGCGGCAAGGCGGCCACCGCCTGCTCGACCAGTTCGGTGAACCGTTCGCTGGTCATGGCTGGCCGGTATTAGCCGCTGGCCGGCGGCTCGGCCTTGCGCGAGCCGATGATCTCGTCAATTAGACCATATTCAAGAGCTTCTTGGGCGCTCATGAAGAAGTCGCGGTCGGTGTCCTTCTCGATCCGCTCCAGCGATTGACCGGTGTGGTGCACCAGCAACTGGTTGATGCGCTCACGCGCCTTGAGCAGCTCCTCGGCATGGATCTTGACATCGGAGGCCTGTCCTTGTGCGGCGCCCAGCGGCTGATGCATGTGGATGCGCGAGTTGGGCAGCGCCAGCCGTTTGCCCTTGGTGCCCGCGGTCAGCAGGATGGTGGCCATGCTAGCCGCTTGGCCGATACAGATCGTCGAGACCTCAGAGCGTATATACTGCAAGGTGTCGTAGATCGCCAGGCCGGCGGTGATCACCCCGCCCGGACTGTTAATGAAAAGCTGAATATCTCGCTCCGGGTCCTTGGAGTCCAAAAAGAGCAACTGGGCGACCACCAAGTTGGCCGTATGATCTTCAATGGGACCTTGCACGAAGACAATGCGATCTTCCAACAAACGAGAATAGATGTCATAAGTGCGCTCATATTGACCGGTGCGATCTATCACGAAAGGTATCTGCAAACGCTCAGCACTCACGATTGTTCCCCCTCATCGGCTGCATCATCGGCCTTGATGATCTTCGCTTTCTCCAGCAACAACTCCAGCGCTCGCTCATCGTTCTGCGTCGCCCGCAGCCCCTCCAGCCGTCCTTCGCGTTCCAGCAACGCCTTGAACTTGATGGGGTTCATCTGTTGACTCTGGGCCTGCTCCTTGAGGTAGGCCTCAAACTCCTCATCGCTGAGCTTGAGCCCTTCTTGCTCCTCAATGGCTTCCAGCACCCGTTGGCGCTTGAGCTGTGCGCGGATGGACTCTTTGAATTCGGTCAGCTCCGCCTCCTCGAGCTGCTGCTCATCGGCCCGTTGGAGCTCGGCCTGAGCCAATTGGTCCACCAGGCGCGTAGGGATAGGCACCTCCGACTTGGCAATGACCGCATCGAGCACGGCGCGCTTGAGCGCCGCCTGCCGCGCTTGCTCGTGCTCATGCTCCAATTCCTGATGCACCTGAGCCACCAGCTCCGTGGCGCCGTCATGGCCCAAGGTCTGGGCCAGGTCGTCCAAGTCCGGCCGCTCGATCCGCTCGATGGCCACGATCTCCAGCGGCCCTTCCATCTGGTCCAAGGGCAAGCGGACAACATCGCCGATCAGGTGGCCGAGCAACGCCGCACTAAAATGTTCCGGGCGCGCCTGCAACTGATAGGTATCACCGTGCCCCGGCCGCCGAACCCGCACCATGTCCTCGACCTCCACCTTGGCTCCTGGCTGATCCTTAGGTACCAGAGTAGCGTTTTGTAAGCGCAATTCCTCCAGCTCATTGTCAATCTCGGTCTGGCTCACCGGCTCAAGGGGCAGATCGGGCACCTCGAGGCCAGCATAGTCTGCCACCACCGGCCGAGGGAATATCTCCAGCTTGGCCGAGAATCGGAAAGGCTGACCGCTGCTAAACTCCTTGGTCTCCGTCTCCGGGGGCACGATCGGTTGCAGTTCAGCCTCTTGCAGGACCTCCGGCAGCACTTGGCCGATCAGCTCTCGTTGGACATCTTCGGCGAGAAAGTCCTCGCCAAAGCGGGCTTCGATCAGGCTGCGCGGGACATGCCCGCGGCGAAAACCGGGCAACTCGATCTCGCGGACCGCCTGGCGATAGCTCTCTTCCAGTTTGCGCTTAACCTGCTCGGCCGGGACGGTCACCTGCACCAGATATTCGGTGTCGCTTAGCTTTTCGACGCTGTGCTCCACTTGAGTGCTTTCTTCTAAGCTCATACGCAGATTATACCCGATGGTGGCGCGCTTGCCGAGTGCTTCCGGCCACCAACGCCCAGAGCAAGCGATTCAAGGGTAGCGACCGTCCTCGGCGCCGACCCTCCTCAAGCAAGGCACCGGTGATAAAATCTATCTCAGTGCGCTTGCCCCCCCGCAGGTCTTGGAGCATCGAAGAGATATTGCCAGATGTCGCACGACAAACTTGCTCCACGCGGGCGACCGCCTCCTCCGGCGAGAGCCTGACGCCATGCTGTCGGGCCAAGGGCAGCGCTTCGGCGATGATGTCGGAGAGTATCACCCTCAGAGTGGGCTCCTCCACCAGGCGACCGTTGGGGAGATCGAGGAGCGCCGTCAGAGGGTTGATCGCGGCGTTGACCAATAGTTTTTCCCAGAGCACAGCTTCGAGCTGCCGTGTGAAGCCGGCCGGGAGACCAGCTCTACCCAGCGCAGCGATGATCTCTTGGGCCTGTGGCTGGGGAGGCTGAGCCACACCGGGCAGCAGGCCCAAGAGAGTCGGACCCTGCCCGGCCCAGCGGATCCTGCCTGGCTCCAGCAGCGTTGCCCCTTGAGCGGTGCTGCCACGCAGCAGGCGTGCCGTTGGCACAAAGCGGGCGATGATCTCCTCGCTGCCCAGACCGTTTTGCAGGCTGAGCGCCCAGCTCTGCGGGCCGATTAGCGGGCGCACGCCCTCCAGAGCAGCCTTCGTATCGTAGGCTTTGACGAACAGGCCCAAGAGATCAACCGGCGGCTCGATCTCGCTCAGATCGGTGGTCGCCGATACCTGGATGCGCCAAACAGCTTTATCAGTCTCGATGAGCAGGCCCCGGGCCCGAATGGCCTCGATGTGGGCTCGAAACGAAGGGTTATACAGCCAAACTTTCTCTCCGCTGCGAGCCAGCAGGCCGCCGAAGAGGCTGCCCAGCGCGCCCGCACCGACGATGACGATGTGCATGGAGCCTATCCCCAGGGCAACCACAAGGGGTTGCCCCTACTGGCCGGCCAGCTTGTCTATGACCTCTTGGTCCATAGAGAAGCTGTGTTCCTCTAGCAGCGGAAACTCTTTCGCCTTGACCTCCTGACGATAGGAGACGAGCGCCTGCTCGATCAGCTCGGCCAAGTTGAGATAGCGCTTGGCAAACTTGATCTTCAACTCGGAGAGCCCCAGCAGGTCATGGCTCACCAGCACCTGACCATCGCAATAGGGGCCGGCGCCGATCCCGATGGTGAGAATCTTCAGCCGCCGGGTGATCAACTGAGCCAATTGCCAGGGGATTTTCTCCAGTACCAGTGCGAAGGCTCCGGCCGCCTCCAGCGCCAGCGCGTCGGCCAGCAATTGGCGGGCGCGGGGCTCATCGCGGCCTTGCACGCCGTAGCCGCCCAACTGTGAGACCCGCTGCGGGGTGAGGCCGATGTGGCCCATGACCGCGATGCCGGCCCGCTCCAGCGCCTCGACGCGCCCGGCCATCACCGCACCGCCTTCCAGCTTGACCGCCTCCGCCCCGGCCTCCTTGAGGAAGCGTCCCGCGTTGGCGATCGCCTGCTCATCGGAGCTGTTGTAAGACAAGAAGGGCATGTCGCCCACCAGCAGCGCTCGCCGCACGCCGCGGCGTACGGCGCGGGTGTGGTGCAGCATCTCCTCCATGGTCACCGGCAGGGTGCTCCGGTAGCCCAGCACGTTGTTGGCCACCGAATCGCCCACCAGCACGATCTCGATCCCCGCCCGGTCGCAGAGCTGCGCCAGGGGATAATCATAGGCGGTCAGCGAGGTGATCGGCTCGCCGGCAACCTTCATCGCCTGCAACTTCGGGATGGTAACTTTCTCATCGGCCTTCATGGTGGTTTTATCTTACTCTCCCAGGGGGCGCTCAGGCAATCTTGCGTTTGCCAGATAGCCGGCGGCCAATTATGATGATGCCCACAAGAGGGGGTGTCTAGATGCAACTGGGGCTCTTATGGATTGGCCTGGTGGGCCAGGCCGGAGGTGGGTCAGATGGTCTGCGCGGCTTTTTTGATCAAGCGCTCACCTTTCTCTATACGGCGGCCCATTGGCTGGGCCAAGTAGTGGAAAATATCGTGCAGGCGATCGTCGGCTATGCGTTGCCAACAGATCTGATTGACCCTATCGGCTTTCTCATTCTACTAACTATCTTTCTGGCCATCTCCGAGATCGCCAAGCGGCTGGCCTGGGTGATCGTGGTGGCCGGCTGGGTGCTGATCGTGGTTCGCATCGTGATGGAGGTCTTGAGAACCCACGGCTAACTAGAGAACAAGCCTTGGTCAAACCTCATCGCCAATTGGCGCGTTCATCAGGGTACCTGGCCTTCAGCTTGACCCATCTATCAGACGATAAACCTCGGGCCAATCGGCGATGTAATGCTTAGCTTCCGGAGGCAAAACCAGCGCCCCGCCTGGTCCGCCCAGCCGTCCGATGATCTGTGGCTGATGGCCCAGCACTTCCAACTCCGTGCCCAGGCGTTCGATCAGCGCCGGCGCACCGATCAAGGCCAGCGCCCCGTTGGTGCCAGCAGTGCCGTTGGGCAGCAAGAAGTTTTCTGAAGACTCCCGCACCAAAGCTTCGTTGGAGAGAGGTAGGCGCTCTAGCACTACATCACGACCCACCCGCTCGGCCAACTCGCGGAAGACGTCAACGCCCGGCCCAGAGATATCGGTCGTGGCCTTAATATGGCGCTCTGCAGCGAAAGGTTCGCCCATCTCAGGGGAGAAACGTTGGATCAGCCGGCCTACATCGAGATTGGGCCTTCTCATTACAGCTATGTGCTCGTCCACCGCGCGTTGCAGCTCCACTCGCGAACGACCCAAGCTATGCCCAGTGCCATCGCCGGTCATCAACTGCTCGATCAGCAGGTTGATCGGTGCCAGGTCTCCGAAGGAGCGATGGACCAAGATCAAATCCCCCTGGAGTATCCGGTCGTAAAACGTAGGCAGTTGCCGCGACGAAGCACCAAAGACGGTCGCACCGATCAGCAAGGTACTTTCGGAGATAGGCTCTTGCCGATGATAGACGAAGCCGTATTTTCGGCAAAAATTACTCATGTTTTCGGCGATCTGCGCGGCCAGCGAGCCGCTGGGCGCGGCATAGAAGGGATAGACCTGGATATCCTCGACGGCCCCCAGGCTGAAGAGATCGTTGAGCGCGTTGCTAAGCGCCACTTCGCTCTGCTCCGGCGCGCCCAGCTCGCGGGTGGGATCAATGAGTTGAATCGTATCGTTGTTGGCCACCTGCCAGCCGGGCCGAGCTGCGCCGGCAGAGCGATAGAAGTCAAAATGCACGAACTCATCGTCTGGAGTGTAAGCTTCGATGGTGTGCCCCTTGCCGATCTGCAGGCCGGCCCCCTGGGCCAGCAGCGCCCGGTAGAATGCTAGCCAGCGCCGGGCCAGCTCTCTGGCGCTCTGGGGTCGATAGACGGAGCTGACGGTCACCGCCCGACGCTCATCGCCCGGAGCCAAGGGCACTACCTGCTGCGCATCAAAGCGATAGATGCGCCGCTCGAAGGACAGCTCCGCCGAGCGGGGAAAGATGTCTGCATCTTCGCGCCGGGCCAGCCGCAGTCCCAATGCTTCCAGCTCGGGACGGATCGCCCGCAGGGCAGGATAGACCACCCGTTGCAGGTCAAGCTTTACCGCGCAGCCGCAGGCCAGCCGATGGGGGTCCAGCTTCAGCCGGCCAATGCTCGCTTCAACTTCACTCCATTCTTTCAAGAGCGCCTCCTTGAAAACGTATCGGTCGAGAGATAGCGCGCGCCTTCATCGGGCAAACAGATGACTATGTTAGCCTTGCGTCTTCGTTCTCTGGTCTCTTTTGCCAGCTTGAGGGCTGCCCGCCAGGCCGCCCCTGAAGAAGGCCCCAGCAAAAGCCCCTGAGAGCGGGCCAGCTCGCGCGCCCCCGCCTTAGCCTCGGCATCGCTGATCTCTATCACCCGGTCTATCCGACGCTCGTCATAGATCGCCGGGCGCGCTTCGCCCTCCGGACGCCTCAGCCCCATGATCCATTCTTCTGGCCAGACGGCGATGACTTCAATATCAGGATTCGTTTCCTTGAGGCGCCTCGAGACGCCCATCAGCGTCCCGGTGGTACCGGAAGGGGCGATAAAGTAGTTGATTTGAGGACACTGCTCCAGAATCTCCGCCCCGGTGGTCAGATAATGTGCCCAAGCGTTGACCGGGTTCTCATGCTGGGCCAGCCAGCAGTAGGCCGGATCCTGGCTTAGGGCACGGGCGGCCTCCACCGCCCCATCGGTGCCCCGCTCCGCCGGCGTGAGTTCTACCTTGGCCCCATAGGCAGCGATCAGGTGTCGGCGCTCCTCGCTGACATTGGCCGGCATGAAGATCGTGACCGGATAGTGTAAGACCGCGCCGATCATCGCCAGGGCGATGCCGGTATTGCCCGAAGTGCCTTCTATCAAAGTCACTCCCGGCCCCAGCCGCCCGAGCTCCAGGGCCTCGGCGATCAGATAAAGCACGATGCGATCTTTGAGCGAACCCGAAGGATTGCGCCCCTCCAATTTGGCCCAGAGCGCTATATCCAGCCTCGGCGAGGGCAGTGGCAAGAGCGGCGTCCGGCCGATCCGCGTTATGACAGAACCGGGATGGGCTGCTAATAATTGGCTGACTCGCCGGTCAAGCCACGCCAGCATCTCTCGCTGGTCCGGTGTGAGTGGGGCGGCCAATACAGTTGGCGTTGCGCTCATCCGACGCTCCTTTCCAAGCTCTTGGTCTGGGGATTGAGCTCCTGCCAGAGCCGACGGGTGATCCGGCTGAACTCGGCCGACCAGCGCAGCTCCGGCAGCGAGCGCTTCCGGTCCAGCTCGATTTTGTGCTCGGCCACCACCCGGCCCGGCCTGGCGCTGAGCACGATCACCCGTTCGGCGAGCAGCACGGCCTCTTCGAGGTCATGGGTGACCAGCAGAAAAGTCTGGTGCGTCTCACGCCAGAGCCGGCGAAGCTCCTCTTGCAGGACCAGCCGCGTCTGGGCGTCCAAGCTGCCCAAGGGCTCATCGAGGGCGATCAGCTCCGGATCGTAGATCAGCGTGCGGACCAGGCTGACCCGCTGGCGCATCCCGCCGGAGAGCTCGTGGGGATAACTGCGCTCGAAGCCGGCCAACCCGAAGCGCTCCAGCATCTCCAATGCTTGCCGCCGGCGCACCTGCCGGGGCAGGCCGTGCAGTTCCAGGGGCAACTCGACATTGGCCAAGACGGTGCGCCAGGGTAGCAGTGTGTCCCGCTGGGTCAGATAGCCCAAGGCGCCCCGACGGCGCAGTCGCCCATCCCAATGGATTATGCCGCTCTGGCGGGCTCCGGGGGGCAACAGGCCGGCCAGGGCGCCCAGCAGCGTCGTCTTGCCGCAGCCAGATGGCCCGATGATCGCCACAAACTCCCCCGCACGCATCTGCAGATTAACCTCGGCCAGCGCCTGGAACTGGCCATCCTGCCCGGGATAAGATATGCCCAGTCGCTCAACTTCCAAGAGGCACACGAGCGATCACCTGCCTGCTCTTCCAAGCGCCGGCCTGGCGCTCCAGTCGCCGCAACGCTATATCTGCGAGAATACCCCAGACAGCCAAGAGGAGCAAGATAGCCAAGGCGCGGTTGGTCTGCAAAAAGCCCTCAGCGAAGCCGATCTTGACCGGTGTGCCGCCTTGGGCGCTCAAGGGGAAGGCACCGCCCAGCGTCAGAGCCAGCGTCCCTCCCAGTGCTCGCAGGAAGCTCCGGCGAGTCAAACTTCCAAATGTCTGGCTCATCGTAAATCATTGCTCCTTCCAAGCTAAATAAATGATAGGAGCGTGTCGGGGCCGACCGGCTTGAGGTTGAGCAAGAAACCGGTTACGTCCTCGATCTTAACCCCCTTATCTAAGAGATCTTCGGTGATGCCCTGCTGTTCCAGCATCTCTCTGGAAGGGGCGCAGGCCGAGATGCTCACGCCGCCTTTGAGGGCATCTTGCAGATACTGTGCGATGGGGGGCATGCCCGGCAGCTCGATGCTCCGGCGCCGCTCTGGGTGCAGTACATCCAAGCCCCCCATGGTACAATAGAGATGCACCTCATCGCCCATCGTGGCCGCGGCCAGGGCGAAAGTGAGCGCAGGATAGGCCCGCTCGGGATCGTTTGAGAGCAAGACCAAGTGTAATTTCATGGCTAGCTGCCTCCTTTTTCCAGGACGATGGCCCAATCTGAATCTGAGAGCTTTGCGGTCGAGATCACTCGGTGGCCTTGCAATCGGGCCCAGCGGGGGATGGTCTCCAGCGCGGCCGGATGATCGAGCCAGACCTCCAGGCGTTCTCCGCTGGGGAGCCGATCGAGATCTTTTTTGGTCAACACCAGATTGTAGGGACAGACCTGCCCACGGGCATCGAGCCGATGGGCAACGCCAACTGCCGTTGCGCTCATGCACACACCACCTCGTTCAGGTATTTATTTGCGAATGGGAAGCTGAAACGCACCCACAGCGAACTTAGAGGGAACTTTAACTCACAGGGAAGAACAACAGGGAAAGGAAAGGCTGGTACGACCCCGACAAAGGCAATCACCGATGCTGATAATCAGCTTGACAAAGGCGACCACCGCTCATTTTATAACCCTCCTTGAGGACGAAGTTGGCGAATTATAACACGGGCAATCCGGAGTGTCAAGGTCCGGGTTTGAAGTGGGATTTGGACCCACTGCTACGTTTTGGACAACTCTCGCATTTGCATCTAGTCCACCACGGCACTACAATTCCTCCAAATTCTTTGGGGTGATCATCCTTGGGGGGAATTGGTAAATACATTCTCACGAGATTGTTGCTTACCATTCCCATGTTGTTCATCCTCCTGACCTTGGTCTTCCTCATCCTGCGGGTCATGCCCGGGAATCCTTGCCTTTCAATGCTCGGTGGGCGGAACGTGCCTCAGACAGTCATCGTTAGATGTGAGCAGAAATATGGCCTGAATAAGCCCCTATATGTGCAATACGTCGAGTATCTTGTTAATATCGCCCGAGGGAACTTCGGCACCTCCTATCGTACCGGGAACCCTGTGCTTCATGATATCTTTGATCGATTTCCCGCGACCTTTGAGTTAGCGATCTTCTCCATGTTTTTTGCCATACTCATCGGGATGTCCACCGGGATCTTCGCCGCTACCCATAGCGATCGACCGGCAGATCACAGCCTCAGGATCTTTAATATCGTCTCCTTCGCCATGCCGATCTTTTGGGTCGGCCTGATGGCCCAGCTCATCTTTGCGGTCGATTTGAAGGTACTCCCCGTAGGGGGGAGGCTTGAGCCGATCACCGCGGCCTACTTCCACTCCATCACTGGATTCTATGTGCTGGACAGCATCCTGGAGGGAAACTGGGGCCTACTGGTCCAGGTACTGAAACACCTTCTGCTGCCCTCTTTGACCCTAGGTCTGGTCCAATCTGGTTTTCTAGGTAGGATTGGCCGCGCCTCCATGCTTGAAGTTCTCGATAAGGACTATGTGACCACCGCTCGCTCCAAGGGCTTAAGGAGAAAAACAGTAATCTACAAACACGCACTGAAGAACGCCCTCATCCCCATCGTCACCATCACCGGCCTGCAGTTCGCCCTGCTCCTCTCGGGTGCCATCTTGACCGAGACCACCTTCTCCTGGCCGGGGCTTGCCAGATATCTGCTTCAGAGCATCAATGCACGCGATTTCTATGCCTTGCAGGGTACTATTGTCTTCTTCGGCATCTTTATCTCCACTGTCAATCTAGTCGTAGATATTATTTACTCCTTTATCGATCCGCGGGTGAAGTACTGATGCTCTCTAAGTGGCTGTTGGGCCAGCTTCATCTACTCGGCAAGCAACATCTGTTGATCGTCGGCTTGATCATCGTTGGCTTCGTCGTTTTGACTACCGTTCTCGCCCCATTCATCGCCCCCTACGATCCGGTCAACTATCAAAATGGAGGCCGCTTAACTCCACCGAGCCTGAAGCACCCGATGGGGACTGATCAACTGGGGCGAGATGTGCTCAGCCGGATCATCTATGGGGGGAACATCCCCCTGAAGGTGGCAGGAATTGCAGCATTGATTGCCCTGGTAACGGGGATGATCATTGGCCTCCTTTCCGGCTATCGAGCGGGGATACTGGATCGGGCCCTCTCCTTGGTAATGGATGCGATGTATTCCTTCCCCGGGTTAATCCTAGCCATCGCGATCCTGGCCACCATGGGAGCGGGGATTTTCGGCATGATCTTCGCTATTTCCTTCGTCTATATCCCGACCTATTTCCGCGTCGTTCGTGGTCAGGTGCTGCAGCTCAGAGAGCAGGAGTTCGTCGAGGCCGCGCGGGCTGAAGGGGCGAGTGGTTTCAGGATTCTGTTGAGACACATCGCCCCCAACACGATCAACAGCGTGATGGCCGTGCTCTCCTTCAACATCGCCGATGCTATCCTCACCGAGGCCGGCCTCTCATTTTTGGGCTTCGGCCTGCCACCGCCGGCGCCGGACTGGGGATTCGATATCTCCAACGGCCAGAGATTTCTCTTGGCTGGAGACTGGTGGCTAATCACATTCCCAGGGATAGCGATCATCTTGCTCTGTCTAGGTTTCGGGATGATCGGCGAGGGGATCAGCGATATGATCAATCCCAGGCGTAGGTAGAAGCAAGCTTGACAAGCAGCGTATTCCATGCTAGTATTAAGGTTAGAGGAGATGACAAAGGGGAAGAAAAAGGGTTACCGACCCAATGAATCAGCTTAATAAAACATTAGGAGGGATAATAAGATGTCCTTACGGGTACGACTTATAGGAGTTGCTGTGTTGGCCCTCATCTTAGGGTTGCTTCCATCCACAGGAGCCCTGACTCAAACTCAGGGGCAGGTCCTCACCATCGGCACGACGGACCGGATCACGGAACTCTCGCCTGCTAATTCCTATGACTATTGGACCTGGCATGTCTTCCGCCAGACGACCAACGGTTTGGTCACCATCAAGCCGGGGACCAGCGAAGTGATCCCCGCCCTGGCGAAGAGCTGGGATATCTCAGCGGATGGCACGGTCTATACCTTCAAGCTACGTCAAGGCGTAACCTTCACCGATGGAACGGCGTTCAACTGCGCGGCGATGAAGTGGTCCATCGATCGAAACCTGAAGCTCAACGGCCCTAAGGGCGGCGTATACCTCATCAGCATGATCAAGGAGACGAAGTGCCTCGATGACTACACGCTCCAGATCACGATCAAGAGTCCGGATACCACCTTCATCAAGCGGCTGGATAACCCTCCGGCTTGGGCCTATAGCCCGAAGTCAACCCCGGCAGATACGTTTGCCAAAGGCAAGTGGGCCGGGACCGGGCCTTACGAGATGATCGAGTATAAGCCCGAAGAGCGCGTGGTCTATCAGGCCTATGACAAATATTGGGGCTGCAATGACAGCATCGTGACCGCGGCGGAGAAGGCGATCTTCTGCCCTAGGATCAAGAAGGTTATCGAGGTCTTCTATGCCAATGCCGCAGCTCTGGCCGCGGCAACTCAATCTGGGGAGGTCGATATTGGCTTCCGCACCTTCAACCCTGACGATATCATCTCCATGGAGAAGAACCCCAACCTGAAGGAGTTCAAGGCTTCCAGCAGCGTCGCCATCAGGTATCTGGTCTTCAACGTCACAATGGCGCCGTTCAATAACCCGCTCGTGCGGGAGGCCATCGCTCTCAGTGTGGACCGGAGTGCGATCGTCTCCAAGGTATTCGCTGGAATCAACAAGCCGCTTTACACCATGGTTCCACCGGGCTTCGCCGAGAGTGAGAATGTCTTCCCAGCCCGCGACTTGGCTACGGCTCGTGAACTGCTCAAACAGGCTGGTTACACCAAGGACCACCCGCTGGAGATCACCCTATCGTTTACGCCCAAGCATTATGGCTCGACCGAGTCTGACGTGGCCGCGGTGATGAAGACCAGCTTGGAGGAGACCGGCGTAATCAAGCTCAACCTCGAGTCCCTGGAGTGGGGCACGATGACCAGCCGGATGTCCAAGGCCGATGAGCTGCCCTTTTTCCTCCTTGGCTGGTATCCGGACTTCCTCGATCCTGATAACTTCCTGGCTCCGTGGCTGACCGAGTCAACCAAATCGCTGGGCTCGTTCACCACAGATACGGTGAATGTCAAGTTCCAGAACATGGAGCGCACTGAGACCGATCCAACAGTCAGAGCCTTGATCTTCGCAGCCTGGCAGGGGTACATGGCAGCAGACTGGCCGTGGGAGTCGTTCTCAGCGATCCTCAAGGCGAAGCTGGAAGCTATCGCTAATATGACCAAGCTTCCCGCTGTAAAAGGCTTGGCTGAGGAAGCAATTAACCAGATCCCTTGGGGCATCTCCTCCCTGACTGATCGCTTGGCCAAGGCCAAGGAGCTACAGGACACAGTTCAGCCGGTAGTGGTCATCCCGCTCTGGCAGAACATGGTGCAGATGTATGCCTTCACCAAACCGAACATCACCGGCGTAGTCCTCGATGTCACCACCTACTTCCGCGACTGGCTGATCGACATGAAGTGAAGTAAGGTGAGCTGGTAATCGACCGGAAATGGCAAGAGCGCCGGGTGAATGTGCCCGGTGCTCTTGCTTTTCCAATTCAAGTTTCGTCAAGCCAGTGGCCGGGAATAACAGAGAGGTATTGAGCCGGATTATTACTATAAACCAGCCCTCGTCCCTCTGTCAATGCCGCACCGAGCTCTCAGTTCGGGATCGCTATAGATTCACCGGCCCGGTCGCTCGTCTGCTGAAACGCTTGACCTTCTATTGACCTTCGTCTAGTGAAAGGGACAATCATAGCTCCAATCTGGCATAGTTGAAGAACGAACGGATGAGACACCCATTCTGGCGTGTATGAGTGATGGAAGCGTTCACCTCTTGGAGAAGATGGTCCACATCCTCCGGGATGAAGTTGGCCAGATCCGCATACTTGGTGTGATTCCAAACCATCTCGACCGGGTTCAACTCCGGCGCATAGCTGGGCAGCCATTCCACTTCGAACCAGTCTACGCCCGCTGCCTGCAAGAGACGCACGGCCTTACGGTGTGCGCTATAGCGATCCAGCACCAGGATGAACTTCCGGCGCAAATGACGGTGCAGCAGAGAGAGAAAGGCCATAACTTCCTCGAAACATATGTTGTGATCATGCACCTGAAAGTACAGCCCCAACCGGCGACGAAGGGGAGCCAGAGTGAGGGCGGCGATGAGCGAAAGCCGGTCGTGCCGATCCCAACTGTACTGGAGCGGTGTTTCCC
>ENA-ORDP01000134-ORDP01000134.1-marine-sediment-metagenome-genome-assembly--contig:-NODE-134-length-47865-cov-4.036415_pt1 | contig 47865 bp, 45 predicted proteins | sample MGYA00248627_ERZ508539 | MGnify/ENA primary metagenome ERZ508539 (study PRJEB26208, sample SAMN05571518) | marine sediment metagenome | biome: deep sea; feature: Hydrothermal vent; material...
TTGGGGATGATACAAGGTTTTATGAATTATCTTTTAAGATAACTCCTGAACCCATCAACTCTTTAACTTTATAGACTTATGATAAGCAGTATAAAGGAGATAAATTACTTTTATCAGCCACGAATGAGACGAAAAATATAAATTGGGGTAATGGAGTACCTTTTTTCTGGATTTGGGAGAATAGATTTTATATATTTTTTACTACTATAATTTTAAGTTGCTTCTCCCCCCCCTCCTCCTTAACTCCATTACTCCAATATTTTATTTGTCCTTCGTGGACTATCTGCTTGTGTAAATTAAATGTCTTTCAACTCCTGCCTGGTCCTCCTGCTATAAAGTTTTATTAAAGTTCTCTACAGAATGGCCGATATAAGGAATAAGGGAGAAGTTTTTTCAGTTGTGGTCGCACGGAGGTAAAGATGACGATATTGCCATCACAGATTAATGATATGCTCAGGCTTTATTCAAGGTTTTCGAGTAGAGATTCTTTTTTGTCTGATGAGACATTCCCTCCAGTAGATAAACCTGAAGATGCTGTTGACATCTCCACAGAGGCAAAGAAGCAGGAGATTCAGGACCAGACAAAGATGGAGGTAATGAAAAAAATTAAGGAGACCGGCATAATTGGAAAAGAGAGAGTTTAAGATACTAATCATTGACGATGATGAAATAGCCAGGGATGTAGTTGTCAGCCTTCTTTCCAGAGAAGGCTTCTCAGTTCATTCAGCCTGCGACGGCATTGAGGGAATCAGGGCACTAAAGTTGAACCTTTATAGTCTTATAATAACCGACCTGAGGATGCCGGGGGCTGACGGGTTTGAGGTATTAAAGGCTGCCTGCAACCTCAATCCAAAGGCGTCAGTAGTTATCCTGACGGCATATGGGACACTTGACAATGCGATTGAGGCTATAAAGTTTGGTGCATATGACTACATTACGAAACCATTTAAACTCCGGGAGATAATTATTGTAGTGGAAAATGCCATGAAGAGGGCTGAACTGATAGAAGAGAACGAAGAGCTCAGGCTTCATCTGCGTAATACATACAGGGATCTGGAGATGATGAATACGGTAAAAAGGCATGCCACTCCTGATATAACAATGAATTTTCTTGAAAGACTTGCACGACTCAGACAGATGAATATTATTAATGAAGGTGATGTTGAGATATTAAAGGAGCAATTGCTTTCAGGAGTTGTAAATGCCGCGAGTACTGATAGTAGATGATGACCAGTCGATAAGGAGCGTCCTTTCAGATATAGTAAGAGCCGCCGGTCCCTACCAGACGGATATTGCTATGGATGGCCTGGAGGGACTTGAGAAGGTAAGTCATGATGAATACGACATAATCTTTACGGATATTAAGATGCCCCGGATGGGAGGGCTTGAATTCATGCAGGAAGTAAGGAAGCAAAATCCAATGATACCTGTAGTAGTAATTACTGCTTATTCCTATCTTGAAACGGCAATATCGGCTATGAAGCAAGGGGCGGCTGACTTTATTACCAAGCCGTTTACTTTTAATGATATAAGGCATATTCTCAGCAAGGTAATCCGTGAGAGAGAACTGATAAAGAGTTTTGCCGGTAATGGTAATAAAGATGCAGTAGTTGAAACACTTAATTCAGAACTTTATAAAAAACTTCAGGAGATAAATACACTTTTTAACTTCAGTATAGAGCTTGATGAGATAAAGGAGAATTCGAGTATATTTAGCAGAATCGTTTCCATGATTGCGAGGCTGCTGAAGGTAAAGAGGGTTGCTCTCGGACTGCTTGAAGGTGGAAGTATCGAGAGTCGTTACACAATAGGTATAGCACATATAGAAAAGCTTCCCTTGAAGGGTTCAATATATGAGGATGTTATCGGGAGTAAGACATATATTGTCCTTGAGGTTGGCCAGAAAAATCCTTTCAGTGGATATCCGCTTGACTCGGAGTTCCTTATCATTCCCCTTATACTTAACAATGAAGTGTTGGGATTCCTGAGTATAACAGATAAGACCGATGGTTATAAATTTGCCGATGAAGAAATTAATCTCGCTCTAACGCTTACACACAAGGCATGCCTCAGGCTTGAGAACAATGCCCTTTATGAAATAACATATAATAATCTCATCAATACATTGAAGACCCTTATTTTAACAGTGGAGGCAAGAGATTCCTATACAAAACAGCATTCCGAAAGGGTCACGAAGCTGTCTCTTGAGATTGCAGATGAGATAGGCTGTGCTCAGGCAGAAAAGGATGCAATAAGATTTGCGGGTTATTTACATGACATTGGAAAGATTGGGGTCAGAGATATAGTCCTGTTAAAACCAGGGGGATTGACAGATGAAGAGTTTGAAGAGATAAAGAAACACCCTGTAATAGGTGACAATATTGTATCCCCACTCGGTTTGTTTCCCCTCGAGAGGCTGCTGATAAGGCACCATCATGAGCGATTTGATGGTCATGGTTATCCGGACGGACTGCAGGGTGAGGATATCCCACTCATTGCGAGAATTTTATCCGTTGCCGATACCTACGATTCCATGACTACAACGAGGCCTTACAGAAAAGGGGTGAATCATAAGACAGCGATAGGTGAAATAAAGAGATGCTCCAGTTCCCAGTTTGACCCCGTAGTAGTAGATGCCTTTATGTCAACATCTACAGGAAGGGGAGGCAGCTGATGGGTATTGAACGTGGCAGTGATGTTCATATCAGGACAAGGGATGGTGTCAACTGTTTTAATGCCAGGGTTACAGAGGGAGATGGTGTAAACTACCGTCTTTGTTTTGATTGCGAGATAAGTGGGTTGAAAGGGCAGAAGGTTCTGATGTGTCAGGGGAATACCGAAACAGTGGCCTTAGTGAAGGATGTCAAGGGGAACGAGCTTTTCCTTGAAGTTCCAGGTGATCTATACGAGGAGGAGCGTAGGTCTTTTTTCAGGGTCGATGATGCATTTCCAGTAAAGATGAAAAAGGTTGGTAAATTATCCGTACGTTCACCAGGATTTCTTTTCCCGCCTTCAGATCAGAAGATAGCCGAAACCGGGACAGAATCTCAGGAGAGCGGTCTTATACCGCTCTTGAAGGAGATTAACAATAAACTCGACTTTCTGTTAAATACCCTTGTGCTTCAAGAGGCGGGGGTGTTGAACGAGGAGGCCGGTGCCGTAAATATCTCCGCTTCAGGGATAAGTTTTGAGATTGACGAGGAGTTTGAGCCCGGAGATATTGTGGAACTTAAAATGCTTCTCCCCTCTTATCCGCCGGTGGTAGTCCTGACTTTTGGTGAGGTTACAAGAGTGAAAGTGATTGAAGGGGAGGGAAGAAGGGTCTATGATACTGCAATCAAGTTTGTAGAAATGACAGATGAGGTCAGGGACGAAATAATACGTTACACCCTGAGAAGACAGAGAGAGATTATCAGGAAGCAAAGGAAAGATGGATAATGTATGGAGAAAGCAAGTTTAATAGGGATAGCGCTTGGTGTCTCAGCGCTTGTGGGAGGCACTCTGCTGGAGGGTGGAAATATAACATTTATTTTACAGCCTGCAGCTGCACTTATTGTTTTTGGCGGTACAATTGGTGCCACACTGCTGAGTTTCACACTTCGGGATGTTCTGCTTGCACTTGGATCACTTAAAGAGGTCTTTTTTAAAAATGAAACCCGCGCTTACAATGTCTGGATAAATCAGATAGTATCACTTGCACATCTGTCAAGAAAAAAGGGACTTGTTACTCTCGAACCCCACCTTATGGATATAAATGACCCTTTTTTCCGAAAAACACTTTCCCTTGCAATTGACGGAATCAGTCCAAGGCTACTGCGTGAAACCCTGGAGGAAGAGAATATGACCTTTGAGGATGTCAGGCTGAGGCAATCAAGGGTCTTTGAGACCGCAGGTGGTTTTGCTCCTACAATAGGGATTATAGGTGCGGTAATCGGTCTGATTCAAGTGATGCAAAACCTCTCCGAGCCTGCAAAATTGGGACAGGGGATTGCTGTTGCATTTGTTGCAACCGTGTATGGTGTGGGAGTGGCAAATCTCCTGCTTTTACCCATATCAAAAAAACTGAAAAATAGCCTGATGAAGGAGATTAAATTCAGGACCATGATAGTGGAGGCCGTTATCGGTATCCAGTCAGGTATTAATCCGCATTATCTCAAAGAGAAACTACTTGCCTTTGTTGAGAAGTGAAGTGAGCCTGTTATGAGAAGAAAAAGGATTGAGGATAATGACAGCCCTGACAGATGGGTTGTATCATATGCTGATTTTATAACCCTTCTTTTTGCCTTGTTTACTACCCTTTATGCTATAAGTGTTGTAGATACGCAGAAGCTTGGCAAATTCGTAAATTCTCTGAATGCTGCTTTGGGAACAGAAACCTCGATTCAGAGTGGTCCCGTGATTCCGGAGTTAGGCAAGCCTTCGCAGATTTCTGAAAGGATTGAGTCTGAGTTAAGGGGGGTTGTTGGTTCTTTCAGCAGGGACCTTAATGTCCGGAGGGATGAAAGGGGTGTAATTGTCTCCCTTGGTGATAACTCCCTTTTTGCCTCTGGTTCCGTAGAGATAAAGAAGTCGTCATTAAAGGTTCTGGCAGAATTGTCTTTAATTCTCAAAGGAATATCAAACAAGGTGTTAATAGAAGGACATACGGATAATCTGCCGGTCAGAAGTTCCCGTTACAGGTCAAACTGGGAGATCTCAACCCTGCGTGCTGTTTCGGTATTGAGACTCTTTATAGAAAAATTCGGTCTGCCGCCTGAAAGATTCATTGTTGCCGGTTATGGTCAATATAAGCCCCTCAGGGAGAATACCACTCCTGAGGGCAGGGCAAAAAACAGACGTGTTGATATAGTGATTCTGACAGATCATGAAGCAAAGATGTTATAATATAGAACCTTTGATTTTAATGCTCGTTTCGTCTTTTCCCGAAAACGTTCGGGGGATCGTTATTTAGTGTCTGTGTATAAATTACATTTACTTGTCATTCCCGCAAGTGAAGCGAGTCGGGAATCCTTCTTAAAGAACGATTCCGGACAAGCCGGAATGACAGAAGAACGCCAACTGTTTCGAGGTTATAGACAGACTCTATATAAACCCTTTAGAAGGTTGTGAGGTGTAATATGATGAGAAGGCTAACGGTTGTATTTTGTATATCGCTCTTTTTTACTCTTTTGATGGTTGGTTCGTGTGCTTCTGTTCCTGTTATTCCGAATGAAACAATAGTTGAAGGTGCGGTATCCGAGTATGCAATTGTTTCCTCGAGGCTGGCAGGTATTCAGCCTGAACAGGTCCTCTACAGAATAACCATATACATTGAGACGACTAAAGCCGTTGGTAATGGACCGGACTTCCTCAGGGACAAGGTTGGAAAGGATATCCCTTTTTACACAAAGAAGAAACTGCCTCCGCAGTTGTTTGGCAGGAAGGTGCGGGCAAGGGTGCAGTACAGGGGTGATGAAAGGGGAGGGCTCTTCTGGGTAAGGGATGTTGAGGTGAGATGAGATGAGGACAGAATTGATTAGAGTTGTTTTCTGTGTATCCCTGCTCTGTTTTTTTATCGGACTCCTGGGAATGGAAGAGGCCGGAGCGGTTGTAGCTGCCCCGGTTGCGCAAATGCTCAGGCAGGCCGACGGGACAGAGTTTCCTGCCCGGCAGTGGGGTGATGAGTGGTCGCATGGCTGGGAGACTGAAGATGGTTATACCGTCATCCGTGATAAAGTTACGGGAAACTGGATTTACGCCACTACAGACGCTAAGGGAAGGCTTGCAGGCTCTTCCCGGGTTGTTGGAATTGAACTCCCCGTTGGTTTAAAAATACATCTCAGGCCGGCTAAAAAAGCCGCGCTGAAAACCTCTCAGAGCAAGGTAGTAAAGTTCGTCAATACGCCTCAAAGGGTGGTGCCTCCCTCAGGGATTGCGAATATCCCCGTCATCCTCATAAATTTTAAGGATACAACAACGACATACAACCCCCAGGATTTTGATACACTCCTTTTTGGTACGGGAAACAAGAGCATGAAGGACTACTACGAGGAGGTCTCATACGGTGCTTTCAGTATATCCCCCGGGCCAGCCGGAGTTGTGGGCTGGTACACGGCTGCAAATAACCATGACTACTATGGCACTAATAATGCACAGGGAAAAGATACGTGGCCCGGTGATCTCGTTTACGAGGCTGTTGTGGCAGCAGATGCCGCGGTTGATTTTTCCGCTTATGACTCCGACGGGGACTGCTATGTGGATGTAGTGGGGATAGTCCATCAGGGTACCGGCGAGGAGTCCGGTGAATCCTCAAAAGATATATGGTCCCATAGCTGGGACCTCAACAGTGCCCGGAACGCCGGGTACAGTAACTACGGTGCCTATACCACAGACGATTCGGATACTGCCTGCCCGGACGGTTATATTGTCAACGACTACATTATCATGCCTGAGCTTTACCTGACCACACCTTCGGTCACCAAGTCAACGATAGGTGTCTTTACCCATGAGTATGGCCATGCCCTGGGGCTACCCGACCTTTACGATACTGACGGCAGTTCATCAGGTATAGGCAGGTGGGGTCTGATGGGTTCCGGGACATGGAATTATGTGTCAACTCTTGGGGATACCCCTGCACTTATGTCGGCATGGAGCAAATACTTCCTTGGCTGGGTTACACCAACCCAGGTTACAGACAACCTCAGTAATGAGTTCATAGATGCGGCGGCCACAAGTGCTGATGTCTATCAACTTCTCCCCGGGAGTCCGGCTACCGGTGGTGAATATTTCCTGGTTGAAAACCGCTATCGTGCAAGTGGCACTTTCGATGAGGGATTGCCGGGAGAGGGTCTCGCCGTATGGCATATAGATGAGAGCAAGCCGGACAATAACCATGAATGTTCTCCACCCGCTGACTGTTCGAAAAATCATTACAAGGTCTCACTCGTGCAGGCCGACGGTAATTGGGACCTTGAGAGGGGTAATAACAAAGGGGATGACGGCGACCTTTATCCCGGCTCTGCAAATAATACGGCTTTTACAGGTGCCAGCACTCCGGCCAGTCAGTTATATAGTGGCCTGAGTAATATAGCTGATGTAACTTCAATCAGTCCTTCTCAATCAACCATGACGGCAACACTTTCAGTGCATCCAAACATATCGGTTGATCCATTATCAATCGATTTTGGAAACGTAGAATTGAGTGATAAGCCTGTGCCCCGTAGCGTAACTATCACCAACTCAGGACAAACAGACCTGGTGATAGGCATGATCAGCCTTGAAGGTACAGGAGTGCAGGATTTTGTCATCCGGCAGGATGAGTGTTCAAATCTGACCTTAACGCCCCGGGAAAACTGTAAGGTTGAACTACTCTTTTCAGCAACATCATATGGACTAAAGAATGCAACTCTCTCTATACCATCAAATGACCCTGACACACCTGATGCAGGTGTAGCACTGAAAGGCCTGGCGGAAAACCTTGGTGATAATTGGGACTGTTTTATCGCGACAGCGGCATATGGCAGTTACCTTGACCCACATGTTAAGGTTTTAAGGAAGTTCAGGGACAGGTGGCTGATTCCGGACCTCAGATTCCGGATTTCCGATCTCAGAATTGAGATTCCCAATGTTATTGGAAGGAAATTTGTGAGGCTCTACTACAGGTATTCTCCGCCTGTAGCCTACTACATACGGAAGCATGAGGGCCTGCGGGTGGTTACCAGGTGGGCATTGACGCCCCTTGTTTACGGGATAAAATATCCCGGCGCTGTAATTGCTGCCGGAATGATCCTTGTCGTACTTGTAATAATACGTAGAATACGTAGAGCAGCAGAGCCGTAGAAAACTTTTTTATTAAAAACCCCACCGCCGTGTGCTGAGTCATAACTTGCCGGCGGTGGGGTCAGGAAGAAAGATACCCCTTCTACGGAACCTTTATGGAGTCACGCGTCTCTATGTTGACATCAGGGTTATATGCCCAACCACTCAACGTTACATCTCTTACAGTGAAGGTAAAGGTTGTTCCGCTTGCCGCTCTTCTTACCCCGTCGGAGACCAGGGTTACCTTTCCTGCCGTATTTGTTGTGCCATAGTCGGAATCAGATGTGGCCCCGCTCCAGTAACCGGAGACTCTTGCTCCGGCAACCGGAGACCTATTGGCATCCACAATGGTTACAGTCGCCAATGCAGAGGTGAGTCTCCTTCTGGATGTTGTCTGGAGTGCCATGTCAATTCTTGCTACATGAATGGAAGGCTGTTCAATAATGTCCGTAATGGTAACCGTAACGGTCCTTGAGTTATCCGAGGTATTTGCCTCTCCTGCGACTACTGAGGCGTCGGCCTTCAGGAGATGGTTTCCCAAGGTGGCATTGACGGTATCCCAATAAAAGGTCTCTGTTGTTGAGGCACCTGAAGTCAGAGTAACTGATCTGGAGCCTATCTCCACGCTGTCTGTGACATCCGTTAGAGTTAATGAGAAGGTTTCATAGAAATTGCCGGGGTTTGCTACGGTTACCTCAATAGATACCGGGTCTCCCGAGAGTGCTGAGGCAGGAGCAGTTATCCTGGTAACTGCAATATTATGGATCGGTTCTGCCGTGTATCCCAGGGCTGCAGCGGCATCCACCCTTCCCCATCCATAAGTCTTGTCCCATCCCGGTGCCCCCAGGTCTTTGGCTGTGCTCTGCAGGACTTGCCTGACATTATCCGGCCCGGTAACACCGGAAGCAATTACAAGTGCGGCAACCCCGGCTACATGCGGACTGGCCATGGAGGTGCCCTCGTAGTAATAATAACCCCAATCAGTGGGGCTGCTTCCAAAGGTCTGCTGAAGGATACCGTCTCCGTATCCATCGCCATTCTGGTCTACATTTGTATCTCCTCCCGGAGCGACCAGATCCAGGTCAGGGCCGTAGTTGGAATAATAAGCCAGCGTTTCGTCATACCGGGTAGCGCCTACTGCAATGACATAAGCATTATAAGCAGCAGGATAGCTGATAACGTCTGAACCGTCATTCCCGGCCGCAGCTACTATTGTCACTCCTTTTTTGTAGGCATAAGCAAGTGCATCCTTCAGGGTAGTGGATGCACTGGACCCTCCTAAACTCATATTGATTACATCCGCACCGTTGTTGGCGGCAAAATAGATGCCATCCGCAATCTCGGTATAGGTGCCGGACCCCCTGCTGTCCAGGACCTTAACCGGCATAATAGAAGTATTAAAGGCTATCCCTGCCACACCGGTATTATTATTTGTGCTCTGAGCTATGGTTCCCGTAACATGGGTTCCGTGCCCTTCGTCGTCATTAGGGTGAGAGTCATTATTGACAAAATCATAACCGGGTACGAAATTTGTTTCAGCCAGGTCAGGCGCCTGTTCATAAGTTATAGTCCTGTTCCTTCCTCTTGCAGAACTGTCAATATAGTCCTCATAAGCCACACCTGTATCTATTACCGCAACTACCACGCTGCTGTCCCCTGTGCCGACCTCCCAGGCGGATTTCATATTGATTCCGCCGTACTTATCATTATAGAAATTCCATTGGTAGGGGTATAAAGGATCATTGGGTGTCCAGAAGGCGTGGGCGATATAGTTTGGTTCTGCATATTCAACGTAGGGGTTTTTATTGTAAATCTTTACCAGTTCTTCAACGGTCTCTCCGGCAGGGACCTTGAGACGTCTGAATTTTCCCTGTTTGCTCACGTAAAAGGCTGATGTGCCGTGTCCCTGGTTTATTTTTTTGATCGTTCCCTCAGAGACCCCTGCCTTGAATTTAACGACAATCTCATCCTTCACAAAAGGACCCTGACCGAAACTTGTGCCTGCAAACCCTAAAACAAGGAAACTCACCAGCGCTGCAAACAGAATCCTTCTTATGCTTTTCATTTCCCTTCCTCCTCCGATAATGTTGCCGAGATTAGACCACAGAACCTTGTGGTTATATTGTTCTGTTTTTTTTAGGAATTTTGACAGTAACACTTCGTGATTTTTGTTTATCTGCAAACACTGCTATTATTTTATACTGCTATTATTTTATTTTATATTATATATCATATCTTATAAATTTGCCTGTTTACGCTGCAGGCAGGCCCTTATAATTTTTGCCTCTTCAAAGCTTACCGTACCATCGAAATGTTCGACAACAGGCCTCAGATTCCAGACCTGGAGGGTTAAAAAAAGCTTTTCCACGCTATTTCGCTTTTGAGGGTCAACAATCCGATTTATATCAATGTCACGGCCATCCCTTATCATCTGTTCAAGATGTCCTGAGATTGTAGATATCGAGAGATTACGTGTCTCTGCAATTCTTTCCAATGACAGACCCTCTCTGAAAAGCTCATATGTCTTTTCAACGGTCTCCCCCTTTACCTTTTTCTGTGAGGGATTGACGGGTAAGGCAGGATAGTCCTTATCAGGGACCGGGATGCCGGGGGTTTCGTCCAGATATGTCTGAATCTCCATTATGAAATCGTTTCCGTAGCGTTCAAGCTTGGCATCCCCGACCCCGCTGATTCTTTTCATGTCCGGCAGTGTTGAGGGATAATACCTGCACATCTCATGAAGGCTCCGGTCTGAAAATATTATATACGGAGGGACCTGCTGTTCTTCGGCAAGGGTTTTACGCAAAACCCTGAGCCTCTTGAAGAGATCCTTATCAAAGGGCTTAAATTCATTGTCTTGTGCAGTCCGGCGACTTGTCCTTGTTTCTTCTCTTTTCAATGCCGTAAGTTCCTCTTTTCCGTAGAGTACGCTTTGACCTTTTTTCGTAAGTTTCAGTACCGGATACTTATCACCCTCCTGATGTATAACGTCCTGGGCAAGGAGTTCATCAAGGAGGAACCTCCAGTGATTTTTATCCTTGTGACTGCCGGCACCGTAGGTTTTTATGGTGTTGTGCTGAAGCTCACGGATACGCTTTGTATTAGCGCCTGTAACAATATCAATGATATGCCTGATTCCGAAGCGCTGACCTGTTCTTGACATGGCAGACATCAGTATCTGTGCATCAATCGTGATATCAACCTTTTCAACAGTGCCGGTGCAAATATCGCACGCCCCGCAATTTTCGTCCCCGTATTCCTCTCCAAAATATCCAAGGAGGTGTCTGCGCCTGCAGACATTATGTGATGCATACCTTGCCATCTGATTCAGTTTCTCTGTGGCGATTGTCCGTTCCTTGTCTTCAGGTATCTGATCAATAAAATATCTGATTTTCGGGATGTCTCCCCTGCTGAAGAAGAGGATGCACCAGGCAGGCTCACCGTCACGCCCGGCTCGTCCTGTCTCCTGGTAATAGCTCTCGATATTTTTCGGCAGATCAGCATGGATGACGAAACGGACATTTGACTTGTCTATTCCCATACCAAAGGCAATTGTTGCCACAATTACCGTCAATTCATCCCTGCTGAAGGCCTCCTGATTCCTCTTCCTTTGATCAGGCGTCAATCCTGCATGGTAGGGCAGGGCCTTAATGCCGTTGGCTGTCAGAAAATCAGCCGTTTTGACAACGGAATCACGTGTAGTGCAGTAAATGATGCCGGACTCATCAGTATGCCCGCCGAGAAATTCCAGTATCTGTGATTCTATTGCAGTCTTTTCTGTTACCCGGTAAAAGAGGTTCTGACGGTTAAATGAGGCACGCACCGTATATGGTGATCTGAGGCCGATCTTATTGATAATATCTTCCTGAACCCCGGGGGTGGCTGTGGCCGTAAAGGCTGCAACCGGAACATTGGGGAAGACGCGGGTAATACTGGAGAGTCTCAGGTAATCAGGGCGGAAGTCGTGCCCCCACTCAGAGATGCAATGTGCCTCATCTATGGCAAAAAGGGAGACGGGGATGGTTTTCAGTGTTTCAATAAAATCAGGCATTGCAAAGCGTTCAGGTGCAATGTAGAGGAGCTCCAGGGCATGACTCCTCAGCCTTTGGTAAACTTCGGACATTTCCCGGGGTTTGAGGGAGCTGTTTATAAAGGCCGTGGAGATGCCGTTTTCCAGGGCAGCATCAACCTGATCCTTCATCAGGGCAATAAGGGGACTTATAACAACCACTGTCCCTTGCATTATCCTGGCGGGTAATTGATAGCAAAGCGATTTTCCGCCCCCGGTAGGCATCACGGCAAAAGCATCCCTGCCCTTCAGGATATTCTTTATAATCTCTTCCTGGTTCGGGCGGAAGGCCTGAAAACCAAAAACCCTTTTTAGTGTGTCAAGCATGGTTACCTCTAAATTCAACCAGATTTGTAGGATTTCACCCTTGTCAGCATGAGGAGAGCAATTGAAGAAAATTCATTAACTCGATAAAAATTCATTAATACAGTCTGAAATCTCTTGCCTGTCAGATTAAAGGCCGGAGCTTGATGAACCGTATATTAAGGTATCGAAAATGAATTTTTTCAATTACTCTCCTCATACTTTCCTTAATCAAGGTTTATATACACCCGGACCCAGCTATAAAAAGCCTTAATCATGGAAAGGAAGCGATATGACAGACTCTGAACGGTTTTAATTATCACTTTTGTCTCACCTGGATGGTGAGACAAAAGTGATAATTACCTCGGAGTCCCGGTCGGATGCCGGGACGAGAATGAGTTCAGAGTCTGTCATATCGCTTCCAACAACCTTTTATTACTGGATTCGGTATGTTTTGTTACGAGAGCTGTTTTTTCACAAAAGACAGCAGTCCTCCGGAAAGCAGGAGGTCACGCTCACGCTCACTCAGGTCAGTGAAGACAGTAAAATCCAGACCCTTTGTAATGTTATTCACCCTGTATTCCTGGTTTGTGATAAGGGAGTCCCCGAGACCGGGAATGCTTAACACATCCCCCTCGTCTGTTGTATCCATATCCCCGGGGTTGGTGAATATCAGGGGAAGTATACCGAAGTTTATCAGGTTTGTCCTGTGAATCCTTGCAAAAGACTTTGCAATCACTGCATGGATGCCGAAATACATCGGGGCAATGGCGGCATGCTCCCTTGAGGAGCCCTGTCCATAGTTTTCGCCGCCTGTGATTATCCCGCCACCGTGCTCTTTTGCCTTTTTGGCCCTTTCCGCAAAGCTTGAATCAATATTATAGAAGACATACTCCGAGATTGCCGGGATATTTGACCTGAACGGCAGTATCCGGGAACCTGCAGGCATTATATCATCCGTTGTAACATTGTCTCCAAGCTTTATGAGTACCTCAGCCCGTATCTCATCCTTAACAGGTTCTTTAAGGGGTACCTCTTTTATATTCGGTCCCTTTATTATTTCAACTCCGGAGCCGTCATCCAATGGTGCAAGGAGCATATTGTCATTAATAAGGGCGGCCTCGGGTTCGTTAAACTCATCCACCACAAGGCCTGTCTCCGCCGGATCTACTATCTCCCCCTTTAGTGCCATCACCGCACAGGCGAGGGGATTGGCAAGGAAGACAAAGGCATCCTTGTTGCCGCAGCGGCCCCTGAAATTCCTGTTGTAAGACCTTACGGAGACATGTCCCGTGCCGGGAGACCCTCCCATACCGATACAGGGACCGCATGAGGCCTCAAGCATCCTTGCCCCGGCTGCTATCATATCCGACAGGGAGCCATCCCTTGCAATCATCTCATAGACCTGTTTTGACCCGGGATTTATATGAAGGCTTACATGCTCTGCAACCCTTTTCCCTCTCAGGATCGAGGCAACCGCCCGCATTGCCTGATAGGAGGAATTTGTACAGCTGCCGATACATACCTGGTGTACCTTCCTGCCCGGGATATCCCTGATGCGGACAACATTGTCCGGACTATGTGGTTGGGCGATCAGTGGCTCAAGGCTGCTCAGATCGATCTCGACAACCCCGTCATATCCGGCGCCTTCGTCAGCCCTGAGTTCCGACCAGTCTTCACCCCTGCCCTGTGCCCTGAGGAAGTGTGCTGTTCTTTCATCAGCCGGAAAGACTGATGTGGTAGCGCCAAGCTCTGCGCCCATGTTTGTAATGGTTGCCCTTTCTGTGACATTGAGGTCAGCGACCCCCGGGCCGCCATACTCAAAAATCTTTCCCACACCGCCCTTGACTGTAAGCCGCCTCAGGAGTTCAAGGATGACTTCCATGGCCGTAGCCCAGGGTCTTCTTAGCCTGCCTGTAAGCCTGACAAGTACCACCTCCGGCATCTTTATCTCAAAGGGCATCCCCGCCATGACCGTGGCGGCATCAAGCCCGCCAACCCCGATGGCTATCATCCCCATACCGCCGTTTGTCGGTGTATGGCTGTCGGTTCCAAGGGCAATCCAGCCCGGCCTTACAAACCTCTCAAGATTTACCTGATGACATATGCCGTTGCCCGGCTTTGAAAACCAGGCCCCGAATCTTGCTGCTGCGGTCTGCAGAAAAAGGTGGTCGTCCGGATTCATGTGATTGGACTGGAGCATATTATGGTCAACATAGCTTACCGCAAGGGGGCCCTTTATCCTTTCAAGCCCCATGGCCTCAAACTGGAGCCAGGCCATGGTGCCTGTGGCATCCTGCGTATAGACCTCATCCACTTTCAGGGAGACAGGTTCACCCTTTTTAAGGGTACCCTTTACAAGGTGAGATTTAAATATCTTCCGTACAATATTCCCCCCCACATCTTCCTCCATAAAAAAGAATTTTTTATTGTCTAAATCAGTTAAAAATGCTATACTCAGCTTAAGTTTTGTGACAGGCCGATTTATTTTAACACTTAAATGCATATTATGACCATGTGCCGGTCTAAAATATACCGATAGTTTCTAAAAGATATTTTAAAATTCAAAGGAGGTTTTAAGTGAAAAAAATTGGTTTTTTAATCCCCTTACTGGTAGTCTTTACGGTCTTGTTTATCTCACCGGTCAGAACCTATGCACTTGGTCTTGAGGCAGCAGCAGGATACTGGAATCAGGCCCCATCAGGTGATCTGCAGTACAGTACCCTGGGTAAGGGAACCGACCTTAATCTTAAGGAAGACCTCAACTTTGACAGCAAGGCCAGACCCTACATCCGGGTAAAGGCTGACCTGCCCCTCTTTCTTCCAAATATCTACTTTATGGCAACCCCGATGAAGTTTGAAGGTCAGGGGATCAAGGATTTCAAGATTACATTCGGTGATAAAAAGTTTGATGCAAAGATTCCGTTTAATTCAGTGCTGAAGGCGGACCAATATGACATTGCGGTTTATTATGCCCTGCCCTTTCTTAACACTGCCACTGCCGGCAGTCTCAATGTGGAATTGGGCTTAAATCTAAGAATTATTGACTTTGAAGCAAAGATTAGCCAGGGAGCCCAGTCGGAATCTGTAAACTATACCCTTCCGATCCCCATGATCTATGCCGGAGTTCAGCTAAAGCCTGTTGATTTGTTCAGCCTTGAGGCGGAGATAAGGGGAATTGCATACGGTTCAAACAGCTATTATGACCTTATAGCCAGGATGAAGGTGAAACCCGTAGGCCCTGTCTTTATTGCCGGCGGATACAGATATGAAAAGATCAAGATAGACCATAATGACGTAAAGGCATCTATGGAATTTAAAGGACCATTCATAGAGGCCGGTGTAAGCTTCTGATTGCAGTGATCCTTCAGGCAAGAAACAGACCCTCCGGAATATCCGGGAAGTCTGTTTCTTTGTTGTAAGAGGTCTGAGGGCTCTAACTGCCGGTTGCAAGCCGGCAATCCCTTCCGGGCAATTTTCATATTTTCTTCATCTTTTTGTGTAAATATTTTTAGGTAAGGGTTGATCAAACTATATCAGGAGTAAAAGAAGAGGGGATTAGTTAGGGGGGTATGTCCAAAAAGGGCAAACAGAGAAACAGGAAGCAAAAGGTTTCAGCCAGGAAAAGCAAAGCCCCTGTTATGTGGATTGTCTTTGCCCTTGCAGGGCTCATACTTGTACTTGCTGTCTCCGGCAAAATCCCTTTTACCAACTCGCAAAAAAACAACGGAAAATCTTTTCATGTCAAAGGGGGAGAGACACGTCCTGTCATAGACCCTTCAATGTTTACAGGTCTGACCCGTGCAGCCTATGCAGCAGCCCAGGAAAATCCGAAGGTTTTGGACCAGGTCTACTGCTACTGCTACTGCAGTGAGCCGCCATTTTATCACAAGAGCCTCCTGAGCTGCTTTACTGGAAATCACGCGGCAGGTTGACTGCTCTGTCAGAAGGAGGCCTTGAGGGCATCCCAGGTTTACAAGGAAGGTAAGAAAATCGAGGATGTCAAGGCTACAATAGACAGGGAATTCGGGATGTAGGATTCAGGCATGCCTTTGGGTTTCAGTTTGGGATGTGCTGAGTATGTGTTTGATGAGGCTGAGTCTCTCCCTGAGACTGAGTTCAAAGTAAACATTACTCTCCATCAGGATTCCTACAACCTCTTTTGCCTCATGTAAGACCATAATAAACACACTCCTTGATTATTTTATCGGCTGTTAGAATAAAAAATTTAGCAGCAATTTTTATGCCATAGTTTTGTAATTTCAGTGCAATCCCGGCTTGATTAATCCAAGAGGCCAAAAACATGCACTCTTTGAACCCCGTATGTTAACATATTAACCATGCGTGCATATGACATTATAAAAAAGAAGCGGGACGGGGGATGCCTGAACAAAGAGGAGTTTCAGTTCCTCATAAAGGGATACCTCTGTGAGGAAATACCCGATTACCAGGTATCGGCGTTTTTAATGGCCTCATTCCTCAGGGGGCTTAATGATGAAGAGATCATATTACTTACGGATGTAATGCTCCGTACAGGACAGATACTCGACCTTACCGAGATGGATGACCCCAGGATAGATAAACACTCAACGGGTGGGGTCGGTGACAAGATAAGCATCATCCTTGCACCCCTTGTTGCGGCTGCAGGTCTTAGCGTGCCCATGATATGCGGCAGGGGCCTTGGTTACACGGGGGGCACACTCGATAAACTTGAATCCATCCCGGGGTTCAGGACGGAGATGAGGATTGCTGATTTCAGAAATATACTCTGGGAAACAGGAGTTGCAATGATGGGGCAGACAGAAGATATCGCCCCGGCAGATAAAAAGCTTTATGCATTGAGGGATGTTACGGCGACTGTAGAGAGCATCCCATTTATTGCATCAAGTATTATGTCGAAAAAACTGGCGGAGGGCCTTAATGGGCTGGTGCTTGATGTAAAGGTTGGTTCCGGGTCCTTCATGAAGACCATGGAAGATGCTGAGGCACTAGCCGCCACCCTGACCAATACAGGCAACTCTTTTGGGGTCAGAACAGTAGCAGTAATTACAGACATGGATGAGCCCCTGGGCAGGACCGTGGGTAATTCACTTGAAATCAAGGAGTGTATAAATGCACTGAAAGGCCGGGCGGATGGGGACCTCCTTGAAGTGACGCTAACACTCGGCGCGTGGATGCTTTATCTCGCCGACTGGGTGGAAAAGGCCGTTGACAATCCCAGGACAGTGGTTCCGCGGATTACGGCTATAGATGAAGGAGCACTTTCGGAGAAACGTGTGGAGCTTGAAGAGTTGATTGGCTCAGGTAAGGCCCTTGAAAGCTTTATGGAATTTGTAGAGCGCCAGGGGGGCAATTCCGAGATAGTTGCAAACCCTGGATTATTGCCTGGTGCTGCTCACATAAAGCCGGTTCAGGCTGGTTCAGGTGGATACATACAAAGGGTGGATGCCGGGAAGGTGGGCACTGCCTCCATGCTCCTTGGGGCAGGCAGGCAGAGGCTTGAAGACAGGATTGATCATGGTGCAGGTATTATACTGAACAGGAAATCCGGTGCCACTGTGCAGGAGGGAGACACTATTGCTGTCCTTCATTATAATGATGAAAGGGAACCCAACCTGGCCGAGGCATTTCAGCTTGTGAAAGAGGCCTTTGAGGTAGGAGCGGAACCGCCGGAGCCAAAAAGAATGATTAAAAAGGTAGTACTCTAACCCCCGGAAATCTGTAATGCCTGCTACAGCAGACCGTTTTCATAAAAACTGTAGTGTCCGTCTCTTGTAATAATAAAGTGATCGTGGACCTTGATCCCCATCTCTTCAGATGTATTCTTAAGGCGTTTTGTCAGTTCAATATCACTCTTTGATGGTTTCAGGAGGCCACCCGGATGATTATGTACGAGTATAATGCTGACGGCCTTATGTCTCAGGGCGTATTCCAGAACCTTTCTCGGGTACACAACAGCCTGGTCGACCGTCCCCTCCTGAATAACCTCTTCCGACAGGACCTCATTCTGTGAGTTTAGATAAATAACCCTGAACTGTTCATCCCTCAGCCACCCCATTGAGACCCTGCAATACTCCACCACTGCCTCCGGAGAAGAGATCTTTACCTTATGAAATGTCCGCTCCTTTACGCAGAGTTCCATAAGTGACTGCATAAGATTTATCAGGATTGCTGTCTTCTCACCTACCCCTTCAATCTCTTCAAGCTCGTGAATCTCTGCCCCGAAAACCCCTGATATCCCTTTAAACCTTTTAAGGAGTGCCTTTGCAACGGGTTTTCTGTCTTTCCGTGCAACACCATAGGTGAGCAGCAACTCAAGGGCCTCATAGTCCTGAAGGCCCTTTATACCGTTTTCAATAAACCTCTTCTGGAGGCGACTCCTGTGTCCGAGATAATGGGAGGCGCTGTCATTGGGTTTCATTAATTCTGTAATCCACAAAGACCTTCAGGTCTTCCCTTAGTGTGTGATAGACGGAACAATACTTTTCATGGGATAAAGAGATCGCCCTCTGCACTTTTTTCTCTGTTATGCCATCCCCTGACAGGTGAACGGTCATCCTGATTGTCTTGAAGTACTGAGGCGGGGTGGGGTTTCTCTCTCCCTCCAGGTCGATCTTAAAACTTTCCAGCTTGCACTTCATTTTCCGGAGAAAGGAGACCATGTCAATACCCATACAGCCGGTAAGGCTCAGGAGCAGACTCTCTGTGGGCATGCAGCCCCACTCGCCCCGGGCGTCAAAATCTATCTCATAACCCCTCTGGGTCCTTCCGACAAAGATTAGGTCTTTGTCCCAGGTAAGGGTTCCCTTTGTAACCGGGGCAACCTTCTCCTTGTACCCTTCCAATGAATCCTCAAGTGTCTCGATTCCCTCGGCATTACTCATTCTTTAACACCTCCCTGATATTTGATAGTATTTTTTTGTGACGCAGTGGAACATTTGATTTTTAATCTTTCCTCCAGTTATGAAATTTTATAACAACAGGCGTTATTGTTTCAACCAGGGATAGCTCTTCCTTCTTTTTATCACTATTTGGGGGGCTTTGTCTTTAAATACACCCTTTTAGGTTAAAATTAATGTATGGAACGGGATGGTGGAGAAAATAGGGTAATCATAATTACCGGCCCCACGGGAGTGGGCAAAACAGGCTTTTCACTGCTAATGGCTGAGGCACTCCGGACAGAGATTATAAGCGCTGATTCAATGCAGATTTACAGGGGAATGGACATCGGTACTGCAAAGCCTTCCCCGGAAGAGAAAGCGCGGGTCAGACATCATATGATAGACATTGTTGATCCCTCGGAGACCTATAGTGCAGGCAGGTATTTGAGGGACGTTTCCCCCCTGATCAAAGGGCTTCACAGCAGGGGAAAGCTCCCGATTGTTATTGGTGGTACAGGACTTTACATAAAGGCCCTCACAAGAGGCCTCTTCTCTGCGCCGGAGGCTGATCCTGAGCTAAGGTCTGCCTTGCTCAGGCTTGAGTACAGGATTCCGGGGAGACTGTATCAGGAGCTGTTGAAGATAGACCCTCAGCGGGCCTGCACTATTGAGCCTGCAGACAAGAGGAGGATTATCCGTGCCCTTGAGGTCTCCTTAAAGGCCGGCAGACCTATATCCGAGTTGCAGAAGGAATTTACCTTTCCCCTGCCCTATGACTATATAAAGATAGGACTTGCGAGAGACAGAGAGGAACTCTACAGGTTAATTGAAGCGAGGGTTGAAGAGATGTTTGCCCGTGGATTGGTTGATGAGGTTGCAAGGTTCCTGAGAATGAATCCCTCGGAGACCCCCCTTCAGGCTATAGGATATAAGGAGGTTTTCGGATACCTGAGGGGAGAGCTGGGGTTTGATGAAACGAAACTGCTTGTAAAGCGTGCAACAAAGAGATATGCAAAGAGACAGTTTACATGGTTTAAAAAGGAAGAGGGTATTCAGTGGGTGGATATTACCGGCCTGTTATCGCCCGAAGAGGTTTTTGATAAAGTGGGGAGAGAGACCGGGGCCATTATTAACCGTTTTTCCTCTACCCGGAATGTGCAGTAATCACTAAAAGCGCGAAAGCTGCATTCATTGTGATGAACTCATCAGTATTCCGAAATCCTCGCCAAGACATTTAGTTGGCTTACGTTTTTCCGAGAAAAATTGAGCAATTGTAATTATGCAGGAAGTTGACCTGTGTCACTGCAGATTACGATTAAATCCTGCCCTGTAACCTGTTTTTCAGTTGGTAATTTTACCCTTGCCTTTGGCTAATACTTGTGCTAATATATTTTCACTATCAGGGGTCATGTAGAAGGGATTTGACTTCACCTGAGGTTTCTTCCCTGTTTACGCCCATACCACGTGTAACCTTAGCTTGTATAGTAGTGGTCGAGAGAACGACCGTCATATCTGTTACTACACCAGGAAACATTAAATACAATACTTGGAAAAAAATGCATACACTATCTCAAAACAAGGATGCAACTTTTAACAGCAGATATGCACTTGATAAGGAATGCGAGTCTGCAAAAAGGGCACTTAAGCGAGAGTTTGGATTAAGACAGATCCTGGGCAGAAGCAGGGTTGTACAGGAACTCCATGAAGAGATAGACCGTATATCCTCATGTGATGTCAATGTCTTGATATCCGGTGAGACCGGAACAGGAAAAGAACTGGCAGCCAGGGCTGTTCATTATCTAAGCAGCAGGGCCTGTAAGCCGTTTATCCCACTGAACTGCGGTGCTATTCCGGAAAACCTTTTTGAGAACGAACTCTTTGGCCATGCAAAGGGAGCTTTTACGGATGCCCGTCTTCAACAGGCTGGACTTGTGAAGGAGGCCGAGGGCGGTACCCTGTTCCTGGACGAGATAGGTGCGGTCAGTCCCTATATCCAGGTAAAGTTCCTCCGTTTGTTGCAGGATAGTGAGTATAAACCCCTTGGAGACTCCAGGTCCCAAAAGGCCGATATTAGAATAATTGCTGCAACAAACAGGGACCTTGCAGGACTTGTTAAAGAAGGAACATTCAGGGAAGACCTCTTCTACAGGTTGAATATCGTTTCCATAGTTATACCTCCTCTGCGTAAGAGAAAGGAGGATATTCCTATCCTGGTTGAGCACTTTACAAGAAAATATTCAAGGGAATACAACAAACCGATAAAGGAAATAACAGAAGATGCTATGGAGATATTCAGATCTTATCCATGGCCGGGAAATATCAGAGAACTTGAGAATAAGGTCCAGCAGCTAATCGTGATGTCTACCTCCCCGGTAATAAGTGGTGGAGATGTCCGGTTGCCGGCAAGCAAGACAGCCGCTGCAGGAATAGAGACGGAATATTTTAAGGTGGCCAAGGAAAGGGCAATTAATGTCTTTGAAAAAAGCTACCTGTTCAATCTCCTGACGGAACACAGGGGCGATATGGTCAGTGCTGCCAGAAAGTCAGGAAAGAGCCGCACCGCCCTCTGGAATCTTCTCAGGAAACACAACCTCTCCCCAAAACAGTTCCGGTATTAGTTCACCACGGATTTCCACAGCGTTAATCCGTGGCTGAATTATGTTTTTTTTATTCTCATACGTCATAAAAAAATGACTCCTGAGTCATTCAGGAATTACGCTTTCCATTAAATAATCCTGGATACTGCAGGAGATTGCTTTACAAATCAATACGTTATAAGCCCGCATGATTTGGCATATCTATTGCTATCTCTAAATACATTTATAGATTATAGAATTTTTCTCTGATTTTTCCCGTGAACGAAAGACAGAAAGAGACTTCTAAAAAGATCCTGGATTATCTTCAAGAGAATCCGGATGCCGGGGATACCCTTGAAGGAATTACCAAGTGGTGGCTGCAGTCCGAATGTGTGGAGCAATCAGTGGACAAAGTGGCGGGTGTCCTGGAGCAATTGATCAAAGAAGGCGTGGTCAAGAAGCAAAAGGTCAAGGGCGGCAGGCCGTTTTATAAGATTGGGAAGGAATCTTAATTTACCTTCATCTATAGTTAAATAATAAAGTGAAAATAGGTTGACGACAGAAATGCAAGACTCAAAGCAGCTCGAAACTGATAAGGGGATTTACGAAAGTCCCGGTGAATACATTGCCGATGAACTCAAAAAGATTGACCTTATACTTGAACTTGCTGTGTTGCAACAGCGAATAAAGAAGGATGTTGAAAGAGATGTTTTTGCAGGACTGTATATTTCTGAAAAAGAAGTTGATGTGCTTTTAAACAAAGCAGGGGATGTAAAAGAAAAAGTTAAAGATACCTTTAAACCCCCTTCAGATATTATGCAACTCGTACACGCTATTGAAAGACAGAGAGAGATAATCGCCCACAGATCTGATCTTGCCAAAAAAGAAGGAGTAGTTCTTCCGATGGAGCATTTAAAAAGATTGTTCGGCTTGACACCCTTTGAGGTTGATGCGGTGCTGCTTTGTTTAGCCCCCTGTCTGGACACAAAATATGAGAAACTCTATGCATACCTTCAGGATGATATTTCAAAAAAATATTCCACTCTCAACTTAATTTTCATGCTCCTCACCCGGACGGTTAAGGAAAGTGCCCTTGCAAGACAGTGCTTTTCTGCACAAGCCCCGTTGATTCAATGGCAAATCCTGAAATTTGGTGATGACAAGCGTGAATTATCGGTGCCGCCACTATCCAGACCCATCTGTATCGATGAACGTATCGTGGATTTTATTTTGGGAAGTCCTTTTTTAGATCCTGTCACCTCAGAAAGCCTTGAGGTTATAGAACCTCAAGGAGAGATAGACACTCTTTATTTAAGGGAAGACCTGAAGCAGAAATTAAAGCATTTAACAAGACGCCTTCATGAAGACAAGGAATTCAGAAGCAATGCAGTCGTCTTTTTCCATGGCCCCCATGGTGTTGGGAAGACAACGGCAGCGATTGCAATCTCGGGTGCCCTGAATATTCCTCTTCTAAAGATAAATATAAAAAATCTCCTGAAAAACGAAGAGACATTCTTTGAGACAGTTAAACGAATCGTTAGAGAGGCCCTGCTACTTCAATGCTCTCTTTTAGTGAAAGGTTTTGACCTTCTTATTTCAGACGAAGTGAAGATTAGTCACTTCAGAGAATATATACTTAAAGAGGTCAGTACGTTTTCCTATCTTACCTTCTTAACGGGAAAGCTGAACTGGGAGTCTACAATAGAATTAGACAACGCACGATTTATTAAAATTCACTTTCCCGTGCCTGATTTCCTGCTCAGAAAGCAGATATGGGAAAAAGCCCTGAACGGCAAGCATAATTTTGCAATCAGCCTTACCCCTGATGATCTTGCCGATAAGTTTAAGTTTACCGAAGGACAGATCAGGGCTGCTGTTGCAACTGCAAGAGACAGGACTTTTTTCCATCCTGATGATATAGTTACGGATGAAGATATTCTAACAGGTTGTAGACGGCAGAACAATCAAAGGCTAACAGAACTATCCTTAAAAGTATCCCAAAAATGTTCCTGGCAGGATATTGTCTTGCCGGTGGATCAATTGGCACAACTCAAGGAGATATGTGGTCATCTTAAGTATCGGCATATAGTCTATGGAGAGTGGGGATTCGATAAAAAAATTTCATCAGGTAAGGGGTTGAATGTTCTGTTTTCCGGCCACTCCGGTACCGGGAAAACCATGGCTGCAGGAATACTGGCGAATGAATTGAAGCTGGAGCTTTATAAGATCGATCTTTCACAGGTGGTCAGTAAATATATCGGAGAGACAGAAAAGAACCTCAGCAGGATATTTAAAGAGGCAGAGACCAGTAACGCTATCCTATTTTTCGACGAGGCCGATGCCCTTTTCGGGAAACGATCCGAGGTAAAAGATGCCCATGACCGTTATGCAAATATCGAGACAGGATATCTCCTTCAAAAAATGGAGGAGCACGAAGGAGTGACAATCCTGGCTACAAACCTGCGTCAGAATATGGATGAAGCCTTTGTTCGCAGGATGCAGTTTATTGTCGACTTTCCTTTTCCGGATAAACTCCATCGCTGCAGGATTTGGAAGGTCCACTTTCCAAAAGAAGCGCCATGCGGTGATGATATCGATTTCGAATTCCTCGGCAGACAGTTCAGACTGTCGGGTGGCAATATCAGGAATATCGTTATCAACTCCTCTTTCCTTGCTGCAGCAAACAGTGAGAGAATCGGCATGAAGCATTTGATTCATGCAACCATGCGGGAATTTCAGAAGATGGGCAAGCTCTGTATAAAAGGGGATTTTGGAAAGTACTATGAACTGCTTGAATTGGAAGCAAAAATATGAGTGATTTCACCGTCATTGGAGATATTGGCGAGACATTGAAAAAATTATTGGAAGATGACCCTTGGACCGGTATCAGTCCAACGCCTGAGATTACCTTTAAATCACCTAAGGAGATCAAAGATGATGGCGGAAGCACCAACAAGGTATCCATCTTCCTGTACCAGATTCTTGAAAATCCCTACCTCAAGAATGAAGAACCTCAGCGGATTGACGATACACATCTTCAGTCGCCTCCACAATTCCTGGACCTCTTATATCTCGTCACCCCTTACAGCGATGACAAAACACAGGAGAAAATTATTATGGGCAAGGTCATGCAGATATTCTTTGACAATGCAGTCTTGACCGGCACCGTTCTGCAGGGAGCACTCTCAGGAACAGATGAAGAAATAAAGCTCTTCTTTAATCCTGTATCACTTGATGACCTGACCAAGATATGGAGTGCCTTTCAGGAGGTTGCCTATAGATTATCCATAAGTTATATGGTTACTCCGATAAGGATAGACTCAACACGTCAGATGGGTATGCAGAGGGTGGTATCAAAAGAGATGAATCACTCGTACATGGTGCCAAAGAGAGAAGGGATATAAGATGGCTTTTATTACACCATATTTTACTGACAAATTTACCGCCTATCCTGGTGATACCATTATAACCAACCTTTCTTTTGCGGTCTGGCTGACTGATGCTTACACAAAAAATGAACCCTTTGGTCACATCAAGGTGAGGGTAAGGGAGGGAGATATGGAGGCTGCCAAAAACCTGAGTGGATATTATTGTTTTACTGATCTGGCTACAGGGAATTACACCGTTAGTATTGAGTCAGACCTGTATTTTCCTGAAGATACAGCCGTTGATACAGCTGCCCTTGACTCCAGGAATCCTGTTGTTGCAATCGAACTTAAACCCAAATCTTCTTATCCTTTTCCTGGTCATGCAACCCTTGTCAGGGGACTGGTCTCAAATGCAGAACCGGTGGTTGGTGCTGATGTAGAGGTGACAGGCAAGAGCATAAAATCCATAACAGATGAGCGGGGAGAATTCGTTCTTTATTTTAAGGGGATTAAGACGGAGGCTATCATCATCAAGATAAAGAAAGGTGTGGATATCAAAACCGTAACCGCAACCATAGAGGAGGGGAAGACGATATCCCTGGGAACTATTCACTTTCCATGATAGGCGGTTATCATAAGTATTAACCAATTTTAAAAGGAAGGAGGTTGAAAAATGAGTAGTACAATTAATTTAACATTGAAACTCAATGTTGTTGGCGGTCCAAGCATATTAGTGACCAGGGGGATCACTGTTGAGGCATATGATAAAATTGATGTAACGGTTGGCGCTAGTGATTCTGACAAGGTTGTTGAAATTCAACCAGGAGCATCCAGTCAGGTTCAGATGCTCCTGATCAAGTCAAGCGAATATGGGACAGATTTGACATATAAGGTACAAGATGCCGGTGCAACACCAATCGTTCTTGATCAAGATCAACTGTTTTTAGGTCAAGGAGCTGTAGGACTGCTTGGCGCCCAGATCGACAGGCTTTTATTTACCAACAATCTTGGTAATGATGTAACCATTGAAATCCTTGTAGGCAGGGATGCCACTCCCTGAATCCTAATCTTAGTAAAGGAGGAATAAAAAATGCCGGAATATTTATCGCCAGGTGTATATGTGGAAGAAATTGAAATCGGTTCAAAGCCGATCGAGGGAGTAGGCACGAGTACTGTAGGCTTTCTGGGAGAGACAGAGAGGGGGCCTACTGAACCAAGACTTATAACGAGCTGGCTTCAGTTCGTGAGGGTTTATGGGGAGCACTTTGCCCAGCAGCATGTAAGTCCCTACCTCCCTTACGCTGTAGAAGGGTTCTTTGCTAACAGTGGAGCCAGATGCTATGTGGCAAGGGTAGTGGCTATTGATGCCGGAACAGCAAGTACAAAACTAACAAAGGATGGCAGTAACTGTCTGACTGTCAAAGCCGTGGGTGAAGGATCCTGGGGAGAAAGAATCGGCATAAAGGTTGGGGAAGGCACCTTCAGCACGACCCCGGATCCACTCTTCAAGCTTACTGTCTACTACTGGAAAACCGGTACCGTGGATACATCTGCTCCAGACAAGACCGCTGATATAATAGAGGTCTTTGACGACCTTTCTGTTGAGAGCACATCTGACAACTATTACGAAAATAAGGTAAACGGGATATCAAACCTGATTATCCTCTCGCAGGAGGCTGGCGATGCAGGCGAAACTTCCAACGGGCCATCTGACGTAACAGCCTTAAGTGGTGGTGGAGATGGAACATTACCGATTGATGATGGCGATTATAAGAGAATTAATACTGACATCCCCGGCCAGAGACGGGGCCTTACTGCATTTAACGAGATTGATGAGATTACCATTCTCTATGCTCCGAATCCAGATGATAACTTGACTACAGCCTTAATCACTCATTGCGAGGTACTCAAAGACAGGTTTGCAATTATAGATGCTGACAAAGGAATGAGCAATAAAAACGATATTAAACCCAGGGATAATAATGAAACCAAATACGCTGCCTATTACTACCCCTGGATAAAGGTCTATGACCCGTTAACCAAGCTCAACAAGTTAGTACCTCCCGGCGGTCATGTGGCTGGAATCTATGCAAGAAGTGATATGGAACGGGGAGTTCACAAGGCTCCGGCTAATGAGGTCGTAAAAGGGGCTACGGCTCTTGAGTTTCAGATCACCAAAGGCGAACAGGACATACTCAACCCCAGGGGAGTGAACTGCATCAGGGCATTCCCGGGCAGGGGGATAAGGGTCTGGGGTGCAAGGACTCTCTCCAGCAATACTTTATGGAAATATATCAATGTGCGAAGACTTTTCATTTTTCTCGAAGAATCCATTGAAGAAGGCACACAGTGGGTCGTTTTTGAACCCAACAATGAAAAACTCTGGGGGAGGGTCAGGGCAACTGTCACAGAATTTCTTGCCAGGGTATGGAGAGATGGTGCCCTTATGGGGACAAAAGCAGAGGAGGCATTTTTTGTCAAATGCGACAGGACAACCATGACCCAGGATGACATTGACAATGGAAGGCTCATATGCCTTATCGGTGTTGCACCGGTGAAGCCGGCAGAATTCGTGATATTCCGTATAGCCCAGTGGGCTGGTGGGTCATCTGTTACAGAGTAACCGTATTGATGAAAAATGGCAAAACATAAAGCCAGTAACAATTTAGAAAGAGGAGGAACTAAAAATGCCAAGACCAGATCCTTACAGGCAGTTTAGATTTCGTGTTGAGATTGACGGAATCACCCAGGCCGGGTTCAACGAATGTAGTTTTGCAGATACAACCACAGATCCGGTGGAGTACAGAGAAGGGGATGAGCCCCCGGTTTCCCGTAAACTATCAGGATTAACCAAATACGGCAACATCACCCTTAAATGGGGTATTACCGACTCTATGGACCTCTATAATTGGAGACAGCAGGTTATAGATACCGGTGCGGAAGGTGCAAGGAAGAATATCTCTATTATCCTGATAGATGAGGCTGGGGCTGATAAAGCCAGGTGGAACATTGGAAGGGCATGGCCTACCAAGTATGACCCTACGGATTTCAGTGCCAAGGGCAATGAGGTCGCCATTGAGACAATGGAAATTGTTCATGAGGGCTTTAAACGTGTTTCATAAATGAAGGGAGGTAGCTATGGCATTTCAAACAGAATTTGAATTTACCTTACCCAAAGGGTTTGTGACTGAAGAGGGAAATCTCCATAAGAAAGGCACCATGCGCCTTGCCACCGCTGCTGATGAGATTGTACCCATGAAGGATCCGAGGGTACAATCGAATCCTGCATATCTGACAGTGATATTGCTTTCAAGGGTTATTACAGGGCTTGGGAGTCTGGAGAGTATTAATCCAAAGGTGATCGAGAACCTCTTTGCCTCTGATCTGTCTTACCTGCAGGAGTTCTATAGAAGAATAAACGAAAACGGTACAAACAGGATAAAGACTTCTTGTCCAAAATGCGAACACCGGTTTGAGCTGGAGGTGGAGCCGCCGGGGGAATAACAGGCTACCCCCTTGACAGAGTGTATGAGGAGGTAGCCTTCATTGCATATCATTTTCATTGGTCCTTTGAAGAGATTATGAACATGGAACATAGAGAAAGGCAGAGATGGGTTGATGAGATTTCGAGGATTAACAGGCAATTGAGCGGAGAAAAAGAAAAAAGCATCCTTGAGGCACAGTAAGGTTAGTTAATATTCGTGTGAATTCGTGACTGAATAGTTGAAAAGGGGAAACTGATGTCAACAGGAAAGAAGCCGGATCCCTATACATCCTTCAGATTCCGGATAGAGATCGGAGGGATTACGGTTGCCCAGGTGTCCGAGGTAACGGGTCTTCAGTTGGAAACCGAGACAGAGCCATATGAAGAGGGTGGTGTCAATGATTTTGTTTACCAATTACCTAAAAGAACGAAATATCAACATATAACCCTCAAACGGGGTATTACTGATTTAGACGAGATGTGGAAATGGCATCAGGACGTGATTAGCGGGAAGTTTAAGCGAAAGAACGGCTCTATTATCTTGATGGATGTTGCCGGCGAAGACAAGTGGCGATGGAATTTCTCGGATGCCTATCCCGTGAAGTGGACGGGGCCGGAACTCAGGGCTGACAACAATACGGTAGCTTTCGAGACCATTGAGCTTGCGCATCACGGGATCAAGAAGGGCTAAAAAAGCAATCAGGTAGACATTAGCGGAGAAAGAATGGATAAACTCAAAACAATTACACTGTCTGATACATGCTTTCACCAAAGGGTGTTGCAAAAGTACCGGAATGTTAAAAGGAATCCATTCCGGTTACCCTTGATGATTTTTTACAAAAACAGGGGGTATGTTTTATCTCAAAGGATTAATACGGAGATACTGCTCCGGTTTTATCATCATGACCAGCGATCTTCCTCTGTAATTATAAAAGAAGTTCAGGATATGAGACGACTGATTTCATGGTTCGGGGATCAAAAAACCCGTCCACAATCTATGCTGAAGCCGGTTTTTTTAAAAAGCATCCGGAGTATGAATAAGATATTACCGGGAATTCAACAGGAAACAGCATCGAGACTCTTCCCAATCGCACACAATCCTGTAAACACGATATCTGAGGTTTCCTTTATACAATCTGTACTTTCCCGAACTGGAAAGATGCTCCCTTCTCTAACAAAGGCAGTATCTCAATCATCTTCGAAAACACGCGCTGCTTTTTATCCACAGGCAGCCTATAATCTTTCCTTGCCCGATGGAGCAACCAATCGCCAACGCTTAAGTCCAGGCAATTTTGTGCAAATTCTAAAACCTCAAATATACACAATCCTGTCACAGGAGAATTCATTGCTTAATAACAAGTCACTGTTCAACATAAATAAAGTTTCATATATCAAGACTTTTCAAGATTGGACAATTAGTAATAAACCTTTCATAAAACACTATCAGTATAACTCCGGCTCGGATTTTGCCGTTCCTGTCACTTCCCGAAGAAGACCTCTCTTTAATTCAAGCGATGAAACCCTTTATCCCCTTGGAAAGAAAGCTCTCCCGGGATTTTCTAATGAGATATTCTTCCGTAATCAGCAAAAGATAGAGCAGGAGTTTGAAGAGATTAAGAAAATCATGGTTGAGACAAAAGAATGGGTAGCAGGAAGACCTGTAGCTACCCATTCTATCGATACGGATAAAAAAAAGCACCTTGATATAAACCATATCTCTGATCAGGTCTATCAAAATATAGAGCGAAGGATCAGGATAGAAAGAGATCGGAGGGGGGTGTAATTTGGAAAAGGCTTATTTGACCAGAAAAGACAACCCCTCAGTAAAAGTTTCTTTTTTGTTCAATCCTAAAGAATTTACTGTCGAAAAAAGCAACCAGTTTGCTGAGGTGCAAATACCAGGCCTTCCCTCATCAATATTTCAATTTGTAAGAGGGAATGCAAGATCTGTGACTATGGACCTCTTTTTTGATTCTTATGAGGAAGGGGATGATGTGAGGAAGTATACTGACCAGATAACAGGTTGGGATGCCGGGAGCATGTTCAGCAAGCTTCCCAAAGAAAAAAAAGGCTTGATGGATATCGACTCCGATCTGCATGCCCCGCCTATCTGTATTTTCATTTGGGGGACATTTATCTTCCAATGCATCATTGAAAGGGTTACCAAGAGGTTTACGATGTTCCTCCCGGAAGGGGTCCCGGTCAGAGCAACGCTGAGTGTCACCCTTAAGGAGTATAGAGAAGTAGAAGTACAGGTTAAAGAGGTCGCTCTTCAATCGGCTGATCTCAGCAAGAGATGGGTTGTAAAGCAAGGAGACAGCCTTTGGTCAATAGCAGCCAGGGAATATGGGAATCCAAACGACTGGAGACTGATTGCTGAAGCAAACAAGATAGACAATCCCCGTATATTGAACCCGGGGCAGGAGCTTGTAATTCCACTAAAGGAGTAAATGACTGTGGCTTTAGAGAAATTATCGTCAGAAACTTTAAACTTCTATGCCCCACGGTTTGAAATAGAGATAAAGGGGCAAAAGTTGGCTGCGGATATATCCAAGGCTATTCTTGATGTGAAAATAGAAGAGAAGGTAGATCAGATTGCAGGATTTACAATAACGCTAAACGACGAGTTTGATATGGAGGCTCAGGTGTTTAAATGGCTTGACCATCCCCTCTTCAGCGAGGGTAACGAGGTTACCGTAAAGATGGGGTATTCGAACAACTTGTTTACCATGATGATTGGCAGAATTACGGGTATAGAGCCAGGTTTTTTCTCAGGCGAGACCCCTACTATTACTTTGACCGGAGAGGACCTTTCTAATGAATATATCAACAGGGGCGGTCCAGAGAGAACATTTGTTGACATGAAATACAGCGACATAGTTAAAACAGTCGCTTCCGAAGCCGGCTTACTCGCTGTTGTAGATACAACAGGAAAGTATGAACAGGTTATTCGCAAAGACAATGATGAAAGTTACCTTGCGTTTATTAAAAGACTTAACAATAGGGTGGGATATCAATTTAAAGTAGACGGCAGAACACTTTACTTTATCAAGCCGGAGGATGATAAGAAGGAAATCTTAACGCTTGAATTAGGAAAGGACATTATAAGTTTTCGTCCCACTATGAATACCTCACGCCTGGTTACAGAGGTAGAGGTAAGAGGAAATAATCCTGACGACCCTGATGCCCCCATTGTTGGAAGGGCAACAGCAGGAAGTGAAAGGACACAGGAACCTGGGAGGAGAACAGGCAGTCAGGTAGCAGAGAAACTCTATGGAAGTGCGAGAAGGGTTATTTCCAATGTGGTTGTTACCTCGGTAGAGCAGGCAAACGAGATGGCCCAATCAGAGCTGAATAAAGCCAGCGATGGTCTGATCGAAGGGGATGGAGAGTGCATTGGGTTAACACAGCTACGAAAAGGAGTAAATATTAAGCTTGAAAAGCTGGGAACTCGTTTCAGCGGAAAATATTATATAAAAGGGACAACTCACACTATAAATAATAATGGTTATAGAACTCGATTCTCAGTCAAGAGGAATGCAGTATGAGTATTATAGACGCGTTAGAGATTGAAGACCGGAGCATCAAAAAGACCGTTGGTGTTGCTGCCGGCATTGTTACCAACAACCAGGACCCGGATGGATTGGGAAGGGTCAAGATAAAGTTTCCATGGCTCTCGGATGACAACGAAAGCGACTGGGTGCGCATTGCTACATTCATGGCAGGTTCAGAGAGGGGAAGCTTCTTTCTGCCTGAGGTTGGAGATGAGGTGCTGGTTGCCTTTGAACATGGGGATATCAACCATCCTTATGTAATCGGAGCACTCTGGAACGGGGTGGCTACACCTCCTGCAACCAACAGTGACGGGCAAAACAACATCCGGAAGATAAGGTCTCGGAGCGGCCATGAGATCATCTTTAACGATGACGATACTGGCAAACAGGAAAAGATCGAAATCCATACCAATGCAGGCCATAAAATTGTCCTGGATGATACTGCAGGACAGGAAAAGATTGAAATCATTGACAAGACAGGGAGCAATAAGATGACGATTGATTCTGTACGGAACTCTGTAAATATCGAAAGCGCCATGCAGCTTAAGATCAAGGCAAATATTGTAGAGATAGAGGGTACGACTTCATTGACCCTTAAATCCAATGCTGTTTTAAGCATTCAGGGTTTGCCTGTAAAAATTAATTAGGGGGTTGGATGGGTCAGCCGGCAGCCAGAGCAGGAGATATGACCAGTCATGGAACTCCCTTGAGCCCGGGACCGGGGAGCGTTAATGTACTTATCGGGGGAATGCCTGCATGGAGGACGACAGCGGATTTCCATGCATGCCCACTGGTCTCCCCGGGGCCTGTGCCACACGTAGGAGGGATCGTTGCGATGGGCAGTGTCACAGTTCTTATTAACAATCTCCCTGCTGCACGTCAGGGTGATATGATTGTTGAAAGCGGTCCACCCAATTCCATTGTTATGGGCTGCCCGACGGTATTAATAGGTTGAGGATTAGGAGGTTATAAATGGCTATGGATTTTCTGGGTGTAGGGTGGAAATACCCTGTAAACGCAGACTATAACGGAAAAATTGCCATATCCCAACATGAGGAGGATATAAAAGAGGCTATCTGGATAATCCTGGGAACAGCTAAAGGAGAGCGTGTCATGAGGCCTGATTTCGGATGTGGAATCCACGATTTAGTCTTTGCCCCTGTTAACACTGCCACTGTCACACTGGTGGAGGATAGTGTTCGTGAGGCCCTTACTTTCTGGGAACCCAGGATTGAGTTAATCAAGGTAGAGGCATCCACGGAATATGCTGATGAAGGGAAACTGCCTGTCAGCATTGATTTCCGGGTGCGCACTACCAACAACCGGTTTAACCTCGTATATCCATTTTACTTAAAAGAGGGAAGTTAGATTGATGAAAAACAGACCACCTAAAATAGATACACGTGAGTTCAGTGAGCTGCTAAAGATGCTCAAGGGATTAGTCCCTCATTATACCCCGGAATGGACAGGTTCTGATAAAAGGGATTCAGGGGGAGCACTCCTTAAGATTTTTTCTCATATGACCGACACTGTGGTCAACCGTCTCAACCAGGTGCCACACAAGAATTTTGTAGCATTCCTGGATATGCTGGGAATAAAACTCCTGCCTGCCCAGCCTGCAAGAGTGCCGCTTACTTTTAAGCTTGCAAAAGGCACAGAAAAGGACATCCTGATTCCTGCAAGGACACAGGCTGCCACGGACAAGACGGAAGAACACGAAGAGCTTCCCTTTGAGACAGAAAAAAACCTCCTTGCTACAATAAGCAACATTAAAGAGGTCATCAGCGTAGACCCAAAAAAAGATGCCATCTATTTACCCCCTCCAGGTTTCCTGAACGGAGAGTCAAAGAGCAAAGATCAGGTTACTTATAAAATGGCTTCATCTCCCTCAGCCGGTACTAAGGACTTTCAACTCGGCCATGTCACAGGTCTGGAAGAAGGAGATTTCCTCAAGATCAGGAAAGGAAACGGGACAGAAAATATCACCACATCCTGTAATTCATTCTGCAACATCGGTAACAAGCCATCTGATGGGACGAGTTCTGAATATGTCATCATCTCCGGCATTTCGGGCAATATCGTTAGCATTGCTCAGGGACTATCACTCCCCTACCCTGCCGGCACCACTGTTGAGAAGGTCACAAGGTTTAAGCTCTTTGAAGGCAAGAACTTTCAGGAGCACAGCCTGTACCTGGGACATACTGATCTCTTTAACATGGAAAGTACAGGAAAGGTTACCATTGAGGTCGCTTTAGCTTCCGGGGTAGAGGTTGGCAGCTCCGGTCTTGACCTTGTTTGGGAGTACTGGGGAGAAGATAAAGAGAATGAAAAGGATGACTGGCTTGAGTTTCAGGTTCAGAACGACGGAACCAACGGCTTCAAGCAAAGTGGGAAGGTTACCATTTTAAAAACAAAGGAAGGAAAGATAAAGGAAGAGAAGTTAAGTGAGATTTTTAAAAACACCTCTAAGGTAGAGATAAAGGACGAGACGATCAAGGAGATAAAGACCCGCTGGTTAAGATGCAGGCTGAAAGATGCATTAACTACTAATTCATCCATTAAACTCCCTACTATAGATACTATCTTTATAAAACCTATGCCCGGCAAACCTATCCCGCCTGATGCAGGTTTTTTCAATGACGTGCCTTTAGACTGGACCTTGATACCTGCCGAAACTACAGTTGTTAAATGTAAGAACACTTCCACACTTAAGAGACTACCTGATGCAACTTATTATGAATCTGTATGTGTAGCTTCTGTAGAAGGATTTGGCGTCGGAGATTTGGTTGCACTTATTAGTATAGCTGAAGATGGCATAGAGGAGGAAGCCATTATAAAGGCGATCTATCCTGAATACAAAATAATAACCTTTGAAGAGAATCTATCTCATAACTTTCAGCCAGATGACAAACTGATTAAACAACTAACAGTCTCTCCCTTTGGAAAACAGCCCAGGCTCTATGATGCCTTCTATATCGGGAGCCAGGAGGCATTCTCCAAGAAAGATGCAAAGATTACGCTGGCCCTCTCTCTAATCCACCTGGACACCTCCGATCTCACTCCTGATCCAAAACTCTCCTGGGAATACTGGAACGGAACAGGATGGCAGGCTCTTACTATAGTGAATGACACAACAGATAGATTCCTACAGTCCGGCGACAAGGAAGTCATTGAATTTTACTGCCCTGAGGATATAGAAGAGACCGAGGTAAGTGGCCAGAAAAACTACTGGATTCGCGTCAGGATTGTGGGTGGGGACTATGGAAGGGAGGAGTATACCCTTGAGGAATCTATAAACAGAGCAACTGATAAAAGAGAAGTTACAACCAAGGCAGAACGTAAATACAAACTGCCTGTTATCCGAAATCTGACCATCAGTTACTCATTTGAAAAAAAGGAAGAACTTCAGTACTGCCTGACCTATAACAACCTGGCTCACCGGGACAAAACCTCAGAATCCAGGACGCAAGGACTCTCCTTTCAGCCTTTTGTACCTCTGGATGATACGCGCTTGAATCTCTATCTTGGATTTGACAGTCCATTAAAGAGCGGTCCAATCAGAATATTCTTTGATGCTAAGGAACTTCCTTTCAATGCGGATAAGAAACCAAAATTGGAATGGACTTACAGTTCTGTGGATAAAAATATTTGGGGAGAATTGAACTATCTTGATGCCACTGAAGGCCTGATCAAGGCTGATATCCTGGAGCTCATAGGTCCCTCGGATTTCTCTGCCCATTCCAGGCTCGGCGACTATCTCTACTGGGTAAAAGGGAGTCTTGTAGAAGGTGAATATGAAGACTCCCCTCTCCTGGACGGCATCTATCCTAATACTACATGGGCTTTCCAGGCAGAGACCATCAAAAATGAGATTCTTGGGTCAAGTGATGGAGAGCCGGATCAGACCTTCTCCTTCCTTAAATTTCCTGTTATAAAGGGTCAGGAGATAAGAGTACGTGAAATCCTTTCTGAAGAGGAAAAGCAGGCACTGATAGAATTGCCGGGAGAGGATGCAATACATGAGGTAAAGGATGAGACCGGGAAAGTAACCGAAATATGGGTTTTATGGAAAGAGGCGCCTGACTTTTTTGATTCAACAGAGCATAGCCGGCATTACACCCTTGACCGTGCTACAGGCGAAATCCAGTTTGGTGATGGAATAAACGGTATGATACCTCCGGTAGGGGATGACAATATCAAGGCGTTTTTATATCAGGCGGGCGGCGGTGCAGAGGGAAATGTCAAGGCAGGAGAGATTAAAACACTCAAGTCAGCAGTTGCCGGTGTTGACAAGGCATCAAACACGGTAGCTGCAGATGGAGGTGCAGATACGGCAACGCTTGATGAGATGTTGGAAATAGGGCCTGCTATGATAAGCCACAGGAACCGTGCAGTAACTGCAGAGGACTTCGAATGGCTGGCAAAGGAGGCATCGAGAAAAGTGGTGAAGGTCAGATGTCTTCCAAATATCAACAACGGAATGAAGACAGAGGTCGGTTGGGTCACTGTGATCATTGTCCCTGATTTGCTGGAAGATAAGCCATTTCCAAGCCTGGAATTGCGGCGAAAGGTACGTCGGTATCTTGAAGCCCACTCTGCCAATACCCTCACATCTGCAGATCATATTTATCTGGATGGTCCTTCCTATATAGAGATCGGCGTTTCAGTGGATATCTTTGTCTCGTCTATTGATGTAGCCTATGAAGTGGAACGTGAGGTCAGGGCAAAGCTTAATGCCTTCTTTCATCCTTTAACCGGTGGCCCGGAGAGAAAGGGCTGGGACTTTGGCCGCAATGTCTCTGCTTCAGACATTTATGCCCTACTGGAAGATATAGAAGGTGTTGACCATGTAGAAAACCTAAGGCTTACATCTGACGGAACGATAAATGAAGATGTTGTGGAAATAAAAGATGATTTTCTTGTGGCCAATGGGACTCACGAGATTAACCTGCAACTTGCAAACGGAGGCTGAAAAGAATGGGTCTTCCTATTCCCAAACTGGATAACAAAACCTATGATGAGATAGTTCAGGAGGCGCGTTCACTTATAGCCAGGTATGCCCCCGGATGGACAGACCATAACATCCATGACCCCGGAATTACATTTATTGAACTTTTTGCCTGGATAGCAGAGATGCAGATATATCAGCTAAATCAGGTGACCGAGGCCAATTACCGGAAATTTCTCAAACTGGTCGGAATCAATCCACTCTCTGCTCAACCCGCCAGAGTGGATATTACATTCCGGAAGGTAACAGTAGAAAAGCTTATTGAGGCAGGGACACAGCTCATAACTAAAGTGGGCACGAAAAAGATAGTTTTTGAGACAGAGGAAGACTATACCTTAATCCCTACAAGCCTCAAATCAATAATCACTAAATATAATTCACAGACAATGGATAATACCAGGGCTAATGAAAAAGATGATATTCATTTTGCTGCCTTTGGTGAAAAAGCCCCTGAGGGAGCAAAGCTTTTATTAGGATTCAATGATGAGCTTCCTTTGAAAAAAGAGTTTCAAATTACATTTGCCCTGTTCGAAAAAGACCTCCCCCCTGCAGGAAGGCATGGCGATGAACGCGAGCAGATCTCTCCTTCTGTTGAAGTAGTATGGGAGTATCTGAGTGAAGGAACATGGAAGGCCCTCACTGTAAGAAAAGACAGCACATTGGCCTTGATGAGAAGCGGGAGGGTTGTTTTTTCCAGACCGTCTTCTATGGACAAGAAAGATCAACTCTACTGGATACGCTGCCGTCTGAAGAAAGGTCACTACGAGATTAACCCTCAAATCAACAGAATACTCCTGAATACCGTTTCAGTTGTTCAGGTTAAAACCATACAAAATGAGAATCCCGGAACCGGATGTGGGATTCCCGGACAGGTGGTGCAGCTTAAAAAACATCCTGTTATCAGAAAAAGCCTGGCAATTCAGGTTCAGAAAGAGGATAGTGAATGGGAGGGGTGGAAGGAGGTTGATGACTTTGAATCTTCAGGCCCCGATGACCACCACTATCTGTTTGATCCAGAGAAAGGCGAGATCACCTTTGGCAATGGTCTGAACGGCCGAATCATTTCCGGAAGACAAAATATTAGGGCCTCTTATAAAACAACCCTCGCCTCAGAAGGGAACATCCCCCGGAGACAAAGGTTTTTGATTGATGGAATCACGGGGGAAAACCGGAGTGAAGGCAGCGGAGGTATGGCCGCTGAATCCATAGACGATGCAAAGGAAAGGGCAAGAAAGGATTTCAGAACCCGTTACCGGGCTATCACTTCAAATGATTATGAAAGAATAGCGCTTTTTACCCCCGGGCTTAGGGTTGCGAGGGCAAAGGCCATACCCAATTATAATCCTGATTTCCCCTGTATAACCAATTTTGCAGGGGCAGTTACAGTTGTTGTCGTACCCTATGCCAGGGAAGGAACTGTTACACCTGTTCCCGGCGATGGTTTTATTAACAGCATTTTTGAACATCTTGACAAGCATCGGTTAATCACAACTGATTTATACGTTATCGGTCCCGCGTATGTTAAGGTTTCCGTAAAGTGCAATGTTAGTGTAAAGAAAAGAAGCAGTCAGGCTGCAGTATCAAAGCGTGTTCAGAAGGCACTTGAAGCATTTTTGGACACTTTAAAGGGTGGGAACGATGGAAGGGGGTGGCCATTTGGACGCTCGGTCTATCCATCGGAGATATTTCGGATTATAGATAAAGTTGAGGGGGTTGATTATGCAACCGATGTCTCTATCAGTGCTGAAGGACAATATAACAAAGCGGGAGAGGTAATCAGAATTCCTCCGGTTGCATTGGTTTATTCCGGTAAACATGAAGTGGAAATTATATAAGAATGATCTGTTTATAAACTATACTACAGTGTCACCCTGAACTTGCTTCAGGGTCTCAAAAACATTGATATTCAGATGCTGAAGCAAGTTCAGCATGACAAAAAACAACTTTATAAACTAAAGACTGAATAGAGGACCATAATGACAGAACAGGAATTCAAGACTCAGATATTTAAAACCCCGGAACAATGGGAGAGTGGCCTTCTGTATCGTCTTGAGATGCTGAACGAAGGAGGTATAACCCTTTATTCCATGCCTGCCTTTACTCAGTGGATTCAAGAGGCAAACGGCATAGAGAATCCTGGCGGTCTCACGGTAGATAAATGCGGACAGGTCTACTTCATAGATTTGGAGACCTGTTGGTTGCATAAATATGATCCTGGAACTCAAAGGTTAGAACATATCCAGTGTATTGGCGGTTGTGGTTCTGATAATGCTGAGCTCCGAAACCCCAAGAGGATCATTATTGATAAATCCACGCTGTGGGTTCTCGATGCAGGCAATCACCGGGTCCAGGCATTTTCAAGGGAGAATTTTCAGATCAAATATAGTATAGACGATCCTGGAGATCCCATTGATATAGCTTTAGATGAGCAGGGGCATCTCTATATCCTTGATAGAGCATCAAAACAGATATTCAAATTTGATTCGCATGGACATTTCAGCAAGAGTTTTGGTCAACCATATTTGAAAGAGTCTGTGGGATTGGCTGTAGGTAAAGGAAATAACCTCTATGTCATTGACATTAATGAGACATATAACGGTTTTCTTATATTCACGGAGCAGGGAGAATACTCAGGACTTATCGGAAATTTCCCCAAGGGTTTTGAGCCTTCTACTATTGCCATTGATAGAAAAAGAAACGTGTTTGCCGGTGATGCAAAGGCGGGAGCCGTTCTTCAATTTGATTCCGATGGAAGCTATACAGGAACAATTGCAACTTCCGGCAATATGGGATCGATTAATGGGCTTGCTATTGATTCAAAGGGAAACCTCTATGTAAGCAGTAACAAAGGGATTGCCATCCTGAGCGCTGAGGAGACATTTACAAAAGAGCAGGGAGTTTATTACTCAATGACGCTGGATAGCGGCATACAGGACTGCCGGTGGCATAGACTTGCCCTAAAGATGGATTTGCCGCCAAAGACTGTTCTGGAGGTCTATTTCTACTCCTCAGATGAATCTGATTTAAAAAACGAGATAGATAAGGTCCTATCTGATAAAGGTAAATCAACTCAGGAGAAGTCAGAAGATATTGATAAAACAATTCCGTGGATAGGCCCTGAAATAAATCCACAGGACATGCTTCTCCGGGGCAAGACCGGGCGTTACCTCTGGCTGAAGCTTGTCCTGTCAACTTTTGATAAGAAGGTCAGCCCTTCCGTTACACAGACGAAAGTTTTTTACCCCCGCATTTCCTATCTCCGTTATCTGCCGGCTATTTATCAGGAAGACCCGGTCAGCCGAGAATTTCTCGAAAGATTTCTGTCTGTTTTTGAGACTCTGTTTTATGATCTTGAGACCGAAATCTGCCAGGTCTTTAGATATTTTAACCCTGATACCGTACCGCAAGGTTTTATCCCATGGCTTGCCTCATGGATGAATGTGGCGCTTGAAGAGGATTGGCCTGAGGATAAGAAACGACGGTTCATTAGAGAGGCAGCAACACTTTATAAGATCAAGGGCACACCGGATGGCATAAGAAGATTAGCCGGAATATATACTGGAAAAATACCGCGAATTCTGGAGCACTCAAAAATGGGAAAGCCCATGGTACTGGGTGGACGGTTCAGATTGGGTATAAATAGTATGCTCATCCAGACCCCTCTTCGAGGATTCAGGCTGGGTGATGATTCCATCCTCGGAAGGGTTGCGCTTCGTGATAAAGTGCAATCACCTGAAGACCCCTTTTTGCCCATGGCTTACCGTTTTACCGTTATCGTTGACCTTAGCCAGGAAGAATTCAGACGTTACGAGAAAGGACTGCGTCAGATTTTAAATGACGAAAAACCAGCCCATACAGTATATACCCTCCGGGTTATCAGGGAAATGAGGGTAGGTATGGGTGCCTACGTAGGGATAAACACAAGGGTAGGCGATTGTCGACCCATTCAAATCGGTGTAGACTCCATACTGGGAACCGAACTGATTGTTTTTGACAGTGGTGAAACCTGCGGGAAGGTGGAACGACATGCCAAGGCGGAAGTTGATACCCATTTAACTTAATAGAACTTGTTAGGAGGATAAAACATGTGCGATGAAAAAGAAAAACAATGTGACATTTGTAAAGTTCCGCACTTTGAAAGGAACAATTACTTCTATGGGAAATTAATGACCGTTCGCGATTTTTCTGCTGAACAACACTACTTTAATGAAAAGCGATGGCTCATCAACCGGATGGTTAATGGCTGGGGAGTTGTCTGCGGGCTGGATGTAAAGCCGATAGAGGGTGAAACAGATAAAGTGCTCGTCACGCCCGGACTTGCCATAGACTGTTGTGGAAGAGAAATACTGGTATGTGAGGAGCAGGGAGTTACACTTGTGCCTGTAGAATCTGCGTGCCACAAAGGAAAAGAGGAAAAAGAGCAAGTGGAAAAGAAACTTCTTATCTGTCTTGAGTATCACGAATGCAAGACAGAGCCGATACATCTTCCACCTGTAGCCTGTGATCAAAAGGAGAAGGGTGAATTTAACCGCATCAGGGATAGTTTCAAGATAAGTAGCATTCCACTTTCAGAACAAGAGTCACAACCAGAGCCGTTCTGCCCTCAAACCAAAGAAGATAAAGAGAAGTCATTACATCAGTACCTTTGCGATAGACTCCGTGAGGGTTGTCCGGAATGTCCAGATCCTCAATGTAACATCCTTGCTATCGTGACCGTGGATCAAGACGGTAACCTTATTGAAATAGACACCTGTTCAAAGAGAAAGTTGGTTTACAATAATCCCATGCTCTATGACCTGATTAACTGTTTCCATGGTGACCTGCCTCACATTATTGGCATCAACTGGAAAGATTTGCATGTCAGGGAAGACGTGTCATGGAATGATTTTACAAATATAGTAGAATCAGGGCTAACCGTGACCTTTGATAAGCCCATGGCCCCAGATACTATTAATAGACATACCTTTTTGTTTGCGGTCATCACAGTGGAAGAAGCTACTGGGTATCGTCGGTTGAAATACATCCCCTCAAGAGAGATTCTCAAAGAGGGAACTGTAATCGATGGTAAGAAGGCTACATTCGAAGCTACTTTCATCGTTGAAGATGGCTGGAAGAGAGATGAGATGGAGGGAGTTCATTCTGAGATCAGACATGGCGCAGATTTTGAAATTATCCTCAGAGGAAGTTCAATTGTAAGTATAAATGGAAAGGCGCTGGATGGGAATTTTATTGGGGGGAAATTACCCTCCGGTAATGGCACTCAAGGGGGTGATTTTGTGAGCTGGTTTTCTGTGGAGCCTAAAGGTCAAATTCCGAAACCACCGAAACCAAAACCTGAAGAGGCTGGAAAATAGGAATATCAATAAATAAAGCTTAAAGAAAAGGAGAAAGACATGAGCCAGGACAAGTCAAAAGACAAATATTGCGACTACAACAACTTCAAAAGAACCCGATATTTCCATGGGATGTTAATGACCGACAGGGACTTCAGGGAAGAGCAGATATATCACAATGAAAAGCGGAAGCTGCTTAACAGAATGTTACATGGATGGGGAGTAGTGTGTGGACTTGGAATTAAAATGTCGGCCCCGAAATCCTCAAAAATTATCATTACCCCCGGCATGGCTCTGGACTGCCATGGCAACGAAATTGTGGTCTGTGATGATTTTGAAGTAGACCTCAAGAAAGAAACCATCTGTCCCGAGAATCCTGAAAAAGAAAAAGACCCCTGTGCCGAGACAGAGAAGGATGGAAAGGAAAATAAGTATTATATAGCTATCAAATACACTGAGACCCCTACTGATCCGGTTCCAGTTTATAGTCCAGGGGGCGGGTGTGAAGAAAAGGTTTGCGATTATTCCCGGACTCGTGAGGGGTTTTGCATGAGATTATTTAGTGAAGCCGATTATCCGCCACAACCATCACAATGTCTTGGTATGGAAAGCCTGGCTAATCGCGTCTATGATTGCAGAAAGGAAGAAAATGGAGAGATTGATTATCCTGAAAAGTGCCTTAAAGATAAAGCGATAGCCTTTAAAAAAGACTTTTGCAGTAAAGAAGTTTGCTGTCCTGACTGCTGTCCATCTGAACATTATGTGATTCTGGGCACGGTCCAGTATAATGCAAAAACAAAAGAATACGAGGTGAATCTAAACGAAGGCCGTCAATATGTGATCACCATCCCATTTTTCAAGTACATGTTCACAGCTTTCTTTGACGGTACCGAGAAAATTCTTAAGGACGTGGTGGATGAACTCAAAGACGTAGACGTGCCTGATGTCAACTTGTTGCACAAAAATCCCATAGCCGCACTCTGCTGGTTGGCTGAACAAGCGCATGAAATGTATAAGAAACTTGAAGTATCGGAAAACTCACGACAGATAGAGGGGATGTCAAAGCAAAAGGCAGAAGCACTCCTTCAGGAGCAAGGGTTGACGCCGGTCGGGACCGTTACCCTTACCGAGGCAAACCGGAGAAAATTAATCCTTCACAGTTCCAAAGTAAAAGAGCTTGAGGAAGGTGATCCCGTAGAAATTGTTGTTGATGCTCAGGATAAGCCCAGGTTTTACATTCCCGCAAGAGAAAAGGTTGAGTTGAGGACTTTTAAAAGAAAACTTAACGGCACTCTCAAAACTATCGATGAATTAAAATCGGAAATAGAAAAGCTTAAAAAAGAGAAGAAAAAATAATATCGTACACGAACATTGCCCTGCAAAGAAAACGAGAGATGGAAGGAGGTGATTAGAGGGGCATAGATAGAACTGTTTTGCAGGAGTTTTCAAAAAATTAGAACATTTAACAAAGGAGGGTATCATGTTTAAGGATTGTAAGTGTATGTATATTCCCCCATTTGTCCTCGAGAATCTGGTGCGGGCTGGAATTGAGGGTGCCCGTTCAGCCATTCATCAAAGCGAACTGAGCCGTGAAAAGAGAAGTGCCAAGGTTGTGGATATGGAAGTCTTTACGGGTGTTACAACCGCCCCTCCGGGTACAGCATCCCGGCAGGTTTATGACTGTCAAAATAAATGGATACAAAGAGTTAAACTCGTCAGGGGTGAGGGCGATCCCGTTACCGGTGATGATGCTGTGAACGACACCTACGACTATAGTGCAACTGTTCGGGACTACTACAAGAATGTATTAAACAGGAATTCTGTCGATAACCTCGGTATGAACCTGATCCTCAATGTACACTTTGGTGTGAATTATATGAATGCCTTCTGGGATGGTGACGAGATGACCTTCGGTGACGGTGATGGCAATATCTTCGTGAATTTTACAAAATCCCTTGATGTGGTAGCTCATGAGTTGACACACGGAGTTACACAGTTCACGGCTAACCTGAAATATTATAGTCAAACAGGGGCCCTGAACGAACATTTCTCGGATGTCTTTGGTTCCGTGATCACACAATATCAAAAGAAGCAGACAGCAGATAATGCGGACTGGCTGATTGGCGATGAGATTATGGGGCCGGAGTTATATGGAGAGGCATTACGTTCCATGAAGGCTCCGGGAACAGCTTATGACAATGCACTCATGGGTAAGGACCCACAGCCGGACCATATGAAGGACTATTACTCAGGATCTGGAGATAATCAGGGGGTTCATATCAATAGCGGCATTCCAAACAAGGCGTTTTACCTTGTTGCCATGGATATCGGAACAGATAAGGCAGCGCTGATATGGTATACCGCACTGCAAAAGCTTTGGAGCACAGCGGTCTTTAACGATGCTGTTAACATAACGGTAGAGGCTGCACGACTTCTTATAAAGGACGGAAAGGTAGCTAAGGGGGCAACACAGACAGTGCGGGCGGCATTCAAAGCAGTAGGGCTTCCACTTTAGCAAAATTTGGAGTAAAATTGTAAGTGACAGGGTATTCAATTTGAGGCAAGGCAATGCGCATCGATTTTGAGTGTTCCGGGGGATACGCCGGTTTACAGTTAGAGTACCATGTAGATACCGATGAACTCCCGCAGGAGCTCGCGGAAAAACTTTTGAGCCTTGTGGAAAGAGCCGCTGTTTTTGATCTGCAACCGGAAGAAGTGGCTCCTGAAATACCGGATATCCCTGACGTTCTTTCTTACAGGCTCACGCTTCACGAGGGTGACAGGATGATATCGTTATCTCTTAATGATATTACGGCTCCGGATTCTTTACGTCCTTTGCTCTCTTTTTTACATGAGCTTGCATTAAAGCAGTGTCGGAAAAAATAACATGGAAAGAGTAATTGGGACAATTCTGATTTTTGAGAAAAGGCTTTAGCGAATAGAGAATGGATAGGTGACAAATGAGCACAAAAACAAAAATAGCCAAAACACCTGAAAGCAAGAGAGAAAAGTCTACCTCTCAAATCGGAAATGACAGGTTTTCAAAACCCATCCATTCGGCTGTTGACCAAATCCTGCACCTTCAAAGAAGGATAGGTAATCAGGCGGTGCAGAGATTGTTCAAATCCGGGGTTGTCCAGGCAAAGCTCAGAATCGGCCAACCAGGGGATATTTATGAACAGGAAGCAGACCGTGTAGCAGACCAGGTGATGAGGATGCCGGAGCCTGCAATTCAGCCCACCTGAGTATCAGGCCGTCCCTCGTGCAGGGACGAGGAATCAGTTCAGACAAAACCCCTATCACTTCAGATAACGTCTTTAATACAGAGGCAGGAAGATATAGAACAGGAAGAAGAGCCTGTCATGACAAATGGCATTTCGGGAAGGACACAGCAGACAAGAGATGATTTGCATACTCGATTAAGCAGGAATCGGGGCGGTGGCCAAGCATTACCAGAAGCAGGCAGGAGTTTCATGGAGAGGAGGTTTGGGGTTGATTTCAGAGGGGTAAGGGTGCATACAGACAGCAATGCAGTACAGATGAACAAGGAGTTAAATGCTCAGGCATTTACGTATGGAAGAGACATTTATTTTGGTGCAGGGAGATATAATCCCGGCACATCAACAGGCAAAAGACTTCTGGCACATGAATTGACGCATGTGGTACAGCAAAATAAGACGCAAGGTTCTCTCCTTAAGAATAGTTTATCCGGAAAGAATATAAATTTATCAATATCTTTTGTAGCACCAAAAGTGCAATTGCGTACTATTGATGGAGATTTTGGTAAGTGCAAAGATGAAACAAGTGACCGAAAGGATATGTGTCTCGCACGTGGTGCAACAGCGTGTGCTATTCTAGCAGCTAGGTTGCCTTTTAAAGGAACGACACAGGGAGGTCTAGGTGGAATTTGCTTTATGTTTTATACAAAGGCCTGTCAGAAGACATACTACAATGATATCTCGTTCTGCAAAAGAAAACGTAAGTGCCTGAAGAATGGTATAAAACAGAAAAGAACTCCTGATAAGTGTGAAGGGTGGTTGAAGGGATGGTTGAAGGGAGGTTCGGGAGATCCTTGGCCTGACTTCAAAATCAGGGATTGGTACGATGATTGGGGCAAGAAGCCAAAGAAGAAAATATCTCCATGTCCAGAATGTGAAGATTTGTTTAATCGATGCCTAAAATACCCTTCGAGATCTCTTATGCATGGGCAGAGATGCCTGGCTTTATATAATAGCTGTTTAATCCGATGTCGATATCGTAAAAAGCGAAAGCAATAACTTTTGCCAAAAAATTAGAGACTTAGGCTTAGGTCTTGCAATACAACAAAGCAAAGAAAGGAAAAAACGGTGATTGAAAAGGAACCATTAAATGGTATTCTTATAAATGGTATTCTTAACTTAAATCCCAAGTGAATGGATTTTTAATTTATGTAACTATTTATAACGAAGGTTGGTGAAGTGAAGGGCTCAGCCCGTGACAGAGGACATTTGATGCTAAATAAAGCAATAAATGAGGTGGAACAGTGATGGAACAAAAGTTGTTGAATAGTGATTTATCAGAAATCCTATCGAAAGTACAAAATGAAATTTCTTCCGGGTCTCCTTTACACTCACACTCTTATCAATAACAATACGAGCAAAACCCTTGTGACTACCTTATTTCTTCATGCTCTGATTGAACTGTTCAATGAAAAGGGGATTCTCTCAATCGAAGAACTGGATGAGATGTGAAGGAATAACGTGAGAAGGGAAATAACGTGTAGTTACATCTTGATTATTAAGTTGAAAAGGAAATTAAATGAATGAGCGAACCAGTATAACAGCCAAAACATCTGAAGCAAAGAGAGGAGATGCGTCTTCTCGGATACGAAAGTCCGACTTCTCTCAATCCACGAGTTCCCCCATTGACCACATTCTGCATCTTCAAAAAACCATTGGCAATCAGTCAGTTCTGGGGTTGTTTCAATCTGGTGTTATACAGGCAAAACTCGAAATAGGCCAGCCCAACGATATCTATGAGCAGGAAGCTGACCGTGTAGCAGACCAGGTGATGCGGATGCCGGAGCCTGATGTCAACCTGAAACCCACATGACCCTTTTCAAAAGGTCCCTCGTGTGGGGAAGAAGAACCTATTCAGACCAAAGCCCTCTCTGGGCAAATAACACCTTTCATTCAGCGTCAGGAAGAATATCCTTTCATGATGAAGCGTATTGCTGGAAAGACACAACAATTAAAAGATGATTTACACATGCGATTAAACAGAGGTAGTGGCAGTGGTCAAACATTGCCGAATACAGGCAGGAGTTTCATAGAAAGAAGGTTTGGAGTTGATTTCAGTGGTGTGAGGATACATACAGACAGCAATGCTATACAGATGAACAGAGAATTGAATGCTCAGGCATTTACCCATGGAAGGGATATTTATTTTGGTGCAGGGAGATATAGTACCAACACATCATCAGGCAAAAGACTGCTGGCGCATGAATTGACGCA
>ENA-ORDP01000135-ORDP01000135.1-marine-sediment-metagenome-genome-assembly--contig:-NODE-135-length-47829-cov-9.001507_pt1 | contig 47829 bp, 44 predicted proteins | sample MGYA00248627_ERZ508539 | MGnify/ENA primary metagenome ERZ508539 (study PRJEB26208, sample SAMN05571518) | marine sediment metagenome | biome: deep sea; feature: Hydrothermal vent; material...
TTCAGCTCGACCTCTTTCGATCCGGATGGCGACCAACTGGTGCAGTTCCAATGGAACTTCGGCGACGGGAGTAGCGGTTTCGGACCGAGCGTGCAGCACACCTACTTCACGCTCGGCTCCTTTCAGGTCAGCTTGGTGGTGCGCGACAGCCGGGGCGCCCAGGCCAGCACCCAGCGGCAGGTAAATGTGCGCGCCGGTCCCGGCAACCTGCCGCCGGTGGCCAGCTTCAACCTCTTTCCCACCAACCCCACCGTGGGCCAACCGGTGACCTTCAGCTCGACCTCTTTCGATCCGGATGGCGACCAACTGGTGCAGTTCCAATGGAGCTTCGGCGACGGGAGCAGTGGCTCCGGGCCCAGCGTGCAGCACAGCTACTTCACGCCCGGCTCATTCCAGGTCAGGCTAGTGGTGCGCGACAGCCGTGGGGCCAGCGGGCAGACCAGTCGTCTGCTCACCGTCGGCTTCCCCGGTCCTGGCTCAACGCCCGGTCGGACCGGTTTCGCAGTCAATGCGGTCGACAGCAACCACTTCCGCATCAGCGTGCAGGGGGACCCCAGTTGGTTCAGCGACCGTCCCTTCAAGATCATCTTGGATACCAACGGCTTCTTCACCGGCGTGCAGCAGCAGGCCTCCGGCAGCGTTTCGGCCCAGGGCATCTCGCCGGTGCCCAGCCAGAGCTCCCATCTGGAGCTGAACGGCGCGGTGCGCAATGGCCGGATAGACTTCATCATCGGCGTCTCCGGCAATACCACCAAGATCAAGTTCGATTTGCGCCTGGACGCCGACGGCAACGGCACGCCGGAGCGCAACCCTCGGTTGATCACCCTAGGCAACTCGCTGCGTCATCCGCCCTCGGATCCCTTTATCATCGCGCTGAACGGGAATAGCCTGATACCTTTCAGCAGCGTTCAGGTCTGTCTGGTGCTCATTGACCAGCCCGGCTTCTCGTTCAGCATCTGCTTCCGCTTCGGTGACTTGTAGAACCTGATCTGAGTAGTAGGGGCGACCGGCCGGTCGCCCCTACTACTGCCTTACGTTCAAGCGAAAGGAGCTTACTATGTCCAGCCGTATGCTCTACCTGACGGCCTTGCTAGGCGCCGTGATCCTGCTGGCCTGGGGGCCGCTGCGCGGGACGCTCTTTTGGCCCATGGTCGGTGGCTCAGCCTCCTCAGAGCTGCTGGCCGGCCGGAGCTACCGCGCGCCGCTGCCGTCCAGCTCGACCGACATCGTCCGGATCGTCCAGGCGGCCCAGAACCTCGATTACTGGATCCGTATCCAACAAGGGCTCAATGTGACTTATCTGAAGGGCAACAAACCCTGCTCGGCCTGCGATCCGGCCCAGGAAACCAGTTTCTTCCAGACCCCACAGCTCTACACCGATGGCCTGCTCTTCTGGATCCGCTTGGATGAGCCCAAGTACCGGCTTAACCTGAGGCCGGCGGCCAGCGAGCCCAACTCACCGGGCGGCTACGAGCTGATCGTCTCGCCCAAGGTCAACCTAGCCGAAGGTGATCTGCAAAGTTTGCTGACCGGGCTGGCACCCTTCGGGGTCGCGCCAACTCAAACCGGCGCGCTCTCCTTCTCGGTGATCAACGTGCCGGCCAAGCCGCGACCTCCGGCCGGCGCCCGGCTGGACTCGACGCTCTATGGGCTGATGATCGCCCCTGATTGGCATGACTACGCCGCCGCTCATGGCATCGAGCTCTCCGGCCTGCGTGCCCGCGTGATCGTGGATCTGGCCACGCCGGGCGTCCAGCCGCAGGGAGTGGCCGATCTGTTGGTGGAGGCCAGCTCCCCGGAGCGACTGCGCGCCCTGGTGCCCATCGAGCAACTGCTGGCCCTGGCCCGCGACCCGGCCGTCTCGCTGGTGCGCTTGCCCAACCGGCCGCAACCGGGCGCCGGATGAGTAGCGGCCGGTCTCTATGCTCAATCCGCCAGATGCTAGAAAGGAGAAAAATATGAGACAACTAGATGGGTGCAGAGCCTGGAAGGTGCTGGCGCTGTTCGCTCTCATCGCGCTTCTGGTCTTCGGCGGCGCTGCCGGTACCTTGGCCGGCCCCTTCACTCCAAACGCCAAGAGCGATAATCACAACGCCAAGATTGACAGCGCCTTGGAGCAACTGATGCAGATGGTCAGCGCCGCCCGCTCCGGCGCGGCCTCGGAACAGTTCGCCGCCCAACACGGCATACCGGTGCGCAACGGCCAAGTGCAGGTGGTTATCCGGCTCAGCATACCGGGTCTGGCCGCGATAGTGGCCCAGGCGATCCGCCAGTTGGGTCTGGGGCTGGTGCGCGCTCAATCGGATCACTTCGTCGCTCTGCAGATCCCGCTGAGTTACGCCGGCCTGTTGAGATTGGCCGCCTTAAGCGGGGTGGGCTTCATCCGTCCGCCGGTTAGCCCACAAGCCTTGACCGTCAGCCAGGGGGTGGCGCTCACCGGAGCGGCTGCCTTGCAGGCTAATGGTGTGCGTGGCCGAGGGGTCAAAATAGCCGTGATTGACCTGGGCTTCGCCGGCCTCTCCAACGCGCAGGCTGCCGGTGAGCTGCCCGGCTCGGTGGTGACGCAGGACTTCTCCGGCTCCGGCTTGCAGTCCGGCAGCTCGCACGGCACGGCGGTAGCCGAGATAGTTCATGATATGGCCCCCGACGCCCAACTCTTTCTGATGAAGATCTCCGACGAAGTTGATCTGGAAAACGCGGTGAATCAGGCCATCGCCCAGGGAGTTAGAATCATCAATCATTCGGTGGGCTGGCTCAACACCAACTTCTACGATGGCACCGGGATCATCGCCGACATCGCCAACCGAGCGCGTGCCCAGGGGGTCCTGTGGGTCAACTCGGCCGGCAACTACGCCCGGCGCCACTGGCAGGGTCTGGGAATAGACTCCAACGGCGACGGCTGGGTGGACTTCTCGCCCGGCAATTCCAGCTTGAGCTTGAATGCCAACAGCGGCGAGCTGATCCAACTCTTTCTCACTTGGAATGACTGGCCGGCCTCGGCCCAAGATTACGATCTCTTCTTATTCGATGATCGTGGCACCCAGGTCGCCAGCTCCGAGCGCTTGCAGACGGGCACCGAGCAGCCGACAGAGAGTCTGTTCTTCCCGGTGAGCCGCTCGGGGCGCTATAGCGTGCGGGTCAAGCTGGCCGGGGTCAGCGTGCCCAAACAACTGTCGCTCTTCGCGCTGCACCACGACCTGTCTCCCTTTGTCAGCCGGGGCTCGGTGGTCGCGCCGGCCGACGCCCAGAGCGTCTTGGCCGTGGGGGCGATAGATCAGCTTCGCTGGACCTCCGGGCCGCAGGAGAGCTTCAGCTCCCAAGGTCCGACCAGTGACGGGCGCAGCAAGCCCGACCTGATGGCTCCGGACAACGTTTCGACCTATACTTTGGGCAGTTTCCGGGGGACCAGCGCCGCCGCGCCGCATGTCGCCGGGGCAGCCGCGCTGTTGCTCTCCGAGAACCCAGGTGAAAGCGTCTCTCAACTGGCCAGTCAACTGCGCAGCCAGGCGATCAACATGGGCTCACCGTTCCTCTTTGGGGCGGGACGGCTCAACCTGGTGAGCAGCCCGCCGAGCGGGCGGCCTGATCTGGTCCTGCGGGATCTCGCTTTCTCGCCTCCTAGACCCAGCTTAGGCACGCCGGTCACGATCAGTGCTCAGGTGGTCAATCAGGGCAGCGCTGCCGCCGGTGCCTTTGCGGTCCAGATCAACGATGGCTTTGGCACTGCCAGCCGGAACTTCGCCGGACTGGCCGCCGGTGGCTCGCTGAGCGTCAGCTTCACCCGCCAGTTGCAAGCCCCTCAGGAGACGATCACCCTGATCGCCGACCCCTTCAATCAAGTTAGCGAGTCCAATGAGAACAATAATACCGCCCAATTGAATATCTCGGCCGGAGCTCCTCCGCCAACGGCGCTGGGCGTCCAAATCCAGACCGATCGCTCCAGCTATCAGATCGGCGATCCGATCCGGGTGCAGTTCGAGCTCACTGGCCAGGCCTTCGTCTATATCTATGACGTTGATCCCCAGGGCGCGGTCAGCCTGCTCTTCCCCCCCGGCTCCGAAGCGTCTAGCCGCCAACTGGCCAGAGGCAGTTACGATCTGGGCAATTTGTTGGGCGGAGTGACTCTGCGGGTCACCGGACCAGCCGGCCTGGAGAGCGTCCATGCCCTGGCGACCGCCAGCCCGATCAACCTGCAGCTCTCAGGACTGCGCAGCAGCTCGTTCAGCAATATCAATGTCTTTAAGAGTGAGATCAGCCGCCGGATTCAGGCTCTGAGCCCAGGGCTCAGTTGGGGCTGGGACGCGGTCTCGTTCCAAGTGGGCAATGCCGCGCCGCCGACCTCCAATCGGCCGCCGGTGGCCCGCTTTACTTTTAGCCCGGCCAGCCCCCAGATCAATCAGGTGGTCACCTTTGACGGCTCAAGCTCATTTGACCCGGACGGTTTCATCACCCGCTGGCACTGGGTCTTTCAGGGTAATGGCCGCACCGAGCTGGACAGCGTGCGGCCCAGTGTACGTTTCACCAGTGCTCGGACCTACCAGGTCACGCTCACCGTGACAGACAATCAGGGCGCGACGAATAGCACCACCCGCCCCATCCAAGTCACCGCCCCTATACCCACCAACCGACCGCCGGTGGCCCGCTTCACCTTCAGCCCCGCCAATCCGCAGGTCAACCAGACCGTCAGCTTCGATGGCTCCAGCTCATCCGATCCGGGTGGCTCCATCGTCCAATATCGCTGGGACTTCAACTCCGACGGGCGGGTGGATGCCACTGGCGTGCGCGCCCAAGCGCGTTTCACCCGCGTGGCCGACTTCCGGGTGACCCTGACGGTGATAGACAATAGTGGGCGGTCAGGCGAAACCACTCAGACGCTACGCGTGCGCTCCGCCGGAGTGCCCCCGCCTGCGCCCTCACCTACACCCAGCTCCGGTCAGGCCGGCTTCTTCCTCTTCAGCCAAGATCGAGACAAGTTCCATCTGATCGTGCGCGGTGATCCCTCCTGGACCAGCCCGCACACCTTCAAAGCACTGATCACCTTGAACGGTGACTTGAGCGGTAATATCACTGTAAAAACCACCGGCAACGCTACGCCGCAGACTACGCATTACGCCGTGCCCACGACCCTGACCGGCAAGGTGGGGAACGGCTCGATCGAGTATGTCATCCCCATCAGGAATCCGGGCCTGCGATTTACCTTTGACCTGCAAATGGACATGAGCGGCAACGGAAAATTGCAGACGGGCACCGAAGTGCCCATCTTCTTCGTGATCGGAGGGCGCAACCATAAGGTAGCTAAGAATCCTTTCTTCATCACGCGGACCAACCAGAGCCTGCTGCCTTTTGGGAGTTTTCTGCTCTGTACCTCAATCAGCGCCACGCGGGTGCGTTGCAACCCCTTCCCAGGATGACAGGAAGCCCTCACAGCGAATGGGGCCGGGCGTGCTTAACAGCTACTCCCGGCCTCGCTCCGCCTGGGCTGCCTCAGCCTTGAGCTCGTCCGCTTTGGGGTAAGTGACCCTACGCCGATGGCGCATCGCCCGCAGCGTCTGACAGAAGGCCTGCTTGATCTGGGCCAGATCGGCCAAGGTCAGCGGGCTTTCGGCCAGTTGGCCATCGGAGAGCCGCTCTTGCACGATCCCCTCGACCATCCCTGCTAGCTGGCCGTCGTCCTCGATCGAGTGGGAGGCCGCCTCCACCGAGTCGGCCAGCATCAGGATGGCAGTCTCTTTGCTGTTGGGTAGCGGTGCATCATAGCGATAGTCGTCTATAGAAACAGAGCTGCCCTCGCCGCGCGCGCGCAGCGCCTTGAGATAAAAATAGCGAATGACCGAGGTGCCGTGGTGCCGGGGAATAAACTGAATAATGTCATCGCGCAGGCCGTACTCCTTGGCCAGCTCTATCCCATCTTTAATGTGTGAAGTAAGTATCATTTTGCTCATGTTAGGGGCCAATTCATCGTGCGGATTCCCCTCGCCCTGCTGATTCTCAGTGAAGAACTCCGGGCGGCGCAGCTTACCAATATCATGGTAATAAGCTCCCACGGTGACCAACAGTGAGTTGGCCCCGATCGCCTGGGCAGCGCTCTCGGCCAGATCGGCCACATTGGTGCTGTGATGATAGGTGCCCGGCGCCTCTTCGCGCATCCGGACCAGCAGGGGCTGTGAGGGATTGAGCAGCTCCACCAGGCCCAGCGGGCTGGTCTTCTGGGTCAAGCGCTCGGCCAGCGGCAGGCTGATCAGGATCAGCGAAGCGCTGACTATGCCGTTGAGCAATGACCAGAGCAGGGCAGCTCCATTGAGTTGGGGCAGGCCGGCGGAGAGGGTGACCGCCCCGTGGAGCAACAAACTAACCAGGCCGATCTGGAAGCCGGCGATCACCAGCACGGAGAGCTTTTGCAGGTGGGCGGCGCGGGTCACCGCCACCAGGCTGCCTCCGAAGGCGGCGATCAGGGCAGCGATGGGGTTCAGCGTCTGGTCCAGCCCCACCAGCAGAGACAGCAAGGCGGCGACGGCCAGACCCACCTCTGCATCGAGGAAGATGGTCGCCAGCCCCGCGCCCAGCGCGGCCGGAATGAGGTAGCCGCTGAGATTCTCCGGCACCAGATAAGGGGCCAAGAGGTCCATCGCCCGACCGAGCAAGGCCACGATGAGCACCAGTCCGAAAAGAAAGCGCCGCAGGCGTTTTTGCTCCAGCATCTGCCCTTTGCGCAGGTGTAGATAGCCCACCCAGAGGAAGACGACGATGGTGATGACCACCAGTTGGCCCACCACTTGGCTCCAGCCCAGGAAATGCACGAAGGGTGGCTTAAAGATGCTCAAGCGGAAGGTATAGAGGATGCTCAAGGTCAGCGCCAACAGCGCCGTCCCGCCCCAAAGCCGCTGAGTAGGGTGCCTTAAGCCTGTCCGATCGCCGCGCTTGGACTTAGCTCTGGTGCGCCTGCTCCACCTTTTCATAGGCCTCAATGATCCGTTTGACCAAGCGATGCCGCACCACGTCGCGCCGATCCAGATAGACGAAGGCGATGCCTTCGATGCAGGTCAGGATGCGCTCGACCGCCTTCAAACCGGAAGTGCCCCGTTCCAGGTCTATCTGGGTCACATCACCGGTGATCACCATGCGAGAGTGAAAGCCGAGTCGGGTGAGAAACATCTTCATCTGGGTAGAGGTGGTGTTCTGGGCCTCATCGAGGATGATAAAGCTGTTATTGAGCGTGCGGCCACGCATGAAGGCCAAAGGGGCGATCTCGATGCGCCCGCTCTCGATATAACCGGCCACCTCATCGGCCGGGACCAGGGCGTAGATCGCATCGTAGAGCGGCCGCAGATAAGGTCGAATTTTGGCCTGGATATCGCCGGGCAAGAAGCCCAACTCCTCACCGGCCTCGACCGCCGGGCGGGTCAGGATCAACCGCTGCACCTGGCCTCGCCTGAGAGCGTCAATGGCCAGGGCCACCGCCAGATAGGTCTTGCCGGTGCCCGATGGCCCGATGCTGAAGACGATCTCGTTCTCGCGCATCGCCCGCACGTAGCGCTGCTGGCCCATCGTCTTGGGCCGGACCTCCTCGCCCCAACGGGTCCGCTGGATGGTCTGGGAGAGCACCTGGGAGAGATCGGCCTGATCATCCCGGCTGATCTCTTGGGCCAAGTATTCCACATCATCCAAAGCAGGCGTTTTGCCGGACGCTATCAGCTCGGTCAGTTTGTGCAACAGCCGCTCCACCTGGGCCACCTCCTGGGCTGGTCCCTCGAGGCGCAGTTGGGTGCCCCGCAGACGCAGTTTCACCGGGAAATGCTGGTTGATATAGTTGAGATTGCGGTTGTAAGGACCGAGTAAGGCTGTGGCCTGGGCGCTATCGCTGAGCGAGATCTGACGCACTGCCAGGTCGCCCGCCGAGGAAGAACCATCGCCGGAGCCCGCCGTCGGCTGAAGGGGCTTCCGGACCTGCTGCTGTGCCGCTCTGGTGAAGGGAGGTCACCTCTCCTAGCTGTGAAGTTTGAGCTTCATGATAGTGGGAGGCTCAAGCCTTGTCAATCGGCGATAGTTAGGGAGTGGGCATCCGCTGCGCTCTCTAGTCCCGAGATCTGCGGCGTTCTCCCCACACCCCCTGTGGGTATTTGATCAAGATCCATTGTAGGGTCAAACCGATGGCAATCACACGCATATAAGCAAACTTCACTGCCCAGATCGACGGGAACAATCCGCTGAGCACGCTGGTGCCCACCCACAACCCCCAAATGAGATAGGCCCCTCCCGCGGCTCCACGGTTGCTAGTACTGCCTCCCACGATCAGCATCATCCAGACGATAAATGTCTGCAGCGGTTCGAAATCTGCCGGACTGATAAAGGTGGTGAAGTGAGCATACAGCCCACCGGCCAGGCCCATTAGCGCGGAGCCGACGACGAACGCCTGTAATTTGAAGCGGAATACATGCTTCCCTAGAGCCTCGGCCGCCTCTTCATCATCGCGTACGGCACGCAGAGCTCGTCCCCATGGCGAGCGAACCAGACGCTTCAGCAACAGATATCCCAAAACCAACGCGGTCAACACGATGACACCATAAAGAAAATTGTAGTCTCTAGGGGAGAGTAAGGAGTGCCAAGGTTGAGGAATGGCCCGTAATCCCTCCGGACCGTGGGTCAATGGCTCCTCATTCATTAAGATCAGCTGGATGATCTCACCGGCCCCCAGCGTGACCATTGCCAGGTAATCTCCGCGCAACCGCAGGGTGAAGGCGCCCAAGGCCACAGCAGCCACAGAGGCGACCAGCATGCCGCCAAGCAGTCCTACGCCAAAGGGCAAACCTGCCCCGGCCAACTCTCCGGCGGAAGCAATTGGACTCTTGGTCAGCAAGGCAGAGGTGTAGGCTCCCAACGCGAACAGGCTGCTGACGCCCAAGTTGAACAAACCGGTCGACCCCCATTGCACCCTCAGACCCAACGTCAAGAGCGCGTAGATGCTCGCTTGGATGACGAAGAAAATCGCGAATGAGCCCCAACGTTCAAGGTTCAGTGTGCCCGCAGCGGCCAGCAAGCCCAACCCGATCAATGCGGCGAGGGCCGCCAGCCAAGGTCTTTTCATGATCTGCCTCCTAACAAACCGGCAGGACGCCAGAGTAATAGCCCAATCAGCACGACCAGCGCCAGCGCGGGACGATAGTTAGGGAAGAAGAAGCCAAACAGTTCTTCGCCGACCCCGATCACCAGTGCCCCCAAGAGCGCCCCAGAGGGGTGGTCTAGCCCCCCCAACACCGCCGCAGCAAAGATGGGCAGCAGCAGGTTCCAGCCCATAAGCGGATACAACAAGTGCTGTTCTACCCCTAAAACAATGCCCCCGACTGCGGCCAGTCCCGCCCCCAACACCCAGGTCCAGCGGGTAATCCAAGTCAGGCTCATCCCACAAACGCGAGCCAGATCCAAATCGTCCGCGGCGGCCCGCAAGGCTTTCCCCATGCGGGTATACTGCAACAGCCCGAATAGCCCCAAGGTCACCACCAAGGCAAAGGCCATACCGATGAGTGCTTCCGGCGTCAGGCGCACGCCCGGTAACACAAGGATCGCTTGGTGAAAGCCTAAATCATAGGAATGGACCGATTGCCCCCAGAACAAGCGGAGCGTGTTGCGCAGCACGAGTGCCATCCCTGCTGAAGAGATGAGCAACACGGCACTGCCGCGGCGACGCAGAGGACGATAGAAAACCCGATCGATGAACAGAGCGCTGCCGATGGTGGCGACGATCGCCAGGGGAAACGCCAGACTCCAAGGCAGGCGCCACCCGACATTGAACAACAAACCCCAATAGGCTCCCAGGGTCATCAGATCGCCGTGGGCAAAATTGGCGAAGTTGAAGATGCGATAGAGAAACGACCATCCCACGGCACCCAAGCCCAACACGCTGGCCGTCACCAGGCCATAGGCCAACAGCTGCGGCAGTTGGCCTACAAAATCGTTCCAGAGGCTCATGAAGGTTAACGGAGGCCCTCCAGCTTGTCGGCCGGAGGGCCTCCGTTTCGTCGTAGTTAATTAGCGGGGATCTTGCCGGTCTCCACGATCTTCCCGTCGTGGATCTCGTAGATGCCCACCGGTGCTAGCACGTCGCCATGTTCGTCGAAGTCAACCGGGCCGCTGGCCCCGCTGTAGTTGATGGCTTTGCCTTGACCGAGCAAGTCCTTGGCCTTGGCAAACTCATCCACGCCTACAACTTGACCCGGCGGATTGGCAATCGTGCGCAGCGCGTCACGGATGGCCGGACCGGTCGCCTTGCCGGCCGCTTGAATCGCCAAGGCGATCACGAACAGGCTGTCGTAAACGTTGGCGGTAAAGGGGGTGGGCGCTTCGCCGAAACGCTGCTGGTATTGCGCGGCGTAGCGCTTGGCACTCAGACTTTGGGGCATGGAAGGGAAGGTGCCTTCGATCCCTTCCAAGGCGCCTTTACCCAGCGTTTTCACTAGATCGTCTACGAACTCCTGGTTTTTGATCGAACTGGGCCATAAGCGCAGCTTCTCGATGCCCAGTTGGAACGCCTGCTTGATCAGCAAGAGGCCGTCCTCAGCCAAGGGGATGGGCACGATCACGTCTGGGTTGCTCCGATTGGCCCGCTCCAGCGCGGACCGGAACGAAGTCTCATTGGGCGGGTAAGAGACGTCCTCCAGCACCGTACCGCCGCGCGCCTGGAATGCCTTGACCAGAGCTCCTGCCAGCGTGTTGGCAAACGAGTCGTTGCGGTGGATCACCGAAAGCGTTTTAAATTTCTCCTGCAGCGCCAGTTTAGCTAGTGCCACACCCTGCAGTGCATTGGAGGGGAAGGTGCGGAACACGAAGTCGTGATCATCCAAGGTGGTCAGCTCGGTGGTGGCAGCGGACGGCGAGATCAACACGACCTCGTTCGCTGCGGCGATGGGAGCGACGGCCACGGTGGCAAAGCTGGTGGCTGCACCGGACACTGCCGGCACACCGCTGAGGTTGATCAACTCTTGGATGGCCGAGGTGGCCTGTTGCGGTGCGGAGCCGGAGTCCTTGACCACCAGGTTCAGTGAACGGTCCAAGGGCCCTCCGGCAGCATTAACTTGATCCACGGCCAGCTGAGCCGTCTGCACAAATTTCGGACCGAACAGCGCGGCTGCCCCGGTTAGAGGGTAAAGCCCTCCAATGGGAATGGTTGATTGTGCCATACCAGGCAAGGTGCCCAGCACGAGCCCTCCGGCGACTAGCCCGAGGCCCTTCAAGAAGCGACGCCGACTCAGTGAGTATGTAATAGCGGGATTGACTGTGTCGTTCAACATTAGAGTCCTCCTCAAATTGGAAGTTTTCGCTGGCATTTAAGCTAGCGTTTTCTCTTGACGGTTTTTCCGTCTTGAACTCCAGCAACTAGAGGGAAGGAACCCTAAGGTGGATGACGTAGATGGGTTAAGACAAGATACAGGCGGAAGAGGTGCGATAGAGGCACTTGAGCAGATGGACCGGGGTAGCGGGAGTAACGGTGTTCATGCCAGACAAAGGCACTCACCTCGCTTTGCAGCACTGATCAACATTGAACTCACCCTCCTTTGACGAATAGTTGAGACAGCATTATAAGGCCGGGAGTCATCTCATGCAAACTGGTCCCTGCCGGTGTACCAGCAGTTGATCTACGGGTGCCCTTGGAGTGAAAGAAAAACGCTCAGGTTGCCACCTTGCTTGTGAGGCTCCAAACGGTCTGCTATAGTAAAGCTCTCTTGCCCTAGGAGGTGAAGCCGACAATGCCAACGCCCAAAATACTGGTCTGCACCGCTTGGCCCTACGCTTCGAATGTGCCCCATCTGGGTAACCTGATCGGCAGCCTGCTCTCTGGCGACGTCTTCACCCGTTATTATAAGCTCAAAGGCCAAGAGGCCATCCACGTTAGCGGCACCGACGCCCACGGGACCAAGATCGAGTTTCAGGCCTTCAAAGCCGGCATCTCACCTCAAGCGCTCTTCGAGCGGGTCCATGCCCAGATTCTAGCAGTGCTGGATGGCTTCGACATTCACTTCGAGAACTACACTACGACCGAGTCGCCGGTCCATCAGCGCTTCGTGCGCCAGATCAGCCAACAAATCGAGGCCAACGGCTATATTCAAGCCCGCGAGGAGGAGCGGGTCTACTGTGAGCACGATCGCAAATTCCTGGCCGACTCCTTTGTCATCGGCAGATGTCCCCACTGCGACTACCCCCAAGCTCAGGGCAACCAGTGCGACCGCTGTGGGGCGCTCTTGGAGCCCGAAGAGCTGCTCCATCCCATCTGTCGCCTCTGTGGCCAGGACAAGATCATTTTCAGGAAGACGACCAACTGGTACTTCGACCTGAGCAAGCTCGCCCCCCAACTGGCCAAGTATGTTGGCAGGCAACATTGGCCGGACAACACCGCCCCTCTGGTTTCAGGGCTGCTCAAACAAGGCTTGCAGCCGCGCGCCTTCACCCGTGACCTCAAATGGGGCATACCGGCGCCCTTTCAGGGGGCCGAGGGCAAAGTGCTCTACGTTTGGGCCGAGGCGGCCTTGGGTTACGTCTCGGCGACCATCGAGTATTTCGAAAAGCTGGGCCAGGCGGAGCGCTGGCGCGAGTTCTGGTTTGGCGATCAAGTCCGGCAGATCTACGCCATTGGCAAGGACAATATTCCCTTCCATGCGCTGATCTTCCCCGGCCAACTGATCGCCTCCGCTCAGGGCTATCACCTGCCGGACACTCTGGCGGCCACCGAGTACTTGAACTGGCTGGGCGGGGAAAAGTTCTCCAAGAGCCGCAACATCGGTCTCTACGCCGACGAAGCCTTGCAGTTATTGGATGGGCTCTACTGGCGCTTCTATCTGCTCTACTTCCGGCCGGAGCGGCGCGACATCGAGTTTAGCTGGAACGGTCTGGACAAGGCCATCAATGGTGTGTTCGTCAATAATATCGGCAACCTGGTCAATCGGGTGCTGGCGCTGGCCGCCAAGCGCTACGGAGGCCAGGTGCCGCAGGCCGAGATCACCCCCGAGATCTGGGCCGAGATCCGCCGCACCCAGACCATCGTAGACGAGACGATCCAAGCCGGTCTGCTGGCCCCAGCGCTGCGCCAGATCGCCCAATTGGCGGTGACCGGCAACGAGTATGTGCAAAAAAACCGCCCCTGGGAGGGTGATCGGCCGGAGGTGATCGCCGGGGCGCTGCAGCTCATCAAAGCCTTGGTCATCCTGTTGGAGCCCTTTGTGCCCGGCTATTCCCAAAAGATCTACCCCTTGTTGGGGTTGGAGCGTCCGGCTCTGCAAGATATACTGGTCGCCGACGGCGGGCGGCGGCTGTGTCCCCCGGAGCTGATAATCCAGCCGGTGGATACCGACGAGCTGCGGGCACGCTATGAGGCCAGGCAATCCGAGTGAGTTTCCTATGAAAAGAACTAATCAAGAGGTTATTCATGGGGATTCTATTCTGCACCGATAAGACGCTCGTGTGCAGTTGACAGTGAGAGTGGTGAGCAGGTAATATCAGAGTATATTGGCAAGGAGGAGGGATCGCGATGCAACAGCTTAGAGCCTTTACACTTGGGGCAGTTCTGGCCTTGGTTTTGCTGGTTGGTCTTGCAGGGACAGGAATGGCCTTCACCGTTTATAACAACATGGATTATTATCGTACTTCTTTTAATCCCGCAGATGACTTGCTAGATGCGGCACGCTGGAGCAATGTTTCCGGCTCACTCGCTGCAGATGGGGTGCGTGGCCTCGGTGGCGGAATAGAGTACTCTATTGATGCAGGCTTTTGCAGCAGACTGATTCCTTTCTTCATTGACAGCCCTAGGCCCTCTTGTGCGCAGCTCAAGACGGCAATCAAGAGAGCTTTCAAACAATGGTCCGCCGGCAATCCCTTCTTGAAATTCACCGATACTAGCGGGAAGATCATCGCAATGCTTCCTCCTAAGGGTAGTACCAGGCCTCTCGACGGCTACGGGGCAGAGATTAACTTTTTTGCCTTGAGCGAACAGGAATTTCCTGATGTGAAAGGCGTGGGGGCTTCCACAGTGCTTTCCTTCCTATCCCCCGATCCAATTGGCACTAACGGCGAGGTGCTATCGGGTAATACCTTGACCAGCGTGGACATCGTCTTTAACACCACACCTTTTAACTGTTTCCACTTGGATCCAGCGTTAACCGATCGCGATTGTAATGATTTCGAGTCTCTCGTGCTTCACGAGATTGGGCATGCTATAGGTTTAGGTCACCCCAATCAGTTTCCTGGTCATAATTTCGATAGTGACGGAGATCCCACCAATGTGATTCCCATCGATTGTCAGGATCCCACCAAAGGCTTGAAGCTCTCACGAAATATCGATCCCAAAGCAGTCATGAACAGCAGCTTAGGAGGAAAGCCGGGACTGGTGCTTGTCGGCCTGACAAACGATGATTTAGGGGGGCGAAACTTCCTCTATCCCATCTGTTCTTCGAATGACACGGCAGCAGCTCCGGCCGGACAGAGCAAATCGCCTCTCAATTCCAGTGCTTGGATGATCGCGCTCGGAGTGATGTTGTTCTCCCTTGTTGTCCGCCGGCAAAGCCGCTTGTAACTAAAAACGATTTGTCCCCTAGCCCTTGACCGCCGCCAGCACCAGATGCCGCCGCCGAAAGAATATTTTATCGCCCTCGAGGCGCACGCTTAGCCCCAGCATGTCCTCCGGGATACTGGCGATCAGCCGCTGGCGAATCTCACTATAGACGCTTTCAGGCGCCGGCATGACCTGCTGCCACCAGTTGATCTCCTTCTCGTCCTCGAACTGCTCAACCCGTTCGATGTGAAAGCCGGCCCGCTTGACAAGTGCTTGGAGCTTCAGCGGCCCATACATCTCCACGTGAGAAGGGTCTCTCAGGCGCTCCAGCTCGTTATGTCGCCGCGCTGTCTCCGGATCATCTGAGGAGCGCGTATCGCCCAGCACCAGCCGTCCGCCTTGCTTGAGCACCCGGTGCATCTCGACCAAGGCCCTCTCAGCGTCGGGGAAGTGGTGCAGCGCCTTGTGGCAGGTCACAATGTCAAAAGAGCCATTGGCGAAAGGCAAGTTTTCCACATCGCCTTCACGGAAGCCGATGTTCGTGAGGCCACGCTCGGCAGCGCTTGCCTGGGCCTTGGCCACGAAGGCCGGCGTCAAATCAACTCCGACGACCTGCTTCGCCCGCTCGGCAAAGCGCAGAGCGATAAAACCTGGACCGGTGGCAACATCCAGCACGCGATCACCGTGCCCCACCTGGCTCAGCTTGAGCATCCACCAATGCGAGAGACGATCAACTCCGGCCTTGCGGGCCGCGTAGGAATCAGCCGCCTGGGTGAAGACCAGCTTGACCGTCTGCTTGTGATCCATAAGTCGCCTCCGGCTAATGAGCTCTCAGCCAGACTACCCAGCTTTCCCTTTGAATTCAAGGCCCGCCCGCTCGAGCGTCTCCACCTTCATAATTTGATTCACAGGCCATAGCATCCTATGATTCATTTCATGAAGGAGCGCAGGCGAGCGACGTGATCGGTATACAAGGTTATGGCGTCTATATTCCGCGCCAGCGCATCAAGCTCGGTGAGATCAATGGGGCCTGGGGGCGCTCCGGCGGACGAGGTGAGCTGGCCGTCGCCACTCGCGACGAGGATGTGGTCACCCTGGGTCTGAAATCGGCGCAACAGGCGCTCGCTGCCGCGAATATTCCGGCCGACAAGCTGGGAGCCGTCTATGTGGCCAGCGTCTCTAGCGGCTATATGGAAAGCACAGTCGCCGGCCAGATCGGCTACGCGCTCGGCGTCGCAGGAGATGTCTCTATCGCCGATTTCGGGCTCTCGACTCGAGGTGTTACTTCGGCACTGCGGGCCTGCGCCGACGCCATCGCCTGCGGACGAATCGAGTACGGACTGGTCGTTGGCTCCGACCGGCTGATCGCCCGGCCCGGCTCGACCTACGAGCTGAGCTGCGCGGCCGGCGCTGCAGCGATTCTCTTGGGCCGAGAGAGTACCGGCACGCTGGCCGAGCTGGAAGAGTCGGCGGCTTACTCTGGAAGCTGCCTGGGACGCTATCGGGCGGAGGGGCAGTTCCGCGGGACCACCGACGAGCGCTTCGTGATGGAGCATAGCTATCTGGACCAGCTCGCTGGGGTGGTCGAGCAGTTGAGCAGACGAGATGAGCAGACAAGCTGGGATCATGTGGTGCTGCACGCCCCGGAGCTCAAGTGGGCCCGGCGGGCGCTCAAGCTGCTGAAGTTGAAGCCGGAGTCGCTGGTTTCTTCTCTGGGCCAGATCGGCTACGCCGGCTGCGCTTCTTTCCTGATTGACCTGGCGCTGGCGCTGGAACAGGCCCGACCGGATGAAATAATCCTGGCCATATCCTATGGACCGGGCGGCAGCGAGGCCTTCACTTGGCAGGTGAAATGCGCTCCTGGTCTGGAGCGCCCGGCGAGCGCTCAGTCCCAGTTGGAGCCAGGCGAAAATATTTCCTATCCAACTTATTTGCGCTACAATGGGCTTTATGCGCAGCAACCAGGAGGGCAAACATGACTCCTGAACACTGGCGCTTGCGGCGGGCTAACGACCGATTGATCGGCTTCAAATGTCGCTCCTGCGGCTGGGTCAGTTTTCCGGAGAGGCGAAAAACCTGCAAGCGCTGCCGGGCGGCTCCGGCCCAGTTCGAGGAGATCCAGCTAAGCCCTTATGGCAAGGTGCTCTCTTACGTGATCCAGCAGCGCCTGCCGGAGGAGTTCGAGTCGCCCTTGGCCGTTGCCGTCATCGAGCTGGAGGAGGGGGCGCGCCTCTACGGTCATCTGGTTGAAACAAGCGCAGAAGAACTGCATGTCGGTCTGGAGGTCGAGGCCGACTATCGGGTGATGTATCGTGACGAGGGGCTGAACGTCTATTCGTACAAATTCGCGCCTAGAAGGAACGTAGCTCATGACCCAGCCGACTAATTCGCTGCGCGGCCGGGTGGCTATCATTGGGGCGGGGATGATTGACTTCGGTGAGCTTTTCTCAATGAGCCTGGAAGAGATGATCGAGCAGGCTTATCTTAATGCCCTGGCTAGCGTGGACAAGGGACTGGATGCAGGCGAGATCGAAGCCGCCTGGCTGGGGACGGTCTATCCGGCTATGGGCAATACCGGGCTGGTGCTGGCCCATGCGACCGGCCTGTTTGACATCCCGGTGACCCGGGTGGAGAACGCCTGCGCCACCGGCTCCGACGCCTTTCGCAACGCCTCGATGGCTGTGGCGGCCGGCATATATGATGTGGCGCTGGTGGTAGGGGCGGAGAAGATGCGCGATGAGCCGGGTGGCCTGATCGCTAGATCGGCCTTGAAAAAACTCTGGCTGGGGCGCGGGGTGACCATGCCGGCCTACTTCGGCCTGCGCGCGACGGCTTATATGGAGCGCTACGGGGTGGGGCGGGAGGGCATCGCCGCGGTGAGCGTCAAGAACCATGCCAACGGCGTCAAATACCCCCATGCGCACCTGCGGATCAACTGTTCCCTGGACGAGGTGCTGAAAGCCCCTTATGTCTCGTATCCCTTGGGGCTCTACGACTGCTGCCCGGTGACCGATGGGGCGGCGGCGCTGCTGATCTGCCGGGCGGAGCTGGCGCAGCGTTACACCGATAGCCCGGTCTACCTGTTGGGATCGGGCTTGGCGACGGACAGTTTTGTGCGCGGCGGCGATCTGACCAGCTTCAAGGCGACTCAGGAGGCGGCCCGCCAGGCCTACGAGATGGCCGGCTTGGGACCGGAGCAGATCAACGTGGCCGAGATTCACGACTGCTTCAGTATCACCGAGCTGATCTCTTATGAAGACTTGGGCTTCGCCCCGGCGGGCCGAGGGGCTGAGCTATTAGAGGCGGGCACCGTGATGCTGGAGGGCGAGCGGCCGATCAACCCCAGCGGCGGACTGCTCTCCAAAGGCCATCCCTTGGGAGCGACGGGGGTGGCGCAGTTGGTGGAGCTCTATGAGCAACTGCGCGGTCAGGCCGGAGCGGTGCAAGTGAAAGAACCCCAGTTCGCGCTGCAGCACAACATCGGCATCGGGCGCTGGGCGACCGGCTCGGTGGGCTGCGTGCACATTTTAGGGCGCTAGGCCGGTCAAAGCGCTCTGGCCTAGCAATGGGAGGGAACTATGGCCTGGATCAAGACGATTTCTCCTGAAGCAGCCTCGGGGAAGCTCAAGGAGCTTTATGAGCAAGTGAGCAGTCCCGAGGGCCAGGTGGATAATATCTTGCAGGCTCACAGCCTGCGACCGCGGACATTGGCGGCGCACTTACAGCTCTACAAGGCCGCGATGCACAGTCGTCCCAACGGTCTATCGCCCCGCGAGCGCGAGCTGGTAGGCGTCTGCGTTTCGCAGCTCAATGGGTGCGAATACTGCGTTCAGCATCATCGCGCCGGTTTGGCCCGTCACCTCAACAACCCAGCGCTGGCGTTGGAGCTCTCCGAGGCGGCCATTGGGAAACGTCCCTCGCAGCGGCTTAGTGAGCGCGAGCGGGCGCTCTGTGCCTATGCCAGCAAGCTCACCCGAATTCCGGGCGCGATGGAAGAACGTGATCTGGCTGAGTTGCGCAACGTTGGGCTGGACGATGCAGCTATTCTGGATCTGAACCAGATCGTGGCCTATTTCGCCTATGCCAATCGCACCGTGCTCGGTCTAGGGGTGAAGATAGACGACGAGCCCTTGGGCTTGCATCCCGATGAGCGCGAAGCGGGTTTGCAGCACAAGGCGCTGGGCTGACACTATGCTTGTTTTAATGTGTTAATCCACACTGCATCACTAACACGTTGTTCTATATCAGTTTCTAGAGCCTGAAAAGCAGATAATGCCCTTAATGGAGAGAAATCGCTGATGAACTCGGGCACTCTGCGCGCATGTTGCCTGATCGAGCTACGAAATTTCTTACGCTGACGACCGGATAATCCACTCGCTACAAGTAACAATTCGTACAGTTTAATTTCGGGATGAGGCAAGCCTTCTACTTTCTTTAGGGGCGGTAGTTTGAGTGGGGTGCGTCCTCGGGGATTGCCGGCTGCTTTACGCAATGCAGCCTCGTCAAATAACAGCCAAGCTTCTTGCATGTGTACTGGTATAACACAAATGACCGGTGGCAGGGAGTTGTCTTGCGGTATTTGTCCAATTGCCTGGCGTATTTCATCCATTCGTGTCTGGCGTGACTTCGCTTCCGCGTCACGATGTACAAACAACAGATCAGCCGGGTATAGCTCCAGGCTTTTCAAAATGCGCTCAGGCAACCTCCTGGGTGGGCGGGGCAACCTCCTGAGATCTGCCCATGCAGTCTGAATGGAAAGGCCCAAGTGTTGGTGTAATAACCAGCTAAGAATAGGAATAAGGGCTCGATCTGAACTGCCGTCAGAGAGCAAGGTATAACGCAGCTCTTTCATTATGGTTCAGAACGGAAGGGCAGCAAGAGTTGTAAATCTGGTCGGTCCGCAACGCGACGTGTTTTCTGCCGTTTGGTTCTTGATCTCTCGTGATCCTTGCCATTGACATAGAAGTCAGTTGCTTGTTCTCTAGTTATGACTGGATTCAAGTAAGCCAGTAAGTCGCCTTTGGCAATAACATGTGCTTTTTCCTCCTTCTTCTGGCGCCAGGTCCCAGGCAAACAACCGAAGCATAGTCGTTTGAACCGCCGGCCTTCTCTGATCGTTTCCTTTAATTCGGCCACTAACAGACTATCATCAGGTACTTGACTGACGACGGCGGGTGAGTGTGTATTGATAATCACTTGGTGGAGGGGATTATCTGGCCCTATTTCTTCGTCTACATCGGTACCAATGTCCTGGAGTAGTCTTAGCATTGCCGGAATTCGTCCTGGATGTATGCCGTTCTCAGGCTCCTCCAAACAGATTAGTCCCTGCGATTCTGGGTCTTGCTCTAGTACCGCCAGAGCCAAAAACCGTAAGGTTCCATCAGATAGTGAACGTGCCGGATAGGGTGTGCCTTCACGGTCGGTGACGTGCAGAGTGAGTAATTCGCGCCGTTCATCTCTGTCAACTCCCACTTCCTGCACATCATCAATAAGCTCTGATAGGCGATTGGCCACCTGGGCATAGATCTGCGCCGTAGCAGCCGCATCAGGCTCTCCATTTTGTTGATGGTTATGCTTTTGCCTCGCCAGGTGATAGAGGGTTGCAGCCAGGTGTGAGCCATCTTTCCCTAAATGGGGAGAAGCGTTGAACTCGTCTGGTTTGCGTAGCGCAGAAGGTTCCAACTGCAGTAAACGCCAAGATTGCATCTCCCTGCGTGCCAGTAATGCTGTAGGGCTTTCAGTGGCATTTGCAACAGAGAGAACCGTGCGAGGCAAGTTTGCTGCTAGGAAGGATTGGGGTCTACCACCGCTGCCATCTTGGTGTCGCTTAATGAGTAGATTATCGCCCTCTTTCTCGGTCGAGATAAAGGGACTGCGGCGTGCACCACGCACCGCAGATTTACGCCACTTAGCGACATTATGAGGGAACAATAGGTGCTTATGAGCATCACTTTTATTGATATGAACGAGTTCTTCTTTAGTCAATTCGAGAGAACCTAGTGATGGCTGGTTAGAGTTCTCTCTATAAGCTATCTTCAAGGAATAGCGTAGAAAAGTAATCTTAGCTTGCGCCGGCTGTCCCAAATCGTCAATGCCTTTGTATGGAACGATCATCTCTGCTTCAAAAGACATCTCAGGATCATACTCGTCACCCACGTAGTGGAATAAACTACGCAAATCAGCCATCCCTCCCCCTGCATCGCGCACAGATGAGGCGGCATCAACCAAGGGGTTATTAGCTAGAGCGCTTAAGAAAGTGATAGCGTCAAACATGTTGGACTTGCCCACACCATTTGGCCCAGCTATGCAGGTGAATGGTCCAAAGCGCACATCCACGTCTACCAGATTCTTGAAGCCGGAAACTTTCAAGCGAGTTAGCATTATCTATCGCTCATCAGCATAAGCTTCTCAGCTTGATCTGTCAACCAGAGCCGCTGATGCACAGCAGGTGCCAGTTAAGATTAAGTCTGAGAGCCAACGTAGATAGACTTAAGCCTCAGGGTTGAACTCCTGCATCACTGCCTCGATGCCCCGGTGCAGAAAAAGCTCGATCGCCTCGGCCGCGCGCGCCAGCAAATCCGGCAGCAGTTCCTCTTCTTTAGGAGTGAACGGCGCTAAAACATATTCGACCAGATCGTTCGTGGGTCCCGCGCCCCTAATGCCCAGGCGTAGGCGCGGGATCTCCTGCGTGCCCAGCGCTTCGATCACCGACCGCATTCCCTGATGTCCTCCGGAGCTGCCGTGTGCCCGCGCGCGCAAGCGGCCCAGCGGCAGCGCGTAGTCATCATAAACTATCAGACAGTCCTGCGGGGTGCATCGTTGTGCTAAGCAGAACTGCCGCACCGCCAGGCCACTGCGGTTCATATAAGTCAGCGGCTTGACCAGCAGATGCCCGTCCAGACGATAGTAGAGCGCCTCCGGACTCTTCAGGAGGCGGGCACGGCCACCGTAGCGCTCCAGGTAGGCATCAAGAGCCCGAAATCCCAGATTGTGTCGAGTGAATACATAGCGAGGGCCGGGGTTACCCAAGCCGCAGACCACCCCAACCATCTGCCCGGACCCACGCGCTCCCTAGCCTTCCGGCTGTTGAGATTCGCCGGCCGATGCCGTTTCGGCGGGCGCGCCGGCCGTCGCAGCCTCTTCGGCCACCTCGGCTTCAACCTCGACCGCCACAGCCTCTTCCTTGCGCGGGGCCAAGACCGTCACCAGAGTCACTTCAGGTGGCATGAGCACCTGCAGGTCCTGCAGCGCAAGGTCGCGCGCGTGTAGGGATTCACCGATGTCCATCTGTGAGATATCCACCTCTACCGCCTCGGGGATCCGCTCGGCCAAACCGCTGACCAGGATGGCCTGACGCAGTTTATCCACCAGTCCACCGGCCTTGGCCCCCTTGGCCTCCCCGACCAAGCGCAGCGGTACCTTGAGCTTGATCGGCCGATCGGTCGGCGGCTGGTAGAGATCAATGTGGAGCACCTGATCGTTGAGCGGGTTATAATGAACGTCGCGCACAAAGGTGGAGAGGCGCTCGCCATTTACCTGAAGCTCGATCCGCGAGCTGCGGGTGATCCGGTTAAGCAAGCGCTCCAAGTCCTTATGCGCGAAGGTCAAGAGCCGATGCACTCCCCGGCCATAGACCACCCCCGGAATCCGTCCTCCACGCCGCAACGCGCGCAGATTAGGCTCCGTGCGCACCTCGGCCTTCAATTCATAAGTCATCTCAGTAAACCTCCTCCTGCAGATGGAAACTCCCTCGGAATAACGTTCCTGCTGATTATACTGAATGAAGCAGTCCGGATCATCTACCCAGCGCGTCAACCGCCCCCCAGACCTCACGGTCAGCTAGCGCCTCGGCCGGATAGTCCTGATGATCGAGGAAGTGGGCCGCATAGTAGCCGGCCATGCGGGCATAGCGCTCCTGCCCGCTCTGCTCAGCCAGCTCTAGCAGCAGCGCCACCTGGGCGCTATCTGCCAGGCGCTTCAGCGCTTCCTTGGCATAGAACTGTGCCAGGGGTCCCTCTAATCGCCCTAGTCGCTCAAGCGTGCCTCGCAGCGCGGCCAAAGCGCTCTTGGCTGCCGGCTCACTGCGATGGGCCAGTAGAGCGCCGAACTCCTCCAAGAAGGGCTCGTGCGCGGCCTTCTTCTGCATCACTTCCAGCATATCCAGCGCTTGAATATTGCTGGTACCCTCCCAGATGGGGGTGATTAGCGCCTCGCGATGCCAGCGGGCCACCGGGAACTCTGCCAAGAAACCGATGCCGCCATGCAGCTCCATCGCCAAGCGGGTGAGATCGGCCGCCAGCTCAGCGGTGCGGTTCTTGGCCAGATGGCTCAGCAGGCGGGCATAATGATAGCGTTGGCTGTAAGGCGGGCGCTCGCTCCAAGCGTGGTCGAAGGCGTCAATCGCTTTGAAAGTCAGTAGCATCCCGGCGGCCAAGCGCGTCTCCATCTCCAGGAGATCTCGGCGAACCAGGGGATGATCAATCAGCACCTGCCCAAAGGCACGACGCTCCTGAACATAGCCCAGAGCTTCCAAGTGAGCCTTGCGGGTGATGCCCACCGCGGCGACCGCGTTGGCCAGGCGAGAGACTGTCAGCATTTCTAGTGCATAATAGATGCCCTGGTCGGCTCGCCCCACCAACTGGGCCTCGGAGCCCTCCAGGGAGATCTCCCCGGTGGGCACGGAGCGGGTGCCGCTCTTCTCCTTGAGCCGACGCAGCAAAAAGTTAAGCTCACCTTGCCGGTTGAGCCGTGAGACCAGATAAAGAGCCAGCCCTTTAGCTCCCCCTGGCGCGCCCTCTGGCCGGGCGGTGATCACTGCTAGGTCGGCCAGGCCGGCGTTGCTGGCGAAGTATTTTTCGCCGCTCAGTCGCCACTGCTGCTGCTCATCCTGAACGGCGAGCGTCTCATTTACCCCAAGATCACTGCCGCCCTGAACTTCGGTTAGCCAGGTGGCACCGTATTTCAGCTCGGCGCCCGGTTGACCGGTCAGACCGGGCAACCAATCTTTCGCTTCCGGGGCGTATTTATAGATCACGTAGGCCGTCTGATTCGTGACAGTTAGAGTGCAATAGAGGCCCGGATCGGAGACCAGATAGCCCAAGGCGAAGTGCTCATGCCAAGAGCCGCCTTCATAATGAGGGCGGTTGATACCCCCCTGCATCAGCCGTTCCAGCAGCGCCCGTTGGGCGGGGTTGAGCCAAACCCGATCCACTCGCTGCCCATCGATCCCCCAGGTCACCAGCTGGGGTGGGGCAATCTTATCGGTATAATCGGCGATCTCGTAGATCTCGCGCCCGGCCAGGGCACCGTAGCTGTGCAGGCGCTCCCCCGCTTGGGCCAGTCCTTGGGGCCAAAAGTAGCGCAGCACCTCTTGCAGATCGGGATCACAGTCATAATGATTCAGGCCATAAGCATGAGATCTATACTGCATTAGCTTGTGCCTCCTTTAAGAATGAGCGATCAGCTGGCTGACTGAGCGATCTTCGTGGATGCGTTCGATCGCCTTGGCGAAGAGATCGCCGACGGAGACCCAGCTGATTTTGCGGTTCTCTTGCGCTTGGGGCGGAGGGGCGATGGTGTTGGTGACCATGACGCTCTTGAGTGGCGAGCGCTCGATGCGAGCCAGGGCCTCACCGGTGAAGACTCCGTGGGTGATCGCAGCCTGCACGGCGCGTGCGCCATTCTCCATCAGTAGCTCGGCCGCCTCTACCAGTGTCCCACCGGTAGCCAGTATGTCATCCACGATGATCGCCCGCTTGCCGCGCACCTCGCCTATCAAGTTGTAGGCCTCGACCTGGCGGCCGTCGAGGCGGCTCTTCTCCACGATGGCCAGCGGCAGGCCCAGCCGACCGGCGATTTGGCGCGAGCGCTTGGCCGAGCCGATGTCCGGGGCGACGATGACCATGTCGGCAATAGAATCCTGATCGGCAGTGATCTCTTCGGCGATCAGCGGGTCGGCGCGCAAATTATCCACCGGGATATTAAAAAAACCTTGGATCTGGCCGGCATGGAGATCCAGGGTCAGCACCCGATCGGCGCGGGCGGTCTCAATCAGGTTGGCCACCAGCCGCGCGCTGATGGGCACCCGTCCGATATGCTTGCGGTCCTGCCGGCCATAGCCGTAGTAGGGCACCACCGCGGTGATCCGCCGGGCTGAAGCCCGATGCAGGGCATCTATCATGAGCAACAGCTCCATCAGGTGCTCGTTGACCGGTGGGGAGGTCGGCTGGATGACGAAGAGATCGTCACCTCGCACCGTCTCCTTGATATGCACGCTCGTCTCGCCATCGGGGAATTGCCGCACCTCAGCCTGACAGAGCGGGGTTCCCAGTATGCGACCGATCTCGTCGGCCAGCTCCCGGTTGGCGTTGCCGGTCACCAGCTTCAGCGGTGCTTCCATGCTTCCCCCTCGCCTCCCTTAAGCTAGCCAGACCATCGGCCCTCTAGCATCTTTCTCAACTATAGCTGACCGAGCGCCGGCCGGTCAAACGACCGCCAGGCTAATCCTTGGCCGAGCTGATAATCTGGTCTTGCTTGAGATACAGCAGCGTATCGGAAGGCACGTTTTGTTTGACCAGTGTCCCCGGCCCGATGGTGCAGCGGGAGCCGATCAGCACGCCGGGCATCAGCAGCACCCCGATGCCCATCCGGCTTTCCGCGCCGACGATCGCACCCAGCGCTTGAAGGCCGGTGGCGACACGCTCCCCCTTCACAGTTGAAAAGATCTCGCCGCGGTCGGCGCGCAAGTTGGCGGTGATCGTCCCCGCCCCGGCATGGGCGCCGCGGTCGAAGACCGAGTCACCGAAGTAGCCCGAGTGCGTGTGAGCGCCCGGCTGAAAGATCGAGCGGGCCGCCTCGGCCTGGGCGCCGATGAGCACCTGACGTTCCAGATCGCAGTAGCTCCGCACCAACGAGCCGGAGCCCACCGTGACCTCATCACCCAGATAGCAGGGTCCCTTGATGATGGCCCGTTCATAAATTTGCGCTCCCTCGCCGATGAGGACCGGCCCTGTGATCACAGCGCTCTTGGCGATGAGAGCGCTGTCGGCGATCTGAGTTCTCACGATTTGCTCCGATATCAGCGCTCTGGCAAGCCCCAAAAGATCCCAGGGGTATTTCAGCGAGGGATTTTTCATTTGGCCGATGACCAGCCGTACATCTTGAGTGCGCATCAGCCTAGCCAGCGCGGCTTCGAAGGCATAGGAGCCTGGCTCGACTTGGCGATAGAGATCGAAAAAACTGTGAGCTAATAAATATATGCCTGCGACGCGGAGCTGGCTGGGGGCCTCGTCTCGACCTGGCTTTTCGACCAAATCCAGCGCCCGGTCGCCCTCGAGCTTGAGCATGCCATATTTGTCGGGTTGTTCAGTCTTGAGGGCGGCCAGCACGGCGACTGCACCGGTCTGGCTAGCTTTTTGGATCATGGGCTCCAGCCAGCGATCTACCGTGATTTGTTGGGGGTTGAGCACGATGAAGCGCTCGCCCAGGTGCGCCTTGGCTTGCAGCAGGGCGTCGCCCATGCCGCTGGGTTTCTCTTGAGTGACATAGGACAGGTCCAGCTCGATTTTGGCCGCCGGCTCTTCAGCTAGAACGCGCTCAATCGGGCGCTCCGCCGACTGGACGATGATCGCTTGCCGGATGCCGGCGCGGGCCAGCGCTTGGAGTGTCCAGACGATCAGCGGTCGGCCCAGCAGCCGAATCAGGGCTTTGTGGCTGCCTTCACAAAGTGGCCAGCAGCGTGAGGACTCCCCGGCGGCCAGGATGACGGCTTGATGAACGCCTCTCAAAGACATGATTGCATCATAGCGGGCGGGGCGTGAACCGGCAATCTGATGCCGCAGCGTAGCAACGCTTAGGCCGGGCCCACGTTTGACAGCTTGGCGCCTACTGCACTATTATGGGACCTAAGCGATGAGCATCTCAACTGTAGATACCGGCAGACAAGCGGAGGACCGGGCAGCTGATTATTTGCGGCTGCGAGGTTACCAGATCGTTTGCCGTAACTATCGCTGGCGCGGCGGGGAGATAGATCTGATCGCCCGGGAAGGTGATTGTCTAGTCTTCGTCGAGGTCAAGGCTCGCCGGGGCCGGGGTTATGGCCTGCCGGAGGAGGCGGTCACACCCCACAAACAGCACAAGTTGGTGCGCACCGCCCGGCGCTACCTGACGGAGCATCCTACCGCCCTGGCCCTGCGTTTCGATGTGGTGGCGCTCTCCGGAGGTGAGGCTCGCTTGCACAAGAACGCCTTCTCGGCAGGCGAATAAGCCATGTTCGCCAAAGCGCTCTCAGGTGCCGTAGTGGGAATCGAAGCCTCGCTCATCGAGGTCCAATGCGACATCGCTCCGGGGTTGCCTGCCTTTACCATCGTAGGTCTGCCGGAAAAAGAGGTGCAAGAGAGCCGGGAGCGCATCCGCTCCGCCATCAAGAACAGCGGCTTCGACTTTCCCGCCCGCCGGATCACCGCCAACTTGGCTCCGGCCGACCTGCGCAAGGAGGGTGTAGGGCTGGATCTGCCCCTAGCACTGAGCATCCTGCAGGCCGCCGGTCAGATCGAAGGTGATCGTCTACAACGCTACTTGATGCTAGGCGAGCTCTCGCTGGACGGGGAGTTGCGCCCGGTCAAGGGTGTCTTGCCCATCGCCCTGGGGGCCCAGGCCGCCGGAGTGGCCGGTCTGGTGGTGCCGGAGGGCAATGCCCAAGAGGCCTCGATTGTCAGCGATCTCAAGGTCTATCCGGTCAAGACGCTGGCCGAAGCGATCGGGCTGGCCAGCGGCCAGTCGCAGCCGCAGCCCTTTGTCTGGGACCATCAGCGTTACTTCCAGCGCTCCCAACGCTACGAACTGGACCTGGGCGAGATACGCGGCCAGGAGCAGGCCAAGCGCGCTCTGGAGGTTGCAGCCGCCGGGGGACATAATCTGCTGCTCAGCGGGCCACCGGGATCGGGCAAAAGCATGTTGGCCAAACGGCTGCCCACTATACTCCCTCCCTTGACCTTTAGAGAAGCGATCGAAGTGACCAAGATTTACAGTATTATGGGGCTGCTCTCCCGCGAGCAGCCCATCGTGACCGAGCGACAATTCCGCTCACCTCATCATACTATCTCCTATGCCGGCATGGTCGGCGGTGGCCACGGGACACCTCGTCCGGGCGAAATCAGCTTGGCCCATCATGGGGTGCTCTTCCTCGACGAGCTGCCGGAGTTCGAGCGCTCGGTGCTGGAGACGCTGCGCCAGCCCTTGGAGGATCATCAGATTACCATCTCGCGGGCCTCCATGGCAGTCACCTTTCCGGCCAATTTCACCCTGGTGGCGGCGATGAACCCCTGCCCCTGCGGCCATCTGGGTGATCCGGCGGTCCGCTGCCGCTGCTCACCGGTGGAGATCCGTCGCTATCGCAAGCGGATTTCCGGGCCGTTTTTGGATAGAATAGACCTGTTCGTCGAGGTGCCGAGGCTCAGCAAGGAGGAGTTGATGGGTAAACCGACCGGAGAGTCCTCAGAGACGGTGCGAGAGCGGGTGGCCAGGGCGCGCCGCTTCCAACAGGAGCGGTTTGCCGAGCGGCCGATCTTCAGCAATGCCCAGATGGGCATACGCGAGTTGCGCCGCTTCGCCGCGCTGAGCCAGGAGGGTCAAGATCTGCTGGCTCAGGCCATTGACCGCCTCTCGCTCAGCGCTCGCGCCTACGGGCGGGTGCTCAAGGTGGCGCGCACCATCACCGACCTGGCCGGCTCACAGCTAATTGAGGCCGCCCACGTCGCCGAAGCGCTGCAATATCGTAATTCGGAGGAGAATCTCATTGGAGGAGGGATATGGACTTGAAAAAGCTACGTTTATCTGTCTTATTGATGTTGGCGTTGGCCCTGCTGCTCCCGGCAGTCGTCGGCTGGGCGCAGTCGCCGCCAGGGGGAACGGCCAATGCGCAGGCCAATCTCAAAGTGGTCAAGATCATCATCGAGGGTAATCGGCATGTGTCCAGCCACAAGATCAAGGCCGCACTGCCCTTCAAGGTCGGAGACCAGATCTCGGAAGAGCAGTTGAACCAGGGCGCCCGGGCGATTATGGCCCTGGGTCTCTTTCAGGATGTCACGCCGGACTATCGGCATCTGCCCGGTGGGGTGGCCGTCAGTTATACTGTAGAAGAGAGTCCGGTCATCAAGAAGATCATCGTCAAGGGCAACGTCAACTATGCCTCGGATATACATCTGTTTGGCCAGCTGGATCTGCCCACTCCTTTTACCGATTATTTGGTGAGCTCCAAACGGGTGCTGGAGCTGCTCAAAGAGAAGGAGATCAAGCCAGGTCGGGTGCTCAACCGCCAGACGCTGCGCCAGGTGCTGGGCCTCAATGCCGGTCTGGGAGGCCCCTGTCCGGCCGCCCCGCCCGCCGGCAGCCTCTGCAAGGAATATCGCAACAAGGGTTACTTCCTCATCAGCGTGGCCGGCGACGTCGAAGACGGCTCCACTCTGGTCATCCAGATCATCGAATGGCAGCTAGAAGGCTTGCAAATAAACGGCTTGCAGACCGTGCCGGAGTCGGTGGTGCATCAAGCGCTCTCTGGCTTGCGGATCGGCCGGCCAATAAAGTTAAAAGCCCTGCAACAGGGACTGCAAAAGCTGAGCAGCTCGATCTATTTCGACCCGATCAATCAGCAAGACGTCAGCTTTGCACCCGGCAGTCAGCCGGGCAAGGTCAAACTGGTGCTCGAGGTGCATGAGCGCCGGTTGCTCAAGAAGCCGATCAGCCTCCACAAAATCGTCTTGAGCGGTAATACCCTCTATCCGGCGAGCAGCTTGCTCTCTCAAGTCAAGCTGCCCGATCATCCGGTCAATAATTACGAGTTGCTCAAAATTCTGCAACCCATCTATCGGCGCTATCATCATGATGGCTATATCCTGATGAAGTTCGCCGGCCAAGAATTGCAGGGCGACACGCTGCGGCTGCAGATATCAGAAGGTGTCATCGGCACGGTGAAGATCCTCCAAGATGGAGTGTTGACCAGCCTGATCACCTCGCAGGGCGTCGAGCAGGTCCAGTCTGGCTCAAGGCGCGCTCCAGGGACGCCGGCACCCCAGAGCAGAGGGTTGCTGGGTAGCTTGCTCGGCTCGTTGGGCCTGGCACCGGTCCAGTCCGGCTCGGCGCGCGTCGGCCGCTCCGCAGGATTACTGGGGATGCTGGGCTTGACCAAGGCCCTCCACACTAGGCCCCAGGTCATCATCAGGGAGCTGCGGCTAGGGCCGGGAGACATCGTCAATCGCTACCGCCTGAGCGACAGCTATCGCAATTTGGTGGCGCTCGGTTACTTCAAGACGGTCAACTTCAACTTCGAGACGCCTACCAAAGGGCAACCGGGGCAAGTGAATCTCTTGGTAGAGATCAGCGAGCAGGACAAGCTGGGCAATCTCAATGGCAGCTTGACTTTTAATAAAGACGGCCTCACCGGCAAGCTCGAAGTGGCCCTGAAGAACCTGGCCGGCAGCGGCCAGGATCTGGCGCTCTCTTTTGACCGCGGGCTGCTGGGCAAGGGCATTACCAACTGGAGCCTGAAGTACGATTCTCACTCTTTCTTTCAGGATTTCGACCTGGTTCAGGTCAAGCTCTACGATAAGCATAGCCGTGAAACGAGCCCCAGCCCACATCTGCTCAGTCGGGTGGGCGGCGAGCTCTCGCTGGGCTATCCCATGGGCAACGGGGTAGGATTGGTGCTGGGCTTGAGACATGAGAACTTCACCAAGGAGTTCGAGACGCAGCCGACCCAGCGAGGGGTCACAGACACCGCCTCATTGGAAGTCAACCATGACACGCGCAACAACCCGGCCTTCCCCACCCAGGGCGGCCTGCAGCAATTGAAGGTCGAGCAGGCGGGCGGCTTCACGGTGGGACCGCGCTTCAGCAAATTCCAGGCGACCCTGTTGCAGTTCGTGCCCACCTGGCCTAACCAGACGGTGGCCCTGCGACTCTATGGCGGCTGGGGCATCTCGTTGCCCTCCCAGGAGCGTTTCTCGCTGGGTGGCTCGACCACCTTGCGCGGCTTCAAGCCGGTCAGCAGCGCCACTGTGGCCCTGCTCAACCTGGAGTATCGCTTTGCCTTCCAGGACGCCGTCTCGTTGGCGCTGTTTACCGACCTGGGCAGCACGACACCCTGGAAGCTGCAAGAGCTCAAGAAGTCATTTGGACTGGAAATGCGGATCACCGTTCCCTATTTGGGCCTGATGCGCGCCGGCTTGGTCTGGCAGATCAAGGAGCCGTTCGACTGGCGACCCCGGTTCGAATTCGGCATGGGGCAAATGTTTTGAGCGAGCAAGAGGAGGCAGCCAAGCTGAACGGGAGCCAGCTGTTGGCCTTGGTCACTTTGGTGCTGCTCATCCTGGCCGCTTTTTTGGGGGCGGCCTTTCTCTATCGCCAGCAGGGGCAGCTGGAGAGTTTGAGCCGGCAACTGACCCAGCTCAAGCTCCAACTGGCCCAGAGCGGCAACCCGGCTCAAGCGGCACCCAGCAATCTGAAGCACCTGGCCTACGTCAACACCGCCAAGGTCGCCGCCGGCTACCTCAAAATGGACCAGCAGCTGCAGTCGGAAGTGGAAGCCAAGAAGGCCAAGCTCAGCAAAGAGCTTGGCCAGTTCAAACAACAGCTAAAAGAGCAGACGATCACTCAAGATGAGTTTAATGTGAAAATACTAGGCATTCAGGAGAAGCTCACCAAGATCAAGCAAGAAGCCTTGGCCCGTGTCTCGAACAAGATCAATGCGGTGATCACCCAAATCGGACGCGAAGGAGGCTGGGACCTGATCACCGGCGAGGCGAATGTGGTGCTCTACTCCCGCACCGGTCTGATGCAAGACCTTACCGACGAGGTGCTGGCACGGCTGCAAGCTCAACTGCCGCCGGGGCCCTAAGTACAGAATACAAAGGGGGAATATACTTTGAAGCAGTCAACATTGGTGATAGTGACGGTAGTCATAGTGCTGGTCGCCGTGGCGGTCGGCTTTTTTGGGGGGCAGGCTTTCAACTCGCCCTCCGGGCCTTCCGCTCAAGACCTGGCCGCACTGGGGACTCAGGTGAACCAGCTTCAGCAACAGGTAAAGGCGCTCTCCGAGCAGCTCTCCACTGCCAAGCAGAGCACCAGCGCTCCCGGTGCTTTTCGAGTTGCCTATGTCGACATGTTCAAGGTGCTCAGCAAGTACAAGGGCACCCAGGAGCCGCTGGCCAAATTTCAGCAGCTGGAGAAAGACACCAAGCAAAAGCTGCAAGACCTGGCCAAACAGTTTCAGGCGGGCCAGCTGACCAAGTCGGAGTACGATCAAAAGGTCAATGAGCTCAAGATCAAGCTGAATCAGGCCAACTTGCAGCTCTCGGCGCCCATCCAGCAGAAGATCATTGCCGTGGTCAAAGAGCTGGGTAAAAAGCTCGGCTATGCGCTGATCATAGACAACGAGGCCTCCCAGGCTCAGGCGAGCGTGCTCTACAACAAGAAGGGTCTGGCCGACGATATTACCGATCAGGTGATCGCCCAGATCAACGCGGGCCAGCCAGCCGGCAATTCGGGCAAATAGCTGCGATGAGCACCGACAGCTCACTAGGCATCCGCCAGATAGAAGCCCGACTGCCGATTCGCTCGCCCTTCTTGATGGTCGACCGGGTGCTGGAATCCTCGGAGCGCCAGATTGTGACGCTGAAGAACGTCACCGTCAACGAGTGGTTCTTCGCCGGCCATTTCCCCGGCGATCCGCTGATGCCGGGTAGTTTGATTCTAGAGGGCATGGCCCAGAGCGCCGGCCTGCTGGCCCAAGGGCTCGCTCAGCCTGAGCAGCGGGCACTGGGCTACCTGGTGGGGGTCGAAGCCGCTCGTTTCCGGCGCAGGGTCGTACCTGGCGATCAACTGATCTATCGGGCCGAGCTGCTGCGCCGACGCGGGGAGCTCTTTCGCGTCGGGGTGGAAGCGCGGGTGGCCGAAGAGCTGGTGGCCCAGGCGACGCTCTCCTTGATGCTCTCTATCACTGACGGGGAGGAGGCTCATGAGCGAGGGCGCTAGTGCCGCGGCGCGTATGCAATGGGTAGAATGTGTACCCAACATCAGCGAGGGGCGGCGGGAGGAGATCATCGCCCAGATCGTCGCCCCGTTGCGCGAGAGTCCAGGCGTAGCGCTCTTGGATGTAGACTCCGACGCCGATCACAACCGCACGGTCATCTCTTTTGTGGGCGCGCCCCGGCCGGTGGAGCGGGCGGTCTTGGCCCTTTGCCGGCGGGCAGTCGAGCTGATAGATCTCAGAGAGCATCAAGGGGAGCATCCGCGCATGGGCGCGGTGGATGTCATCCCCTTCGTGCCCATCAAGGGGGTGGAGCTGGAAGAGTGCGTGGCGCTCTCCCGGCGGGTGGGCCAGGAGATCTGGGAGCGCTTGCGGGTGCCGGTCTATCTCTATGAGGAGTCGGCCACCCGCCCGGAGAGGCAGAACTTGGCCCAGATCCGCCGGGGCCAGTTCGAGGGATTTTTCGCCAAGATAAAAGAGCCGGACTGGGCACCTGACTTCGGTGAGCGCGTCGTGCATCCCAGCGCCGGGGTGGTGGCTATGGGAGCGCGCCAACCACTGATTGCCTACAACGTCAATCTGGGCACCGACCGGCTGGAGATAGCGCAAAAAATCGCCCGCGCGGTGCGCCATTCCGGCGGCGGCCTGCGTTATGTCAAGGCGCTGGGTTTTGCCCTGAGGGAACGGGGAATCGTCCAGGTGTCCATGAACATGACCCAGTACCAGAAAACCCCATTGCACCGAGCTTTCGTGTTAATTCAACGAGAAGCCCAGCGCTACGGCGTGCCGGTGCTCGGCTCCGAGATCGTGGGGCTGGTGCCCCAGGCGGCGCTGGATCAGGCCGCCGAATATTTTCTGCAACTGGAGAATTTCCGGCGCGAGATGGTATTGGAAGAGCGGGTTGCGCGCGCTTGGGCCGAACAGGGGGCTGCCGATGGAAGCGAGCCGGCAGCGCCGGGGTGAAGCGCTCTGGTGCATAGAACACTTCGATCTCTTTGAGCATCTGTCGCCGCTGCAGCGGATCAAGCTGCTGCGGCTGGTCAAGCTGGTCCAGTATCGCCGCGGGGAAACTATCTATCTCCCCGGCGATAAGGGCGATACCGTCTATTTTCTCCGCAAGGGACGGGTCAAGCTGGCCTATCTCGACCAGAGCGGCAAGCGTCTCACTCTGATGATCCGCCAACACGGCGAGCTCTTCGGCGAGACGGCCCTGATCGGTGAAGAGGAGCGACGGCTGATCGCCGAGGCGCTGGAAAATGCGGAGATGTGCACCATCTCCAAGTACGACCTGCTCAAATTCGCCGAGGGCGATCTCAAACTATCGCTGCGCATCAGCAAACTGGCCGGTCGGCGGCTGCTCGAGATCGAGAATCGCCTGGAAGACCTGCTCTTCAAGGATGTGCCCACCCGATTGGCGCGGCTGCTCTGCAAGTTGGCCGCTCAGTATGGCACTCCTGATGATGGAGTCATCGAGATCCGGCTACGCATCACCCATCAGGACCTGGCCGATCTGATCGGCTCCACCCGTGAGACGACCTCGGCCACACTGGGCGGCTTCGAAAGGAGCGGCTTGATCGAAAAGGGCCGCAGCAAGATCCTGATCAAAGACCTGGAAGCGCTGCGCGCCAAAGCCGGGCTTTAGCCCAGCTCTCTAGCCCAGCCGCTCTTGCAGCACCTGGGCCAGGGTGGTGGGGCGCAGCTCTTGGAGCTCGTAGCGCACCCTGGTGCTGGGAACCTTGAACTCGATCAGCCGACCTAGGTCAATGGGGGTGGCGATCACCACCGCTTCGGCGCCGGAGCGCTCGATAGTCTCGGCCAGGTCGCTGATCTGTTTCTCCCCGTAGCCCATCGCCGGCAGCAGCGCGGGTATGTCGGGGTATTTCTCGAAGGTCTGAGCCAAGGAACCGACCAGGAATGGCCGAGGGTCTATCAGCTCACGCGCTCCCTCCTGGCGGGCGGCCAGCACGCCGGCCCCGTAGCTCATGCCCCCGTGGGTGACTGTGGGGCCGTCCTCGATGACCAGCACCCGCTTATCCCGGATGACTCCAGGATCATCCACTGTGATCGGCGAAGCGGCCTCGATGATCAGCGCGCCGGGATTGTGCTGCTGCACGTGGGTGCGCACCAGCTCTACGTCGTCCGGTTTGGCGGTATTTACCTTGTTGATGACCACCACGTCGGCCATCCTGAGGTTGACGTAGCCAGGATAGTAGCTCAGCTCATGGCCGGCGCGATGAGGATCGGTGACCACGATGGAAATATCCGGCTTATAGAACGAGAAATCGTTGTTACCGCCATCCCAAAGGATCACCTGAGCCTCCTGCTCGGCCTCTTTCAAGATGCGTCCGTAATCCACGCCGGCGTAGACCACGTTGCCGCGGTCCAGATGGGGCTCATACTCCTCGCGCTCCTCAATGGTGCAGTGATATCTATCCAAATCGTCATAACTGGCGAAGCGCTGACAGGCTTGAGCGGCCAGGTCGCCGTAGGGCATGGGGTGGCGGATGACCACCGTCCGCTTGCCCATCTCTTTTAGCGCTTGGGCCACACGGCGGGTCGTCTGGCTCTTGCCACAGCCGGTGCGCACCGCAGTCACCGATACGATCGGTCGGCTGGACTTGAGCATGGTCGCAGCGGGCCCCAGCAGCAGGAAGTCGGCCCCGGTGGCCAAGACGGTCGAGGCGCGCTCCATCACGTACTGGTGCGAGACGTCGCTGTAGGCGAAGACCACTTGCTCAATCTTTTCTCGCTGGATGAGATCAAGCAGTGCATCTTCCGGCAGGATGGGAATGCCTTGGGGATAGCGCTCGCCGGCCAGTGCGGCCGGATACTTGCGCCCGGCGATATCGGGGATCTGGGTGGCGGTAAAGGCGATCACTTCGTACTGGGAATTGTGACGAAAGTGGACGTTGAAGTTGTGGAAATCGCGCCCGGCGGCGCCCATGATTACCACTCGTGTCATAAAATTATCACTCCTATGATTGTGGCTCTAGCATAGCAAGCACTGGATAGTTAGGCAAGTGCCGATCAGGCCGATCCAGTCTACTGCCAACTCCGGGGCGACCTTGCAGTCGGCCGGCCGCCTTTGCTAAGCTGAGCCGATGATCAGGCCAGCAGAGCTTCAGCATAAATTGAAGTTATTGCCCTCCGAACCAGGCGTCTATTTGATGAAGAACGCACCAGGGCAGGTCATCTACGTGGGCAAGGCTGTTTGCCTGAAAAATCGGGTGCGCTCCTACTTTCAAGTTGCCAGCCGGCGCGCGCCCAAGCTGGCCGCCCTGGGCCGGGAGATCGCCGACTTCGAGTATATCGTCACCGGCTCCGAGGCGGAAGCACTCATCGTAGAGGACACGCTGATCAAGCGATATCAGCCGCGCTACAATGTGCGCCTCAAGGACGATAAGCGTTATCCCTACCTGAAGCTGACCGCCGAGCCCTTCCCACGGCTGGTGCTCACCCGCCGCCTGGAGGTGGACGCGCGGCAGGGCGCACGCTACTTCGGGCCTTATACCGGTGCTCAGCTCATCCGCCAGGCGCAGCGGATGATCCAGCAGATTTTCCGCATTCGCACCTGCAAGCTGTCCCTGGTTGAAGGCCGGAAAGCCCGACGGCGGCCCTGCCTCGATCATTATCTCGGCCTCTGCGACGCGCCCTGCGTGGGCCGCATCTCCGCCGAGGAGTACCGGGAACTAACCGCGGGCGCCGCGCTCTTCCTCAATGACCGGCAAGCTCAGCTCATCCAGAGCTTGCAGCGAGGGATGGAGCAGGCCGCGCGGCGTTTGGAGTTCGAGCGGGCCGCCCGGCTGCGCGATCGGTTGCGGGCGCTCCGGCAGTTGCTAGATTCACAGAAGGCAGTTGAGGCTCGGCCAGCGGATCAGGATGTCATCGGTCTGGCCAGAGCGGCGAACGGGGCGCTGGCCTGCGCCCAGGTCTTCTTCATTCGGCGGGGCAAGCTGATCGGGCGGGAGAACTTCCTGCTCGACACCGGTGCAGCAGAGGATGAAGCGGAGGTCCTGACAGCTTTTGTCAAGCAGTACTATGCCCAAGCGTCGGCCTTGCCGCCGCAGATACTGCTCCCCGGTGAGATCGAAGACCGTCAGGCGATCGCCCGCTGGCTCAGTGAACGGGCCGGCCGGGCGGTGGGGCTCAAGCTGCCTCAGCGAGGTCCGAAACGACAGCTCTTGGCCGTGGCTATGCGCAACGCCGAGTTGGCACTGCGCGAGCAGCTGACCGAGCGACCGGACCCGCTAAGCGAGCTGCAGCGTTGCTTGCAGTTGGAGCGCCGGCCAGCCCTCATTGAGGGCTTCGATATCTCCAATATCCAGGGCAGCGAGGCTGTTGCCTCCATGGTCGTTTTCCAGGAAGGCAGGCCCGAGAAATCGGCCTATCGGCGCTTTAGGATCAAGCAGGTCCAAGGGGCGGACGATTTCGCCATGATCGCCGAGGCGCTGCGCCGCCGCTTGGAGCACGGCCTGCGCGAGCGCAGCACCTCAGTCTACGACGAACGAGCGAAGTTCGCGGTCTTTCCGGACCTGATCCTGATTGACGGCGGCAAGGGGCAACTGAGCGCCGCCCGCCGGGTGATGAGCGAGCTGGGACTCGAAAAAATCCCGACGATCGCTTTGGCCAAGGAGCTCGAGCAGATTTTCATCGAGCATAGGGCGGCTCCCATGGTCCTGCCGCGCAGCTCTCTGGCCTTGCAGCTCTTGCAGCGGGTGCGTGACGAGTCCCATCGCTTCGCGCTAGCTTATCACCGCAAGCTGCGAGCCAAGCGCACGCTCCGCTCCGCCTTGGACGAGATCCCTGGCCTCGGTCCTCAGCGCAAGAAGCTTTTAATCCGCCATTTCGGCTCGGTCCGGCGGATTAGCCGGGCTAGCCTGGCGGAGTTGCAGTCTGTCCCCGGCCTGCCGCGTGTATTATGTGGGCGGCTATTCGAGGCGCTCAAGCGGTCCTGCTAGCTCATGCTTGATCCTTATAGGGGTTATGTCCCAGCAGCCAGTGATAGGTGATCAACTGTCCCAGGTGATAGTACTCATGGCGCGCGACCCAACGGACTAATTCCTCCGGCTCGACCGTCGCTCCCTTGAAGTATTGCTGCCAGCTCTCGGGCAGCGAGACAGGTTTGGTCAGTTGCCCATCCGCCGCCGACTGGAGGAAGGTTGTGGTCTCGGCACGGATGCGATCGAGGTCGCTAAGGATGGCACCGGCGTCTTCGCCGCTCCAACTGACGGCCTTCTCCCATTCGAGCTCAGGATCACCAGCAGCTATCGCCATACAGACCTTCTCCATCGTCCCAATCTCCTGCAGCAGGGCTTTGGCTGACTTCATATCGGGGCGGGGATGCCAATCGAACTCCTCGGGTTTGAGCTGGCGCACTTCAGCGGCCAGCTCCTGACGAATATCCTCCAACTCCCACAGCAATCGCTGGGAAAGTTTTGCCATGATTAACGCCTCCTGGGTGTTGATGGTCTAATGTTCTACCCTCCAAATCCAAGCCAACATGGCCTATGGTTCAAGCCTTTGCCGTCTTGGCCCTCTCGCGCTTCGCTCCCTTGCTTTTGGTCGCCGGCTCGGCGTTGTGCTCGGTCGGCGAGCGACCATTCGCCTCCGGCCTTGCCGGCTTGACCAGCCCGGCCCGCTCCCGGATAGCTTGCTCTATCTCGCCGGCCATCTCGGGCTGCTCGCTCAGGAAGTCGGCCGTTTTGACCATCCCTTGGCCCAGTTGGGTCTCCCCATAAGAGTACCAGGCGCCAGACTTCTTCACGATACCCAGCTCCTCGCCTAGGGTGATCAGCTCCCGCTGGCGCACGATCCCCCGACCATAAATAATGTCCAGTTTGGCCTCGCGGAAGGGCGGAGCCAATTTGTTTTTGACCACTTTGACCAGCGTCTGGTTGCCGATCTTGCTCTTGTCCGCCCCGACGCCCTCTTCGAGCCCCCCGATGCGGCGGATCTCCAGGCGGGCCGAAGCGTAGAATTTGAGCGCCAAGCCGCCGCTAGTGGTGGTAGACGGCCCCCAAGGGCCGGTGTTGATCTTGGAGCGGATCTGGTTGATAAAGACAACTGTGGTCTTGGATTGGCTGGTCACACCGGTCAGCTTGCGCATCGCCTGGCTCATCAGCCGCGCCTGCAACCCCACCTGCGCATCGCCCATCGCCCCGGCAATCTCGGCCTCCGGCACCAGCGCCGCCACCGAATCTATCACGATAATATCTATCGCCCCGCTGCGCACCAACTGCTCGGTGATCTCCAGCGCCTGCTCACCGGAGCTGGGCTGGGAGAGCAGGAGCTGGTCCAGATCAACGCCGATATTGCGCGCATAGGTAGGATCGAGGGCATGCTCGGCGTCGATGAATGCCGCCACGCCCCCAGTCTTCTGCGCCTCTGTGATCATGTGCAGCGCCAGAGTTGTCTTGCCCGAGGATTCGAGGCCGTAGACCTCGATGATCCGCCCACGGGGTATGCCGCCGATGCCCAGGGCGATGTCCAGGGCCAGCGAGCCGCTGGGGATCGTCTCGACATCCAGGTGGCCCTGCTCGCCCAACCACATGATCGAGCCTTCGCCGTAGCGCTTCTTGATCTGATCCAAGACACTGTCCAGCACCTTGGTTTTGCCGTTTGTGTGATTATTGCTCACTAAAACTCTCCTCTCCGAGTATTTTCGCGATCGTGCTTGATGATAAACTGCGTGGCTCGCTTGCCAGGCTCCGCCTGTCTCGTCGCCGAGTGCTATCGGACCTGCCTGATCACCCCGATGACCTTGCCCGCGATGCGCGCAGCGCGGGTGATGATCGGCTGATAGTCCGGATTGGCCGGCTCCAAGCGGACCTGGTCGCCGGCGCGCCCGTAGCGTTTGACCGTCCCTGAATCGCCGATGAGCGCCACCACAATATCGCCGATATCGGCCGTCGGTTGCTGGCGCACGATGAGGATATCACCGGGGAGGATGCCGGCTCCGGTCATGCTCTCGCCCTGAACCCGCAGGGCGAAAAGATCCTGATCGTGAGGGAAGAGTCCTGATAGTTTGAGCACCTCTTCGATATTTTCCTCGGCGAGTATCGGCTTTCCGGCCGCCACCTGGCCCACCAGCGGAATCCCCGCACGACGCCAAAAGAGCCGCTGCACGCGCTCGCCGACCGGCTCGATGCCCCGGGCGCTCCAGGCGCGTCTCTTGATGTAACCCTTCTTTTCCAGCGCCCGCAGGTGGCTCTGAACGCTGGCCGGAGAGCGGAAGCCGAAGCGAGCGGCGATCTCTCGTAAGGTGGGTGCCGAGCCGTGCCGTTCGATCGCCTCGACGATAAATTTTAGGATGTGTCGCTGCTTATCGGTCAGTCCATCCCTCATTGCTCGCCTCCTCCGGGCCTGTTTAAGATAGCATACAGAAGTATGGCTGTCAAATCGTCAGATACAAAACAGTGACCATCCTGGCGGAGGCGGAACCAGGATGGTCGTTCAACTCAACTGAGGGGTGACGATCAGTGCTCTGTCGTCGTGCCCTTGTTGGACTTGGGTAGTTGTTGCTTAGCTCATTAACCTCAGATGAAGGCGAAGGCCTTAGCCAAGGCCAGTAAGCCGGCCAAGAGGCCCACCGCTGCGATGGTCAAGTTAGCCGAGAAGCGAGCCTTGGTCTCTTCCAGATTGGTCTTGAGCGCTTTGACCTGCTTGGATAGGGCTTGCAGGTCAGTGGTGTTTGCCTTGTCCATCTGTAAGGAGGAGATCTGGCTGCCGTTTTGATCCACCCGATTGTTCAGGCCGGCCAGCGAGGTCTTCAGCCCATTGAGGCCCACATCGAACCCTTGGAGCTTGCCGGTCAAGCTTTGAATCTGGCCGGTCAAAGTATCATTGAGGTCGCTCATCTGCGACTGCAGAGCGTTGAATTGCACCATCAGCTTGCCCGCATTGGCCGAGGGTAGGCGCACGCCGCCCTCGACGCGGCTCAGCCGTTGCTCAAGTTCGTGCAGTTTGCCTCCCAGTTGCACCAGCTGGCGCACCTGGCCTTCGAGCACCTTGAGTCGGGCGCCTTGTCCCTGCACGGTGGTCTCCAGATCGAAGAGCCGTCCCTGGGTGGCTTTGATCTTGGCCCCGAAGCTGTCGGCCATGCCGGCCACCGTGCCCCGCAGGGAGATCAAGCCCGGCGCCAACTGTTTGTTGATCTTATCGCTAAGACCCTGGAGATCATGTACGGCGCTCTCGTTCTGCTTGAGCTCAAAGGAGATCTCTTTGACGACATCTTCCAGGGCTTGGCCCTGCTGAACCTGGAAGGAGAGGTCTTTGACGATGCCCTGCAGCGTATTCAGTTGGTCGGATAAGGCGCTGACCTGCTGCTGCAATGTTTGGTAGTTGTTGTCATTGGCGGCAAGCACGACTAGCGGGGTTAAGCTGGCCAGGGTAATCGCCAGCGTGAGAATGGCTGCTTTCTTCAGCATAAGTCTCTGCCTCCTAATATTCATAGTATGGAACTGACTCAAGGTAACGCCTGCCACCACTCCGGTGAAGGAGCTTTGGGGGATGGGTGCGGGAATTTGGTTACGGCCAGAGGTCACCTGCGTGACGCTGGCCGCTTGGCAAGGCAGGCTCGGCCCACTAGAATAGGGCCATGGCTGCAATCGTCAGCGATGATTTGGAGCAGTGGGCCAGGAAGGCTTGCGCAGGTTTAGATGTCTCGCTCGCCACCCGGCGGACCTATCTTGAGGCACTGAAAAGCTTTTTCGCCTGGCGACGCCGGATAACTTCACCGGCTGCAACAGAGCCGGGCATCGAGACCCAGGCGCTGCAGGCTTATAAGGCCTGGCTCCAGGCGGAGCGCTCCTCCAACACCGTCTCGACCTATCTGGTCGCCTTACGTCGCTGCTTCGCCGCGCTGGTAGCTCAAGGTCATCTACCGGCCAACCCGGTCGAGGCGATCAAAGGACCACGCCGGCCGCGAGGTCATCTGCGCAGCGACCTAAGTCGCCAGGAGCTGCGCGCCCTCTTGGGGGCGATCAAGCGGGACAGTCCACTGGGCCGGCGCGACTTCGCGATGATCAACCTGATGGTGCGCGGAGGGCTGCGGCTGGTCGAGGTGCAGCGGGCCAACGTGGACGACATCGAGGAGCAGCAGGGGCGTCGCATCCTACGCATCTGGGGCAAGGGACGCGCGACGCGCGACGAGTTCGTGGTGCTCACCGAGCCGACCGAGCAGGCCATCGCCGCTTACCTGGAGACGCGCGGCCCCCTGCCGGCCAGTGCTCCGCTCTTCGCCGGGCTAGGTGGCAGCAATTGGGGCCGGCGACTTAGCCGGCGCACCATCCGCCGGCGGGTGACCTATTATATGGAGCAAACCGGAGTCAAACGGCCGCGGGTTTCGGCCCATTCGTTGCGTCATAGCTTTGTAACCTTGGCCATCGAGGGCGGGGCCTCGATCTTGCAAGCCCAGACGGCCGCGCGCCATCGCTCGATTCAGACCACCCTGGTCTACTTCCACGAGCATGCGCGCCTCTCCGACCCGGTCGAGGACAAGATTCACATCTAAGCCATGCGCGTTTTCATCGTTCTGGGTCATACAGCGGCGCTGACACCCGATTTTACCCTGAACGACCTGCCAGGCAGCGCCGGGCGACTGGATATCCTCTGTCGCTGCGTGACCGCCGCCTTCTGCCTCTCGCACGGCATTCGCCGCCAGATCAACGTTTACTTGGTCCTGCAGGACCGGATCACCATCCGCCTGGACGGACGCTACTTGAGGCATCTCAACCCCGACGAGCGCAGCACCGGCGCGCTGTTGCAAAAGGCTCTGCAAAAAATACAGCAGGCAGCACCGGATCTGCCGGACGAACTGCGCAGCACCCCCGGCATCTTCGTCTCGCGGCGTGGCCTGGCCCAGCTCTTAGCCCAGCTGCGGCGGCAGGTCGAGCAGATCATCTGGCTCCATGAGGGCGGGCGCGATCTACGCTCGGCAGAGCTGGACCAATCCTCGGCCTTCGTGCTCTCCGATCATCGGGACTTTTCGCCTGAAGAAGAAACTTTGCTGGGCGAGTTTGCCCGGCTGAGCCTGGGCCCGCAAATCTTGCACGCCGATCACTGCATTACCGTCGTGCACAACGAGCTGGATCGGCGGGAACCGTAGGAGAAAAGGAGGAACTGCCATGGAACAACCCGGCAAGCCGGTCTGCCAGTCAAAAGTCGAGATGGTCCAGATCATTCGCCCCGAAGATGCCAATCCCTTGGGAATCGCCTTTGGAGGCAAGGTCGTCGAATGGATGGACATGGCCGCCGCCATCGCCGCCACGCGCCACGCCCGCAAGCCCAGTGTGACCGCCTCGATCGACAGCTTAAGCTTTCTCAGCCCGATCAAAATCGGCCAGTTTGTCATCATCCGCGCCGCGGTCAACTATACTGGGCAGACCTCGATGGAGGTCGGGGTGCGCATCGAATCGGAGGATCCCTTGAGTGGCGAGCGGCAGTTGACCACCCACGGCTATCTGACCTTTGTGGCCCTCGATGAGGGGGGCCGCCCGACCGCCGTCCCGGCAGTGATTCCTGAAACTGCCGAGGAGAAACGGCGTTACCAGGAGGCAAGACTCCGCCGCGAGGCCAAGCTCAGGCGACGTGAGGCGGATGAGGGATGAGCGGCCCGGGCGTTTCGGCACTGCTCCTGGCCGCCGGCGAATCCAAGCGCATGGGCCGGCTCAAGCCCCTGTTGCCCTTCGGCGACCTGACGGTCATCGAGACGATCCTGCGCACGCTGGGCCAATGCCCTCTAGCTGAAATCATCGTGGTGCTGGGCCATCGGGCTGGGGAGATCGAGCCGCTACTGAAAAACTATCCGGTGCAGATTGTGCATAATACCCGGTATCTGCGCGGGATGCTCTCCTCGATTCAGGCCGGTCTGAAAGCTGCCGCCGGCGACGCCCAGGCCTATCTAATCTGCCTGGGCGACCAACCCCGCTTGCAGATCCGGACGGTCCAGCTGCTGCTGGGCGCTTTCGCCGCTGAGCCGGGGGGCATCTATCTACCCTGCTATTTGGGTCAGGGCGGTCATCCCTTGCTGCTTGACACCCGCTATCGCGACGAGGTGCGCGCTCTGGACCCGGTGATCGGCCTGCGCCAGCTTTTGCGGCGCCATCCCGATCAGGTGCGGCATGTCGGGGTTGCGGCTCCTGAGGTGCTAGAGGACCTTGATACGCCAGAGGAGTACCGGCTCGCGCTGGGCCACTCGATCCGGTAAACTCCGGCCATCATCTGTCCGGCCGCGCTGAGGGAGGGAACGAGACCATGGCGTTTGTGATTACCCAGGCTTGCATCGGCACCAAAGCCAGTGAGTGCGAGAAGGTTTGCCCGGTGGACGCGATTCACCCTCGAGAGGACCAGCCCAGCTTCGAACAAACCGAGCAGCTCTACATTGACCCCAGCGTCTGCATCGATTGCGGGGCCTGCATGGCCGTCTGCCCGGTGCGAGCTATCTATCCCGATGAGGATCCCGTGTGGGCCATCCCTAAACCGTTCCGTTATTTCATCGAAAAGAATGCCGACTATTATCGGTTGGATCCGGAAGCCTTCACCCAGAAGTATCCCCCCGGCGTGACCCGCCGGAAGGTCGTCAAGGTCAAGGGCTCCTAGCAGGAGACCGTCGCCCATTCCAGCTAAGCCAAATTGGATTCCCAAACACGAGGTGATTTATTCTATGACCAAGCGAAGCTGGGTCCTGACGTTGGGAGCGATCGCGTTGCTGGCCATCGGCGCGCTGCTGCTCTGGCCGACGAGCGATCCCCTGGCCAACGTGCAGACGGTGGCCCTGCAACTGCCAGGTCAGCAGAACCAGCCAGCCACAGCGACAGGCTCAAAGCAGCCTCCCTTGGCGCGTGGACTGGAAGTGGCCTTGGGCGAGCGTCACATCCGCATCATCACCGACCCAAAGGCGGCCGATGCGCTGATCTCGATTGAGTTCGATCAGGCCAACATTCGTCTGGATAAAAACGGCATTCAGGCCACAGCGCGCTGCATTATCACTAAGAAGAACGGACAGCGCGGGGTACTCCTCTTGACTTTGACCGTGGATCAGCAGGGGATTCATGCCCGGCTGGTGCGTCCCAAGTCCTGGCAGTTCTGGCGCTAGGGGCTCAGCGAGAGGCCAGGGCGGACTCGATGGCCGACTTGAAGGTCGCGTAGGGCTGGGCGCCCACCAACGGGCGACCGTTGATGAAGAAGGTGGGAGTGCCGCGCACGCCCAGCCGGCTGCCGGCTTGCAGGTCCTGCTTAATGGACTGCGAATAACGTCTGTCGCTGAGGCAGGCGCCGAACTGGGCCAGCTTCAAACCCAATGCTTGCGCATATTGGCGGAAGCTCTGCCGGGCAGCCGCAGTTGAACCTCCGGCCCACTCGGGCTGATTGCGGAAGAGCATGTCGTGCATGGGCCAAAACTCCCCCTGCTCATCGGCACAGGCAGCGGCCTCGGCGGCCAGCTCGGCGTGGGGATGTATCTGGGTTAAGGGGAAATCACGGAAGACGAAGCGCACCACCCCGGTGTCAATGTAATCGGTCTTCAGGCGCTCAAAGCTCTCCTGTTCGAAGCGCCGACAGAAGGGACACTGAAAGTCCGCAAACTCGACGATGAGTACTGGGGCATCGGCCGCGCCTAGGCTAGGTTGCCCGGCGGTGCTGGGCTGAGTCAGCGTGGTGCCCTGAGTGCTCGCTCCGGCCGGGCGTTGCAGCGCCTGAGCCAATGATTGCAGCGTTTGGCTGAGTTGGGCGACCTGGCCTTGGAGCGCTCCCACTTGAGCGCGCGTCTCCCCCAGTTGAGTCGTCAGTTGGCCCACCTGCTGCTGTAAGCGGTGCAGTTGAGGTTGCTGGACGCGCGAGCTCAGATAATACTGATAACCGGAGAGGCCGGCACCGAAGAGGGCCAGCAAAAGGACTAAGGCGGCCGTGGGCCAGAGCCAAAGCGGCCGGGGCCCCTCAGCCTCGGGGGGCGTTTGTTCAACTGCAGACCGGTTGAGGGTTCCTTCTTCGGGGGATTCGTTTGGCGTTTGCATTACGCTTGATGCTAACATGATGGCTAACCGGCGTCAAGCCATTTGCCCTTGGAGGTTTGCTGGGCGCGCGCCGGCGGTGCTAGAATATGCGCTAGATATCACTTGAGCCAGGAAGGAGTCGGGTATGCCCTTCCCAACCGCAGAGCTGATCGTGACCGGTGGGCACATTTATACGCTCGCTGAGGGTAATCTAGGTCCGGTTGAGGCGCTGGCGGTCTATCGGGGCCATATCGTGGCCCTGGGCCGGGCCACAGAGGTTCGCCGCTTGGCCGGTCCCCAGACCCGGACAGTTGAGCTGCAAGGTCGGACGGTGCTGCCCGGCTTTATAGACGCCCACATGCACCTGACCAGCGCCGGACTGCGCCTGACCGGCTTCGTGCGTGATATCTCCTCGGCCGGCTCGCTGGCCCAGGCGCTGGAGCAGCTCAGAGAGGCAGTAAAAGCCCATCAGCCCGGCGAGTGGATCCGCGCTCGCGGCTGGGATGAGAGCCATTGGCCGGAAAAACGCTACCTGACCCGCGCCGAGCTGGATTGGGTCGCACCGCAGAACCCACTGATCGCCGTGCGGATAGACGGCCACCTGATGACGATCAACAGTCGAGCCCTGGCCCGGCTGACCATCCCCCGCCAGCGCCCCGAAGAGTTCGATGAGCCGGCCGGTCTGCTGCGCGAGCGGACTGCTTGGCTGGCCTATCAGCAGGTCAAACCCGATCTGGCCCAGACCGAGCAGGCCTTGGCCGCCGGCATCGGGCTGGCCCACTCGCTGGGAGTGACTTCGCTGCATGACGTTGTCAACCCCTTGCAGATCAAAGCTTATGAACAGTTGCGCCGGCGAGGGCTCTTGCAACTGCGGGTGCGCCTCAACCCCGAGATCGAGGTGCTGGAGCCGCTCGGCGAGCTGGGGTTCTCCAGCGGCTTCGGTTTCGAATACTTAACCTTAGGCGCGCTGAAGTTCTTCGCCGACGGCTCGATCGGTGCCCGCAACGCCGCGCTTTCCGTGCCCTACGCCGATGCGCCTCAGTCACTGGGCAAGCTCAATCGCCCTCAAGACGAACTGAACAGATTGGTCAAGCGCGCCCATGAGGCCGGCTTCCAGATCATGATCCACGTCATCGGCGACCGGGCGATCGAGGCGGCCCTGGGGGCGCTGGAGCGGGCAGACGTGGGGCCGGGTGACCGGGCGCGCCTGGAGCATTTCGAGCTACCCAGCCCGGAGCAGCTAGCGCGGGTCCGCCGGCTGGGGATCATCGCCTCAATGCAGCCCAACTTCCTGCGCTGGAGCGGCGCAGGGGGGCTTTATCAGGAGCGGCTGGGGGCCGAGCGCGATGAGCAGATTGATCCCCAGCGCGCGGTGCTGGAGTGTGGCATCCCCTTGGCCTTTGGCTCCGACGGGATGCCCTTCGGGCCGCTCTACGGTCTGCAACTGGCGCTGAACGCCCCCCATGAGCGGCAACGGCTCTCCTGGGAAGAAGCGCTGCGGGCCTACACCCTGGGCGGGGCCTATGCCGGCTACGCCGAGGAGGAGCTGGGCTCGCTGGAGGTGGACAAGTTGGCAGACTTCATCGTGCTCTCAGGCGACCCGGCCCAAGCTCCCGACCGCTTAACAGAGCTGGAGATAGAAGCAACCTACATTGGAGGTGAGCGGGTCTACCTGCGGGATGATTATCATGCTGCCGCTCATGCCATAACGCCGGAATGATTTGCCAGCCCGCTGGCTCTCAGCTTGAATAGCCCGCTCAGGGGATCAGCTTCTACGACCGGCGCAATGACCGGGCCAACCTGAAGATCGACAAATACCTAGCCATCTCAGAGCCAATCGCTGGGTCACCCTGGCTCCCGATTCCACGGTACGCACCGATGCCGCCGCCGCAGCCAAGAATCTCTCCGTCTACGTCGCTGGCGGCCGCTCGCTGCCCTCCGGCGATATCTCAAATAGCTTCAATAGCTTCGAGCGCTATGAGCTGTTCAATAATCGTTGGACGCGCCTGCCGCCCTTGCCCACGCCTAGAGCTGGCCTAGGACTGGCTGTAATGGGCAACATGATCTACGCCCTAGGCGGGTGGAACTGCGTCATTGCCGCCTGCGGCCAGGTGCTCGATCTCAACGAGGCCTACAACATCGCCGCCGGCCGCTGGGAGATTAAGAAAAACGGTAGTCCTAAACGGGTAAGGATGCATTGTAGTGCTGGATGAAATACCAGATCGCCCCGACATGGTTCTCCAGCTTTTTCGAGAAGGACAGCGTCTTCCTCACCAAACGAGACA
>ENA-ORDP01000136-ORDP01000136.1-marine-sediment-metagenome-genome-assembly--contig:-NODE-136-length-47637-cov-11.982577_pt1 | contig 47637 bp, 40 predicted proteins | sample MGYA00248627_ERZ508539 | MGnify/ENA primary metagenome ERZ508539 (study PRJEB26208, sample SAMN05571518) | marine sediment metagenome | biome: deep sea; feature: Hydrothermal vent; material...
CTATGGATTGGCTGTTCAGATAGCCGAGTTCCTGCGAACGAAATAGTAAACCTGCCTCCTGGTGAAGTATTTGTACATCGTAATATTGCAAATGTTGTTGTTCATACAGACTTAAATTGTCTTTCTGTAATCCAGTTCGCTGTCGATGTTCTACAAGTAAAACATATTATAGTTTGCGGTCATTACGGGTGTGGCGGCATAAAGGCGGCGATGGAAGATCAAGAGCATGGTCTTATAGATAATTGGCTACGCCATATTAAGGATGTTATCCGTTTCAATGCTGAAAGATTTAAAGGGCTAAAGCATAATAAGAAGTTAGATTTACTCTGTGAGATAAATGTAAAAGAACAGGTAATAAACGTTTGTAACACAACTATTGTCCAAAATGCTTGGAAACAAGGGCGCGAGCTCTCCATTCACGGATGGATTTATAATATTGAAAATGGGATTCTAAAAGATTTGAACGCTTGTGTTACATCAAGCGATGTGAATAGAAGAAAAAATAGTCATGCGTAAGTTTGCAGACCAGAATAGGGGACGGAGGGATTAAATTTTGTGCAACCGGGGGGGATCGGTTATTCTGCTGCTCTACCAAGGCTACGCAAAGGATCTGTTATGCCACGTCGTGCAAGGATGTACCTATTGGGTTTTCCGTATCATATAGTCCAGCGGGGGAATAACCGCGAATCCTGTATTATCGAGCCCAAGAACTATCAGCGCCCCCTCGGGTCTGGTGTGGCTATTGGCCGGGTTTGTATTGTTTCGGTTTTTGACATCACCAAGCTCTGGCCCATCCACCGTTTGGATCAAGAAATGTCGGGCGGTCTGGGTATTATGCTTGACGATGTATTGGCGGGTATCTACGGTGCGCTGGCCCTTTGGGTTTTGGCCACAGGGCTAGTGTATTATTTTTAGCACTCAAAGATGCATCGCCTGACTTAGGGAACCTCTGATTAATACGCTCAACCGCCAAAACGCCAAGCTAAATAGAGTGTTGATTTTTATAAAGAAAATTCTTGGCGACCTTGGCGGTTCAAGTTCAATTGATCAGAATTTCCTTAGATCAACGCACAGCCATACATGCCCCTAGGCCTCGTGTGGCCCTGAGAATGACCCGGCTTCACATCATCGCAGCATCACGCACGCCGATATTGACTGCCATGGCATTTTGGGCACGGCGGTAGATGGCCCGGCTTTTTCATCTCAATGGTTTCCGGGCATTCAGTGCAGCGAAAGTGACCACCATGGGTTATCTCACCGGTGCGGTAGACCAGCGATTCATTGAGTTTATCACCGAGCGTCTGGCTCCATTCACCGATTGCATGGGCTAGTTGGGCGACCAGGGTGCCGCCCTTGTCCCGTGACAATTCCATGATATGGCCACCTTCTTGCAGTATCTCATGCCACAAAGGCCCACCGCGTTCACGCAGCACAACCTTTAGCTTTTGTGCATCACCAGCAAGCGCCTCAAGCTTTGGGCGCATGGCCTCATGGGTGCTGATAAGGTCCTTTTTCAGCGTTTGGGTAAGCTTGCTGATGGTTTCATGGGAATGCTCACCTAAGGTGCGCAATTTTGTTCCAGCCCGCTCGACCGCATGGATGGCAGTCTCACCGCTAATGGCATCCTGTGCATCAACCAACACGGTGTGCAACTGTTGTCTCAGCCTGGCATAGGCCACCAACTCTTCCTGCCGGGGCGGTCCTTCCACTTTGGCTTCCTCTGCTGCCGGGGGCGGAATCGGTGGTTTGTTGGCCCGTTCAACCGTTTCATGCTCAGCTATTGCATTCATGGCCACCTCCTTGATAGACATCATTTATCAAACACACAATTACCATACACTCAGGCAGTGCCGGTGTCTTTGATGGAGGTCAATAAATCTGCCGAAAGTCATGAAGGCACTGCACAACATGACTGACAGATTACGCTACGCAAGTGGGGCGAAACGCAGGTTCAGGTTTGTGTTGTTTCGTTTATTCGACATCGCCAAATCCTGGCCGATCCGCCGCCTGGACCAACAGGTTCCTGGTGGATTTGGCATTATGCTCGATGATGTATTGGCGGTGTTTATGGGGTGGTACTATTTTACCTATTGGCCGGGGGCTGGGTCTGGTGTCAAGCTAAAAAATACCAGGAGCCGTCATTGGTATCACGTCGTCTGTGTGGGTACGCGAGAGGCATGGTGTTACTGTCGATGATCATCAACTCAATTGGGATTACCACCATACAGGACTAGATTGAGTCTTCGTTCTGACAAATCAGCCAAGGCGAAAACATCGCTTGGGTTTTTTGCCAATTTGTATTGGCGGATCGCATAGTAGTTGCCCCAGTTTTTCTCGGATTCCAATTTGTTCATGATTTTGACGAGCACATCAAGATTATTACCTGCCTGTAAATACACCTCAGCGGGAATGGCCTTGGCTTTTTCCCGTGTAAACCTTTTCATGGGTTTAAGATGGAGGCTTTTTGCCAACCTATCTAGCGAGTTGCTCAGACGATTAGTGATAACGAACACGTCATCGGGAATTTTCCCTGTGATGGGTACGAGATTGAGCGCCTTGACCTGTGCTGCAAGCCCCTTTTTGTGGTTTTTCACGTAAAGCATAAATAGGGCCTCAAAGTCTTGTTGGAGCGAGTAGACCTGGGAGGGTGTCACGGCTCCATAACGATTTGAGTAACCGAAAGATTTTTTATTAGCATTCGCAATACTGATCTGGGATGGAGTCTCGGACTGGACCGCTACTTTGGGTCCAGCTTCGGTCTCGGTCACTAGCTCTGTCTTGGCCTCACCCGGGGTGTTAAAGCATCCAAGAATGGCAAGAGCAAGGGTATAGCGGATAACCTTATTTTGAGTGCTATGCATAGGCGTCTCCTTGGATTTGTTTGGGCTAGGCCGGCAGAGTGATTTGGTGTGAGGTACTCAAGCCCCGCTGCTTATATATACATCGGCGCAGAAGGCTAATGCTTTAGCTTTTGCATTGCACAATATGCGATACGGTGAATTGTGTACATGTTGTGTGGGTATGATACGGGTTGGTCAATGCCACTCTAGCTTAACTCAGCGTCACTGATATTGATCTCAAACCTTTTGTTGATGCAATGTCGATATCAAGGTCAGGGCTGACAACGGGTGAGGGGCTCACCATAGCCCCCTGAATTGTGTGGGTTTGGGCAGGCATAAATGTTGGGGCCACGAAGTTAAAGTCGAGCCGATCACCAGTAATACTTTGTAGTGTAGCGATTGGCTAGCACTAAAACTTTATATACGTAGTTACGGGTTTCGCTGTAGGGGGGGATGCCGCGATATTTTTCCACCGATTTTTCGCCGGCATTATAAGCCGCCAACGCCAATCGTTTGTTGTTGTGGTACAGGCGCATTAAGTCATTTAGATACCTTGCCCCGGCGTGAACATTTTCGGTGGGGTCAAAGATGTTCTTCACCCCGTAGCGTTTTGCTGTGGCCGGCATCAATTGCATAAGACCCGAGGCCCCTTTCTTGGATACCGCACGGGCATTAAACCCCGACTCCACGTGAATGATGGCCTTGAGCAGGGCCGGTTCAATGCGTTGCTTCTTGGCCACCCGCCGTATCAGGGGGTCATATACAGCGGTGTAGTCACGCTTGGGTTTGGTGAGTGTTATCCGGCGCCCGGCGGCCACGGCCCCCACATGTTCGGGACCCTGGTTGCTAAACAAAAGCCGATAACCCTTTTTGCCCATGGGGTGGTCGGTAATGAGACGTGAGCCATCTGGTGTGGTGTAGACATACAGTCGAGCCTCGGCGTCGCTAATAACGATGCCGAAACAGATAAAACACAGGGCAACCGCCCGCAAACCTTTAACTTGTTTCTTGATGCACATGTCCATGTTGGCTGATCTATGGTCCGATATTCACCCTGATTATGGTCATTTGCCGGCTGAAGTCCAGGCTGTTAGGGCTATTGGCCCAGGTGCCGGGTCATTTAGAGGGTTGCTCTGAGTCCTTCACAGGTGGCTTGTGCTGAATTCCCGCAAAACGTGACGATGGATCGGATGCTGCGCTGACAAGTCCAGGGCGGACCACGAGGCAGTCGGCGCCTACCATTGTCCAATGTTATAGATGGGTTCATGTTAACCGCTAGAAGAGCCCGCTCTGTTTTTTGTGTCGCAGTTGCCTTATGATTTAGCATAGTACCGGAAAAAATACGCCAACCCAGTACCAAATTACGTGCACCACCTTCGGGGTGGCCATCAAAGTGAACGGGGACAGGAAAATGGATGGAACAAAAAAGATAGGCATCATTGCCGGTGTCGTTGTCTTGGCTCTGATTACCATTATGGTGATTGTTTACAGCAATCTGTCGAGTATTGCTCAAGGGGTCGTCGAGGAGCAGGTGCCCAATCTCACCTTTAGCGATTTGGATGTAGGTTGGAATGGTATCGAATTGACCGGGGTCAAATATATCTCTGCGGCGGGTAAGGTACTGCTGGAGTCGAAGTCCATCAAGGTTAAGCCTAGCCTGTCGTCCATTTTCGGTGATACCTTCAAAATCAGTTCTGTCTATATTGGTGAACCTTATGTCTATATCGAGATAAAAGGCGATGGCGAGGTGGTCTTACCTATTCCCCAGCCTACAGCTCCGGAGGTTGGTGATACCGTTCAGGCCGAAGCCGCGCAAGCTGACGAAGGTGAGGACGAGGCCTTCGCCCTCTACATTGGCAAAGTGGAGATAGATAATGGGCACGGCGATTTCGTCGATAAATCGATGGGTCGGCCCTATGCCAAATTCAAGATCAAAGACGTGAATATCAAGATCGGCGACATCAGTGTTCCTTCTGTTTCAACTGAAATGCCGATTGAGGTGTCCATGAAGCTTGAGGGGCCACGAGAAGGTAGTCTTGAGCTATCGGGCTGGTACGATCAAGTAACAGATTCCGGTGATTTGGAAATGGAATTGAAGGATATTTTCTTGCCGCACGCGGAACCCTATTATCGTAGCAGAAGCACAACTGCGAGGTTGTCGGATGGTACGTTGAATATTGATATGAAGCTGAAAATGAGGGATAAAAACTTTAACGCAAATATCAAGACGACCCTGGGAAATATTAAATTTTCAAATACCAGCGGCAAGTTTATGGGTGCGCCGGCAGGCAGTGTTAAAAAGTATACCGAAGATAACAAGTTGCCTGGTTTTACCTGTGAAGTGCAGGGGAATATGGATCGTATCGATCAGGTGAGACAAAGTTGCCTTAAACAAACTACCGAACAGTTCATTAAGTCCGTGGGAATTACTGAGCTTAAGGGTCGTTTGGAAAAGGAGCTAGGAAAGAGTCTGAATCTCGGTGGTGACGATGGAGATGAAGGAGATAAGGGTGGTGAAGGGAAGGGTGGCCTGGAGGGACAATTAAAGGGTCTGTTTAGGCGTAAATAAGCAACAAGCTGGATAATGACTAACAATTCAGTAGAGTTGGGATTTTGCTGTGGGGGGTATGTTTTGCGTGGTTAAAATAAAATTACATTGGCAGATTGTTATCGCCTTGGCATTGGCTGTAATGGCAGGATCATTGACTGGTAAGGATGCCAGTGTATTTGGGGTGACGTTCTATTCGGCATATATGTTTCTTGGAACCTTATTCCTCAATGCCTTGAAAATGCTCATCGTGCCCTTGATCGCTGCCTCTATAATCACTGGCATTGTAGGCGCTGGAGCGAGTGGTGGGGTGGGGCGGCTTGGCGGCAAGACCATTTTGTACTATTTTTTTACCAGTTTTATCGCCATTTTGGTGGGGCTTTCCCTGGTCAATCTTTTCACCCCCGGTATCATTGATGGTCAACCGGCCAAACAGCTGCTCGGTCTGTCTGAAGATGCCGGTTCCATCATTGCCAATGCCGAACAGCGCGGGGCCTCTGACGTGGTGGGTCTTTTTTTAAAAATGGTCCCCACCAATGTGGTGGCTGCGGCCGCCAACGGCCAGATGTTAGGTCTGATCTTTTTCTGCCTGTTGTTCGGATTCTTTATGATCAAGGTGCCGGAACCTGGTGGTGCCACCTTACGTCAGTTCTGGCAGGGTGTGTTTGATGTCATGATGCGCATTACCCATTGGGTGATGCTATTTGCCCCCATCGGGGTATTTGCCCTGGTTGCGGGCACGGTGGCGGCAACAGGGTTTGGTGCATTTAAGCCGCTTGCGGCATTTTTTGTCACCGTCATCGCTGCGTTGGCGGTGCATATGTTTATTGTATTGCCGCTGCTATTGTTTTTCATCGCCCGGGTTAACCCCAAGCGCCACTATCAGGCCATGGTCCCGGCGATGCTCATGGCCTTTTCTACCAGTTCGTCGTCGGCAACCCTGCCATTGACCATGGAGTGCGTGGAGAAAAATGCCGGAGTGTCTAATCGGATCAGCAGCTTTGTGTTGCCGCTGGGTGCAACGGTCAATATGGACGGCACCGCGCTTTATGAGTGTGTGGCGGCCATGTTTATTGCCCAGGCCTACGGGATTGAACTGGGTTTTGCAGTGCAATTTACGATTGTGCTGGTTGCCCTACTTACATCCATTGGTGTGGCAGGCGTGCCCTCCGCCAGCTTGGTGGCGATTGTGGTCATTCTGACCTCGGTGGGCTTGCCGGCAGAGGGGATAGGGTTGATACTGGCGGTAGATCGGGTGCTGGATATGTGTCGAACCTCGGTGAACGTGTTTAGTGACTCCTGTGCCGCCGTGGTGATCGGTCGGTCAGAGGGTGAAAAAACAGCGTTGGTCGGTTAGCATGGAGTATCTTATGGTTGTAGCTGACAGGGCCATTAAGGCCTGAATCCAATCTCAATGGACGCATTGTTATCAATTAAATCAAATAATGGCGAAAGCCATGAAGTGGTGGCAGAGCCGGTCATGACCGTCGGTCGTGATAAGAATAATACCATCGTCATTAATGAAAAGCTGGTATCTAGAAATCACGGCATGATACGGCGTCTTGGGAAGGGCGATTATTATCTTATTGATGTAGGCAGTTCAAACGGGAGTTTTGTAAACGGCCGTCGTATTGCTACCCCCCAATTGTTGAAAGATGGTGACGAGATCAAAATAGGCCAGACTATTATTACGTTCCAGCTTGAAAAATCCGGGGAGTTGAACGAGTCTACAGAAGAATCCGAACGCACAATGCTGGCGACAGTGACGGATATCAAGCTCATCACTATTTTAGTGGCCGACATCCGTGGCTATACGGCATTGTCGGAGCAGGTTCCGATCGCGACATTAACTAAAATGATGGCGCAGTGGTTTCGATCCGTCAGTGATGATATCGAGTCGAATAATGGCATGGTGGATAAATTCATTGGTGATTGTGTCTATGCCCGTTGGGATGGCGAAGGAAAACTCGTAGATACTATCCATAATGCATTGAGCGCTGCCTTGGCCATCTATTCAACCACAAAAAAGATGGGCAATAGTCATCCCGAGATTAATCGTGAGTTATCCATTGGAGTCGGGATAAATACGGGCCATGCGGCGGTAGGGATTGGGACTGACAACACTGCCTTGGGTGACGCGGTCAATTTGGCGTTTCGACTGGAGACCGCGAGTAAGACCCTTGATCGAGATGTCGTCATGAGCAAGACCGCCTATAGTTGCCTCCCCGAGACCGGCTGGCAGGGTAAGGAACGCAGCATCGAGGTCAAAGGAAAGCGGGGAGAGGTGGAAATATGTGCGTTGACATGGCAAGAGGTAGGTAGAGCAATGGGCGTTGATGTCGACGACGAGACTGTTACTCACCAGATGTAATTAGTTTCAGGGGGCACCACTGTCCAGTTAACCTCGCATCATCATGCCGGATACTGTCTATGCTTTTGTTTTGAAGATCATTTCGATGGTGTCCAGGTTTAGCGCGTCACCGTTTTGCAGCAATAGCATGGTGTCGACCGGCTGTCCGTTGACAATGGGTTTTGTCTTGCCGCCGCTACTGATGTAATAGCCCTCTGACTGCCGGGTGATCACTGCAAGTTGGGACCCCTGGCGCCCAATGGTAGTGGAGGCCATGGTAAGATTGAGCCGTTTCCCCTTGGTGGGGCCGCTATGCATTTCCAGCCATGCTGGAACTGTACTTGTTTTTTTTTCGTCAATTCCGGTAAAGGCGATACCCTCCCCCGGTTTATCCTCCCCGTCGGCCGTGTTGGGACGGATCACCACGGTTTTTTCCAGGTCATTGGTTTGGGCCGCTTTTAGATTGATGTATTGCAACTCATATTTTCCAAGCTGGATAATGTCATTGTGATTTAGCACCTGCTTCTTGATTTCTTTGTCATTGACGATGGTGCCGTTGGTGCTTCCCAGATCTTCGATAAAGTGATAGTTGTAAATACTGACGATTGCCGCGTGTTCGCCACTGATGGCGAGATTATCGATATGGATATCCTGTTCAGGCCGTCGGCCAATCGTGATGCGATCCTTGTCGAGAGGGTATTCTCCAACCTGAGTGCCGTTAAGGCTTAGAATTAACTTTGACATTGTGGTGTTAAGGTATTCTTCAAATTTATAATCGATGCTGCTCAAGCACCCTTAGCATGTTATTGCGGCTGTGCCCATAACTAGGGTGCTGCGATTCCATGATTATAGTACCCACAAATCCCCGGCAGTCACAAGTGGATTTGGGAGGGGCCATGGATTTCATGGAAACAATCAGAGATCTTCGCCATCGGACCCATCAGTATTTTCACTGGGTGGGGTGCTTAGCAGGTCCTTGAGTCTATCACCAAAGCTGGGAGTGCTCTTTCCCTGAGTCCCTTGTTTTGGTGTTTTGCTTGTGCCGGATCTCTTTTTGCCACTCACCCCCAGGGTTGCTCGACGCAGCACTTGCGAGGATTTGGCCGTATTGATGGCTCGATCCATGATCCCCGATAAAATCCGGTTTATGGCCCCAGACGTAAATAGTGGTTGTTCCACGCCGATATTACTCAGACTTAGGGTGGGCAGACTCTCGGTAACCATCTTATCAGACTTGGGAAAACTGATCGCTTGAATCTCGCCACCGGCAGAATTGAATTGGGCGATGACCACTGCGTCATCACCCACTGGGGCGATTGTAGTTGATTGGATCAGTTTATTGGCCACAATAAGGTTGGAGCGGCGACTTTTCTGGTGACGCTCATAGCTGACTTGCAAAGGTGATACGGAAATCTCGTCAATTTTTACATTGTCGCTGGCCCACCAAAATGTGCTGCTGAAAGTTATTAGAACTTCTTCTGCGGTAATCAGGTACTTGCTCTGATAACCTTCCGGATTGACGATGCGTATTCCGTTTAACTTGACATTGCCACCCAACCAGGACGTGGATACGTCGTCGATCTGAATATCAAGTTGGGTGCCTTGTTTGCCAGCTTGGGCAATAAATTCCGGTAGTTTGGCATTGATGCGTAAAGTGATGGCCAGAGGAATGACTATGAATGCCAATACAAACAACATCCCGGCTGCGGCCAGCGCGTGTTGCCAGCCAAACTGTCCTTGATGCAGTTGGGCAATGGATTGAGACATTCCTGTTAGTAGCTTGTTATCGGTAGATCTTTGCCCAAGGAGATGTAGCAGGTTTGTTGTGGCAGATTGTAGTTTGCCCAAGATCAGAGAAATGTCGAAACGACTACCGTCATTGCCGCCACCGCGAGCCAGTAGGATAGTTTCACCCCCCGCATCACCTCGTTCTTTGGTGGGGGACATCACAGTGAGGTCAGTTTCAAATTGTGGGATCGAATTTTCATTTTTCAGGGCACCAATCACCTCTTGGGTGTTTTGCGGACGATCAGCAATTTCAATTCTGAGTAACCAGTCAATAATCTGGGGCAACTTGCTGCTGTATTGGCCATTGGTTTGTTCGACCGCCGATTGCAGGGGGTCTGGCCAGCCGTCTTTGGTTGCCAGATAGCGGTCCATACCGTCGACAGGTTTTTTGCCGGTCACGCAGTAATAGAGCGTTGCCCCGAGAGAGTATAAATCGGTCCATGGGCCTTGGCGTCCCCTTTTGTTGTACTGTTCATAGGGTGCGTAGCCCAGGGTTACCATGCTGGTCATTTCCTGGTTGGCGGCACGGTCTCGCAGGGTTTCACGGGCTGAGCCAAAGTCCAGTAGCACGGGGTCGCCATTCTCGCGAATGTAGATATTGGCGGGCTTGATATCACGGTGCAGGATCTTGTGGGCATGCAGCTCATTGAGGCCGTTGAGCAGGCACGTCAGTATGTTGTTCAGATGATTTTCTGGCATAGGCCCCTGGTTTGACTTGATAGTTTCGGCCAGACTTTCTCCGCGTTCGTATTCCATGACCATATAGGCCGTGCCATTTTCGCTGATAAATTGCTTTACCCCGACCAGGCTAGGGTTGCGAAATTTAGCCAGGGTGCGGGCCTCGGTGAGAAATTTTTCCAGCCCGATTTCGTAACTCTCCATGTCCTCGTCGGCTTTGGTCACCGTGGTGACGGTGATATGATTGGCGCTGCGGGTGGCCAGGGAGTTGGGCAGATACTCTTTGATCGCTACGTCACATTCGAGCTGGTGGTCCCAAGCTTTATAGGTGATACCAAACCCACCACAACCCAGGACCTCACGTATCTCAAAGGTTCGGATACGGGTGCCGGGTTTTAGCGCAAGTTGCTCAGCTGACATAGACTTAGTGACTCTATTTGCAATAGGGAAAAAGCACCAATATAGGCGGTATTATTATATGATGTCCCACGGGTGACTGCCCATTCTAACCGTGGAGCGACCCATTTTTCCAGTATTTTAGGGTGTTGAATCAGGCCGCTATGGTCCGTGCAATGGGTTACTCTGTGTGGTGGCCTATCAACTCAAGTTTGGATTCAGGTGCAAATATGCCGTCATTTGACGTGGTTTCAGAGATCGACATGCAGGAGGTCCGTAATGCGGTGGCCCAGGCTAACCGGGAGATTAGCAATCGGTTTGATTTTAAGGGTACAGATGCCCGCATCAATCAGGCGGAGGCGACGCTTACTGTATACGCGGACGACGAGTTTAAGGTAGGGCAGGCACGGGATATTCTGGAGACCCGTCTCAGTAAGCGCAATGTGGATATCGGTTGTCTGCAAAGAGGCAAGGTCGAACAGATCGCCAGCGGCAAGGCGAGCCAGGTGTTGACGGCCAGACAGGGGGTTGAGACCCCGTTGGCCAAACAAATCGTTAAGATCATCAAGGATCAAAAGCTCAAGGTACAGTCAAGCATCCAGGGTGATCGGGTCAGAGTGTCGGGTAAAAAGCGTGACGATCTCCAGTCGGTGATGGCTGTTTTAAAAAAACAATCACTGGGTTTGCCCTTGCAGTACATCAACTTTCGCGATTAGATGCGGTCTGCTCGGGTGGGCAGGGCAAAGCGCGGGAACTGATTCAGGTCTATTGGGTCTGAACTGGATATGGTGTGTCACATTTAAATGTAAGTAAATCCGTGTAAAGTGGCTGCGTGGGGTGCCCCAATGCAGCCACCCGTTGGATCAGGGTTGCGCGGACTTACATTGAGAAGTGGCTGCGGTCTTAATTGCTAAATGAGTTCATTGGTTGCCTGATGCTCTCCATCGCTGGGACGCGGTAAATACGCCCCTGTGCTTGATGGCAGCGTTTATGCTGCCATCACCCGCTGATGGAGAGTGTCAGCTAACTTTCGGTTCCCTTAAAGTATGCAACTATTTTCAAAGGTGAGAAGTTTTATGCGTAGTTTGATAGTGCTATTGATCTCCATTTTTCTGTTAAACCCTGTGATGGCCGCCGATCTCGACTTTGATGCCCTCAAGGCGCGTTTGGCCAAGTCGCTGCCGGGGTTTGTGCCGGATAAGCTCAAGCCTTCACCGGTGCCCGGCCTTTATGAGGTGACTATGGGTACCACGGTCATGTATGTCAGCGCCGATGGCCGCCATCTAATTTTGGGTGACATTATTGATATTGAAACCAAGCAGAACCTGAGTGGGGCGACTCGAGGTCAGCTGATTCTAACGGCGCTTGATACCGTGCCTGAGTCACAAATGATCATCATCGCACCCAAGAAGGTGCGTCGCACCATTACCGTGTTCACCGATGTGGAGTGCCCTTATTGCATAAAGCTGCACCGGGATGTCCCCAAGTTGGTGGCGGCAGGGGTTAGGGTGCGTTATCTGTTTTTTCCTCGCGCTGGAATAGGCTCATCCAGCTACAAAAAGTCTGTCGCCGTGTGGTGCGCGAAAGATAGAGTGGATGCTCTGGGCAAGGCAAAGTTTGGTGGCAAGCTGGAGATGAAAACGTGCAAAAATCCAGTCACCCGGCACTATCAGCTGGGCCAGCAGGTAGGGGTACGGGGGACACCCATGATCATCTATGATGATGGCCAAGTGCAAGCGGGCTATAGTCCAGCAGAAAAGATGCTGGAAGCCTTAGGTTTGAGTGAAAACAAGAAGGTGTCGGCCCGTTAAACTTCCAGTTCAACAAATTGACGGCAGACGGTAAACAATACCCCTGCCTTAATGGGTGTGTCAGGCCATAAACGGCGGGCCCCTTGTATATAGAGACCAAGTTGCCTGGCATGGACGCGGGCATGGTGGCGGGCGGTTTGGGTGGTGACAGCCGTGTGAGTTTTGTAGTCCAACACCAGGATATGATCAGGAAAATGGATCAACCGGTCTATGACTCCGTAGATCGGGTGATTTGATTCTTGGTCTTGATAAAGAATAGCCACTTCACTAAGCGCTTGATCAAAGTGGCTGTGATCAAATAATGGGGCAAGCTTGGGGTCGTCTACTACCGCGCAGGCTTCCTCCCAGCAAGATTGAAATATGGGGTTGGAGACCGTGGCCCAGTGTTGTCGAATCAGTTGATAGAGGCCTTTGCGATCCTCAGTTTTAGGCAAGCCTTCGAGACAGGCATGAATTAACTCACCCCTGTCGGCAGCCGAGGTATCCGAAGGATCAGGCGTGCTCGTCATCTCTGTCAGTTCCACCTGTTCTAATGCTGTATTGTCCGTACTGGGATTGATTTCGCTATCGTCACCGTCGTTGGAGATCAATCGTCGTGTCAGCCGAGGATCTGTTGCCGGTTGTACAGGATCAGGTTCTTGAGCTATAGGCCGGTGTTGCGGTAGCGGCCCCCCCATTTTTGCGCCCACCCATTCTCCGTCGGCATTAATGTCTATCTCCAGGCTGTCGTGCTCAGTGGATGCGTCCATAAGACATTGACCCATTCGATCAAACCACCCGCCATCGCCTTTTTTGGGTGAGCAGCCGGAGATGATGAGTACCTGCTGAGCCCGGGTCACGGCCACATAGAGGAGATGGGCCTGTTCTCGTTGCTGTTGTTGAAGGGCCTTGCTGACGGTTATTTCGGTAGCTTGGTCCAGGTTTTCCTTGCGCCCAATCATGTGAATGCCACTAGGTCGAGGTGAACCCGACGGCCAGTCCACCAGAGCCCGATAGGCCTGTGCCGGTGGTTTAGGTCTGGCGCTATCAGCCAGGAATACCACCTGTGCCTCCAAACCCTTGGCGGCGTGAATGGTCATGATGTGTACTCGGTTCGGATTTCTTGCCGGTGGTTCATCGGGGGCGGCATGGGTGTTTTGTTGTAGATCCACAAGGTGGTTAACGAATCGTCGTAGACTGGGGTAGCGGCCACCGTCCATGTCCAGAGCCAGTTCGAGTAATCGCGTGAGGTTGGCCTCGACGCGTTGGTTCAAGTGTTCGGGTGCAGCGGCCTGATAGCGGTCCACAATGTTGCCTTCGGTATATATTCGGTCGAGCAAATCATGTACTGGAATTTTGTCGGTCAAGGATTGCCAGCGCTGAAGCAGGCAACGAGCACGGTATAGTCTTGGGTGTCGTTCGGTGATCGTGGCGAGGCGTTGTCGCCAATGTCCGGCTTCATCTTCAAGCGCCAGGACCATCATGTCATCATCACTGCAATTGAAAATGGGTGAGCGCAAGGTCCCGGCCAGGGCAAGATCATCAAAAGGTGCAATCAGGGTGCGTAGCAAGTGGGTGATATCTTGAGCCTCCAGACTTTCCAGAAGGGTCCCACGCCCGGCACCAGTGTAGGGGATGCCCGCCCGTCGCAGGCCTTGTTCATAGGCCTTGGCGTGGCCACGATCCCGAAGCAGGACAATTATGTCGCCAAAATCCAATGGTTTATTTTCGGCGCCGACGGGCAGCCCGCGTAACTCCATAATCTTGTTTGCAATTAAGTCCGCCTCACGCCGGTAGCGCAGATCCTCAGTCACGATGCGTGGGTGGGTCAGTGGGTTTCTAAAATCGGACGTATCGCTGGCAGTTGAATCCTCTTCAGCGATGACCAGTGGAAGCAACTCTACCCACCCCCATAGATCGTTGCGGTGTGTTTCATGGGGGCTAAAATCATCCAATAACTGTTGGCTGGGTCCATCACCAAACAATAGATTGACGAAATCGATGATGACCTTGGATGAACGCCAGGAGCGGTATTGTTGGACAGCCACAGTGTTAGGCCACTGCCCTAACCATTGCGTCGCCTCCGTCATCAGCCCAGGGTCCGCCCGTCGAAAACCATATATAGATTGTTTGGTATCACCCACTAAAAAGATGCTGCGATTTCGCTCGGGATTGCCGGAAAGTATCTCTTCTAGCAGGGGGCGTAGCAATTGCCATTGGGTGGGGTTGGTGTCCTGAAATTCATCTATCAGCACATGACCTATAGCCTGGTCTAGTTTGTATTGTATCCAATTGGCATTTCCGCTTCGGTTTAAAAGACGGTAGGCTTGCCATTCCAGATCAGAAAAATCCAACAGGCCTTGTGTTTGTTTGAGGTTTTGAAACTCATTGAGCAGTACCGTGCCACACTGAAACCACGCCAGATTAAGGTGCAAGTTGTCCACTCGACGTTGCTGTTCCAGCACCATTGACAGTTCGTGGCACAGGCGCTCATGTAGTGCCGTGGTTTTGTCTATTGATGATGCGCCCAATTTGTTGCGTAACGCGGCGCTTAATTTGAGTTGCCGTGGCTGTCCATCGACTTTGAATAGAGCCTTATGGACGTCAGCAAAGCGTTTATGGCTCGGTTGGGTGTCATCCAGGCTGGCAAGTAAACAACGATGATGGCGAAGCGCCGTCTTGTGTCCCTGAAGCTCTAAAAATTGCAGGTATTCCTGGATAGCGCTGACAAACTCAGGGGTGTTGAGATAGTCCTCGATGGGCTTGGCCTGGGGGTCGATATTGAAGTGGTCCATAGTCCCTTGAGTGGCGTAGCCAAGGGGGTCTTTCTGGTTTTCGGTATAGGCCCACCAATCGCTTCGATGGTTCAGGAAGCTCAATAACAACAAGCGGGTATTGTGGCTGCCGCAGTAACCCAGCAGTCGGTCCATGTTGTTAGCCAGCAAACCGTTTTGTTGGCGGGTGGCCTGGGCGCAGAGTCTACGCCAGGCAGCCAATTCCTGTTCATGGGTTTGTTCTAACAAATCAAATTCTGTGGGGACCTCGGTGTCGAATGGGAATCGTTGCAGCAGTTCCTGGCAAAATGCATGAAAGGTCGTGGTTCTGAGGGGGTGCTCACAGCTTAGAACCCGCTCATATAGGTCTCTGACTTTTTCTGCATGTTCTGAATCATGGGGGAGGCCGATTTCGGCCAATAGTTCGCGAATGGTTTGATCATTTGCAGTCGCCAATTCATAGAGCGTTTCATTGACGCGTATGCCAATTTCCCTGGCCGCCTTGCGGGTAAAGGTGATGGAGAGTATTTCATCGGGCGCCACGCCAGAAATAAGCAAACACAGAATACGCCTGACCAGCAACCAGGTCTTACCGGTTCCGGCTGCAGCCTGCACCGTGACGTTCCATTGGGGTGATACGGCCTTTTCCAGATCCATTGAGTCTTGATCGCGTGTGTTTGTCATGGTCGATCAAATAGCCTTGGCAGGCTTGAGGTGGTGACACTAGATGCTGGCATTGTCGTCTACTTCCCACATCTGTTTGCGGCAGAGGCCTTCCAGTTGGCATAGGTCGCAGGTCTTCTCGTCGCCCCATGCCGGTAGCGCTGCCCCTCTTTTCAGTTCTGTTAGCGTCGCTGTTATTCGACGCTGTAGTAACGTGACGGTGTTTTTTAAGTTGTCGCCGTCGAGAGTGCCGGTTTCGCCAAACCGGTCCTTTGACAGACTGAGAAAGGAAATTTTGTCTACTGGCCCACCATGGAGTAACGCATAAAACGGCAATTGAACTTGTTCTCCGCGCTCGATATCGGTCACGCTGGATGTGACCCCAGTCTTGTAATCAATAATTGCGAACCCACTGCGACACTTGTCAACCCGATCAATTCGCCCACGCGCTTGGATTGTTGAGTCAACATCAAGTGGATGGTCAAAGCTAAGTTCGGTGGCATCGGGTCGCCAATTTATTTGATGCATCACTTCCCAGTCTACAAACTTTCCGATCAACCCCAGCCAACGGTACAACCAACCTCTGGCCAGAATGTTGTTGCGGGTATCCTCCAAGAAGACTTGCTTTGATATATCCTCAAGCATGGCCTCGGCTTGTTGACGATTGCCTTCATTAATAAGTCCTTGCCAAGGCCCGGCCAGTTCAGTTACATCGGCGTAGAAGGCATGCAGGATGCGGTGGACCCGCTCACCATAATCGGACTTTTCGAGATCTTCTGTTAACCTGAGCGTCTGGGCGATGCCCATGCAATCATAGATAAAATATTGATAGGGGCAGTTGAGCAGACGCTGTTGATTTGCCGCAGAAATATGGGTGGGTAGCAGGTGCACATCAGGCGCGGGGTGTGGTGCTCCATGGGCTATGGGTAGAGGCAGTGTGTCCACCTGACGTATGCGGGTGTTGGCGTGGCTGACCCATGTTGTCAGTGCTGGTTCGTCCAGGTCATTGCCATAGGTTTGTTGATGAAAGTGTTGTAGGCGTTCCAACCAGGGGCTTTTTATCACCGGCTCACCTTGTTCTTCCTGGCGGCTGGTGATGACGACGTGAGGAGCGGATTGCAGTAAACGACGAAAATCATAAAATAAAATATTGCGTGATTGTGCGACCTTTGGCAGGCCCAGTTGGGAGCGCACACCATCGTTAAAGAAAGCCGAACTGGGGGTCTTTCCTGGCAGATGCTCGCTGCTTGCGCCAGCTATGATTAGTGCCTCAAAGGAATACAAGCGACTCTCTATGAGTCCCATGAGTTCGACGCCCTGGCCACGTAAGGGGGGCTGAAAGTTGTGTTGCTCCAATTGGCGGTTTAGCCAGGCGCGAAACTCGTCCCAAGTGTAACCCAGGTTGTGATCGGCTGCGGCTTGACCCATTTCAGACAACAGGTGGATGAGTTGTTGGCCGACGGTATCTTGATGGTATCGTTGCCCCATGCCCAGTTGATCCAGGCTGTGGTGTAGTGCGGATAGAAAGTGGGCCCCAGGGTGGTGGTGTCCATCTCGCAGTTTGAGCAAATTTTTTGCGGCCAGATCGAATTGGGCGAGTAGAGATTCAAGGGCTGTCACGCTATCTGGGCCGTGGCTCTCAATTAATCTTAATCGGTTTTGCTTTATATGGTTTTGATAGCGTTCCAGGGAGTCGGTGATTTGCGATTTTAGTACACATTCATGTTCAAATAGACCGTGAACTGCATCCGAATGGCAATCGTTATGGTTATCGTTTTGGGGGCTGGCAACAAACGGTGATTTCATCAGGTCGAGCAGGGGGGTGTGGGAAAAGTTTTGCTCAATGGCGTCAAGCCAGCTTGCCAATGCAGACGCTGCGCTGGTGGTCGCCAGTCGCCAACCGGCGGCATCCTCGACCTGGATGCCGGCCCGTTCCAATAGTGCGCGAACGCGGCGCGCCAGCTTGCGGTCCCCGGTGACCACGCCAATATGCCGTTTACCCTGTAACCACCACCGCCGCACCAACAGGTCTACAGCCTGGGCCTCGCGTTCCGCGTCCGCAGCGAGGTGAAGGGTGAGTTTATCCACCGCTGGGCTATGGGGTGCGGCCACAGCTTGGTCAGCAATGCGCCGGTACCAGCTTTGGCCGCTGCCGTCATAGACCGTATTGAGCAAGCGGCCATAGTTATTGATGGGCGCCGCTGCCGGGTCTGGTTTATTCAAGTGATCCAGCAGTTGGGTGATGACCGTATCCGGGTGGTAACCGTGGTGGCCATATTGACCTTCCATGAAGATTTGCAAGTGGCCGCTATCCAGCAAATGTTTAACCCAGTCCAGCTCTACATCATTCAGGTTGACGTGACCGGCCAGGTAAATCCTACTATTGCGTGCCTGGTCGAGGCTTTGGTTCAGTGACTGGACATAGGCCTGAACCGGATCTGTCAATCCTTGTTCATTTAATTGCTCCGTCCAACTGTGCCACAGGGTATGAATCAGACTGGCCTCGTAACCCAGTTGTTCCTTTGTGTGGGATTCGATGCCATAGGCCTTGGCCAAGGTAGTTCGAAATTCACGGAGTTCATCGGCGACACGATGATCGCTGGTTTGGAGTTCATCAAACAGTTTTAGCAGGCTATCGGCCAGGGCCCAACTGTCTTGTGGGTCGCAAAGCTTGGGATGGGCGAGCAAGGTCTGTCTTAAAAGAGCCGTGCGTGCGGTGGTGGACAATAGCTTGCCGGAGTGGGGGCACAGCTTGCACACCCAACGTACCAGGGTCGTGGTGTGCGGGGGCAGTAGGGCCCCGTGTCCCTGTTTTATGCTTTGCGTCAGTAGCACCCGCCGGAAGCGTGCTGCACTAGCATGGTGAGGAAATATCACTACAATGTGATGTAGATCGGGTAGTGTTGCGGCATGGTCGCTCAAAATGCACTGGGCAAGCCGCGACAACAGATCCTCGCCATAGGCAAGGAGGTGGATTTGGTGCCTACCGCTCAAGGTGCTCCAGTTTCCCCGGTTTGCCCTCCCAATCCGCCGCGTCTGCGGGGGCATCCTTCATCTCGGTGATGACTGGCCAGTGGGCGGCCAATTCAATGTTTAAATCGAGGAAGTGTTTTTGATCTTCCGGCAGATCGTCTTCTGCATAAATGGCGTTGATGGGGCATTCCGGTTCGCACAGGCTGCAATCTATGCACTCCTCAGGATCGATAACCAGGAAATTGGGGCCTTCATGAAAACAGTCCACTGGGCAGACTTCCACACAATCGGTGTATTTGCAGCGGATACAGTTTTCGGTGACCACATAGGTCATGGCTTAACTCCCATACTTCAGTGTTGTAGAAGGGGCTGAATGATACATGCAGACCGGTTGCGATTGAATCGTTATAACGGGCTTAAGCCGATCTTATGGCAAGTTCGCACTATTAGGGCGCCTTTTGGTAGGATGCCGGATATGAGTTGAAAGTCTCGGGGTGAAAATGTTTGAATTGAGGGGGGTCAGGGTGTTTCGGTCATTGACTCAGAGGGGATATTGATTTGCTAGCGGAATCGGTGAAGCCGGAGCTTCGTCTGCCCGCTATCCGGGTAGAGAGCAATAAGGCTGCCGAGATAAGACCCAAGCGGGTGCGGTCCTGGTTAGATGCCTTGCCTCTGACCGACTCAATGGAAGCCGGCCAAAAACTCTATCAGGCCTTGTATTCCCTGAATCGGGTCAGTTTGGATGCTGACAATCGCTATGAGCTTATTGATCTCTACAGGCAACCTGTTATTGCCGTATCAGAGGCCCTGGTGGGCACTTTTTCATCGCTACCCCTGCCCTTGGGAGGAAAGGCCAAACAGTCATCCGACTTGGTGGTTGATTTGGAACGGGAACTGGCCATCGCCCATAAGCGATTGGTCAATGATATTCTTGAGAATCAGCGGCATCCTGAAAGACAAAAAACCCTACCTCTGGTTCTGGCCAATACGATTACCCATATAGGGCGGCAAATGTTGTCCTGCTTTCAGGTTTATCGATCGCACCGGTCTGGATTATGGCGGGAGCTCAATAAGCTCTATGCCTATGCTGAACAAATAGGCTGTGAACATACACCCATAGAGGACGCTGGCATACAAGGCGGCAGGGTGACGGTGACAAAATCCTATGTACGTGTGCTTTTGCTGGGTTTGAGCAATCCGTTTGGTTTGTTCCAGGGCGACTGCGTACGGATATACAGGTATCTCATGGGGCAACCCATCCGCGCCACCCTCAGCCGTGATGTTACCGTGGAAGACCCCAATGGACGGTTTTTGATCAATCTGGATGTGGATAGCTGCCCGGCGCCCTTTCCGCGCATGCCGAAATTTGAAGAAGACCATAATTTGCGGGTGTTGGACGCGGCCCTGGTAGCCCAAGACGTTAGGGCATTGCGCATCGATTTGGCAGAAGGAGATGTACCCGACTCCTTGGCAAAGGTGACTGATTTTATCGACAATAGTTTCATGGATTTGTTGAGACGTATGAGTCGTTTTTGGGGTATCGTCATCAGACGTCAGGCCACTCGCAATGTACGCCGGGACCCGGTATCAGTTTGTGTGGGTATCAAGGGCGCCCACTATATGTTGAGCGGTGAGAAACCCTTTGAGTCACCCTCAATGAGTGTACAAGGCAGTGGTGGCCAGGATACCCAGGATCAAGACGAGAGCCTGACAGAGCTTGCCGAGGTCAGCACCGCAGTCCAATCAGTGATGGAAGATGAGGCCCAAGACCTAAGCCAAGAGCAGGGCATAGACTCACCAGCAGCCAATGGCGACTATATTGATTTGGATGAATTGGTTGCGGCCGAACAGCTGATGATGGAGCAAGAAAATCCGCGAGACATTTTTAGTGCAGAGACCTGGCATGATTTGGGTGCCTACCAAACCTACCACTGGCATATAAAAGATGAATCTGCCGGCGGTTTTGCCTTGGCCCATGCCGGCGAGACTAACGCCAAGATTCGTGTAGGGGATCTACTTCTACTCCGCAGCGAACCAGAGGATCGTTGGCGCGTTGGGGTGATACGCTGGATGAAGTGTGTCCCCCAGTCTCAAAAGATTGAGATGGGCGCACAGCTGCTTTCTCCAGTAGCACAACCGGTTGCGGTATCGGCGCTAGCGGAAAAAGGGGCGGAAAATGACGGTGAAACAGATCTTCACTTCGTTCCGGCGCTGCTGCTACCCGCTAATCATGCCCTGGGCCAACCTGCAAGCCTTATTGTCCCCAGGGGGATCCACCAATCTGACGGCCAAGTTCTTCTGGCCAATGGCAAGCTTGCCCCGAGTGCGGTGCAAGCATCCGAGGTGATTGAGCGAACCGGTTCGTTTGAACGGATAGCGATTGCTGAGACTGAGGCGTACTAATTGTGCTTATTCACCACAGAGTTTCTTATGCCGCTGCGCGGCCGCAGATCTACAAGTGACAAGATTCTAAGCTAGCATATAAATCAATGACTTAGAAATTTGTCACCTGGAAGGACACGGAGGTCGCCGCCGGTCAGGTAAATCATGTCGGCAAAGCGGTTGGTTTGTACGTAGCACCTCGTTCCCACGCTCCCGCGTGGGAATGCATATGTTTGGCTCGGTGGGGCAGGGCTATGGGTTCCGGATAATGCTTCGCATTTCCGGAATGATAATCTATTATTTTTCGACATCCTGCGCTGCGCGTCGTTGTAGTTTGTATAGCCCCTCAAGGGCCTGGCGCGGACTCATTTCGTCTAATTTCATATTTCGTAGCTCAGTCACCCATTCAGGGCTTGTCTTTTTATCGGCAAATACACCCATTAGTTCGCGATCTGGGCCGGTGTTGTTGGCGTCATCGTATTGGTTTTCCAGTTCGACGAGTTTTGATCGTGCCCCGGCCAATACTTCCTTGGGCACCCCTGCCAGGGCAGCGACCTGGAGCCCATAGCTTTGACTGGCAGGTCCGGGTTTGACTTGATACATAAAGACGATCTTGTGGCCGTGTTCGATGGCCTGCAGGTGTACGTTTGCAACCGAATCAATGTGATCGGCGAGGCTGGTGAGTTCAAAATAGTGGGTGGCAAACAAGGTGTAGGCACCCACGCTCCCGGCCAAGTGTTCGGCGCAGGCCCAGGCCAGCGACAGCCCGTCAAAGGTGCTGGTGCCACGCCCGATCTCATCCAGCAGGGTGAGGCTTTGGGTCGTTGCATGTTTCAAGATATTGGCGGTCTCTGACATTTCCACCATGAACGTTGAGCGCCCACCGGCAAGATCATCGGCGGCGCCAATGCGGGTAAAGATGCGGTCCATGGGTCCAATGGTTGCGGATGTGGCGGGGACGAAGCTTCCGGTGTGGGCGAGTAGGGCAATGATGGCGGTTTGACGCATATAGGTAGACTTGCCGCCCATGTTGGGTCCGGTAATGATCAGCATGCGCCGGTCCTGATCCAGATCAATATCATTGGGAATAAAGGCCTTGCCAATATTTTTTTCTACGATGAGGTGGCGGCCATCACGAATCTGGATGCCCGGGGTGTCACTAAGCACTGCGGAGGTGAGGTTGAGAGCATGGGCCCGTTCGGCAAAGTTGTTGAGCACATCCAGTTGCGCCAGGGCACGGCTGCATGTTTGCAGTGGCGCAAGATGCTCTTTTAATCGGTTCAATAGGTCCTCGTACAGGGCCTTCTCTAATGCCAGTGCTTTTTCCTTGGCACCTAGCACCTGATCTTCCAGGGTTTTGAGTTCTGGGGTGATGTAACGTTCTACATTTTTAAGGGTTTGCCGGCGGCTGTAGTCCGACGGGATATCGCCCGTCTGGGCCTTGCTGATCTCAATGTAGTAGCCGTGTACCCGGTTGTATCGTACCCGGAGTTTTGGGATGCCGGTACGGGACTGTTCCCGGACTTCCAGTTTCACCAAATAGTCACCGGCGTTGTCACTGAGTTGACGCAGTTTATCCAATGGGCCATCGTAGCCGGTGCGTATGACGCCGCCATCCCGAATCGATTGGGGCGGCTCATTGGCCAATGCGCGATTGAGTAATTTGACAATCTCGGGAAACTCACCAATCTCCTTTACCAGTCTGTGCAGCAGCGGTGAATCAAAAGGCTGCAATTGCGTCCTTAACTGTGGCAGGCTGGCCAAGGCGACACCCAGGCGTAATAGATCACGCGGACGGGCGCTACCCAGGGCCAATCGGGCGAGGATGCGTTCGATGTCGCCTATCCGGCACAGGCTGGCACGGATGTCTTCGAAGGCGTGGTGGTCCAATAGGATGCCGACAACGTGCAGACGCTGGCCTATGGCATCATGGTCGCGCAACGGGGTGTGTAGCCAGTGCCGCAACAGCCGTGCCCCCATGGCGGTCCCACAGTTGTCGAGAACGGCGAGCAGGGTATTGTCGCGGCCACCATTGAGGTTAACGTCTATTTCCAGGTTGCGGCGACTGGCAGGGTCCAGCACAAGATGCTGGTGGCGATATTCAATATGAAGTTTTTGAATGTGGGGTAGGCCGCTGCGTTGGGTATCTGCTGCGTAGCGCAACAGGCAGGCCGCCGCCACAGTGGCCACCTCGAGATTGGCGCAACCCAGGCTAGCCAGATCCTCACCCGCAAAATGCTCACAAAGGGTTTGTGCCACAGTATCGGTGTTATAGAAGCTTGCTGACACTTGGCGTATTGTTTTTTGAAGGTTACCCAAGGACCAGTCGGTATGTTGTTGAACCAAGATTTCAGCCGGGCCGATCCGGGCCAGTTCGTCGAGCAGGGCCTCGTGGTCCTGGCATTCCTGAATGACAAAGTGGCCACTGGAAAGCGCCAAAGTCGCCAAGCCATAAATATTACTGTCTTGGTAGAGGGCGACTAAAAGATTGTCCTGACGCTCGTTGAGCAGGGCCTCGTCGGTCAGGGTGCCGGGGGTGACAATGCGTACCACCTTCCTCTCTACGGGCCCCTTGGTCTTGCCGGGTTCACCGATTTGTTCACAAATGGCTACCGCCTGGTCTTGATTGACCAGTTTGATCAGGTACTGTTCCAAGGCGTGGACCGGAATGCCTGCCATGGGGATCGGTTCCCCTGCCGAACTGCCCCGGGAGGTCAGTACAATATCCAACAGTTCAGAAGCACGAGCGGCATCATCGAAAAACAGTTCGTAGAAGTCGCCCATGCGATACAGCAGCAGCATGCCGGGTTGTTCGGCCTTGATGCGCAGGTATTGCTGCATCATGGGGGTATGTCCCGATAGATCTGATTGACTGGTGACGAGGGTGGCCTCGTCAGTGCTGGATGAGTCGTTGGCATTGAATAATTGTTGTTGCATGGTCTAGGTCCCGAGTACTTTCCAGCCTTGGTTTAAACGGGTCTTCGCCACAGAGACACGGAGAGCACAGAGTATGACCTTACTATTATGGTTGTTGGTCATTATGATGGTTTTGGGCATGTTTCTATATCTCGCATAATCACGACATGGTGTTGCAGATACGCATTTCTCTATGAATTCTGTGGCAGCGTGATTGGGTACTCACTCAAAATTGGGACAGGACTCGTTTTAGTCTAAGCCTTCGGTCCAGATTGGCACAACTCAGGTACTGAGCTCGGCAGTGACATGGGGGCCGATCAAACGCAGTAGCTGTGGGTAAATTTCGGGATTGCCGGCAATGATGTTGCCGCTCTCCAGGATCTTCTGGCCACCGAGGAAGTCTCCGCTCATGCCCCCGGCCTCTTGTATCAGCAGGCAGCCTGCGGCCATATCCCAGGAATGCAGGCCGATCTCCCAAAAGCCATCGAAACGGCCGACCGCTACATAGGCCAGATCCAGGGCCGCAGAGCCCGCCCGGCGTATACCGCTGGTGCGTGGCAGGATGGTGCTAAACATCTTGGTCCAGGCATCCATGTGGCCTGGTTGGCGGACTGGGAATCCTGTGGCCAACAGGGTGTTGGACATTTGCGATACTGTGCTTACGCGCATTCGTCGACTATTGAGTTGCGCGCCTTGGCCGCGGGAGGCCGTGAATAATTCATTTTTGACTGGGTCGAAGATCACGGCCTGATCCAGCACGCCGTTTTTTCTGGCACAGATGGATACCGCAAACTGCGGAAAGCCATGTAAAAAATTGGTGGTGCCATCAAGTGGATCGATAATCCACTCGTAGTCCTCACCGGGTTGTTGGCCACTCTCCTCAGCGATGATGGCATGGCCAGGGTAGGCCGAGCGGATGGTGTCGATGATCGCCAACTCTGCGTTGCGATCAATTTCAGTTACAAAATCGTGGCGTCCCTTGCTTTCGATCGTCAACTGATCGATACGGTCCAGGTGACGCATGATAATATTTCCGGCCTGGCGCGCTGCCTTGACCGCAGTGTTGAGCATGGGGTGCATGGAGTGCTCCGTAATTACTGTTGATGGAAATCGGTGTCAGATCTGTGGACTGTTACACTCCAGCCTTGTAGGTCATTAGGCATGAGTCATTTTCTATGTTTTTAGGGAAGGGCGCAACGCTTGAACGCGTGGGGCCATACCCTATCGGGCCGGGCCGGGACTTTAGCAAATTACGGCATCGGCCGCAGGGGTAATATTGGAAAGATGGCTCTACAGCAAAATTCGTGGACGCCAAGCCGATAATGGGCTCTCGCCAAGGCGCCAAGCCCGCAAACGAATGATTGAATATATTCAACAACAATGAGATTGAACATGCGCGTGAAGCTTTCGCCCCCGCTGAGGGACTCACAGTACCGTCTTTCCCTTGGCGTGCTTGGCGTCTTGGCGAGAGGATCGGCAGGGTGAAAAAACATAGATGTTCTTAGATCGCATTCGTATCGTTCTTGTCGACACCACCCACCCAGGTAATATCGGCGGTGCTGCCCGGGCCATGAAGAATATGGGCCTGAGCCAGCTCTGCCTGGTCTCACCCCAGGGCTTTCCCAGTGCGGAGGCGACCGTCCGGGCCTCGGGCGCCAATGCCGTGCTTGAGGAGGCCGTGGTATGTCAGTCATTGGATGAGGCCATTGCCGGTTACGGTTTGGTCATCGGCACTAGCGCCCGGCGCCGCAGTATTGAGTGGCCGGCATTGAACCCACGGGAATGTGCCCATACCCTGCTCGAGCATGCCGCTCACTCGCCTGTTGCACTGTTATTTGGTCAGGAACGGGCCGGGCTCACCAACGATGCGGTGGATCAATGCCGCTATCTGGTGACCATCCCCACCCAGGATGAGTTTGCATCTTTGAATCTTGCCGCTGCGGTACAGATCATGGCCTATGAAATTTTGTTGGCCAGTACCGATGCCCCTGCCCCCGTGGCGGAGTCATTTCCCACAGGGGCATCGACCGCCCTGGCCCCACAACAGAATCGCCAGGGTTTTTATGCCCATCTGGAACGAGTCCTGGTTGAACTTGATTTTCTTGATCCCGAGCACCCCCGTAAGCTCATGCGCAAGCTGACACGGATGTTTAACCGTGCAGACCTGAGCACCGAAGAGGTCAATATCCTGCGCGGTATCTTGACCCAAGTACAAAAACAACAGACACGTCAACCTTGACAGAAATAGTCGGGAATTGCCTAATGCGCTCAGCCCATAGAGGAGAGCCATGTTTGCCCGTCTAAAAGAGGATATTCACTGCGTTTTTGAACGGGACCCTGCAGCCCGTTCCACCATTGAGATTCTGACCGCTTATCCGGGAGTCCACGCGGTATTGTTCCACCGATTAACCCACAGGCTATGGGGGTGGCGATTTCTGTGGTTGGCACGGATCCTGTCCCATGTGGCGCGCTGGTTTACCGGTATCGAAATACATCCCGGCGCCCAGATTGGGCGGCGTTTTTTTATCGATCACGGTATGGGGGTAGTGATCGGGGAGACCGCCAAGATTGGCGATGACTGTACCCTGTACCACGGTGTCACCTTGGGGGGCACCACCTGGCAAGCGGTGAAGCGTCATCCTACTTTAGGTGATAGCGTGGTGGTGGGTGCGGGGGCCAAGATCCTGGGTCCCATCAAGCTTGGCAACGGTGTTCGGGTGGGCTCGAACTCGGTGGTAATTAAAGATGTGCCGGAGGGGGCCACGGTGGTGGGGATACCGGCTCATATAGTGACCCGGCCCAGTAAACCGGGCGCCAAGCAGGTGGAAATGGCAAAAAAGATTGGTTTTGATGCCTATGGTCAGGCCAGGCAGGTGTCTGACCCGGTGGCCCAGGCGGTGGATACCATCCTTGATCACCTGCATGCGGTGGATGCCAAGATGGAAATGATGTGCCAAAAGCTTAAGCAATCTGGGATTGATCTGGAGCAGGTGGAATTGCCCGCCTTGGTAGTGGATAAACTTGAAGATGATGACCCCGGGGCGGTTGCAGGACCTCAGGAAGGAAAAGTTGACTAAAGTAGTCAGGAATGGCTACAATGGCACTAGTGGGTTGGGGATATCGGCATACCAGATATCGTTTGGCTTAGCCGCTGCGACCTGCGGCACACCGCACGTTCGTGGGGTGGTCAGGATACCGCTTACCGCAGTAAGCACGTACAACGGGGTAGAGTTATGAAATTGACGACAAAAGGCCGTTATGCGGTCACGGCCATGTTAGATTTGGCGATACATTTTGACAAGGGCGCCGTCACCTTGGCTCAGATTGCGGCACGCCAAGGGATATCACTGTCTTATCTCGAGCAATTGTTTGCACGGTTGCGACGCCAGGGTCTGGTGCAGAGCACCCGAGGGCCTGGGGGAGGTTATGCCTTGGCTATGGCGCCGGAGAAGATCTCGGTGGCGGAGATTATTGTCGCTATCAATGAACAGATTGATGCCACCCGTTGTGGTGGGGATCAAAATTGTTCAAGTGAAGAACGTTGTCTCACCCATTACCTATGGGAAGATCTGAGTGAGCGCATCCGCGAGTTTCTCAGTGGTATCAGCCTGGGCGAGTTGGTGAATCGACCCAATGTCCAGGAGGTCGCCATGCGTCAGGAAAATCGCACCGATGTAGGCGTCTCGAGCTATTAGTATTGATGCAAGCAAGTTTTAGAAAACATCATGGCTGGCAGGGCGGATCGGTTGGGTACAGACCAGCGTAGTCTGCGGAGGAATGTATGAAAAAGCCGATTTATATGGATAATTCTGCGACCACCCCGGTTGATCCACGGGTGGCGGAAAAGATGATGCAGTACCTCACCCCCGACGGTGAGTTTGGCAACCCGGCATCGCGATCGCATAGTTTCGGTTGGAGTGCAGAAGCCGCCGTCGAGCAAGCGCGCAAGGATGTGGCTGTGCTGATAGGGGCCGATCCTCGCGAGGTCATTTGGACTTCAGGGGCCACCGAGTCGGATAATCTGGCCATCAAGGGCGCCGCCCATTTTTATCACAAAAAGGGTAAGCACATTGTCACCTGCAAAACAGAGCACAAGGCCGTTCTTGACACCTGCCGCCAGTTGGAACGGGAGGGTTATGAGGTGACCTACCTCGAGCCCGAGGAAAACGGACTGATTGATCTTGCCAAGCTTGAGGCCGCGTTGCGCGATGACACCATCCTGGTGTCGATCATGCACGTCAACAATGAGATTGGAGTCGTCCAGGATCTTGCCGCCATCGGCAAGCTGACCCGGGAACGAAGAGTTATTTTTCACAGTGATGCTGCCCAGAGTGCCGGCAAGGTGGCCATAGACGTCAATGAAATGAATGTAGACCTGATGTCTTTTTCCGCCCATAAGGTCTATGGCCCTAAGGGTATCGGTGCACTTTATGTGCGGCGTAAACCCCGGGTGCGTCTGGAGGCCCAGATGCATGGTGGCGGTCACGAGCGGGGTCTGCGTTCCGGGACTCTGCCCACCCACCAGATTGTGGGTATGGGCGAGGCCTTTCGTCTTGCCAAGCAAGAGATGATCGCGGAATCGGATCGTATCCGCCATCTGCGGGACCGTCTATACCAAGGGCTACAGAATATCGAAGAGGTCTATGTCAATGGGGATATGGACCAGCGCATCGCTGGCAACTTAAATATCAGCTTCAATTTTGTTGAGGGCGAGTCCCTGATTATGGCCCTTAAAGATATGGCTGTTTCCAGTGGTTCGGCGTGTACCTCGGCTAGTCTGGAACCGTCTTATGTATTACGCGCTCTGGGGCGCAACGACGAGTTGGCCCACAGTTCTATTCGATTCACCCTGGGTCGGTTCAGTAGTGAGGAAGAGGTTGACTACGCTATTAAGGTGGTTCAGGAGAGTATTGGACGATTACGAGACCTGTCACCGTTGTGGGAAATGTTTAAAGACGGTGTCGATTTAGATTCAGTTCAGTGGGCGGCCCATTAGCTACGCTGAGTGTAGTTTATCAGGAGTATAGATATCATGGCATATAGCGATAAAGTTCTGGACCACTACGAGCATCCCCGTAACGTGGGTTCCTTCGATAAAGAGGACGCCTCCATCGGTACCGGTATGGTCGGTGCGCCGGCCTGTGGTGACGTGATGAAACTTCAGATTCGTGTCAGTGACGACGGTATCATTGAAGACGCACGATTCAAGACCTATGGTTGTGGTTCCGCCATTGCTTCCAGTTCATTGTTAACCGAATGGGTCAAGGGCAAGACCCTGGATGAGGCGGAAGAAATCAAAAACACCCAGATCGCCGAAGAGCTCGCTTTGCCGCCGGTAAAAATTCATTGCTCGGTATTGGCCGAAGACGCAATCAAGGCGGCGGTTACAAATATTCGTAAAAAGCGTGGTGAAACTTCAGGCAGTAAAGACGCCGCCTGAGTGGTTGCCGTAAACGCTATTGGTGTTGAGCAGACAGGAACGAATATGGCTATCAGCATGACCGAAGGTGCCGCAGACCATGTGCGCAAATTTCTGGAGAATCGTGGCAAGGGTGCTGGAATTCGTGTGGGTATCAAGACTACCGGTTGTTCCGGGTTTGCCTATGTCCTGGAGTTTGTGGATGAGATTGATAGCGATGACCAGGTCTTTGAGTCCTATGGTGTCAAGCTGTTTGTCGACCCCAAGAGCCTGTTGCACCTGGATGGTACAGAGTTGGATTACACCAAAGAGGGGTTGAATGAGGGTTTTCAGTTTAACAACCCAAATGTAAAAGATACCTGTGGTTGTGGCGAAAGCTTCACGGTATAACTTCAGGGCGGGTTGTCAGCCATGCAGGCCGATCTCGGAAAGAATTATTTTGAGTTATTTGAAATTCCGGTCGATTTTCAATTAGACCTTAGCAACCTTTCTTCACGTTACAGGGAACTTCAGCGCCGGATACACCCAGATCGTTTTGTAAATGCCACCAATCAGGAACGGCGGCTGTCGATGCAGATGGCTGCCCTGGTCAACGAGGCCTTTCAAACCCTTAAAGATCCCCTGGAGCGGGGACGTTACATGCTTGGCCTGCGAGGTGTCGATGTCAATGCCGAGACCGATACCACCATGGACCCGGAGTTTCTCATGGAGCAGATGGTGTTACGTGAGGCCTTGAGTGCGGTGCGCGGCAGTGATGAGCCAGGCGAACGGGTAACTGCATTGGCTCATGACGTGGCGTCACGACTGGATAAAAATATCGCATTCCTTAAAGTGTCCCTGGGCCAAGATAGTGACGGATCCCTTAAGCGGGCTCGAACCCTGGTGCGGGAAATGCAGTTTCTTAGCAAACTCCAACTGGAAGTCGAGGCGCTGGAAGAAGAACTCGGTTAGACTTTATCCACCTAAATCTTTTGCTTTTTTGCCACAGAGGCACGGAGAGCACAGGTGTAGACCCTAAACTTTAATTTGCAAATTCTTCGTCTTCGTTACAGCACTAAAATATTGTATGGTCTTACTACAAATCAGCGAACCGGGGCTTTCGTCTGCGCCACACCAGCGTCGGCTGGCGGTGGGTATCGACTTGGGCACCACCCATTCACTGGTCGCTACGGTGCGCAGTGGTGTGGCCGAAACCCTGGCCGATGCTCAGGGTCAGCATCTGTTGCCATCCGTGGTTCGCTATCAAGCCGATGCCCAACCGGTGGTGGGCCATGCTGCGGCTGAGATGTTACAGCAAGACCCCTTGAATACGGTGTCCTCGGTAAAGCGCTTGATGGGGCGTGGTGTGGAGGATGTAAAGGGCCTGGGTGATGTTCTGCCCTATAAATTTGAGCAAACCCAATCGGATATGCCTCGCATCAAGACAGTTGCTGGCAGTGTCAGCCCGGTGGAAATTTCTGCTGATATCTTGCGTAACCTTAAGCAGCGTGCCGAACAATCACTAGGTGATGAGCTCAATGGCGCCGTCATTACCGTGCCGGCCTATTTCGATGAGGCCCAACGCCAGGCTACTAAAGACGCCGCCAGGATTGCAGGGATCAATGTGCTGCGTTTGTTGAGCGAACCCACTGCGGCAGCCATTGCTTATGGGCTCGACCAAAATCCGGAAGGTGTGTATGCGATTTACGATCTGGGCGGGGGGACCTTTGACATTTCAATCCTGCGTCTGCATCAGGGCGTGTTCGAAGTTTTGGCCACGGGGGGTGACTCGGCCTTGGGGGGTGATGACCTCGACCATGTGATTGCCGAATGGATTATGTTGCAGGATGGCATTGAGTTGGCCCAGGATTTGTGCCTACAGCGGCGACTCCTCAAGCTTGCCCGTGACATTAAGGAAACTTTGAGTCATGCCGATTCGACTGAGTGGACCCTGGAACGTCCTCAGGGCGGTGAATGGCGCGGCAGTTTGGATCGTGAGACCTTGGGTGAATTGATTGCCCCTGTGATAAAAAAAACGATGCTGCCGTGTCGGCGCACATTGCGAGATGCTGGTTTAAACGCGAGTGATATACAGGGTGTAGTTTTGGTCGGTGGTTCAACCCGGATCCCTTTGGTGAGAAGGATGGTGTCGGATTTTTTTGGTCAGTCCCCCCTGGACGATATCGACCCTGACAAGGTGGTAGCCATGGGTGCGGCGCTACAAGCCGATATATTGGCTGGCAATCAGTCTGGCAGGGATCTATTGCTGTTGGATGTGATCCCGTTGTCCCTGGGGATCGAGATCATGGGGGGGATGGTGGAAAAGATTATACCGAGGAATTCGACCATCCCCACCTCTCGGGCGCAGACCTTTACCACCTTCAAGGATGGGCAAATCGCCCTGTCATTGCATGTTTTACAGGGTGAGCGGGAATTGGTATCAGATTGCCGCTCACTGGCCCATTTTGAATTACGTGGTATACCGCCTATGGTGGCCGGAGCAGCGCGTATTCAGGTTACCTTTCAGGTGGATGCCGATGGTCTGCTTGCGGTGAAGGCGCGGGAAGAGGCCAGTGGTGTCGAGAGCAAAGTGGAGGTCAAGCCCTCTTATGGCCTGAGTGACCAGGAGGTTGAGACCATGTTGCGTGATGCCATTGAGCATGCCGGTGATGATGTGGCGGCACGTAATCTGCGCGAACAGCGGGTGGATGCCGATCGCAGTATTGAGGCGCTTCGATCGGCCCTGGCCCAAGACGGTGAGGATTTGCTCGAACTGGCAGAGCGGGAACAGATCGAAACTCGGGTCCAGGAGTTGGTGACCTTGCGTGATGGTGAAGACCCTCTCGCCATCAAACGCGCCATAGGGGTCCTCAACGATGCGACCCAGGAGTTTGCCGCCCGGCGCATGGACGCCGGTATTCACCAGGCACTGGCCGGACACCGCATAGACGAATTTAAGGACTAAAGTGTGTAATGCCCAAGATTACATTTTTGCCCCATACCGAGATTTGTCCCGAGGGCGCCGAATTTGAAGTCTCTCCAGGTATTAGTATCTGTGATGCGGCCCTGGAACACGGTATCGGCATCGAACATGCCTGTGAAAAGGCCTGCGCCTGCACCACCTGTCATGTCATTATTCGCCAGGGCTTTGATGGCCTCAATGAACCGCAAGAGGAGGAGGAAGACCTGCTGGACAAGGCCTGGGGCCTGGAGCCTGAATCGCGATTGAGTTGCCAGACTATTGTGGGCGCCGAGGACCTGGTGGTTGAGATTCCCCGTTACACCATCAATCTTGCGTCTGAAGATCACTGAGGAGTGCGCCCGTTATGAAGTGGATAGACAGCCGAGACATTGCCATTGCCCTGGCAGACCAGCGCCCCGACGTAGACCCGCTGACGGTATCTTTTCCGGATTTAATGAAGTGGGTGGTGGCGCTTGAAGAATTTGATGACGATCCAGAGCATTGTGGCGAAAAAATTCTTGAGGCCATTCAGATGGCCTGGATCGAAGAGGCCGACTAACACCAGGGCACTTCTATTAATCCCCTCTCCCTCCGGGAGAGGGCGAGGGTGAGGGAATAAAACAAGGATAAGTTATTGATTTTAATATCCCCTCATCCTAACCTTCTCCCGGGGGGAGAAGGGATTATCAATTAATAGAAGTGCCCACTATTGTCTTCGTTTGGGTGCCTAAGTCATTTGCCACGGAGACACAGAGAGCACAGAGAAATATATAGTTAATGCTTGTCCGCATCATCATTTGTGCCACCTAAAGACAATGGGGTGTACCACAGCCATCATGACGGCCAACAACCATAGTGTGTAAGGTAATTCTACCCCACGAGGGGGTGCCGAGGTCCGTGCCCTCTGTGGCGAAGAAAAGATTTTAAATTTCTTAGAAGAGTGAAATAAATAAAATGGCAACGGCCACAATCCCCATAATGGATCTCGTTCCCCAAAAAGACCGCGCCGTCTCGCGGCGGGTTGCAATCGAAACTATGGGGTGCAAAGTCAATTTTTTTGAATCCGAACTCATCGGCGAGGCCCTGCGTGGTGAGCAATGGCAAGTAATGGGTCACCAGGAACTTGCCGATGTGGTTGTCATCAACACCTGTACCGTCACCGCAGAGGCCGATCGCCAGGCCCGGCAATTAGTTCGGCGGGCGGTGCGGCGTAATCCGGGGGCCCGGGTGGTGGTTACCGGTTGTTATGCACAGGTGGACCCCCAGGCCTGTGCCCGCATCCCCGGTGTCGATCTGGTGCTCGGCAATGACCGCAAGTTGGAGTTGCACCGACTGTTGCCGTTGTTGGAATCAGGACAGCTGGCGCAGGTGATGGTGGGTGATTTGCATGAACAGGTGACACTCCCGGAACAATTGGTTACCGGATTGGAGGGCCACACCCGGGCCTTTCTGCAAATCCAGCAGGGCTGCGACCAGTCCTGTACCTATTGCATTATCCATCGCGCCCGTGGTCCGCAGCGGTCCCTGGCGCCGAGCCTGATTCGTCGCCAAATGGACCGCCTGCTGCTAAATGGTTATCGCGAGATCGTGCTTTGTGGCGTAGATGTGGGCGCCTATGGGACTGACTTGAATGTCGGCCGCGACAATAGCTTCAGCCTGGTGGCCTTATTGCACCAGTTGTTGAGCACCGAAGGCGATTTCAGGATACGCATCAGTTCCATGGACCCGACCCATATTGATGTCGAGTTGATGGCTCTGATGGCGAATGATCATCGGCTCTGTCCCCATCTGCACCTATCCCTGCAAAGTGGTAACACCCTCATCCTTAAGCGTATGAAACGGCGCTACAGCGCCGAAACGGTTTATCGGCGTATTGAGGCGTTGCGCGAGGCTGTACCCGAGTTGGTGCTGGGGGCCGATTTTATGGTGGGTTTTCCCACCGAGACCGAGGCCGCCTTCGAAGACACGCTGGAGATGGCCCAAGCGCTAAAGATCTGTTACCCCCATATCTTCAGTTATTCAAACCGGCCAGGTACCCCGGCGGCAAGGGTCTCCAAGCAAGTGCCCAAGCTTGAGCGTAAACGACGCGCTGCGTGTTTACGGCAGGCCACAGGGTTAGTGCTCAAGACCCACTTGCAAAGACGAATCGGTCAGCGGAGGCGTATTCTGGTGGAGGGGGGCGGTCATCCGCCACCAGGCTATCGGCGTGGCCGTGCGGCGGATTACACCTCGGTGTATGTGCCCCGGCAGGTGGTGACGCCCGGTGAGTGGTTGTGGGTGGATTATGAGAGCCGTCATCAAGACGGACTCATTGCCCGGCCCAGGGCTTGACGTTAGACTACGCGATTGTTTTTTGGCAGGGTATGGCCACTAATGGCAACAGATCGAACAAATTTATTGGACCTGGATCGACAAGGCCTGAGCGGATTTTTCGCCGAGCTTGCGGAAAAACCCTTTCGTTCTGATCAGGTGACCAAGTGGATACACCAATCCGGCGTGTGTGATTTCTCGCGCATGACGAATTTGGGCAAGGCCCTGCGTTCCCGTCTGCACGAGATTGCAGCGGTGGAGTTGCCGCAGATTATCAATGAGCAAGCCTCCATTGATGGCACCCACAAGTGGTTGTTGCGCCTGGCAGACGGGAATTGTATCGAGACGGTGTTTATTCCCGAGACCGACCGCGGCACTTTGTGTGTCTCTTCCCAGGTGGGCTGTGTCTTGAATTGCACGTTTTGCGCGACTGCCCGGCAGGGCTACAGCCGAAACCTGAGCACTGGAGAGATTATTGGACAGTTGTGGCTGGCGAGCCAGGTTCTGGGCTCCGGACCGGGCGCCGCACGGGTAATTAGCAATGTGGTATTGATGGGCATGGGTGAGCCCCTGCTCAATTTTAATAATGTGGTACCGGCCATGAACCTCATGTTGGATGACATGGCCTATGGGCTTTCCCGTCGCCGGGTTACAATCAGCACTGCCGGTGTGGTTCCTGGTATTGATCGATTGGCCGAGGTCTGTCCGGTGAGTCTTGCGGTGTCGCTACATGCCCCCAATGATGAACTCCGTGATCAATTGGTACCGTTAAATCGTAAATACCCCATTGTCCCGTTGCTGGCCGCCTGCCGACGTTATGTGAGGCATCAGCCCCGTAGCCGTGTTACCTTTGAGTACACAATGTTAGACGGTGTCAATGACAGTGATACTCAGGCGCGGCAGTTGCTGGGCATCCTCGGCGATGTGCCGGCGAAGGTAAATCTTATCCCGTTTAATCCCTTTCCTGGAAGCGGTTATCAGCGTTCCGGCGAGCAGACCATTGATCGATTCCGCGAGATTTTGCACCGTGGTGGGGTGGTCACCATGACCCGCAAGACCCGTGGCGAAGACATTGATGCTGCCTGTGGCCAGTTGGCGGGCAAGGTACAGGATCGCACCCGGCGTTCACGTCAACACTTAGATGGGCTAAACCAATGAAGAAATTTCGATTGGCGCATGTTGGATTGGTTTTGGCCCTGTTTATTGTGGGCTGTTCGGGAAACTCACTAGTTAAAGAAAGACCGACAGATAGACGTGCCTTGGTCCATGCCCAATTAGGCGCCAGTTATATGCAAAGAAATCAGTATAAGGTGGCTTTAAAGGAATTGAATCTAGCCCTGGATATCGATAGTTCTCATCCCGTGGCCAATTATGTGATGGGGGTGTTACAGGCGCGTTTGGGCGACGACAAAAGAGCCGATGCCTACTTTCGCCGTGCCATATCCGAAAAGCCGGAATATGCAGAGGCGCAACAAGAGTACGGCGAGTTTTTGTGCAAGCGAGGGAAGTATAAGGAGGCCTTTGAGCATTTCAAAATGGCCTTGACCAATCCTCTATACCGCACTCCAGAATTGGTCAATCTCAAGGCGGGCGAGTGCATTTTGAGTCAAGCCAGACCGGATATCGGTGCGGCCGAGCGTTACTTTCGCACTGCCCTTGCTTTTAATCCCCGCCTTCATCCTGCGCTCGAACATATGGCCAGAATCAGTTACCAGCGACGCAAATATCTTTCTGCACGGGCCTACGTACAGAGATACTTCGAGATTGGACCCGATACTCCCGCCGCCCTGTACTGGGGGGTGCGCACTGAACGTGAATTGGGCGCCACCGAAGCTGCGGATCGATATCTGCGCCGATTACGGGCACGTTTCCCAAGTTCCAAAGAGGCTCGGCAGTTGAGTCAACGTTCTTACAGATAAATACAGCCAGGAAAAATTAGTGACAGAATCAGAAGAATTAAGATCGAGGTCTGCCAACCCCGGCCCTAGTCCCGGAGACGTGTTGGTGAAGGCACGAACCGAATTGGGCATGAGTGTAGAGGATGTCGCCTCAGAGCTGCGCCTGTCGCCGCGGCAAATCTCCGCCTTAGAGCAAGATGATTATCAAGCCCTGCCGGGTCCGACCTATGTGCGCGGCTACCTGCGCAACTATGCCCGGCTGGTGGGGTTGTCTGAGACCGAGGTGATGCCCAAAACCAAAACCAGTCCGGCCCCGGCCAAGGACGATAAGGCGTCAAACGAGGTCAGTCCCCAGGCTCAGCACGAAGTCAAAAGCAGTGATCGGCACGTCAAATTATTTAGTTATCTTTTGGCGGGTGTGTTGGTGGGCATGCTAATCGTTTGGTGGCAGGGTCGTGAAGAATCAAAATTGGCCACGCTTGACGGTGGCGCCGAGGTCTCACTGGAGGCGACTGCTAAAAACGATAGCACTGATATGGGGGTCGAGCCACAGACACCAGAGCCCGAAATCCCTAAAGTTACCGGGACCACTGTCTCGAAGACTATACCGGCTGACGCCGTGGTGACGCCATCATCCGAGATTTTATCTCCTCAAGATGGTGCCGGTGAAAATGTTGTGCCAACACTCATCAGTCCCGCATCTGTCGATAGCACCACGGTACTTCCACCCGGCTATGCCCGTCTCAGGTTGGAATATACCCAAGATTGTTGGACCGATATCCGTGATGCCGAGCAAAAGCGTCTTGTCTATGACACGATTCCTGCCGGGACGTCTCTCATCGTCGACGGTAAACCCCCGTTGCAATTGTTTTTTGGGAATGCCGCCGGGGTCAAACTTTATTATAACGGTAAACCTGTCGACTTAACTCCTTATGTGCGGCGTGAGTTCGCGCGATTGGAGTTGGGGGACAGACAAGCCGACCCGTAAGAAGGCTTCATAGTGAGTGATTCAGTTCAGGCCATTCGTGGGATGAATGACCTTCTCCCCGAGCGGCTAGAGCGCTGGCAGCGCGTTGAACGCGTTGCCCGCTCAGTATTTCATGCCTATGGATACCGTGAGGTGCGTCTGCCTATTCTCGAAAAGACAGATCTGTTTGCCCGTTCCATTGGTCAGCACACCGATATTGTAGAGAAGGAAATGTACTCCTTTGTCGATCGAAATGGGGACAAGCTCAGTCTGCGTCCGGAAGGCACCGCAGGGGTGGTGCGTGCCGGTATTCAATCGGGGGATTTTCGCAGTCAATTACAGCGTTGGTGGTATGCCGGTCCTATGTTTCGTCATGAGCGTCCCCAGCGGGGGCGCTATCGTCAGTTTCACCAGCTTGGGGTTGAAGCCTTTGGGGTACCCGGTCCCGATATTGATGCCGAGCTCATAATAATGTCCGCCCGGTTGTGGCGCATTTTGGGTTTGAAGGCGTTAAGTCTGGAGATCAATTCCCTGGGGACGCCCCAGTCGCGAGAGGTCTATCGAGAGGCCTTGGTAAGCTACTTTAGCGCACACGAAAGTGAATTGGATGCCGATAGTGTACGTCGATTAGAACACAATCCACTGCGTATCCTGGACAGCAAAAACCCCGATATGCAGGCTGTTATTCAGAGTGCCCCCAGTTTACTGGATTTCCTCGACCAGGAGTCTACTGACCACTTTGACCAATTGCGGGCCTTGCTGGACAACGCGGGTATCGTCTATAGCGTGAATCCTCGGTTGGTGCGTGGTTTAGACTACTACGCCCGCACCGTATTTGAGTGGGCCACCCAAACCCTGGGGGCCCAGGGAACGGTGTGCGCTGGCGGCCGCTTCGATGGCCTGGTGGTCCAGTTGGGTGGCAAGCCGACCCCGGCCATTGGTTTTGCCCTGGGGATGGAACGTTTGGTGGAGTTGATGTCAGAGCAGCAGATTCCGGGTGATAATACGGACCCTGATGTCTTTATGGTTATGGCCGGTGATGCTGCCCAAACCCGTGGCATGGCAGTGGCCGAAGAGATGCGGGACGCCGGGGTACAGGTTCAATGCAATTGCAATGGTGGCAGCTTCAAGGCACAAATGAAGCGGGCCGACCGAAGTGGCGCCCACTATGCGGTTATACTGGGCGAGGACGAGATTGTTGCCAATAGGGCAACCGTGAAACCCCTGCGCCATGAGGCGTCCCAACAGCAAATTGAGATGGGATCGGTGACCCGATACTTAGTAGAGCAACTGGATAAAATCTAGAGGAGCATTGTTTTGGATCCGTTTGAGAGCGAAGACGAAGATCTTGCGAAGGTCAAAGAGTGGTGGAAGAAAAATGGTAGTTCCGCTGCTGCCGGTGTGGTCATTGGTGTGGCCCTTGTTTTTGGGAACAACTGGTGGGGGAATTACCGCACACAGCGGGCCGAGAATGCTTCAAAAATTTACGAGCAGATGATGATTCAAAATGCCGCCAAGCAGCCTGAGGCTGCGCAAAAACTTGGCGGCAGATTGATGAAAGATTTTGCGGCCACGCCCTATGCGGGCAAGGGTGCACTGTTTATCGCGCATCTAAGCTATCAATCCGGTGATGTCGAAAATGCACAGCGCCAACTACAATGGGCCGTGGACAACGCCATTGAGCCTGCGACGATTCATGTCGCCCGTTTGCGTCTGGCACGTATCCTGGAAGACAAGGGCAAATTGGATGCGGCCCTAAAGCTGGTGCGCAGGGAACAAACGGGGGGGTATACTGCTCAGTACTTAGAATTGGAGGCTGACTTACTGGTTGCGCAAGGTGATAAGTCTTTGGCTAGAAAAAAATATCGAAAGGCCCTGGGCAGTCTGGCGCCCGGTTTAACGGATGCGAAAACGGTTATCAGAATGAAGTTGGATGATTTGGCGGAGGCAGGTTAAAGATCATGAAAAAAATAATGACTATAGTTGTATTAGTGTCTCTTCTTTCGGCCTGTGGTGGGCTGTCTTTTTTGAAGAATCGCAAAGCCAGGGCATCATCGGCCAAGCCGGTGGCGCTGAATGCCATTGAAGCTGCGGTATCGGTCAAGAGGATTTGGGAGCGTGATACGGGAAGTGGTAGTGCAAAGGTTTTCCTAAGGCTGGTACCTGCGATTCTAAATGATACCGTGTATGTAGCCGATAGCCGTGGACAAGTCAGCGCGTTTAATGCCCAGACGGGAAAGACAGTATGGAGTACCCATACCAAGCTCCCGGTTACAGGTGCAACCGGGGTGGGTGAAGGTTTGGTGTTGGTCGGGACACGAGATGGCGAAGTCATCGCCCTTGATGCGGCCAATGGAAAGATAAGCTGGCGCAGTCAATTGTCGAGCGAGATATTATCACCCCCGGCGGCCAGTCAGGGCATCGTGGTGGCACGCACCGTGGATGGTAAGGTTTTTGGTTTGGCGGTTGAAGACGGTCATAGCATTTGGATCTATGAACGTGGCGTGCCGAGTTTAAGTCTGCGCGGTACTGCGGCCCCGTACATCCATGGCTCCAAGGTTATAAATGGATTTGCCAGTGGCAAGCTGGCAGCTAACGATCTGCAAAGTGGTGTGGTGTTGTGGGAAAGCAGTGTGGGTTTTTCCCATGGACGTAACGAACTTGAACGGCTCATTGATGTGGATGCGCAACCGGTGGCATTTGGCGATGTGCTCTACACTGCAGCGTATCAGGGTAAGGTGGTTGCCATGGAGTTGAAAACCGGGCGTATCCTGTGGGAGCAAAAGGCCTCGACCTTTAACGATATTGCAGTTGATGACAGCAGGGTATTTGTGTCCGATGAAAAAACCGGTGTTATCGCCCTGGATCGCGCCAAGGGCAACCCAATATGGGTTCAGAAAAGTTTAAAGGGTCGTGGATTAACGGCGCCCACACGGGTGGGTGAGTATCTCGTGGTATTAGATGAACTCGGCCAACTGCACGTGATGGCGGTTTCGGATGGACGTTTGGTAGGCCGCCTGAAGGTGGGCAACACATTGACTGCGACACGACCGATCGCATCGGGGTCGAGGATGTTTTTGCTCACGCCGAAAGGGGATTTGACGGTATTTCAAATAGGCACCTGATATCCATTAGTTATAGCTTTAGGGCGCTTTATTAATTGACAATTCCTTCTCCCTCAGGGAGAAGGTGAGGATGAGGGGATATTAAATTAATACGTTAATTTTGTTTGACCCCCTCATCCTAGTCCTTTTATACCCTGTTGGGTGCCCCCGGAAGAGGGTATTTATAGCGCAGCGCTCTTTATTCAAACTGCGTGACGTCAGCAAGGTGGCGCCCATTCTATGACGTCTGTTGTGGTGTTGGTGGGACGGCCTAATGTAGGTAAGTCCACATTGTTTAATCGTTTGACCCGCAGCCGTGATGCCCTGGTGGCCGATACGCCGGGTCTGACGCGGGACCGCCTGTACGGTATAGGCCGTATTGGTGACCGGCCCTATCTGGTCGTGGATACGGGTGGCCTGGAGGGTGAGCAGAACGGCCTTACCGGGCTCGTTACCAGTCAGACCACCCAGGCCATCGACGAGGCTGATGTGGTGTTGTTTCTGACCGACAACAAAGAGGGGTTGACGGGCCTTGATCGGGATATTGCCGATAAACTACGTCGTGCCAAGAAACCTGTCCTGGTGGCGGTCAATAAGTCCGAGGGCATAGAAAAAGAACTGGCCGTAGCGGACTTTTTTGCGCTGGGTCTTGGTGACCCCGTATCTATCTCGGCGGCCCATGGCCAGGGGGTGGCTGCGCTCATGGAGCGGGCTCTGAGTCATTTACCCGCGGTTGAGGCCGGGCCGTTAGACAGTGATGTTCCCCATGTCGCCGTTGCCGGTCGTCCCAATGCCGGAAAGTCCACCCTGGTCAATGCGCTCTTTGGGGAGCAGAGGGTGGTAGTGTTTGATGAGCCCGGAACCACGCGGGACAGTATCCATATTCCCTTGGAGCGAAGGGGCAAGCCTTACGTATTGATCGACACCGCCGGGGTACGAAGACGCTCACGTATCGATGATACTTTGGAAAAGTTTTCGGTCATCAAGACCTTGCAGGCCATTGAGGTCTCCAATGTGGTCGTATTCCTGCTCGACGCCCAAAGGGAGGTGAGCGCCCAGGATGCCTCGTTGGCCGGATTTGTGCTGGATGCAGGTAAGTCCATGGTGTTGGCGGTCAATAAGTGGGACAAACTCGAGACTGGACAAAGAGACTGGATCCGCCGCGAGGTCCACCGCAAGTTGCCATTTTTGAGATTCCTGGAGCCCCATTTTATCTCTGCCCTGCATGGCACTGGGGTGGGGGATCTGTTTCCGGCGATAGATCGGGCCTATCGATCGGCCATGGTCGAATGCGCCACCTCCAAACTCAATCGTATCCTCGAACAGGCCATTCGCAGTACTGCCCCTCCCATGGGCCGTGGACGCCCCATTAAATTGAAATTCGCCCATCAGGCCGGGCGAAATCCGCCCCTGATTCGTATCCACGGCAATCAGGTGGATCAGATTCCCAAGGCCTATCGGCGCTATTTGGCAAACCAATTTCGCAAGGCCCTAAGACTTGAGGGCACCCCGGTGCGGATCGACTTTCAAGCAGGTGAAAATCCTTACAAGGGCCGAAAAAGCGCCTCAAAAAGGGGCGAGAGAGGGGCCAGGGTAGGCCATAGGCAATAAATCCGCCAAAATGAGGGAAATAGAAGGTTCGCCGGACCATCGGAAAATATCCGCCGCTGGTCGATTTCCCCCCTAATTTACTGTGCTTCCTCTAAGGAAGCTTGCTATAGTGGTGTCATTGGTAGGGAAAGTGTACTGATCCCGCCGGTCACATATATGTTGGCCTTGTCAGAAACGGAGCTTTGGCACTACAGCGACATTAGACTTTTCTTATGAGATAAACTGCTGGTAAATCGCTTCCATGGGCATTGTTTCGCAACTACGCACGAGTTATCAGGTGCGGCCGGATACCAAACCGGCCACATCCAAGCACAAAGAGATGCTTGTGGTGATGACGGGATTGGTCTACATCGAACAGAACGCGCTGTTATCGGGTGCCCAGTTGGATGATGCCAAACGCAGTGTGCGGGCGTTGTTTATGCGCGCCAGTGGCGAAGAGACCATGTTGCGCAAGCTGGTCGAGATCTTGCGGATCAATAAAGACCTCCACCATGCTTTTAGCGCCATCGCCAAGATTAGCGCTCGGGTGGGGACCAGCGTCGGCGTCATCAGCAAAAAGGTTAACTATCTCAAGCAGTACGTTTCGCGCTTGAGTATTACCCCGGAAGAAGGGGACGCTTTCTTTGGACCCTTTATTACCTTTACCCAGGATTTCCAGAACAACATCATCTCCTTCAACCGCCACATGGAGGCCTATTTGGCCTGTAAGGAAGCCGAGGCCAAGCGTACCCACGAACACCGTATTGCTCAGGAGGCCAGTGTGCGCCTCAAAGAGCGCCTGTCTGGAAAGTTGGGCCGATCCTCCAAGTCCAAGGGTGTCAAAGATACCACCGACGAGATTGAGGCCAATATCAAGCAGGAGTTGTTGGAGACCTTCGATTATGCCGAGTCCCACACCAATCTGGCCGATGCCCAGCGTGCATCCAGGCTTAAGGCCAATGATATTACTGAGTTGTTGGAGGGGCTGCGCGGCATGTGCCAGATGGCCAAGAACCCGGAGATGCGCGAGGCGGAACGGGTGGTGAGCTTAAATGCCAGGCCCTATCAGGATATCTTCAAATTGTTTGTCGTTGCGCTGAGGAAATATCCACGTTTAGGCAAGATTCAGGACTTCGTGCTCGACTACTTTAAGCTCTATCAGCGCGCCTTTGGTATGTTCAGCCTGGATTTTACCAATTTCAATAAGGCGGCCGAGACCTTGGCAGCCAACCCAGAGGAATACTTCGACGCCAAACGGGATGACGAGGATATTCGAATCAAGATGGAGAAGCTGCGCAAAATTGAAGGAATGATCCCTTTCCTCGAGTCTGCGGGGTCCTGCCTGCATGAAGATGCCACCGAGAGTTATCCCAACTTCTCCAAGCGCCTGTCGGGTATCATCGGCTTGGTATCCTCCGAATGGGACCATATTGGAGAAGAATTACTGCTGGCCAAGGTGGCTGCAGAGGCAGACTTGAGTACGCGCCTGAGTTAGGTCGCATGGTATAGGTCTCACGTTCACGGCTCAGGCCGCAACAGCATCAGCACACGCGCTTGTAAAGCGCATTTTTTTTGTCTGTTATATTCGTTCTCCAGTCAAGCCCTGTCCAAATCCGTTGTGGGCTTTCTGGCTTGGTTCGTTTTGCGAATACGGTAGGGACTGATATATTCACCTCCCATGTATGACACCTCCTTGAGGCCGGCCGCGTCGTCCCAAAATAAAAAGATTTTTCTTGCCAGTTTCGGGGTTTTCATCGTATTTCTGGCCTACTACCTTTGGACTTCCAGTGTTCTTCCCCGAGGCGCCGGACCCGACTATCGTTCCAATAACGAAGCCACGGCGTTTTTTTTCACTCATCATCGAATGGCGGTGTTGCCGGATGATGAGGAACAAGTCTATTTCACCTCCCATGGTGGTACTCGGGTATTGCGCCCTCCCCTAAGTTACATCGTGTCGGCGATTGTTGCGCAATTCTATGAAACCGACACCGAAAAAGAGCGATTCTTAGCTTTTCGTAAGGGCTCAGCCCTCTTGATGGCTGCAGCAGTAGCGATAGGTTGTTACGGTTTTTTTGTTTTGTTGCAAAGTCCGCTGTTGGCGTTGCTGGGTGCCGCATTGTTTGGTCTGTTGCCCCAGGCAACATTTATCGCGTCGTACAATAATGATGATAGTGCGGCCATATTTTCCGCTACGATGCTAATTACGCTCATGGTAGGGACCTATCGCTATGGGTTGACCCCTTTTCGATTTGCCTTACTGGGCCTGGCGACGGGTCTGGCGATCCTGTCTAAATTCAGTGCGTGGCTGATAACGCCCTTTGTGTTGCTGTTTGTGGCCTACGTGGCACTGACCACACTACGACCTATGCAATGGGTACGGTATAGCGCATTGGCGGCCGTCATGGTGGTTCTAGGGGGTGGCTGGTGGATTTTGTCTAACATTTATCATTACGGTATCGATGACCCACTAGCCATGAAGATCCAGCAGATGATGATCGATACGCACCGCAGATTGTTGGTCAGTGAGGCGCATGGTTATGCGGCGATAAATATTGGGTTTCGTGAACTATGGTTGGATAACTATAAGAATTTTATCGGAGAGACTCTAAAGTCGACCATTGGTAATTTGGACTGGCTGCGGCTGAAGGTGGGTAACTTACAGTATTTGGTTTACAAATCCATTTTCGCTGTAGCCATGTTGTACTATATTTTTCGCCTGCTAAGCTTTGCGAACAGTGGTCTGCGGCAAAAATTGGATACAGCGAATATCCGTCGTTTCGTGTTTGAGACCATATTATTTAGTGCCTGTGTATTTCAGGTATATATGTACACCTGGACCAATATTCAAAACGATATCCAGGTACAGGGTAAATACCTGCTTCCGGTTTTGATGGCGGTGTTACTGCTATTTTTTATGGCATGGGACGGGGCACGCAGTTGGTTATTTGGGAAACTGGCTGCGCGTAATATAGAGCGCATACAAATTTCGCCCAAGTCACTCTATAGTGGTGTCATTGTTGCTGCTATAGTAGGAGTGATTGCCGTGCATATGGATGCGCTCACAAATTATGTTATCCCCTATTATAGGCCGCCCCTCTATAATGTGGGTGTAAGTCATTTTCAGGCTGTAAAGCGTAAAGATTTGGTGCCGGAAACAGTTAACAATCTAAAAGTTGATCGACAAGTATCCAGAATTCAGTTTACGTCGACAGGTGATGACCCATGGGTGGTCTGGTCATCCAACTTGTGCCGTTATCTTAGAGGTAATACGCTCCTGCGGTTCAGGTTGCAATCGACCCAGCGAAATCTTTTCCAGATTTATATTGATGAAGGCGAGGGTTTTAAGGAAGAAAATTCTTTTAAATACACCTATAACCCAGGCGATGAGGAGATTGTGTTTCCGCTGGCTTTGAAAAAATGCCGACGCATTCGTTTCGATCCCGCGCTTGGTGAGGCATCCATCGTTATTCAAGATATTGCAGTGGCAAGAATGATCATTCGGGCTCGACGGTGAAAATACTGGTACTGGCCCCTCACCCTTATTATCAGGAGCGTGGCACACCCATCGCTGTTGATATGTTGCTCAAGGTGCTGAGCGAACGTGGCGATGAGGTCGATTTGCTCACCTATCATGAAGGGCGTGATCGGGAATACCCCAAGCTTTGTATCTACAGAATCCCCAGAGTGCCGGGTCTTTCCAACGTACGCCCCGGTATTTCCTTCAAGAAAATAGTCTGTGATATTTTATTCTTCTTTAGCGTGTTGTCGCGACTTACCAAGACCCGATACGACATCGTACACGCAATCGAAGAGTCCGCGTTCATCGCCATGCTAACCAGGCCTTTTAGCGCCACACCTTATATCGCGGACATGGACTCACTATTGTCTGCGCAAGTGATTGATCGTTATCCGGTCTTGAAATGTTGTGGTGGTCTATTGCGATGGATGGAGTCCTTACCTGTACGTTATGCCTGCATGGTGGTGCCCATGTGTGACGTCCTGGCCGATGATATTCGGGGTTACACAAGCGATGATAATGTTGTGGTGCTGTACGATGTGTCCCTGGTGGAATCGAGCGCCACTGATGTGGCGGCCTTACCCCTTCGGGATGAGCTTAATCTGGAAACATTCGTTGTGATGTATATCGGTAACCTGGAACCCTACCAGGGTATCGACCTGCTGTTGGGCGCATTCAAGTTGGCCCATGCCCAATCTTCATCCCAATCTGGAAGTTTAAGCTTGGTTGTTGTGGGGGGGCGGGCCGACGACATCGAAAAATACCAGGCCATGGCGCACCGCCTTGGTTTGGGAGAAGCTGTACACTTTCTGGGTCCGCGTGGTGTGGATGAAATTGGCGGCTACATGAGCCAGGCCGATGCCTTGGTCTCGCCGCGCACCCAAGGCATCAATACGCCCATGAAAATATATTCCTATCTGGACTCCGGTGTACCCGTGTTGGCAACTGATTTGCCCACGCACACCCAGGTCTTGAACAGCGAAAATTCTCTGCTTGTAGAACCCAATGAGGAGTCTTTTGCAAAAGGCCTGTTAACACTTAAAGCAGACGCCAGTCTGCGTCAGAAATTATCGAGCAATGCGAAAGAATATATAAAAAGGGAGCATAGTTACGATAGGTTCAAAGAAACGGTGAACGGCATTTATGCAAGAGTAGAAAGTCTCGTTAGTCTTAGATCAACCGAATCTTAGAATGCCGGGCACGAAACACTACTGTCCCATTAACTCATCCCGTCATGCCGGACTTGATCCGGCATCCAGTAAGCTGACAAAAACTGGATCCTGGGTCTGGCCCGATGTATGGAATGACAAACCCGGTTATTTTTATTATGTCTCATAATTTGATGCCAAGCGTAATGCCTAGGTGCAACCTATCTAACGTTAATCGAGCTATCTTAACGGGACAGCAGCCATCATGCTAGCCAGAAAAATCCGTATCCATGACCATTACGACGTCGCAGTGATTGGCGGTGGAATCTACGGCGCGGCCCATGCCTGGGAGGCGGCCTCACGGGGCCTGTCCGTCATCTTGCTCGAAAAGGGTGACTTCGGTTCAGCCACGTCGGCCAATAGCCTGAAAGTCATACACGGGGGCATTCGCTACCTGCAAACCTTGAACATCAAGCGTGTCCTTGATTCAAAGAGAGAACGGGATGCGTATTTGCGTATCGCACCCCACCTGACGCAGCCCATGGAGTGCATCATGCCTTCTTACCCCTGGACCACCAAGGGGAAGTTTGCGACTACCGTAGGCGCATTTCTCTATAATCTGGTCAGCCGCTATGATGATTTTGT
>ENA-ORDP01000137-ORDP01000137.1-marine-sediment-metagenome-genome-assembly--contig:-NODE-137-length-47464-cov-4.198380_pt1 | contig 47464 bp, 41 predicted proteins | sample MGYA00248627_ERZ508539 | MGnify/ENA primary metagenome ERZ508539 (study PRJEB26208, sample SAMN05571518) | marine sediment metagenome | biome: deep sea; feature: Hydrothermal vent; material...
ACCTCAATCCCTACCGGCATTTCTGCACGCAATTCCTTAAGACGCTTATCAATAGCGATACCCATATCGACAATATTTACACCCGGTATATTACTGAGTGACAAGGCAATGGCCGGTTTGCCATTCTGCCTCATAATTTCGCCTGGCGGGTCCTGATAGCCTGAGCGGATGTTACCAATATCGCGGATGCGTAATAACTCAGATGCCCTGGTCAATCCACCTGCCTGTATGCTATCAGCCGCTGTGGGGCGCAAGATAAGCTCTTCGATATCTTCAGGTGACAAAAACTCACCCGTTGGGGCGATACGCAAGCGGGTATCCTGTATATCGGCACTACCTGCATCGATGATCATGTTCTGCTGTTTCAGGGTGTTTTCTATGGTTGCATCGCTGATGCCCAGTTTGGCAAGTTGTGTCTCTTTGACATCCAGGTAAATAACACGCTCCTGTACGCCCCAGAGATTGACGCGCGCCACACCCTCAACCAGACTCAGCTCCTTTTTATAGGCCTTGGCATAATATTCAAGTTCTGCATTACTGTAGCCGTCGCCGGTAATAGCGATCAAGTGACCATAGACGTCTCCAAAATCGTCAACGATGACCGGCGTGCTGGTGCCCACAGGCAGGGAAGCCGTTACATCCCTGATTTTTCGCCGCAACTCGTCCCAGACCTGCGGCAGGAGACTGGCCACATACTCAGGTTTGATGTTAACGGTAATCACTGAACGGCCAGCCTGTGATGAGGATTCCAGGTAGTCGATCTGTTTTAATTCCTGCAATGCAATCTCGATACGGTCGGTTACCTCAAGCTCTACCTCTTCCGGACTGGCACCCGGGTAAGCCGTAATGACCTTGGCTGTTTTAACTGCAAAATCGGGATCTTCCAGCTGACCCAGGCTAAAATAGGCACTGAGACCGGCAGCCAGTACCAGAAACGAAGCGAAATAGGTTACGGACTTGTTTTTAATCGCGCTCGCAGCAAGACTCATGGCGTTTGCCCGCTATTCGCGTCAATGATTCGGACTTTCTGGTTTTCAGTCAGATAATTTACACCGGCTGATGCAATCCATTCGCCATCTTTGAGGCCTTGTGTCACGCGTATGCCGCGGTCGGTCAATTTACCGATAGTGATTTCACGTAGCGCTACCGAAGCAAGCTCCTTCGAACCGCTTTCCCTGTTAATAACCCATACGTATGATTTGTCAGGCCCCTTGTTGAACACGGCGCTGACGGGTATCACTGTGCCTTCGTCCAGCTTGATCGATTCAGGTAGATTAAAATCACTGCGCACGGTTTTTCCAGCCATACCCGGCAGTATGTTTACGCCTTCAGGCGGTTGCATCGCCAGGGTCACCGGGTAGGTGCGGGTTGTTTTAGAGGCCTCGGTACCCACTTCCTTCACCGTTGCACGTATCTCGGTATCGGGAAAGGCATCGAATACGACGTATACCGCTTCCACGTATTTCACCAGCTTGATCAGATTTTCCGGAATATGAACGACCATTTCAATACTGGATGCATCCAGTAATCTGACAATATTCTGTTTTGCCCGAACCGACTCGTGATTTTCCACATAGGTTGCGACGATCTTGCCGCTAAATGGCGCTTTCAGATAAGTATAATCCAGCTGGTTCTGCATATTGGCCAGTTCGGCCGAACTGGATTTAATGTTGGCCTTATCCTGATCACGCTGTTGCCGTTTGCGGTCGATGTCTGCCTGCGAGGTTGCGCCTGGGTCCTGTTTAAAGATACGCAGGACACGTTTGTAGTCGCTTTCCGAACGTTTCAGGTTGGCGCGTGCTCGTTCCAGGTTGGCCTGTGCAGCCTTGAATTTATTCTGATGATCCTGCGGGTCAAGGCGGGCGAGTAAATCACCCTGCTTTACCTTATCGCCAACATTCACCGGCAGACTAATCAGATCGCCACCAATGCGGAAAGACATATCGGCCTGCATTGCTGCTTTTGCCTCACCCGGAAAACTACGCCGCTGGATGTTACTCAGGCTGCCTACCTCTATCGCCTTGATCGGCCGCACCGGTTCCGGGGCCTCTGGCGGTTCGGAGCAGGCTGTTATTAACAGGGGAACTGCTGCCAACAAGAACAGGTTCTTGATTCGTACACTCATAATTAACCTCAATGTCGAAACTGTTTACGGGTATCGGGCTTGCACGCCATTATTTTTTTGTTGCCGGATCACCTGAACTGGCCGGTACAACTAATAAGTCGCCCCAGTCCACACGTTGCTTCATGCTGTCCAGATTCTCTTTCGATACCATGACGTCATGATCCTGACTCTGCCAGCCACCACCCAGCGCCTTGTACATCGCGATCAGGTTCAGCACGATATCGCCCTGCGCTGAGGCCAGGTTGTTTTGTTGAACCACCAGAAAGCGTTCGGCATCGATTACGCGCTGAAAGTCGATAGCCCCGTCACGATATTGCAGGCGTGCGAGCTTCGCTGATCGGGCCGCCGCACGGGCGCCCGTTTGCCGATAGACAACCTCTTGCTGTGCCTTGATGTAGCCGACCATTGCATCTTCGGTTTCCTGATAGGCCCTCAGGACGGTGTTCTGGTAGATTACCAGGGTTTGCTGGAAGCGTGCATCCTGGCTACGTACGTTGTTCTTGATACGGCCATAGTTAAATATGTTCCAGCTCACGCCCGGCCCGAAACTTCCGGTAAGACTTTCTGAATTAAATAAATCACTGCCGCTGGACTGTCCGGTATTGCTGGATTGATAACCAATGGAACCGACTAAAGTAAAACTGGGATATAATTCAGCCTTGGCCACCCCGATCCGGGCGCTTTGCGCAGCGGCCAGTTGCTCTGCACGTCGCACATCCGGCCGACGGCGCAGCAGGTCGGTGGGTACACCGGCCACAATTTCTGCCGGTGCTGATGGAATTTTTCCCTCACCGGCCAGAACCTCATTCAGTTGCCCGGGCGTGATGCCGAGCAATACACTCAGGCCATTGCCGGCCTGGCGAATGGATCGCTCCAGTACCGGTATGGATGCCTGTGTGTCTGACAGATTGGAAAGCGCCTGTTGCTTGTCCAGTTCGGTCACCAGACCGTTTTCAAAACGGACTGTCGCAATTTGCAGGCTGCGTGCTTGCAGTTTGGTGTTGTCTCTGGCCAGCCGCAGGCGTTCTTCCAGTGTGCGGATGGTGACATATACGCGCGCCACTTCGGCGGTAATGGTTACCAGCGCATCGTCGTAATCGGCCACCGATGCCTTCAGGCTCGCCTCGGCCGACTCGATCCCGCGTCGATAACGACCCCAGAAATCCAGTTCCCAGGCGGCATCGAACCCCACTGCGTACTGCTTGTAGCTTTTATCGAGCTGTGGATTATAGTTGGGCGCATTTTTGCTCAGGTCGACATGCCCGGCACTACCGACAATACGCTGGGACTGCGGATACTGGCTACCCGTAGCGATACCCAGTTGTGCGCGTGCCTCAATCACCCGTAGACCCGCAACCTGTATCGACAGGTTCTGACTGTATGCCGACTCAATCAGACGGTTCAGTGTCGGGTCTTGCAGTACGGTCCACCACTGCTTCAGATCACCCTCTCCATCTCTGGCCAGTGCCGTTTTTTCTTGCCAGGTTTGCTGTATGGGCGCATCAGGCGTGACAAAATCCGGCCCCAGGGCAGTACAGGCACTCAGCAATGGAATGCTGGCTATGGCCATTACCCGCAGCACCCTTTGTGTCGCCGCTTGTGCGATTAGTGAAATATGACGATTGCGCAATAACATGCAAGCACTCCCTGGCACAGCCGGATTATCAGTGTTCTGCCTGTTCACATTAACACCTGTTAAAAACGGCTGAATAATACCATATGAACGTGCTTGCCACATTACTCTTCCAGCCCAATGCCCGGGTGGCTGTTAAACTCAAATGCATCGGAGTACAGGTAATCCATGGTCAGGCCATGCTTTAGAAACAGCTCACGACCGCTATCGATCATTTTGGGTGGGCCGCTCATATACACTTCCGATTGCTGTATCTCGGGATAGTGCGCCAGCACAACCTGGTGTACATAACCGGTTTCACCCTGCCAGTCTGAATGGGGTTCTGATAAAACGGGTGTGTAGCGGAAATGGCTGTGCTGTTCCACCCACTCACGCGGTTGCTCATCGAGGTATAGATCCTGATGTTTACGTGCACCCCAGAACAAATGCATGGGCCGGGTGACCCCTATATGAAATGCATGTTCAAGGATGCCCTTGAGTGGGGCAAACCCGGTGCCTCCTCCCATCAGGATAATCGGACGGGCGGAATTTTCACGTAGGTAAAAGGTACCCAATGGGGCTTCCAGTTCCAGCTCGGTGGTCAGTGGCATATCATAAAACAGGTAATGGGTATATTCACCACCCTCGACATGCCGTATATGCAGTTCGATGTGGTCTGATTCATGCGGCGCATTGGCGATTGAAAAACTACGGTGCTGACCATCATCGGTAATAATATCAAGGTACTGGCCAGCGAAAAACTGCAAGTTCAGGTCTTCCGGCAGCTTCAGACACAGACGCATAATGTCATCGGTGATTCTTTGCATTTGTGCGACTTGCGCAAAAAACCGACGTGGCTTTGTGGTTTGCACGGCATACGCCTCATTAATTAATCAGAAATCGCCCATGCTGATGCAGAAGCGGCTTTTATCTCGTGTTAATCCATCAACCAGGCTGGTATTTTCGCTTAATCGGGCCGACACTTAAACCCACCGTTAACAAGGTCTTTTTGTCTGACAAGCATTGTGATTATCAAGCTGACATATTAACAGATCAGCTCCCGGCCGTTACGGCCTCTTTAACGTGTTTACCCAATGCATTCAAGACTAGCCCCGCCAGAATTCCGGTGCTAGCAATACCAGGATGGTGAATATTTCAAGACGGCCGAGTAACATCGCAACCATCGAGACGATCTTGCCCATATCGCTCACATCGGAAAACGTACTGGCCACCTGGCCCAGCCCGGGGCCCAGATTATTCATGCAGGTGGCTATTGCGGAAAAGGCCGAGACCTGATCCAGGCCGGCCAGCATCATCAATAGCATCAACACCACGAAGGTGGCCACGTAAACTGACAGAAACCCACGCACGGCTTCGGTGGTACGCGTGTCCATTATTCTTTTGCCAATGCGTACCGGCACTACGGCCTGGGGGTGGATCAGCAGGGTCACTTCACTCATCACCTGGCGCACCAGTAAATGTACCCGCATGACCTTCATCCCGCCGGCCGTTGAACCACCACAACCACCCACAAAGCTTATAATAATCAAAAGTGTGGGCAAAAATACAGGCCAGTGTGAGAAATCCACTGTACCAAAACCGGTACTGGTGACGACCGAGACTACCTCGAAAGTAGCGTTACGTATGCTCGGGGGTAAGGTTTCATATTGTCCACTGGTACGCAGGATCAGACCAACGAAAATAATCATCGCCAGTACGAAAAGAAGAAACGTCCGTACCTCGGTATTGCGCAGGTATTCTGACAACCTTCGATTATGCCAGGCAAGATAATGCACGCTGAAGTTGATCGCACCGAGCAACATAAAGACGATCGCGATGGCCTCTATGGTTGAGCTGTGAAAATAACCCAGGCTCTCATCATGGGTTGAAAAGCCTCCGGTTGATACCGTAGACAGGCTGTGTGATATCGCATCAAATGGTGACATGCCAGCCAGCCAGTAGGCCAGCGCATTAGCCACCGTCATGGCCAGGTAGATCATCCACACCAGACGTGCGGTATGTGCCAGCCGTGGCGTCATTTTTTCTTCCTTGAACGGGCCGGGTGCTTCAGCCCTGTATAATTGCATACCACCCACACCGAGCATCGGCAAGATGGCTACAGCCAGTACTATCATGCCCATACCGCCCAGCCATTGCAGTTCCTGACGGTAAAATAATAACGAGGGCGGCAGATTATCAAGCCCGGTAATGACGGTTGCGCCAGTGGTGGTTACGGCCGACACGGCCTCGAACATGGCGTCAACAAAATTCAGGTGTGCGCCGAGCATGAACGGCCATGCGGCAAGCATGCTGATCCCGGCCCAGAACAGTGCCACCACTATGAAGCCATCACGGGTAGCCAGTTCACCGGAATGGCGCCGGCTTATAGCCCAGAAGATTATACCGGGTACCAGGATCAGCGCCATGGCGGCAATAAAGTGTTTTGCCTCGCCATCGTTGTAGCCTATAGAAATAGCAATGGGCGGCAGCATGGCCAGACTAAAGCCAATCGAAAAGAAGCCCCATATGCGTACGATGGCTGTGATGTGCATGGAATATTTTGTCCAGCTACCCGGTAATCATTTTTCAGAAGTGAAGGCCTGAAGTCTCTTGCAGCCATGACCTTCAAACCAGCGTACAGCAAGCTACCTGTCAGTCAGGGTGCATATAACGAGACTGGTGCAAATGAGTATACAACAGAACAGAAGCCGACCGCCGCTCCCGGGATTTGTGCACGAAACTCAAGTGGGTATACTGCGTTTGCTATGCAGCCATTTCACCAATGGCTCCCATTGTTCCAGATCTTGATATACCAGTGACGGTGCCAGTTCAAAAATCCCGCGTCCGCGCTCGGCCGCACGAATATAATTCTGGGTATCGCGCAAGGTCGCGACCACCGGTATTTTCAGACGTTTCAGGAATTTCTCAAGATTATGGTAGACCAGGGTGTTTTCGCGCACCCGATTCGCTATCACGCCCAGCTTGATCTGCTTGCGTGATACTTTGCCGACCAGGAGCAGATCGTGGACGAAGTGAGCGGTTGCACGCATGTCCATCGGCGAGGGTAATACCGGAATCAGGATGGTCTGGGCGCGACGTACCAGTGCGGTCAAATCCTTGCCGTATACTGCGGCCGGCGCATCCAGAATCACGACATCGGTATTGCGTGGCGGACGTGCAGACTCTTCAAATGCCCGAATGCAGGTGATCTCCGGTAAATCGGGGTCGCGCATTTTCAGCCATTCACTGCTGGAGCCCTGTGGATCAAAGTCTTCGATCACGACATTGGCTTCTTCTTCCCAGGCATAGTAGCTGGCCAGATTGGTGGCGATGGTGCTCTTGCCACAGCCCCCCTTTGAGTTAAGCACCAGGATAGTACGCATTATTATTCTCCGTTGTGGCCCTGGGTTATGGCGGTAGCCGGTGGCTCCAGCCTGATGACTATCAGTCGGCACCAACGCACTACTTGTGCCATAAACACAATAATATTATTGAGCAAATTCATGATTACGTGAAGTGCCAGCCATACCGAAGACATTCAAGACATGAAATCACATAACACGTTAACCGAAGCAATCCCTTCTCCCTAAGGGAGAAGGGATTTATGTAACAGTGGTACTAACTTGAAAATAACCGAAACAGGGGTCTGGATCAATGCTACGGGGTGGATTTCTACATCCGTGGATGTCGTGCGTGGTAATCCATGCAGTGCTTCGTCTGGAGTAGTATGCGTTCCCACGCGGAGCGTGGGAACGAGGGTATGTAATGCTTTGACTATTTGAATATACCGAGCGATTCCCAAATGTCGTCGATATGGCGCACGGTGGCTTCGTCCATCGCAATAGGCCGACCCCATTCACGCCGGGTCTCACCGGGCCATTTGTTGGTTGCATCCATGCCCATTTTGCCACCGATGCCGGATTCAGGTGACGCAAAATCAAGATAATCAATCGGGGTATTTTCAACCAGCAGAGTATCACGTACCGGATCCATACGCGTGGTCATGGCCCATATGATGTCTTTCCAATCGCGCACGTTAATATCATCATCGACGACGATCACGAATTTTGTATACATAAACTGCCTTAAAAACGACCATACGCCGAACATCACGCGTTTGGCATGGCCTGCATACTGCTTGCGCATGCTGACCACGGCCATACGGTAGGAACAGCCTTCCGGCGGCAGGTAAAAATCGCTGATCTCGGGAAACTGCTGTTGCAGTAACGGGATAAAGACTTCGTTCAACGCCACACCCAGCACAGCCGGTTCATCCGGTGGACGTCCGGTATAGGTGCTGTGATAGATCGGCTGGTCACGGTGGGTGATGCGCTCTATGGTAAATACCGGGAAGCGTTCAACCTCGTTGTAGTAACCGGTATGGTCGCCGAACGGCCCTTCGTCGGCCTCTTCACCCGGGTGGATAACGCCTTCCAGCACAATTTCACTATTGGCCGGCACCTGCAGGTCGGAGCCGATGCATTTGACCACTTCGGTCTTGCCACCGCGCAATAGCCCCGCAAACGCATATTCTGACAGACTGTCGGGCACGGGTGTGACGGCACCCAGTATAGTGGCCGGGTCTGCGCCGAGCGCCACAGCGACCGGGAACGGCTTGCCGGGATGTTTTTCCATCCAGTCGCGGTAATCCAGTGCGCCGCCACGGTGTGCCAGCCAACGCATAATGACCTTGTTGCGTCCGATTACCTGCTGCCGGTAGATACCCAGGTTCTGGCGTTCTTTGTATGGGCCGCGGGTCACCACCAGTGCCCAGGTTATCAGCGGGCCAACATCGCCGGGCCAGCAGGTCTGGATTGGCAGGCTGGCCAGGTCGACGTCATCGCCTTCAATCACATTGCTCTGACAGGGCGCGTGTTTTATTTTTTTGGGTGCCATGTTCAGCACCTGTTTCAACACCGGCAACTTGTTCAGTGCGTCCTTTACCCCTTTGGGCGGTTCCGGCTGTTTCAGGCTGGCCAGCAGTTTGCCAACATCACGCAGTGCGCTCACGCTCTCTTCACCCATGCCCAACGCTACCCGGTCCGGCGTACCGAACAGGTTGCCCAGTACCGGTATGCTATGACCGACCGGGTTTTCAAACAGCAGCGCCGGGCCGGCGGCCTTCAGCGTACGGTCGCAGATCTCGGTCATTTCCAGATGCGGGTTGACCGCGCTGTGGATGCGCTTAAGCTGACCCCGGCTTTCCAGCTGGTTGATAAAATCACGCAGGTCTTTGTATTTCATTTTTAGTAATATCTGGCTTATTTGTCTTGCGCATAATCCAGCGGTGGCAGCTTCTGGCTGGAAGGTTCTACGGATTCGTCTGGTTCCGCTACCGTATCCAGATCATCCGGGAACTGGAACGCGGGGCTGCTGACTGCCAGTAATACGCCCTCACGAAAACAATTGCGCGCGGCATCCTGATCACCCAGGTGCTCCAGCAGGATGCCCAGTTCCTTGTAGGTCTCGGCACGCGGTAACAGGCTGATGCTGGTTTCCAGGTAAATTCTTGCCTTGCCCCACTGACGGTTGCGCAGGCTCAGACGCCCGAGGCTAAGCTGCAGAATCGGGTCACGACCATGCTCGCGCGTCCACGCGGCTGCAATCGCCAGCTGGCGCTCCGGGTCGCTACCAGGTAGCAGGCCAAACAGGTGCACCAGCCCCTCGCTCCAGCGTTTTGGCAGGGCACGAGCGATCAGGGTCACGGCTTCATCACCCGCATTCTGTAGCATTAACTGGCGGCCGTATTCCAGTAACAGGGCTTCGTTGTATTGCAGGCTGTCTGGCACTGATTCCCATACCTGCTGCAGGGCACCGCGTTTTTTGCTGCGCGCGGCCAGCTGAATCTGGTTCTGTATGACCTCCAGCTCCTTATCCGCCATATCGGTTTTGTCCAGAACCTGATGTTTCTGCAAGGCAGGCAATAAATCGCGCAGGCGATTCCAGTCATTCAGTTGTTCGTACAGGCACGCGATCAGTTTTAGTAAATAGGGGTTTTCACTGTCCCGGCCCTTGAGTAGTTCCAGTGTTGCCAGGGCCTGTTCACGCTGGCCACTGTCTATTTGCAGTTCAGCCTGTGCCAGCTCGACCGCCGATGCGGTGGCGCTGGCCTGCTCATGGGCGAGGCTTAAATAACGGTCACGACGTTCGAGTGAACCCAGGTGCTGCGCTGCCCGGGCGGCACCCAGATAATTTAACAGCGGTGTTTCACTATGGCGTACATAACGCAGCAAACGCCGTTCGGCCGACCGCCAGTTACCCTGGGCCAGTTCGGTCAGGCCGGAAGACAAGCCCTCACGTGCATGCTCGATCTGACGCTGGTGCTGCCATTGAAACAGTCGTTCGGGTAACCACCAGATAGTGCCCAGGGTATGCATGGTCAAATAGATTCCGTAGACGGCCATCAACAACACCAGACCAAAAAATGACAGGGTGGTTTCCAGGGTATAGTTGCCGTAGGACAACAGCACGTAGCCCGGGTCTTTCATCACCAGCAATGCCACGCTAACCGAGGCCACCAGCACCAGTACCATTAGTAACAGGATACGCATCATGGGGCAGGGTCCGCCAGCGTAGCCGTTTGCTCCATTGCCGAGGTAATGGCGGTAACACTGTCTTGCAGGTCCGGCAGGGCTGTTGAGGTTTGCGGCATACTGTTCAGCCAGTCGCGCAAGCTGATTACATCCGCATTGCCTTCATCGAACCATTTTCGCAGCCAGCTTAACGCACGTGCGCGCGCGACATTTTGTGCGGCCAGTGCATCCCGCATCAGCTGTACCTGCAGAGCTTCCAGGCGCAGGCGCAATACATCATGCAATATCTGTTTGCGCTCGACCGTCATGATCGGCTGTATAGGTTGCTCGCGATGGCGTATCACTACCAGCTGTTTCAGCTCCTGCCAGATTACCTTTATGGCCGAGCGCCAGCCGGTATATTCGGGTGCGGGTTGCGGATCGTTTGTTGCTGCCGACTGCAGGGATTGAACGACAGCGATACGCAAGGGCAATTGATCTACCGTATCGATCCGGCTGGCCAGTTGTTGTGCCAGCGCCAGCTGGTTATGTTGCGGCAGGTTTTCAAGTTGTTGTATATCCCGTTCAAGCTGCGACCGTACAGCCGTGATGCGACTATCATTGTGCGCCTGCATACGCTGCTGTGCCCACTGCAATGCCCGTACCGCATCGGCTACATTGTGACGCACCTGCAGTTGTGCCTGTGCCATGCGTACCAGCATCAGTGCCTGATGCAGCAGTAGCGTTGTTTCACCCTGCTGCGGGGCCTGTTGCTGTGCAAGAATCATGTCCTGCATGGTCTGCATACTGTGCTGCAGTTCGCTATTGGCATTGATGGCCTGGCGCTGTTGCTGCTGGCTTTTATCCAGTCGGGCCCTGATGTCCCCGTTACGCAGTTCTGACTGCTGTAGCTGTTGTCCCAGCTGTTGCTGTTCCAGCCACAACAATACCCCGCCACCGGCAAACAGGATAAACATGGCCAGCAACGGGATGATCCATCCATTTCGGCCGGGTGTTTCCTGAACAGGGTGATTATGATCCGGTTCAGATTGACTGGTGTTGTGTGAATCCGCTTCAGGCATGACGCCTGCGTCGTCCGGATTATCAGGCGGTTGCGCATCTGTTTCTATTTTGGGTTCCATTGCCGATGCCAGCTGTTCCTGAGCCTGTTCCTTATCAGGACTCTGGTCAGCCTCTTTGTGGTTCTTTTCAGTGCTCATCTGTCATTCTCTGAATGGGTGTGATTGCCGCCATTGTACTAGACATTCAAGCATGGCTGCATCCGAAGCGTTACAGGCTACTGTAATAGAGGCTGACAGCCCCAATGACTGTGCCTGCTGTTGTATCCGTTCACTGGCAACTATCAGGTCGGTGTGCAGCAACCACTGTCTTCCCAGCTTGCCGACCAGCTCATACAGGTTGCGCAGTGCCTCAACCGAGGTCAGCGTGATGACCTGGATTTCACCTCGTGCCCAGCGTTGCATCAGATTTGTGGTATCGGCAGCCGGCCTGATACGCCGGTATACCTCGGCATAATCGACCGTCGCACCGCGTTCGCGCAACACACTGGCGAGGTGTTCTCGCCCACCTTCGCCGCGAAAGATCAGAATACGCTGGCCGGCGACATCGGCAAAACCAGGCAAAGCCAGCAGCGCCTCGCTATCGAACTGGCGCGATGGACAATCGTTGACCTCGACCCCCATGTGCTGCAGCTCACGCGCCGAGGCGCGCCCGATCGCAGCAATACGTAAACCCGCTGGCAGGCCAGCACGTGCCTGGATGCGGCTCATTGCATAACGTACCGCATTGGCACTGATAAAAATGGCAATCTGGTATTCAGCCAGTTGATCCAGGCGTTTGTTCAGCGCCGTGCTGTCGCCCGGGTCGGTAACTTCCAGCACCGGAAATCGAATCGCGTCACCTCCGGCCTGTTCGATCAGGCGGCAAAAAGGCTCGGCCTGATGCTGCGGACGCGTCACCAGTACACCAAGCCCTTGCAGCCCATGCGCTGCGGCGTCTGGCTGATTGTCATTGCTGTGCATATACCTCACGCAATATTTCGCCAGCACCCCGGCTCAGCAGGTCTTCGGCCAGTACGGAGCCCAGTTCCTGTGCATCTTCGGGACGACCGCTGATCACGGCATTGATAATGTCTGTACCATCTGGCCTGCCAACCAGCCCTCGTACTACCATTACGCCATGCTCGATCACTGCATGGCCGCCAATTGGTACCTGGCAACCGCCCTCAAGGCGCAGGTTCATGGCGCGTTCGGCATCAATGCAGGAAGCCGTGTGGTTATCGTGTAATGGCTCCAGTAGAGCAAGTAATTCAGCATCATCCGCGCGGCATTCGATACCCACTGTGCCTTGCCCGATTGCAGGTAACATCACCGTGGCCGCTATCGCCTCGCGAATTCGGTCGGCCATATCCAGTCGAATCAGGCCGGCGCAGGCCAGTATGATCGCGTCATACTGATCATCATCGAGTTTGGCCAGGCGGGTGTTTACGTTGCCGCGCAGGTCGCTGATCTGCAGATCCGGTCGCAACTCGGCCAGCTGGCAGCGGCGGCGCAGACTGGAGGTGCCCACACGGCTGCCTTTTGGTAAGTCGTCCAGGCGCTGGTACTGGTTCGACACAAACGCATCATGCGGGTTTTCACGAGCCAGAACCGCTGCGATCTGCAGGCCTTCGGGCAATAACACAGGCACATCCTTCATCGAGTGCACCGCAATGTCACTGTCACCACGCAGCAGGCTTTGCTCTAGCTCCTTTACAAACAGGCCCTTGCCGCCAATTTTGGCCAGCGGCGCATCGAGTATGCGGTCTCCCTGGGTGGTAAACGTCTCCAGTTCTACCTCTATCCCGGGGTGTGCCTGTTGCAGGCGAGCGCGCACATGCTCTGCCTGCCACAGGGCCAGCTGGCTTTTTCGGGTTGCGATACGAATACTGCGGCTTGTCATGCCTGTCTCCAGTCTTGTTTCAAGCTGTTCATGCTACGGATTTGCTGCAGTACTGGCAAACGCTGGCTGCGTTTTTGTAGAATTATGTCGCATCCTTACTTACTTATATGTGAAACTTTTCATTGGTCTGCCAATCATATATCTAACTTCGTTAACCGGGTTTATCTACGGCTTATGCTGATTTCTTATTATAAACAGTTCGTTATGCTGAATCTGCTGATTCTGTCCAGTTTCGGCATAAGCAATGCCATGGCTGAGACCCGGGTTAATACCAGCCGCGATATGTATGCCAGCCAGCAAATCGCCTCTGCCCGGCAAATGCCGGTAATGATTATGTTTGCGGCTGAAGAGTGCCCCTATTGCGAGATACTGGAAAGCGAGGTATTGCGCCCAATGCTGATTAGCGGGGATTATGGCGGCAAGGTACTCATTCGTAAGTTTATGATCGATCATGAAGGTAAAATACGTGATTTTGACGGTAAAATGATTGATTCGTCTGATTTTCCTGGGCGCTATAATGTATTCGTTACGCCCACACTGGTTTTTCTGGGTTATGACGGTCGTGAGCTGGCTGAAATGATTATCGGGGTGAACACACTGGAGCTGTTCGCCGGCCGGGTGGATGATGCGCTGCTCGAATCACTCAATACGCTGCGCCATACCAACCTGACTTACCTGGAACAACATCAGGACATCAGCCCTGCTGACCCCTCCGCAACAACGACCTTAAGCCGGGCACATGTCGGCGACTGACATCCAGCTGCCGCTCGGTATCGCGTAATAACACCACTACCTGCTCGTCCTTGCGCTTGTCCAGACCGGCCAGCTGCGAACGCGCAATCAGCGCATTACGGTGAATACGCACAAAGCTGCTCTCAAATTCCTGCTCCAGTGCCTTCAGTGAATCTTCCAGCAACACCTCGCCCTGTCGCAGGCAGGCAGTCACGTATTTCTGTTCAGCCAGAAAATACAATATCTCTTGCACCGGCACCAGTTGCAGACGCCCGCCTTGTCTGACACACAGGTGACTGCGCTCGGTTGCCGCGCTAGCCTGTTGGCCTACACTATCCAGTTGTGCACGATTAAGGCGTGGCAGATGCTGCAATGCCTCCTGTAACCGCGATGCCCTGATCGGCTTGACCAGGTAGCCTGCAGCATGGGCCTCAAAGGCGGCCAGGGCGTGCTCGTCATACGCGGTCACAAAGATAACCGCCGGTGGTTGTTCGCATTGTGACAGATGGCGTGCCGCTTCCAGCCCATCCATCACCGGCATACGTATATCCATTAACACCACATCCGGTTGCAGCGATTCGCAGGCCTCCAGCGCCTCTCGACCATTGCTTGCCTCTGCGCACACCTCAACATCTCCGACCTCCTGCAACAGATCTTGCAGACGCTGGCGCGCCAATGGCTCGTCATCAACTATCAGTATTTTCATCATTTTGCGGCCACAGCCTGTGGTATGACCAGCTCAATGCGACAGCTACTGTCACCCAGTTGCATGTCCAGACTGGCACCGGCACCGTATACCAGCTGCAGTCGTTCGCGAATATTGGCTATCGCCATCTGGTTACCCCGGTGCTGTGCTGGCGCCGACGCAGGCGGCACCGGGTTTTCCACACTCAGTACCAGATCACTGCCGCGTAACATACCCTGTACCGCTATTAAGCCACCCTCCTGCAGACCCTCGATGCCATGATAGACAGCGTTTTCCAGTAATGGCTGCAGGCTCAATGCAGGCAAGGGCATATCCATATCCACGCCCTCTTTCCAGTCCCACTGTACTTGCAGGCGCTCACCCAGACGCAAGGCCTCTATATCCAGGTAGTGCTGCGCCAGTTGTATCTCCTGCTGCAGGCTGCGGGTAGCGCCACTATCACTCAGGCTCACGCGCAGCAGATCGGACAGGTCCACCAATGCATGCTCCGCCCGGTCGGGTTGTTTACGCAGCAGCGCAGTAATCGAGTTCAGACTGTTGAACAGGAAATGTGGGTGCATACGTGCCAGCAATGCCTGCACCCGCGCCTCGGCATTGGTTTCAATATGCAGTCGCTGCTGGTGCTGCAAATACAGCAGGCGCAGCAAGGCCGCGCTGACGATCGCGCTGATGGTCATGTCCCTGCCGGTGACCGCTAGTGGCGCTGCAAATATTACACTCCCGGTTCGCATCCAGTTGTCTAGCATGGACACCAGTATGCTGACCAACAGCGTAACCAGTAACACCATAATATAACTCAGCAAACCGGCCTGTATTGGTGGGCGATCTTCCAGCCATTGACGCGTACTGCATAGCAGCAGGGCGCTGGACAAGGTGATCAATTGCACCATCAAAGACAGTGTACCCAGATGGTCCCAGTGGAATGGTGGGCCGTGCGACAGGACCAGTAGAAAGGCAAACAATTCGGCGCTGATCACCAGCAGAAAAACAGTTCGTACGTTACAGAAATCCGGCAGAAAACTGTCCCCGGAGTGGTGCTGGTCTTGCTGTTTTACTTCTGACATGCAGCTGATTATAGACAGGAACGTAAACGGATGTCTTTAATTAAGCCTGCACGCAGGATGATATGGCTTAAATACTGTTATACTGCCTGCCAGTATTCCTTAACAAACAAGCACTGAAATCATGTCTGACAGCCATAACAGCAAACCCTGGCAAGGGCGTTTTACTGAAGCCACTGATGCCTTTGTCGAACAGTTCACCGCCTCTATCGGTTTTGATCAGCGACTGTATGCGCACGATATCCGAGGCTCGATTGCCCATGCGCGTATGCTCGGTCATACCGGGATACTGACCAGTAAAGAATGTCAGTCCATCATTGAGGGCTTGCAGCAATTACAGCTTGATATAGAATCCGGCAAGATAAACTGGTCGGTAGCGCTGGAAGATATTCATATGAATATCGAGTCACTGCTGACACAACGTATCGGTGATGCCGGCAAGAAACTGCATACCGGCCGTTCGCGCAATGATCAGATTGCCACCGATATACGCCTGTATATGCGTGACCAGATCGACAGCATACTGTCACAACTCACGCGTCTGATGCAGGGGCTGATCGAGCTGGCAGAGCGTGAAGCCGCTACCATTATGCCTGGCTTTACCCACTTGCAGGTCGCGCAGCCGATTACCTTTGGCCACCACATGATGGCCTGGTTTGAAATGCTACAACGTGACTATGGCCGGCTGACCGACTGCCGCAAACGCATGAACCAGTTACCGCTGGGTGCCGCAGCACTGGCTGGCACCAGCTATCCGATCGACCGGCAGTTCACCGCCGATGCGCTGGGTTTTGACAACCCCTGTGACAACTCGCTGGATGCGGTCAGCGACCGTGACTTTGCCATCGAGTTTTGTAGTGCGGCCGCGCTGATCATGACGCATCTTTCACGCTTTGCTGAAGAGCTGGTTTTGTGGACGTCGGCGCAGTTTGATTTCATCGACCTGCCGGACCGGTTCTGCACCGGATCATCTATCATGCCGCAAAAGAAAAACCCTGATGTACCGGAACTGGTGCGCGGCAAGAGTGGCCGTGTGTTCGGTAATCTGTTCAGCCTGCTGACGTTGATGAAGGGGCAACCACTGGCCTACAACAAAGACAACCAGGAAGACAAAGAGCCTCTATTTGACAGTGTCGACACGATACATGACAGCCTGATGGCCTTTGCCGACATGATCCCGGCACTCACCACACGCGCTGACAATATGCGTGCTGCTGCGTTGCAGGGGTTTTCCACCGCCACGGACCTGGCCGATTATCTGGTTAGAAAAGGGCTGGCATTCAGGGATGCTCACGAGGTAGTCGGGCGTGCGGTAAGACTGGGCGTTGACAGCAAACGCGATCTGTCTGAAATGGAGCTAAGCGAGTTGCAGTCTTTTCATTCCTCTATTGAAGCCGATGTATTTGAGGTGTTGACCCTGGAAGGTTCGGTTAATGCCCGAAATCATCTTGGTGGCACTGCACCAGAACAGGTGCGCGCGGCGGTGGTTCGTGCACGGCAGGTGCTTAAGCAATATCGCCTGGCTTAGGCCCTTGGTACAGCGAGCCTGACTAGGCGGTATTGGGTTTGTCCTGGTCTTCTGTCAGTTCAATACCGTCATTGTTATCAAACAAACCGATTACCGGTTTGCCGACGAAATAGCCCTGCGCATAATCCACCCCCAGCTGGCGTATCATATCCAGACATTCCTGGGTTTCAACAAATTCAGCCACGGTCTTCATGTTCAAGCCGCGTGAAACATCCACCAGCGCCTTGACAAACAACTGGTCGTCCTCATTATTATGAATATCACGCACAAAGGCGCCATCAATTTTCAGTACATCAGCATGCAGTTGTTTCAGGTATGAAAATGATGAAAAGCCGACACCAAAATCATCCAGTGCCAGACGGCAGCCCAGTTGCTGAATACGGCGTGTAAACGCAATCGCGCGGCTCAAATCATAGATTGCAGCACTTTCTGTAATTTCAAACGTTACTTGCTGACGATCGAAGCGCGCATCAGTCAGTTCTTCCTCTATCAGTGACAGCATGTCCGGATCACCGACACTACGTCCGGAAAGATTAATCGAAAAACTGATCTGCGGATTATGCTCATACTGTTTCTTCATCGCACGCAGGGCCTTGCGTACAATCACTTTATCAATTCGGGAGATCAGGCCAAATTCTTCGGCCAACGGGATAAATTGCCCCGGCGGGAATATCTGTCCATCTTCTGCGCGCAATCTTACCAGTACTTCATAGCGCGAAATAATCAGGTTTCGGGTTGAGACGATGGGCTGGAAGGCAAGCACCAGGCGATCATGCTCCAGCGCATCCAGCATCCGGTCTTTCCATGCCAGCTGGCTGCCGATGGTCTTTTGCGTCATGGCGCGTTCATCATATAAATGCAGTCGGTCACGCCCTTCCTGCTTTGCTTCATACATTGCGCTATCTGCCTTGGCCAGTAATTCAATCGGTGTTTCGCCATGCACTGAATAGAGTGACATGCCTATACTGACTGTTGTGTTCAGTATTTTTCCGCCATAGGTTGGCTTTAAACTGGCTATGCCTTTCATTAGTTCCATCGCACGCTCCATGGCTTGTTCCTCGGTAACGCCCAGCAGTGCAAGACAGAATTCGTCACCGCCGAGCCTGGCGATCAGGTCAGTGCTGCGGGCGATACGTCGCAGGTAACCCGAGACCTGAATGATCACCTCGTCACCTGCCGCATGACCGGCAGTATCATTCACCATTTTGAAATGGTCGAGGTCAATTAACAGAACCGCACCGGTTGAACCATTTCTCAATGCCAGACTGATTTCACGTTCCAGATCCTCCAGAAAGCGACGCCGGTTGGACAGGCCCGACAGGTGGTCATTATTTGCCAGTCGCGTCAGGTGCTGTTCATCATTCTTCATCTTGGTGACATCGCGGGCAGTGCCACGATAGCCCTGAAACTGGTTGTCATTGTAAAAAGGTACGGCATTGATCAGAATACAATAGCGAATATCATCCGCAGAATTAACCCATATTTCTACATCACGAAAAGGTTCGTGATGCTGCTTGTCTTTTACCAGCCCGGAAAATACCGCCATGGATTCAGTACTCAGGATTTTGTCCAGTCGTTTACCAATCAGCTCCTCTGGTTGGTAACCCAGCACCTTCTTTACGCTCATCGACACATAGGTAACATCGCCTGTGGCATCAGTTTCCCATAACCAGTCTGATGAACTTTCAGCAAAATCATGAAAACGTTGCCTGCTGCATGCTTCTTCCTGCTGTAACTGGGCCAGCCGCACCTGCATCTCACTCAGAGATTCAGACAACAATCCTATTTCATCATTGCTGTTTATCTTGATCGGCACCTTGTAGTTACCGTGCTGTATAGAATTCGTCGCTGCAAGTAACTGCTTGATGGGTGTCGACAACCAGCGTCGGCTAACTGCTATTCCGGCCAGTGCCACCACCAGTAAAATTAAAAGTGACAGCCATGCTGCGACACGGGCCAGTTCGATAAATGGCTGCCATAGCAGATTTTTTTTTGTTGCCAGCAACAGCCTGGCAACTTCGATACCTCCTTTATAGTTGTACAGGATATACATCCTGCCCTCATACAACTCACCCTCCATCGTAAATTTCTGAGTCTCTCCAGATACGTCGTCACCAGCCAGCATGGACATATCTGGCTGGCTGCTGAAAGTACTGCCTATGATTGTTTCTCCGCTTATCAACATCACACCCGTACCCAGATGACGTGCCATTTGTTCTACCGCTGAATCATCAATTTTCTCCGCCAGTAAAAGTATCCCCGTCTCTTCACCCTGAGTATCCTTCACTGGAACCACCACAATACGCAGAAAAGTATCTGCTATAAATAACTGACCAGAGGTGGCGCTATGTGTCTTTCCGGTAGAGGCGACCAGGTAATTGAAAACATCGTTGCTGATTACCTGCGGTTTTGCCAATACGTCACGGCGTGTATACACGGACCTGATGACCGGGTCACTATGTAGATAAATAACGGCTACTTCCATTTTGTACTGATGCCCGAGGGCATTAATTGCATTCTGTAATGTAAGTTCGTCTGTTTTATGATCAATCCCACGCGATGACAGCTGTAGCGCCAGGTCATGCGCTTTTTCGTATAAACGGTCAAGCCCCTCACGCTGTTGCGCAACAAATACTGAGCGGCCATTTTCTATGCGCGCATCCAGCTCACTATCCAGGTAATCACCCAGCAGTATGTAAACCACAGACGAGACGCCTGCCAACACAGCGATGACCAGTACGATTACGAATAAGGTGTTTTTTTGTTCTATTTTCATTACGGGAAGGATTATTCCTCGTTGCACGAAATAATAATGGCCTGTTCGCGCGTGGACAGATCATGTCCTGTTTTGTTACTAACCATTAGCCCCAGTATGGGTTCAGGCATACAATATCGCCAGCAGTATCACTACAATATTACCCTTGTTATTAATATGGCTTTAAGCCTGGACCATTCTCTGATTTAATCGGCTGCTACAACTATATATTTAGGGCATTAAGATGAATAATCAGGCACTGGAGTCATTGCGCAAGCGCCTGGCCGCGTTTGCAGCAGAGCGTGACTGGGATCAATTCCATAGCCCCAAGAACCTGAGTATGGCACTGATAGCCGAAGCTGCCGAACTTGTGGAGCATTTTCAATGGCGCACCGAACAGCAAAGTGCTGATCTGGATAGCCAGACGCTGGATGCGGTTGCACTGGAGCTGGCTGACATTTTTATCTATCTGGTACGTATCTCGGATAAGCTTGGGGTTAATTTAATGGAGGCGGCAGATAAAAAAATTGCCATTAATGAATCACGCTACCCGGCAGACAAGGTTCGTGGTGATGCTCGCCGAGCTTCAGAATATGACCAGTAATAGTACGATCGTCAATAATCTGACAACTGTAGCTATCAGGCTAAAAACACTGCTAAAGTATTGATCCAGCATGCCGTTAGTATTGGGTACAACAATATTGGTCCGTTAGATAAATGAGCGCAGGGGGCGAAATCTTCATGAGCGATAATGTAAAAGACATCCTGAAACAACTGGATTTACCGGCATTACTGGCTGACTTCCCTCTGGCTGTGCTGGTAGAGCATCAGGGCGTCGCAGTCTGGTCCAATGAGCGTTTCACTGCATTGCTCGACATGCAGCAACTCGATAGTCAGGACTCGCGTGTTAGCGCGCTGCTAACAGCTGGAGAAACGATTGAACTAAGCGATGGTCAGGGACAGTCACAATACCTGACACACCATACCCAACCTGGTGATAGTGAAGCATCTCCAGTCGTTCATTTTTACGCCGATCAGACTGCGCTGTTTACCCTGCAACAGCACGCAAACGCGCTGCAGAACGAGGTTGATAATACCCGCCTGGTTGACCCCGCGACCGGGCTGCTCACACGCCGCGCAATGCAGCTCTCGCTTGACCCGCTGGTATCGCGTTCTCGCCGTTACAGCAACAGCCTGTCTATCGCACAGATGACCGTGGACCTGGAACAAGGCAGCAACACCGCCGAAACGGCCCGTTCTATCAGCCAGTTGCTCAAGGATCAGCTACGCTGGGCCGACCTGATCGGACATTTTGAAGAAAATAGCTTTGTGATGGTATTACCGGAAACCAGACAGGATGATGCACAAAAACTGGCTGGCAAGGTGTGTGAGAAGTTATCTCATCTACCTGGCATCAAGGCATCCTATTTTGGTATCTCGGAATGGCGCAAGGGCGACAATGCCGCTTCACTGCTACAGCGATCCAGTGAGGCCATGCAGCGTGCTCAGCAAGACAATCAGGACTGTGCTGTCGCGGGTTAAAGAGGCACTGGCTTAGCCACTTATCCTTTATAGTTATTGCACCTGTGGCCGATATAACCGGTCATGAGTGTCAGTGAAGCCAGAAATACAAAGCACTCGGATATTCCCACCTTATCCGAACTGCGTCAGATCAAACGCCGCTTTATGGCGCTTAATTCCGAGCGCCTGAAACTGGTACGTAATGCACTGAAGGATCACCAACGATTATTTGTCGAGGTGCTGCCTTTGCTGTTTCATGTCAATCATCCGGCGCTACCGGGATATGTTTCTGATAATACTCCTGTCGGTGTGGCAGATTACAAGCCTGGAAAACGCTGTCTGTCTGAAGTAAAAACCTTATCGCGTACGTTCAAATACAAACGACGTGCAATGCGCCTGTATAACATCCAGTCACTTTATTTAATGGGTAGCACCGGCACGGTGGCCTACTCACGTACCAGCGATTTCGATATCTGGGTATGCCATAACCCGGACCTGAGCCACGAAGAACTTGATGAGTTAAATCAGCGTTGCGCCCTGATCAGCAAATGGGCGGAACAGATCGGACTTGAAACAAACTTTTTTCTGTTAACGGCAGAGGCATTACGACACGGCAATATTGAATCCCTGTCCGAGGAATCCAGTGGGACAGCTCAATATATGCTACTCAAGGAGGAGTTCTACCGTACTGCCGTGCTGCTGGCTGGACGCTACCCGGTCTGGTGGCTGGTACCGCCTGACCGTGAGTATGATTATTACAAATACATCCAGATGCTATTTGATCGTGATCTAGTGTATGAATATGAGATCATAGACTTTGGTGACCTTGCCTTTATTCCAGCTGGTGAATTCTTTGGGGCAACCCTGTGGCATCTTAACAAGGCGATTCACTCACCTTACAAATCTGTTCTGAAATTATTACTGATGGAGGCCTATGCCAGTGAGTACCCCCATACCCGAATGCTGGCCACCCGTTTCAAAAAAGCGGTATACGACGGTGAAACCCAGATTGACAAGATGGACCCTTATGTCCTGATAATGGAAAAGGTCAATGAATATCTGACCAGCGTGAGTATGCCTGATCGCCTTGAACTTGCACGCCGTTGTTTTTATTTCAAGGTTCATGAAAAAATGAGTGTGCGCCGCAAACGTAATATTTCCCGACGCTATGAGGTTATGGAAGAACTGGTATATCTATGGGGATGGAAACGCGACGACCTGCTGGTACTCGATTCACGTGATACCTGGAAGATACACCGCGTGATGGAAGAGGCGAAGATCATTACATCAGAATTGATGCGCAGCTACCATAATCTTTCTGATTTTGCCCGCAAGCATTCTGAACAGCCTGACATCATGCAAGCTGACCTGAACCAGCTCGGTCGTAAATTATATGTCGCCTTTGAACGTAAGGCCGGCAAGATAGATCTGATTAACCCGGGTATTTCTATTGATTTATCTGAAGAGATTTTATCTTTCATCCAGACTGAAACCGATGGTGTCAGCTCATGGGCACTTTATCGTGCTGACCCGGAAGAAGCCACTTCGGGCAAGATACAGCCCATCAAGCGAAAACACCATCTAATGGAGCTACTGGTGTGGTGCCACTTCAATAAACTGGTCAGCTATCATTCTCTGTTGACCATCCGCCGCCATGAGCAGACTGAATCGAACCGCGAGGCACACGCGATACTGGATGCCCTCGCGAAGGTATTTACCAGCGGCACCGCCGGTGAGTTGTTAATGCAGGATGTCAGCCAGTCGCCCTCTATCCAGACGGCCATGCTGTATATCAATGAAGGACTGGATCCGCTAGAGAATTATACAAAACAGGGAATACACCTGACCAGTAACCGGGCTGACTCACTTTGTTATGGCGGTTTCTGGAAAAACCTGGCGCTAAGCTGTGACCTGGTTGTGCTGAACAGCTGGGGTGAAGTACTGACCTTTCATTATCATGGAAACACGGCCATTCTGGATTGTTTGTCAGATTTTTTTGCCTGGACACCCGTCTCCAGCCGACAGTTACCCGGCACCCTGCATGTGCGCAGCTACTCCACCGCACGCGGGTCGTCTATCGCCGCACGCGTACAGGAACTGTATAATACTCTTTACAAAGTATTTTATAAAAATGCCACACTAAGCAATCCACGCTATGCAATGCGTCTTGGTTATGATTACTATCTGGCACAAAATGAAAATGATGTGCCACGCTTCCAGCGTATCGGTACAGAAACGCAATTGTTAAACACACTCGGCCTGTCGCAGGAAACATTCAGTAATATTGTCTTTGACGGCCACACCTGCAAGGACTTCCCAATAGGTCCGCTTTTCCGATATAGCCAGCCGGACAATGTTCAGGTGCTTTACCAGATAAACCAACCGGATGTACACGTCTATATCTTTGATGAAATGGGCTCACTTTATTACCAGCAAATGCCTTTCCATAATGAAGATACGCTGATGAATCAGCTGCAACGTTTTCTCGGCAGCACCCTGAACAGGCGTTCGGCACGCTTGCACCGGCCTGACGATGCACAGCTGGCTAACGAAATCGAATTTCTGCGTATACGTTCAAATTATGCAGGCAAGCTTATAGCCGAACACAAAACGCCACCGGATTCCGGATATCAGGGCCACTACATGGGCATGCAGGTTATCGCTGATCATCTCAGTGAACAAAACCAGGATATTACCCTGTACTGTGATAACCAGGAATTTTCCTATATGGAATATGGTGAGAAGCTTTATACCGAAGTAGTGCAATACATATTGGCCAAACGCACAAAATCCGAGCGTTACCCTGTTTATATAACCGATATGGATTTAACACACACAATTATTCAGCAGGAAATCAGTGGCATGCAAACTGTACATTACCTGAACTATAAAAAACTGATTGAGAAGCGCCTGAACATAGCGATGGAAGCTTTGTAGCAATCAACCAGCATCGATGGTGCTATTCGGCGTTCCTGACATCATCAAAAATTGAATTCATATCACTTTCCCAGCGTAGAAACTGTGTGCGCAGTTCCGCTGCGGGAAAATACTCCGACAATGCGCGCGGATGCAAGGCTACCAGCAGGGTGTTTTCCTGCTCGGCAAAGATCACGACCTGCAATGGCAAATAGGCATACAGACCGGGTTCTTTGCGCGTCATCTCATTGACCTCATCTGCTTTCGCAAAAAATACCAGGCGGTACTTGTCGGTTTTATATCCAAACCCGGTCAAACCGATGTCCACCCGCTGCACTCGGGTAATCTTGTAGCCGTGCGCGAGAATAGATTCTTGCAAGGCTGTCATCGCTTCCGGAAAATACAGTTGCGAACGAGCCATCATCAAGCCTTCTGCCGACACCGGTGCCAGAGCCACTACCTGCAGGCTCAGCACTAACAAGGCTGCCATCATATTTTTCATAATGTCACCTCTTCCAGTATCGCCTCATAGGTGGCGCGCATCTGCTGGCAAAGCTGCTCCAGCTCCAGGTTATTGAAATTGCCACTGACCGTTTCTGGATTCATGGTATACAGGGTAATCTTGTCATTTTCACGTACCAGGGTAAGGCGGCACGGTAGAAACAGGCCCACGCGTGGATCAATTGCCAGCGCCTTGTTCAACAAACCAAAGTTACAAAAATACACGATAATCTTGTCCGGATTTTCAGTGTCTTGTTTGACCATACCCTGTTCAAATTTCTGCACACGAATCAACCTGAAATTAGCGGCAACCACCGCCTTTTTCACCGCTTCGAGCACTTCTTCCAGCGTATCCTCGGTTTCGGCATGCAGGAACGGCGGCACCGGCTCCATGGCATGCGTCGGTGTACGGGGTTCCAGTGTGCGTATATAGGCCACCAGGTCACTAATCTGCTGCTCGGACAGTCCCTGTTTCAGGAACGACGGCATGGGCGTACCCTCGCGGCCATGGGCCAGAGTCTGCCAGATCATCTTGTCGCTGGCTGCCAGCTGAAAACCCGGGTTACGCAGGGACGGTGCGATAATCTCGGCATCGCGTGGTCGTGAAAAGGTAACGCCGGTGCCTTTGCCACCTTCTCCCTGTGCACCATGACAGCCAGTGCAGTTGCCTGCATACAGCTTGCTGCCACGGGCTGCATTACCGCGTATCGTGGCCGGTGTCTTGCCTGGCTTGAGTGGCTGATCGACAAAACTGCGCAAGGTCTTGATCAGAGCTGACAGCTGCGCTTCACTCAGGTTCATAAATGCTGGCATCACTCTGCCGGGCCGACCATGCTGAATGGTCTTTTTCAAAAATTCATCGCTGGCATCGCGCTGAAATGCCGGCAAGGACAGCGGTACGCCGACGCCACCCCGGCCATTTTTACCGTGGCAGGCCTCGCACTTATCCTGGTACAGTCGGTCACCGTTCGGAGCTGCCTGCGATGGGCCTGCAACCAGCAACAACATCAGAATGAGTAGTATCTGTTTCATTTTAGTATATGGCCATTTCTCAATATATAAGTATGTTATTATATTCTAACTTAAATACCTTGATCCAGGTCAAAAAACACATTTTCCAGCCACTGGCTGATATCCTGCAGCTCTTCCATGCTAACGCTATGCTCCATCGGATAACTGCGCCAATCGACGCGATTACCCAGTTGCTGTATGGCTTCACGTGCCGCCTCACCCAGGCTCATACTAACAACTGCATCCCTGTCGCCATGTGCCTGAAAAATGGATGAATAAGTCTGTAAGCCTTCGTGCTGTTTGTTTAGTTGACGGGCCAGCGGCAAATAGGTTGATAGTGCCAGTATAGCGGCCAGCGGCTGCGGATGGGTCAGTGCTGTATAGAGCGCCAGCGCACCGCCCTGGGAAAAGCCAGCCAGTATGATGTGGTTCGCCGCTACACCACGCTGTTGCTCGCGCTCTATCAACTGCCGGATGGAATCAGCCGCCTGTTTAATACCGACCTCGTCTTCAGGCGTGTCGATTTCCAGCCCATACAGGTCATACCAGGAACGCATGACCATGCCACCATTCAGGGTAACCGGTTGCTTTGGTGCATGCGGGAAGATGAATCGAATATCCGGGCGATCAGCTAATACCACCTCGGGTACGATACCGGCGAAGTCATGGCCGTCGGCGCCCAGGCCATGCAGCCAGATGATGCTATACAGTACCGATGGCCCGGTTGTGGTTTCGATACACTGGAGTAGAGCTTGCTGTGGTTCAGTCATGTTATATCAACCAGCAACACTATTAATTTTCAGCATTTTACCCACCAAATTTATTCTCACATTCCTGTTAACCCGTTACTATCAGGTGCTCGGATTGGCTTATATATACCACAACATGTCATTATTTGTGTACAAAACAAGCTTCTGAAGATCAGGTTACTCGAAATGTGAGACATTTCCGTGTCATATTGTTCTGCAGGAAAACAACTATTTGAAATAGTAAGATATGATCATATGTCATTTATCCAGGATAATAGGTAAGAAACGTCTAAAAGTTGTTGATGTGTCCAGGGAACGGGTTGGGAAGGATTATGAAGGGTGTGGTATGAAAATTTACCCTGAGCCAAAAAGCGAAAAGCCCCGATGAACTCACCGAGGCTATAGCGCCGACCGGGCACCCCCAATCCACTTGTATTAATTATATGTGTACTACGCATTAATTCAAGCCAAGAAGGAGCCCTCTGCACCATAATTAATATATATTTTTAACTGCTTCACAAAGTCTCATATGAAACAGTCAGGCCATCTTCACCGAAAACAGGAACTGCTTTTTCTCTCAAACGATTATATATATATCTTAAGTTCAATATATCCTCGGCATACATTGGAGTTATATCTTCTTCGCCATCGGGATCTTTTTTTACTTCTTCTTGAAGATGTAACATAAGCTCATTTACAGCATGCAAAATATAGCGAACATCTCTGTTCGTCATTTCAACGTTCAGGCTTCTCATGTTGGTGTTTGACATCTAACCGACCCTCACCATTGTCCCATCTTGTTTAACCTTTAAATACTTCACGCTTTTAATGCCCATTTCCTCAAGTAAACCTTTGTATACATCGAGTGGCATATTTCTTATAGGTGCAAGCATATAATGTCCTGGCGTGTCGTTTACGAGCTTAAGTCCGATTGGCACACTGGCGCCGGTCTTTATCAACCAGGCGTATCCTGTTAAGCCCTTTTCAATTATTCCTTCTTTGGTCCAGACACTAACACCATTATTATTTGCAATAACGACTGGAACGCCCTTGATTTCTGTAGTCGAAACTTCGTCCCGGCGAATCACTGACATACGATGAGTAGTAGCGTTTCCCATTCTGTATACATCTTCCGGGAACAGGTAAAATTCTTGAATTGATATCATACTCTATCTCCTTGATTAACATTAATAATTCCATTTCAACGTTTGGTTCAAACGTTGTCGCTTCGATTATACGGTACTCTTATTCATTCAAGCAACAGCTCGATACGAGCAGCCATCCGTTCAACATCATCGCGTACACGGTCAACATCCCTGATGAATACCTGTAGTTCAAATGTTGCCGGGCTCAGATGTGCTTCTTCCTTCAGGTATTCACCCATATCGCGTGCGAGGTTTGCACCTGTGCCTGCGAACCAGCTGGCTGATGAATGCAGCATACGGCCCGCGCTGTGCGCGATCACGTCGCCCAGATAAGGCGCCAGCAATTCTTCCCAGTCCAGGTTCAGGCCATCCAGAAACTGTTTGAGCTGATGACCCAGTTCGTGATCACCCCGCATCTCGATGTCACCGCGCAGCATGCTCTCAACACTGTCGCCACCCATGCCGATATGTATCCACGAGGCGACACCTCCGATCAACCAGGCATCTGGCTCACGATCCAGCTGCGGCAATACCGACACACCACTGGCATTCGGTAATAAATATATTTTCAGATTAATCCCGGTGATATGCAGGCCGATGACCTTGCCAGACATGCCGGCCAGTTGCTGCCGGCTAACCGGGTCGGCCGCTAGTACGCGGTTAATGGCAGTTTCCAGGGCGGCGCATGGCAGGCTGGGCAGTTGCATAACAGGGAATGCGCAGGCTAGAACTTGAAGGCGCGGTGCAGCGCGACGATACCACCGCTCAGATTGTAGACATCACAGCTGTCAAACCCGGCGTCCAGTGCCATGCCCCTGAGTGTTTGCTGATCCGGATGCATGCGGATGGATTCAGCCAGATAGCGATAACTTTTTTCATCGCGCGCTATCCATTTACCCAGCTTCGGCAGCAGTGAGAAGGAGTACATATCGTATATTTTGCCCAGACCTGGTATCACGGGTTTGGAGAATTCCAGTACCAGCAATCGACCACCCGGTTTCAGCACACGGTACATTTCACGCAATGCGGCGTCCTTGTCGGTCACGTTACGCAGCCCGAATGCAATCGTGATGCAATCAAAATAATTGTCCGCAAACGGCAAGGCCTCGGCGTTGGCCTGTGCGTAGTCCAGATTGCCGGCCAGCCCCTGATCAATCAGGCGACTGCGGCCCTGCCTGAGCATGGAATCATTAATATCAGACAGGATAACCTGCCCTGTGTCACCCACCTGACGCGCAAAACGGCTGGCCAGGTCACCAGTGCCACCGGCCAGGTCGAGCACTTTCTGGCCAGCACTGACTGCAGCCAGATCGATGGTGAAGCGTTTCCATAACCGATGCACGCCCATCGACATGACATCGTTCATCAGGTCATAGTTTGAGGCCACTGAATGGAATACATCGGCCACACGCTCCTGCTTTTCGGACCAGTCTACTGTCTGGTAGCCGAAATGGGTGGAGTCGCGTTGTTTGTGCTCGTCTTGCATAGTGTTCCGTTCGGTTTCCCAGCTAATCTTCTGACGTTTCGTATGTATGGCCTGCCTGTTTCAATCGATCCAGATAGTTCGCCCAGTTAGCCTCCCGGTTCTTGCCCAGACGGTACAGGGTCTCCCATGAATAGATGCCGGTGTTATGACCGTCATCAAAGTGCAGGCAGATGGCATAGTTGCCAATCGGTTCGATACGTTCAATACGCACCTTCTGTTTGTTTAACTGTAGCACTTCTTCACCTGGGCCATGGCCCTGTACTTCCGCAGACGGGGAAAAACAGCGCAGGTATTCGGCACTCATTTCACATTTCAGACCATCATCAAAAGTCAGATCCATGCTGCGTGCTTTCTGATGATAGTTAATTTCGGTAGGTCTTGGTCCACTCATGATGCTTGTCTCATTTGCCTGGTGTCGCTCACATAGTCCCGCCTATCAGGCTTATGCAAACCACCCTGTGTTAGTGTCACTCAGTTGTTAATGCTGTCTATAGAATATAGCGACTCAGATCTTCATCACCGGCCAGATCGGCAATGTGTTCATCTACATAGTCTGCATCAATGGCGATACTCTGCCCCGTTTTATCTGAGGCCTCGAATGATATCACTTCCAGCAGGCGCTCCATAACGGTATGCAGGCGACGTGCGCCAATGTTCTCGGTGCGCTCATTGACTTCCCAGGCCAGCTGCGCGATGCGCGCCACGCCTTGTTCGGTAAATTCCAGCGCCACCCCTTCGGTCGCCAGCAGCGCCGTATATTGCTCGGTCAACGACGCATCCGGCTCGGTCAGAATACGCACAAAGTCGTCCACACCCAATGCATCGAGCTCGACCCGGATTGGCAAACGCCCCTGTAGTTCAGGAATCAAGTCAGAAGGCCTGGTTAAATGAAATGCACCCGATGCGATGAAAAGTATGTGATCGGTATGAATCATGCCGTACTTTGTGTTGATCGTGCAGCCTTCTACCAATGGTAACAGGTCGCGCTGCACCCCTTCACGAGATACATCCGGGCCACCGTATTCGGAACGCGTGGCTACCTTGTCGATCTCGTCGATAAACACGATGCCATTCTGTTCTACATTCTCCATGGCCGTGAGTTTCAGGTCATCTTCATTAATCAGTTTGCCGGCCTCTTCATCGGCCATCACCTTGAGCGCATCGCGCACCTTCAGTTTGCGGCTGCTGGTACGCTGCCCGCCCATGTTCTGGAACAGGCCCTGAAGCTGGTTGGTCATGTCTTCCATGCCCGGCGGCGCCATGATCTCAACCCCAATCGATGCCGACACCTCAATTTCTATCTCACGCTCATCGAGCTTGCCTTCACGCAGCTTTTTGCGCAATTTCTGGCGTGTGCTGTCATCTTCTGGCGGCTGTTGCTCGCTGTCGAAGTCGCTGACCCCAAAATCACTACTGCCGGAACCCGGTAACAAGGCATCCAGCACTCGCTCCTCTGCCGCATCTTCGGCCTTATGGCGCACTTTATCGACTTCACGCTCACGTACCATTTTTATAGACATATCGGCAAGATCTCGGATGATCGACTCAACATCGCGACCTACATAGCCAACTTCGGTAAATTTGGTTGCCTCTACCTTAATGAACGGCGCATCGGACAGACGCGCCAGACGGCGTGCGATCTCGGTCTTGCCAACGCCGGTCGGGCCGATCATCAGGATATTTTTTGGGGTAATCTCGGTACGCAGATATTCATCCAGCTGCATGCGACGCCAGCGGTTGCGCAGTGCGATCGCGACGGCGCGTTTGGCACTGGCCTGGCCGACGATATGTTTGTCCAGTTCCTGGACGATTTCACGGGGGGTCATTGCGGACATGGTCATGAACGGAAGCACACCTCAGGTGTATTCCAGCTCCTCTATAGTCAGGTTCTGGTTAGTGTAAATGCAGATATCTGCAGCGATATGCAGGCTTTTTTCCACGATCGTGCGGGCATCCAGCTCAGTATTCTGAAGTAGCCCGCGTGCTGCAGCCTGTGCATAGGGACCACCTGAGCCGATTGCCATCAGGCTTTCCTCTGGCTCGATCACATCACCATTACCGGAAATAATCAGTGAAGAAGTATGGTCGGCGACGGCAAGCAGGGCCTCCAGGCGACGCAGCATACGATCCGTGCGCCAGTCCTTGGCCAGCTCCACGGCCGCACGGGTCAGGTTGCCATTGTGTTTTTCGAGCTTGCCTTCAAAGCGCTCAAACAGGGTAAACGCATCGGCGGTGCCACCGGCAAACCCGGCCAGCACCTTGTCGTGATAAAGCCGCCGCACCTTGCGTGCATTGCCTTTCATCACTGTATCGCCAAAACTGACCTGCCCGTCACCACCGATAACAACCTTGTTGTTACGACGCACAGACAGAATAGTGGTACCGCGGTATTGTTCCAAGACCGGCTCCTGAGCAAAAAAGGAACGCTATTGTACACCATCATAGAACGATGGTGTTTTTATATCACTGGCAAGCTTAAGGGTTCGAACTTTAGAAACCTCTGATTAATTCATGGTCTATGCATCTGTGACCGGAATTAATCAGGGTTTCTATAAAGGATTACTTCGCTGCATCAACCATATACTGGATGGTCGATTTCAATTGTGCATCGGTGCAATCACTGCATCCACCCTTCGGCGGCATCGCACCCTTGCCCTTGATAGCGACTGCCAGCATGGTGTCAATACCGGTAGCGATGAACGGTGCCCAGGCAGCCTTGTCACCAAATTTTGGTGCGCCGGCAACGCCGCTTGCGTGACACGCAGCACAACGAGTGTCGTAGGTTTTCTTGTCTGCATTCGCACCGCCAGACAGAGCCAGTAAAACGGTAGCAGTAATCAGGCCAGTAATTTTTTTCACACTATTTCTCCTTAATCAGGATGACTGTTCTTACCAGAAAAGCCTCTCGTTAAGAGGAGAAGAGTAACACCAGACGCCCGTATTCGCCAGTGTATCGTGCTGCTGCTCCGCTGCTTTGCCGGACTCGCTCAAAAGACTTCACAGCCACCACCTAAAGGGTTATAAATAGTCAATGGAATTTCCCCATACAAGGCATTTAACAGCGAGGTAACACTGGTGGACTCTAAACATCACACCTTCCGCCGCTACAAGGATGGCGATACGCAGTACCAGTCCTGGCAGGAAGAGATTATCGAGCAGGATACTTCGTACAAATGTCCCACCTACGTACATCGCACACCACCTTGTCAGGGCTCCTGTCCATCCGGAGAAGACATTCGCGGCTGGCTGGATATTGTGCGCGGGATGGAGAAACCATCTGCGGATATGTCATGGCAGGAATACGCGTTCCGTCGTTCTACCGATGCCAATCCGTTTCCGGCCGTGATGGGGCGCGTGTGTCCCGCACCCTGTCAGGATGGTTGTAACCGCAATGAAGTGGAAGGCTTTGTCGGAATCAATTCGGTCGAGCAGTTTATCGGTGACTATGCGCTGAGTAATAAGCTGAACCTGCGAACAGCCGGTGAGGACACCGGCAAGCGTGTGGCGATTATCGGTGGCGGAGTGGCCGGCCTGGCATGCGCCTACCAGCTGCGGCGCCGTGGCCATGGCTGCACCATTTTTGAGGAACATGACAAGCTCGGCGGCATGATGCGCTACGGCATTCCCGGTTACCGCACACCGCGCGAGGTGCTGGATGGCGAGATTCAGCGCATTGTCGATATGGGTGTGGAGGTGCGACTGAATACCCGCATTGGCACGGATGTGTCAGCAGAGCAACTTGAACAGGATTATGACGCTGTTTTCATCGCCATAGGCGCGCAGTCCGGCCGTCCACTTCCGATACCTAACGCTGGTGCACCCAACTGTATTACCGGCGTTGCGTTCCTTGAAGCCTTCAATCAGGGGCGACTTAAATACACGGCGGAGAAGGTTATCGTGGTCGGTGGTGGTGATACGGCCATGGATGTTGTTTCGGTCGCACGGCGACTGGGTCATATCAAATCAACTCATGAAAGGGATCGCACTGAATATATTGTACTGGGCCAGACCGCCCATGATGTCGCCAGTGTGGCGCGGCGCGAGGGTGCTGAGGTGCTGCTGGCCTACCGCCGCCCGATCGAGAATATGCCGGCCGCTCAACACGAGGTTGACGCCGCTTTGCGTGAAGGGGTTCGTATCCGCGGCAGCCTGGCGCCAAAGGAGGTCGTGCTGGGTGAAGATGGTCGCGCTATTGCACTGCGCGTTGAGGAAGTAGAGTGGGTCAATGGTGAGATGAAATCGCTCGGTAACATCATTGATCTGGAGTGCGACCTGATTGTCGCGGCGGTAGGTCAAGGTGGCAATCTCGCCGGGCTGGAGGCATTCGATAACGGCCGCGGTCTGATCAATGCCGACAAGGCCTATCAGGTTCCGGACAAGCCTGGCTACTTTGTAGCCGGTGATATTATCAAACCCCACCTGCTGACCACCGCAATCGGGCAGGCCAGTATCGCGGCCGAGGCCATTGATCATTATCTGCGCCATGAGAAAATAGAACATCGACCGAATGTGGATGTGCACCATTTTGACCTGCTCGATAAACTCAGGGAATGGCATCTGCAGCCCCAGGACTATACACATGAAGCGGAGTGGGGCACGGATCACGCTGACTATGCGATGCACAACTACGAAGACCGCTCACACCAGGAAATCATTTCCTCTGACAAGCTGTTTCTGGGTCACTTTGAGCACACTCCCTGTCACCAGCGAAAGGAAACCGGTGTTGATGCAGACGAAGTGCTGGATCATTACGAGGAGCGTTTCAAAGGTCTTGCTGAAGAGGAAGTCCGAGCCGAAGCAGATCGTTGTATGAGTTGTGGCATGTGCTTTGAGTGCGATAACTGCATTATCTATTGTCCGCAGGACGCAGTGCACCGCACACCAGCCGCCCAGTCCACTACCGGGCGGTATGTCTACACCGATTACGACCGTTGTATCGGCTGCCATATCTGCGCGGAGGTTTGTCCGACGGGTTATATCAATATGGGGTTGGGGGATGGTTAGGCAGTCAGCAATGTGACAAACCAGCTGGCACAGTCACAAGCTGATTGACATGCTTATGTACGGGAGCATTCCATTTTCAGGCCCGGCTAAAACTTGATGTTTAAATCCAGACGAAAACGATTACCATCTTCCTGGTTGTTATCACTAACCGCTTCAACCAGATACAGGCGGCCCACCAGATTGATGTTTTTTGCAAACGCATAGGCGCCACGGAGTTCGTGCCCTTTTATATTGCTCCCACGTGTCTGGGTCGCATTGCCCCAGCGTACCCAGTCATCCTGAGCAAAGGAATTATTCACCGCAAACTCTTCGATATGAGCATAATAATAACCTGCCAGCCATTCACCCTTGTTTTTCAGACTGCCGTATAGAGCATACACGACATAGCCATCGGTATCACCGGCATCCACTCCGGCCGACGCACCGACTAAGTCTGCCGCATTATAGTCTTCAGTGTTGTGCATATAGTCTGCACCCAATGATAACGGCCTGCCGCCGGCCTTCATCTTTGCCTGCAGATTGACTACCCAGATGGAGTAATCGCGCATGCCGTTGTTCTGCAGGTAAATAGCGTTATCCGGATCATCTACATCCGCGTCGATTCCGAACCAGCCAGCCGCTGCGGTGATACCGGTGTCTGCCATTCTGGTGTTCAGCACGATCTGCCCGGCAGCAAGATTACCCGAAAAGTTTTTCATGCCAGCGGGTAACGAAAAATAACCCATATTAAACGCGATGCTGGTTTTGTCATTGAGCGCCGTTTTGTACCCGCCTGCGAGTCCTGCTGGCGTCACATCATCATCCCAGAACATTTCGTTTGGTTTCCAGAACGGGAAGCTGTTGCGGCCAGCCCAGCCCCACAGTTTTCCGGTTTTACCTTTCAGGTACCACTGATCAAAATTAAAGTCGGCATCACCCGTGTCATTACTATTGAAGTCGGCGATAGTGATATGCGGAGACTGCTGGCTGTCATCAGAACCGGAGCGCAGGCGTACACCAAATGAAAAATTGTCATCGGCCTGGTAGTCCATACCTACGCGCGCGCGTACCCGGGCACGGGCACGATCGTCGCGGTCAACGCCACTGCTGTCTTGAGAATCCCAGTCCTGTTCCATGCGCAAACGGAAATCTGCTGTGATCCTGAATTTATCGGTTTCGAACACGGCTGACCGGGCAGTGCCGATGGTAAAAACCCCGAGCAAACTAATCAGTACTATGGCCGTTAGCCTGTAGCGCTTGCAGCTTTTGCCATTCACTGTATGAAGGCCAGTGCCGAACTGTAGATGCATTGTGTTGGTATTCATATAGCACTCTCCTGAGATAGCGATCCTTGTTAACTCAACCGTGTGCTGAATACACAAGATCATCGGTAACCATGTTAATCATGAGCTACGGCTAAAAGTTAACGTACACTTACGTCTGCTTGAAATATACTCTAAAACTTTATTTTAATTTTCACTGTTTGAAAGTATAAACATGGGCTATAATTATTTGCAATTCACAGTGCTGGATGGCACGGCTCTTTCCCATATTTAAAAAGTATAAATAATTCCATATTTAAATAAAGTATAAATAATTCTAAATAATAACAGGGGCGCGCTATGAGCATGGATAACAGGGTAGTCGCAATATTTCTCTTTTCAATATTAACCACCATCTCTACACCAACCCTGGCTAAAGCTGATAAAGGTTGTTTAAGCTGCCACACGGGCATCGAGTCAATCGTCGGCGAAAAAACCGGTATGATGGCCATGATCAAAGGGCTGGGTGCGCCTCACGGAGACCAGCAAGGCTGTATTCTATGCCATGGTGGTAACCCGGCTGCCAAAGATAAAAAGGCCGCTCATAATGGCTCACCAGCAACACTGAAAAAGGCCAAAGGCCCGCAAACCTTTTACCCCGACCCGGGTGCAATGGATATTAACAAATTCACCTGCGGCCAGAGCGCATGCCATCAGGGATATCCGGATCGTCTGGAAAAATCCCTGATGAATACCGAGGCCGGTAAAATCCAGGGTAACTTGCACACCTGGGGTATCAAGGAAGTGCAGAACCATAAGGTTCCGTGGGGGAACTATGCGATCAAGGATGGCGATGGACCGGTGCCATCGGTAGGTACCGATGCCTACAAGGCTTATATGAAAGATATGATTGCCTCGCACCAGGATCAATTCCCAACCGAGCTAAAACAGATTCCCATTCCAACAGTCGAAGAAATAGAGAAAGATCCAAAACTCGCCGGTTTTACCTACCAGCGCCAGGAATGCCAGCGTTGCCACGTGACGGTCAAGGGGCGTGAGAAACGCGGTGACTATCGCGGACAGGGCTGTTCGGCCTGCCATATCCCATACGGAAATGAAGGCCTCTATGAGGGTAAAGACCCGACCATCAACAAGAAAGAAAAGGGGCATATGCTGACCCACCAGATGCAGGCCACACGTAAATCAAAAGTACGTCATGGCGATGTTGAGTATTCCGGTATTCCGGCTGAAACCTGTAACACCTGCCATAACCGTGGCAAGCGCATCGGTGTGACATATACGGGCATGATGGAATTCCCATACGGCTCACCATTTAATAAGGATGGTAAATTACAGCCAAAACTGCATACCAAGCAATATCTCTTTATCTCTGATGACCTGCATCATCAGATCAACAGCCGACCCGGGAACCCGAAGGGCGGCATGCTGTGCCAGGACTGTCATACCTCGATAGACATGCATGGTGATGGCAACATACCCGGCACCACGCTGGCACAGGTCGAAATCGAGTGTCAGGATTGCCATGGCACGCCCGACAAATTTCCGTGGGAGCTACCGTTAGGACATGGTGAAGAATTTGCCAAACCCATTGGTAATAAACCACGTGGCCTGTCAGACAAACCGTCGCAGGAAACTGCGGCATTTGCAACATTGTATGACAAGAAAGACGGCTATCTGAACACCACGCGCGGCAATCCGTTTGGTAATGTCGTTAAGGATGGTAAAAAAGTCATTCTACATTCAGCAACCGGCAATGACTTTGAAATCCCTCTGCTCAAGCAATTAAAACTGGATAATGCCTGGAAGAGTCAGGATGCATTGGTTGCTATGAGTAGCGTCGAAAAACACGCCAAGAGTCTGGAATGTTACGCCTGCCATGCCTCATGGGTGCCGCAGTGTTATGGCTGCCATGTGCAAGTGGATTACGGCAAGGACAAGGACGGCAAGCCATACCAGGCCACCGATTGGGTCGCCTCTGGCAGCAAGCGTAATCCGGATGGCTCAACGGCTGAATCGCCAATCGGTAATAAGGGCATAATGACACCCGGCAAGATATCTGAAACCCAGGCCTATATGCGCTGGGAAGAACCGATACTGGGTATTAACGGTGAAGGCCGCGTTACCCCGTTGATGCCTGGTTGCCAGATTCTGTTTACGGTCAAGGCGCGTGACGGCCGCACCGTCGCGCTCAACCAGATTGCCTTATCGCATGACGAACAGAAAGAACTCGGGCAGAAGCGTACACCGCTGGGATTTGATATGGCGCCAGTACAACCGCATTCTGCACAGCGAAAGGCACGTACCTGTGAGAGCTGTCATAATAATCCCAAGGCGCAAGGTTACGGTATTTCTGGCGGCGTATTCATGCTGCGTAATACCGAGGACATTATTGTAGATTTAATCGACCAGAAAAACGGTAAAGTCATACCCCGGAATACCCAGATACAGATTCCCAAAATAGGGGCACTGGATTTTGACTGGTCGACTATCATCAAGGACGGCCAGCAGGTTCAGACCGTCGGTACTCACTGGCCACTATCCCGTGCATTACCAAAAGAAATGCGCGAAGCGATGGACAGGACCGGCCTGTGTATGGGTTGCCATCGCGAGACCAATAATGCAAAACTCTGGGCTAAAGTGAACACCAAAGGTAGCCTGACTGATAAACAGCACATTGAGCTAATGAACAAAATGCTCAAAGCCTATAGTAAAACCAAGTGAACTGGCTGAGCAGCCGCTCGGCGGAACACCCGGTTAGCTTAATACCTACCTCGCTCATGGCGATATTCATCGCCGTGGGCCTGGGTAGTTGTGAAGCTGGACCTGACAGTCCTGCGACTAACAAGATTTCCACTGATGGACCTGTAGTGCAGCCCGTTAGCCAGCCAGCTATTCCCCAAAGCACGGTCAAACAAACCAGTAGTAAACGGTCAGGCGCGCACAGTCGTCGTGACCCTCACGCACAACTGACACCGGACAAACAGTTACAGGTTGCGTTGCAACATCTCGCTGAAGGGCGTACGCAGCTTGCCATGAACACCCTGAACCAGGCCATCGGCAACTATCCGGATAGCGCAGAGCTATATGGTGTGCGGGGCAGCCTGTTCCTGGAACAAGGCAGTAGTGCGGCCGCCCTCGCAGACCTGAACAGGGCAGTGGAACTGGCACCACACAACCCGGCATTCCTGAACAACCGCGCCCAGGCCTTTCGCCGCTTTGAACGCACCAAAGAAGCGCTGGCAGACCTTGACCATGCCATCGAGCTGGACAGCCACTTTGTTGCTGCGCGCTTCAATCGCGGCACCATTGCATTTAATGCTGGCAAATACAGCCAGGCGATGACAGATTTTGATGCCTGTGTCGCAGCCGATCCACAGTCAGCAGCACCCTACTTTAACCGTGCTTCGGTTCACGACGCCATGGGCCACCGTGAACTTGCCATTGCAGACCTGAATCGCTTTCTGGAGATTGCCGACTCTGAACAGTGGAAGAATGTCGCCAAAGCGCTTTTACTAAAATGGGAAAACACTGACAATTCTGCTGCAAAATCGGATCAATCATGAGAACAAGTCGTACAAAACCAGGAATGATTTTATTCTTGTGCTTCTCATTCGTACTGGCTGTGCCTGCCTCAAGTGCCCCCGGGCCAGACCAGTTTAGGCAACTGCTTCAGGAGTCCTCCCTGCGCTTTGAAGCACCACCCGGATATACCGATATCAAACCCGTGGCCAATCCGGTGCTGCACTATGAACGTGCTTTACAGCATCAGTCAGGCCAACTTGAAATACGCATTGTTATCCGGCCACTCGGGCGTATTGTGATTGATTACAGCAACCCACACAACGCAAAACCCGAACCCAATCATCTTTTCCCTTTGCTGTTTGAATCAATGACCGCCGCATTATCACGTGGTGGCCGCACGCCCAGCTCGGCGTATCCATATGACCAGGCGCATTCGCTGTTCAATGCTGACTGGGCCGCCGCTACCGTTTTAGACGTGAGTCCCGATTTCTCCAGTACTTACGATCAGGCACTCCTGATCGCAATCCACAAAGATGGCCTGGCCGATGCCTATACTATTTTCCTTTTTAACGAGTATGAGCATGCAAAAGAATTTATTACACCCGCACTCGCTGCTTTGTCTTTCACACCGCAAGAGGCTGTCGGACTTAGTCGTTAAAACAGGCTATTTCTTCTTGGCGCGCGGATGCGCCTTGTCATACACCTGTGCCAGATGCTGAAAGTCCAGATGAGTATAAACCTGGGTGGTGCTGATATCGGCGTGGCCCAGCAGTTCCTGCACCGCTCGCAGATCACCACTGGATTCGAGCAAATGGGTGGCAAAACTGTGACGTAGCTTGTGTGGGTAGAGCGCACTTTCCAGCCCGTGTTTACGTCCCTGATGACGCAGCCGTTGTTGCACACTACGCGCCGCCAGTCGGCTACCACGGTTACTGACAAACAGCGCCTGTTCATCTTTGTTAGCGAGGCCAACACGCAGCGCCTGCCATCGTAACAATGCCTCAAGCGCCAGACGGCCGACTGGCAGAATGCGCGTTTTAGACCCTTTGCCTGTCACAGTGACGATGCCTTCTTCCAAATCAATATCATGCTGATTCAAACTCACCAGCTCGGCCAGTCGCAGGCCTGATGAATACAATAATTCCATCATCGCCTGATCACGCTGCGCAACGGGTGTCGATTCTTTTCCTGACAGCAGGCTATTCACCTGATCAACATCCAGCACGGCGGGTAATTTGTGTGGACTTTTCGGCGCGCGCAAACCTCGCCCCGGGTTATGGGGAATATGTTTTTCACGTACCAGGAACTGTAAAAAACTGCGCGCTGCTGAAAGGTGTCGCTGCACGCTGCGACCGGCCAGTCCTTTGCGGTGTAACTGGCTCACCCATTCACGTAAATGATGGCTGTCCAACGCAGACCAGTCGCTGATAGCGGTGGCCTGAAAATAAGCATACAGGGAGACCAGGTCACGACGATAATTCAGCAGGGTATGCGGGGAATAACGGCGCTCGTATTCAAGCGAATCCAGATAACGCTCAATCCAGGGATCAGGCGCGGTATCGGTCATTATCTTCGATGGTCGGCTCAGGACAGATGACAGCGCATCACAGTACTGATCAGGGCGCCCATTTGCTTCAGGAATACCGTGCCCATACCCGGATGGTAGCGATTGGGGTCGGTGCTGCCAATGGCCAGCATACCCAGGCCCGCATGACGACCTAGCGGAATCAACACGGCTGATTTGATGCTGTCTGCACGTTCACCAAACAGGTACTCCAGCTGTTCAGATTTCAGCCGTCCACACAATGGCCGGTAGGTCTTGAGCAGGTTGGCAAACAGTTCCTCTACGCGCCCGTTACGTGGGCCGCGGCTGCATAGCTGCAATTCATCTGGCAGCTTGTTGTCATCATCGAACAGGTAGAGCACTACTTCATCGGCATTGAAGTCAACCCGCATACGTTCGTCGACCAGCGCCAGTGCATCTTCAACACCCCTGGTTTCCATTAAGGTCAGGGCCAGTCGCATCACGCGTTCGGACAAACGATCATTTATTCGCGCGACACTCACCAGCTCGCGTAGCTTCAATTTGAGCTGCGCATTCTGCTCGCGCAGACTGTGCACCTGGTATTCTATTAGTGAGACAGCCGCACCGGTATGGTGACGTATACGTAACTGGTTCAGTAACTCCGGGTGATTCTCAAAATAATCCGGGTGTGCCTTCAGGAAATCAGCCACCTGTTGCGAGCTGATTTCTTCTTCTCTAAAATCAGGTTTTTCCTGAATGCTCATATATCGATACGCCCCTCAAATACGGTTGCGACCGGGCCGGTCATAAAAACCGATTCACCCTCTCCGGGCCAGCTTATCACAAGTTCGCCGCCATGCAGAACCACTGTTACCTGTTGGTCCAGCCAGCCCTGTAAACAACCGGCCACGACCGCCGCACAGGCCCCGCTGCCACAGGCCTGGGTCTCGCCCGAACCGCGCTCGAAGACACGCAATTTGATGGTCTGGCGGTCTATTATCTGCATAAAGCCGGCGTTAACGCGCTCGGGAAAGCGCTCAAGGCTTTCTATAGAGGGGCCCAACCCGGCAACGTCAGCCAGGTCTACGTCTATGACCCGTAACACGGCATGCGGGTTGCCCATCGACACTGCCATAATATCCAGGTCTTTGCGCGCCACTTCAATGGAATAGCTCGATTGGCGCTGCTCTGCCACTAACGGGATATCCGCCGGCTCCAGCTGTGGCACGCCCATATCGACACATACCTGTCCATCGGCTTGAAGCTGCAGGCTTAGCAGGCCACTTTGGGTTTCGACGACAATCGGATTGTCCGTCGTCATGCCTTTATCGGTTACGAAGCGGGCAAAGCAACGCGCCCCGTTACCACACTGACCCACCTCACCACCATCGGCATTGAAGATACGGTATCGATACTGTGCCTGCGGGTGCTGGCTGGCCTCAACCAGCAGAATCTGGTCACAGCCTATGCCTGTATGGCGATCGGCCATGCGCCTCAGGCTGGCCTGATTCAGGTCAACAGACTGGTTGATTGCATCAATGACGACAAAATCATTACCCAGTCCGTGCATTTTGGTGAATTCAAGTAACATGGTTTAGCTAAGCAGGTGCTCGCCACGCATCAGGTCTTCCAGTGTCTCGCGCTCGCGCACCAGATAGTACTGGTCACCATCAACCATGACCTCGGCCGCACGCGGGCGTGTATTGTAGTTTGAGCTCATGGTGAATCCGTAGGCGCCTGCAGAACGAACTGCCAGCAGATCATCCTGAGACAGACACAATTCGCGCTGTTTGCCAAGAAAGTCTCCGGTCTCACAGATAGGCCCGACAATATCGTAACAGGCCTTCTGGCCAGACGGGTTATCCTGGCTTAGCGGTATGATTTCCTGCCAGGCGCTGTACAGTGACGGCCGGAGCAGGTCGTTCATGGCCGCATCGACGATCGCAAAATGATGTTCTCCCTGCTCCTTCAGATACTCTACCCGGGTCAGCATCACGCCGGCATTACCGACAATGGCGCGACCCGGTTCGATCAGGATCTCCAGATCACGTCCTTGCAGGTGCTGTAAAATAGCCTGCGCGTAGCTGGCCGGATCCGGTGGCTGCTCATCACGATAGCGTATGCCCAGGCCACCACCCAGATCCAGATGTTGCAAGGTTATGCCCATCTCTGCCAGACGATCAACCAGTAACAGAATACGATCCAGCGCATCAACGAACGGGCTCATCTCGGTCAGTTGTGAACCAATATGGCAGTCGATCCCGGTAAGCCGTATACCCGGTAACTGCGCGGCATGCTGATATAAGGCAAAGGCCTGTTCTACCGGGATACCAAATTTGTTCTCTTTAAGGCCAGTCGATATATAGGGGTGCGTACCGGCATCTACATCAGGGTTCACGCGTATTGAGACAGGCGCCTGCATGGATAAATCCGACGCAATGGCGCTGATGCGATCGAGCTCGGCAGCCGATTCGACATTAAAACAGCGTAACCCTTCCTGTAACGCCTCACGTATCTCGTCGGCACGCTTGCCCACCCCTGAAAATACTATTTTTTCTGCCTGACCGCCAGCACGCAGCACCCGGGCCAGCTCGCCACCCGATACGATATCGAAACCGGAGCCCAGGCGCGCCAGTACATTCAAAACAGCCAGACTCGAATTCGCCTTTACGGCATAGCAGATCAGGTGCGCCTGGTCAGCAAATGCCTGTTCATAGGCGCGCCAGTGACGCTCCAGCGTTGCGCGCGAGTATACATACAACGGCGTGCCATATTCTTCTGCCAGCTGCGCCAGTGATACCTGCTCGGCATACAGCTGACCGTTTTTGTAGTCAAAATAATCCATCGGATTCCTGTCATCTATTGACTGAGAGGTGTCAGTAAAAAATTCGTGTGAACTGATCAGCCGAAGCCATATCCCGGGCTGTTTTGTCCTGAACGGGAGTGTCTTGTGCCGATTTATCTCCGGCATCCTTTTCAGGCAGGTACAGGTTCCCTTTTTGCCCGCAAGCAGTCAGGGACAGTAAAAAGATAACCAGTATTGACCAGCGCATAGCTTGATTCCGTGTTTAAGTCAGCTTGTAATATGGCAGCAGTATAGCAAAACTACGCCCTGTTTCAGAATGAACCTCACCGCTGCCTTGTATTATTCGGCAACAATGGCAGACTCCATAGATATGAATGCCACTATGCGAACTTTATCAGCCCAACAGGGATAGGCCGTGCGACTCAGAACCCACATCCTGTTATGGCTAACACTGGCCACCCTGCTACCTATGTTGCTGCTGGTACTGGGCGTGACGACATACAGCGAACGCCAGTACCGTGTTAACGCCGACAAGGAAATCAAGGCAGACCTGTCCCGTCTGGCATCTGAAATAGACCGCCGCCTTTATTACGAGCGCCAGATGATAAAATCGCTGGCCAGCGCACCTGATATTATCAAGTATCTACCTGTACTGTTGCGCGCCGCAGACGGCGACCTGCACCCTGATTATTTCGTCATGAGCGCCCAGCTGACCCGTTTTCTCAAGACCTTCCAGGGTGTTGCGCCAGGCTTTTCTACCTTACGTCTGCTGGATCTGCATGCCAACACACTGATCAAGGTACATCTGGGGCGTGCCGTATTCGGTGAATTTGATGGTATTGAAAGCATGCCCTATGCCGAGGATGAACTGGAAGATGATGATTTCCTTGACCGGCTACATGATGTATCAGCCAACCAGATGGATTTTATCTCACTGCCGCCCGAACTGTGGGGCTGGGAGGGCCTGCGCGGTCCGTCCATGTTAAGCACTGTTTACCCGCTTAGCCAGGACAACCAGATACAGGGTTACTTCATGGTGGATGCCAACGGCGAACAAATTGATAAAATCCTGGAGGTGGCACCACGACCCTACCAGGCAACCTTGTTGATCGCAGAGCTTAACCCTGACCAGCCACAACGTGATGGCATGATTCTTTATGATGATGCCAATAAAATATTGTTTGCCGATACCAATATCAAAACTGACAATCTGCGCAAATATCAAGCTGGCCAGCTATGGCGTGCACTGCAAACAAAAACAGATGACCAGATAGTTGAAAGCAATGGGCGTTATGTCATTTACTACATTGATTACGCGCCATACAGCAATCAACTGGTCAGCTGGGTCATTGCAGCCCGTGTTGATTTGAATATTATGCTGTCGCCGTTCAAGCGTATCCGTATCGGCATCCTGCTAATCGCTGCCCTTACCCTGTTAATCAGCCTGTTTGTAGCCGGACTGGGTGCACGCCAGATCTCTGCCCCTCTGGCACGACTTAACGAGGGCATGAAACGCTATGCCGCCGGTGACACGCGCGTTCGTGTGAAGCCGCGTGGTAGCTTTGAGATACGCCAGCTGCAAACAGAATTCAACCAGATGGCCAACACCCTTGAACGGGCGCGCGCCGAACGCGATCAGGCACAAAACCTGATGTTACAGAATGACAAACTCACCAGTATTGGCCAGATGGCCGCCGGCATCGGTCATGAACTGAATAATCCGCTTAACAATATCCTGTCGCTGACCAAACTATTAAAGCGCAACCTGCCCGAACAGGCTGAACAACAACAGGATCTTGATGCCCTCGGTGAGGAGGCGCGACGTGCCTCGGCCATTATCAGCAGCGTGCTGAACTTCGCACGCCAGATACCACCTGAGTTCAGTGACTTTAATGTGTGTGAATGGATTAATGAGAGTATTTCACTGGCCGGTCAGGCCGCACATGACCGTTGTATTTCTCTCTATACGGACTGCAGCGGTGAACATATTCTGCACGGCGACAGGCGTCAGTTACAGCAAGTATTGATCAATCTCATGCTCAACTCGATTCATGCCAGCACGGAGGCCACCGAGATAGAGGTCCGGTTTACACGTACTGAAAAACATAACCTGATACACGTACTGGATAGTGGTGAAGGTATTCCTGAATCTGACCTGTCACGTGTATTTGAACCGTTTTACACCACCAAGCCGGTCGGTGAGGGCAGCGGACTCGGGTTATCCGTCAGTATGGGTATCATGCAACGCCATGATGGCAGTCTCATTTTACGTAATCGCAAATCCCATGGCATGGAAGCAATCATGATTTTGCCATTACAGCCTCCGCCCTCAGAGCAGCCTGACACTGACACCACAGGGCGCAGATTATGACTGATACAGCCCGCCTGCTGTTTGTAGATGATGACCCGCGCGCCGGAGAGTTGTTGCTGCGTTTCAGTCACGACAGCCCATTCAGCTGCCGTGTTTATCAAGACCCCGAACAGATGCTGGCCGATTTTCGTGAGCAGGGCGCTGATATCATCATCTCGGATCTGCGCATGCCAGGTATGGATGGTATTAACCTGCTTAAGGCGGTCCGCGAAATCGATAATATTGTCCCGTTTATCATCATCACTGCGTATTCATCTGTAGAAGATGCCATCCGCGCGCTGCGCCTGGGTGCGACCGATTTTATTAAAAAGCCCTATGACGCCGATGAGCTGCTGTTGCAGGCCGCAAACAGCCTTGATCATTCACGTCTGCGCCTCGAAAACAAGCTGCTCAAGCGCCAGCTACACGATGAACAGGCGCGCTATGAAATGCTGGGTCAGTCAGCTGTGATGCAGACCATCTATGCGCAGATAGACAAACTGGCCAATATCCGTTGTAACGTGATTATCGAAGGTGAATCGGGTACCGGCAAAGAACTGGTAGCGCGTGCGATACACCAGAGTGCTCAGAACCGTAACAGCCCGTTCATCGTTATTGACTGTGGCGCACTATCAGACACCTTGCTGGAAAGTGAATTATTTGGACACGAAAAGGGTGCCTTTACCGGCGCAATCAGTACTAAACCGGGCCTGCTTGAAACGGCCAGCGGCGGCACCGTTTTTCTCGATGAAATCTGCAATATTTCTGACAATATGCAAACCAAACTGCTACGTGTCGTTCAGGAACAGCAAATTACGCATGTCGGTGGTGTCAAACCTGTCACCATTGATGTACGTTTTGTTGTAGCCAGCAATCGTGTGCTCGATCAAATGGTCAAACAGGGTCACTTTCGTGAGGACCTGTATCATCGACTCAATGTAATCAAGATACGGGTTCCTCCGTTACGCGAACGGCGTGAAGACATACCTGCCCTGGTGCAGTCCTTTATATCGGAACTGTCGCTAAAATATAATCGCCGTATTGACAGCTTTAGCCCTGAATCGCTACAGCAGCTCGCACACTATAGCTGGCCGGGCAACGTACGCGAATTACGAAATCTGGTTGAACGCGGCATTGCGCTGGCAGAAGGCCCGGTACTGGATCTGGCCGCCCTGCATGAACCAGGGATCCCGATCCGGGATGAGAGCACGATTGATTCCGATATGCCATCGATTGAAGAACTGGAAAAACGCTATATCCTGAAGGTGCTGGAGCAACATCAGGGCAACCGCGAACTCAGCGCCGCTACCCTGGGCATTAACAAATCCACCTTATGGCGAAAACTACAGCAGTATAATAAGTAGCCTCCACTCCAAACATTACCTTATTTATTTTACCGAAAACCAATATGCAATCAAGTCGTGCAAATTGCACGATTGCGGTTCGAAATTAAATGATACGAAAATTATAACTAATTGTATTTACTTTATAAATATGATTGGTATGGGTTTTGCTATGTATATCAGTGCGTTTAATAAATTACTCATTTTAGGAGCTTACATATGCAAGCATCACGTAGAACCCTGCTTAAGGGTGGCCTGGCAACAGGTATTGCCGCAGTGGCAGCAGGCGCCGGTCTGCTCACACCGCAGCTCGCCATGGCCACCTGGCCGA